>Ga0209376_1000018_pt1 | contig 166112 bp, 143 predicted proteins | sample GraSoiAngelo_134_FD_185891 | JGI IMG/M metagenome (GOLD analysis project Ga0209376, IMG submission 185891) | Grasslands soil microbial communities from the Angelo Coastal Reserve, California, USA - 14_0929_05_30cm (SPAdes) (version 2) | ecosystem: Environmental > Terrestrial > Soil >... | reverse complement strand
CGCCAGAGTGCAAATCTATCAAGCTCTCGATGGGCGCGTCTCGCTCTACTACGGCGACACCCGCCTAGAGCACTCAGCCCTACCAGGGGGGTGACATTTTCATGTTGCCGTTAGGGTGACAAATTCATGTTGCTACAACACGTTGACATTTGATTTAGACGTTTCCAGTAGTCCGGAGGGGGCGACAATTTCCTATCGAAGGCGCGGAGATTCTTACCGACTGCACCCCGACCAGACTAACTCCATCATCAGGGCCCTGCCCTACGCAATCTGGACCATTCGATTCCAGAAACAGAGATACAAGGACGAAGAGCGTGAGCACGATCCCTTTAGGGAATCCAATCATGTCATTAACGTACAGCTAAGGCAGTAGAGGCTAATCCCTTGTCAGAAGCACGGCCGCTAACCCTTCGACAGTACTACGGTTCGTTCAAAAGCCTCTCGGGAACCTTGGCCGGGGCCGCAACTTTCTTGCCTTTCCTGTCAAAACTATTGCCCGAAAACATTTCGGCGTATGTCTTCCCTCCACTCGGAAGCGCGGACGGTCCCGCGCGGATTGGCACCTTCGCGGTTGCCTTAGCGACGACCTACCTCGCTTTCTTTTGGAAAGCAATGCTTCCCAGGAACAATGCCAGGAGAGTAGTCCTTGCAGTAGCTTTGGCGGTTGTCTTTCACTTTCTTTATCTGCTGGCTTACTTTCGCTTTGTGCGAACAATAGACATACCTACGCGAGGGACCACCGTGTCTGTGAGCGTCGGCTACCAGAGGAGTGAGTTCGCAAGCAAAACCTTCGGTAGTGTCAGCGACTGGGAACTCCTCCGCCAGCGAGGTACCGACGAAGAAGAAATCTGGATGCTTTGGACGGCTCCGTCTCTCTTATTGGCGAGGGGCAGTCTTCTGGTGGCTTATTCTGGATTTGTACTTTGCCTAGTTTGCGGCTGCAGTTGTGGAGCCTTGTATCAGGCAGACCAGTCAAGACAATGAGTTTTTCGTCGCCGCGCGGCTTCCCCTTCCAAATATCCTGGCAGCTTCGTCGCGCGTAGCCAACCCTTCATCCCTAAAGGTGCATTTTGGTGATCCATCTCAGACCATTGCACATACACAGTGAGCTCTACCCCTTTGTTTTCTTCTATTTGCAAAATCATTCGAACAAATGATGGCAACTCGCCAAATACTAGTACCATAATAGTATTTGACAAATCGTGTAATTCATGCTATCTTTAGCTCGTGAAAGTTCGACGACGCCATCCGCAACCCGCTTGTTACGCTCCGTATTCGCATCTTTTCGCTTTCCCGCCCATCACGCATTCTCGTCGTTCGGTAACTCTTTTAGATACAACACTTCTGGAGATGCTCAATTTATTGCTTCTAAGCTCCTTTAGAATCAACACTTACAAAACTGTATCAAAACAAAGGATTTTAACCACGTTTAGAATGAACACTTACAAAAAACAGGGGGAGGGGGGGCCAGTTATGGTTAACCAGAAATCGAAATCGATTCCTCGGACTTTTGCCACCGGAATCGAATGCCGGAAACAAATGTCTCGGCTGGCCGTCCTAAACGTTAGGTGGGGGTGACGTTATGGCTGGAAACTTCCAACAGGACTTGCGGGGCGGCTTGCGCATGCTGAAGAAGAGCCCCGGCTTCACCTTCGTGGCCGTGCTGTCGCTGGCGCTCGGCATCGGTGCCAACACCGCCATCTTCACGATTATCAACGCGGTCTTCCTCCACCCTCTGCCTGTCGAGGAACCTTCGCGTCTGGCGGAGCTTTTCACGCGCGACACCATAACTTTCAATGCCAACGCCAACTTCCAGCTCACCGGCACGTCGCTCCCCAATTACGAGGACTACCGCGACCAGAACAACGTTTTCTCCGGCTTGGCGACCGTCACCTTTCCCATTCCTCTGAATTGGGGCGGCCAAGCCGAGCCGCAGCAACTGAACGCCTCGCTCGTGAGCGGCAACTTCTTCGATGTGCTCGGCGTGAAGCCCTATCGCGGACGCGCCTTCATTCCCGATGGGGACAAGAAAATCGGCGGCAATCCGGAAGTGGTTCTGAGCTACAGCCTGTGGGCGCGCAAGTTCGGTTCCGATGACAAGTTCATCGGCCAGACCATCACCCTGAATGGCACACCGTACACCGTCGTTGGCGTGGCGCCTCCGGGCTTCAAAGGCATCGTGTCCCTCGGCCGTCCCGACTTGCTCTGGATCCCCATCACCATGCGCGACTATGTGCTTACCGGTCAGCTCAAGGATCTCGAATCTAACCGCCGCTTCCGCTGGCTCTCCATCGTTGGCCGCTTGAAACCGCAGGTTGACGTCGCGCAAGCTCGCGCCGCCATGAAAACCGTCGCCGCCGGCCTCGAAAAGGAATATCCGCGCGACAATAAAGGGCGCACCGCTGAACTCTTTCCGCTGAACGAATCCGCGCTCGGCATTAATCAGCGGCAGCAGTTTTCTCTTGCCGGCGGCGTGCTCATGAGCGTGGTCGGCTTGGTCCTGCTGATCGCCTGCGTCAACCTCGCCAATCTGCTGCTCGCGCAAGCGTCCAAGCGCGAAAAGGAACTGAGCATTCGCGCTGCGATGGGTGCGGGCCGCGCCCGGCTCGTTCGCCAGCTCCTGACGGAAAGTACTGTTCTTTCCCTTCTCGGCGGCCTGGCTGGATTGGTCGTCGCCTACTGGGGACGCAACGTTCTTTGGTCCTTCCGCCCGCCGTTCCTTCTTGACGGCTCGATTGACCTCTCCTTCGACGCTCGTGTCCTCGGATTCACCTTGCTGATTTCGCTGTTTACCGGTCTGATTTTCGGAATTATTCCCGCCATCAAAGCGTCCGGCACGGACATCAATGAAGTCTTGAAAACCGGCGGCCGCGGCGGCGCTCTCGGCTGGACCCACAATCGTTTGCGCGGCTTGCTGGTCATTTCGGAAATTGCATTGGCCCTCGTGGCGCTCGTCGGCTCAGGCCTGTTTCTCCGCAGCATGCAAAACGCGCAGCAATTCAATCCTGGATTCGAGTCGCAGAATCTCTTGCAAATGAATTTCGACCTCGGCGCTCTGCGTTATGGCGCCGATCACGGCCAGCAGTTCTTCCGCGATGCCATCGAGCGCGCCAAAACTGTCCCCGGAGTGGTCAGCGCCTCCGTTTCCTCGAACGGCGTGTTCGGCGGCGGCTTCGCGGGCACCATCTTTCGCGAAGGCGAACAGACCGATCCCAATAATCGCGGCACGCTTGTGAATTTTGACGATGTGACCCCCGGCCATTTCGAAACCATGCGTATTCCGCTCATCAGCGGCCGCGACTTTACGGATTTCGATCGTGACAAGACCACGCGCGTAGCCATCATCAATGAAGCCATGGCCAAGGCCATCTGGCCGGGCCAGGAGCCTCTCGGAAAGCGCTTCGCAATCGTGAAGGAACCGGAGTTGCTCCAGGTGATCGGCGTCGTCGGAACCACGGTCGTGGGACAAATCGGCGAAGATCCCCAGCCCACCGCGTACCTTCCCATGCGCCAGCAATACTCGCCCTTCGCCACTCTTGTCGCGCGCACGAACAGCAATCCGGAACCGTTGATCGGCGCCGTGCGTGCGCAGGTCCAGCAGATTGACAAAAACCTCGCGTTCACCAACGCGCAGACCGTGCAGCAGATTTTGGGCCAGGGCTTGTGGGCTGCGCGCATGGGCGCTGCATTGCTCGGCTTGTTCGGCGCGCTCGCGCTGATCCTCGCTTCAATTGGAATTTATGGCGTGCTGGCCTATTCCGTGGCGCAACGCACTAGTGAAATCGGCCTGCGCATGGCTCTCGGAGCGCAACCGCGCCAGGTCCTGGGGCTGGTGCTCAAACAAGGCATGCTCTTAGCCGTAATTGGCGCGGCCGTGGGCATCATCGTGGCGTTGCCCGTCGCCCGCATGGCGGGCAATCTGCTGTACGGCATCAGCGCCACTGATCCTCTCACCTATGTGGGCATCACACTACTCCTGATGGCCGTCGCGCTGCTCGCTTGCTACCTTCCCGCGCGCCGCGCCACACGCATCGATCCGCTGATCGCGTTGCGCGTGGAGTAGCGTCCATCGTGAATGGAAGAGCCGCCATCTCTTTGCCCGAAGATTGAGGGATAAATTTTGGTAGCGCTCGCCATTGACATGCGAGGCTAACCAGCATACCTTTCGGCACCGATGAATAGTTCCGTCGAGCGCCGATGAAGAACAAATTTCTTGCCGCGGCCGTCGTCGCCGCAACGATTGCCATCGCGGCGTCGCTCCTCGCTGGCGCTCACATTTTGCCGCTGCCGGCGCTGCTCGCAACGCTCTTGCGTTGGCTGGCGATTTTTTTTATCGCCGCGTATGCCGCTTCGCAGCGTTCGTTGACGACTTGGATTTTTGTCGGGCTTCTCGCCGGCGCGGAAGTTGGCTACGACGCCCCCGCCGTCGCTGTGAATTTGCAATTGCTCGCCACGATTTTTCTCCGCCTCATCAAGGTGATTATCGCGCCGCTGCTCTTCGGCGTCCTCGTTGTTGGGATCGCCGGCCACTCCGATCTGAAAAAAGTCGGGCGGCTCGGCATCAAGTCGCTCGTTTATTTCGAACTGGTTTCGACCGTCGCCATGCTGATTGGGTACGCGGCGATTCACATCAGCCGCGCCGGCGAAGGCGTCCACTTGCCGTCGTCTGCGGCGGCGCAATCACTGAATGTTTCGCCGCACACGGCAACGCAACTGATCACCGATATTTTTCCGGAGAACATTGCGAAGTCCGTCACTGAAGGGCAGGTCCTGCAAATCGTTGTGTTCAGCGTGCTCTTCGCAATGGCGCTCGCTCTGGTTCCCGATTCGAAGCGCCGCCCCATGCTGGCTTTCGCGGAAAGCCTTTCGGAAACCATGTTCAAGTTCACGAACCTGGTGATGTACGCGGCGCCGCTCGGCGTCTTCGGCGCTGTCGCTTACACCGTCGGCCACTTGGGCTTGGGAGTCCTTCTTCCGTTGGCGAAGCTGCTCGCGACGATGTACGTGGCGCTTGCTTTTTTCATCGTCTGCGTTTTGCTCCCGATTGTTCTCTGGGCGCGCATTCCTCTCAGGCGATTTATCGACGCCGCCGCCGAACCGGTAACTATCGGATTCGCGACGGCAAGCTCCGAGGCAACTCTGCCCAGCGCGATCGAGCAACTAGAATCTTTTGGTGTGCCGCGCGAAATCGTCGCGTTCGTTCTCCCCACTGGTTACAGCTTCAACATGGACGGCGCGAGTTTGTATCAGTCACTGGCATTGTTTTTTGTGGTGCAGGCCGCGGGGCTGCACCTCAGCATCGGGCAGCAAGTCTTGATGATTCTGACGCTGCTGATCAGCAGCAAAGGAACGGCGGGAGTGGCTCGCGCTTCGCTGCTGATTGTTTTCGGCGCCGCGACTTCGTTTCATTTGCCGATGGAGCCGTTATTTCTACTCTTCGCGATCGATCAGCTCATGGACATGGGCAGAACCGCGGTCACAGTTCTTGGGAATTGCGTTGCGTGCGTGGTGATCGCGCGGTGGGAAGGGGAATTTCCCGCGAAGCCCGTCCCCGCCGTTTCCGGCTAAGGAAAGGCGGTCGCCGTTCGAATCGCTGAGGCACGCATTCCCCAACGGACCAAACCCGCCGCTCAACCGCGGACGGGCAAGTGTTGTATATTGCGGTGCGCATGCTTAGGAGGGATTCCCATGGAACTTTGGTCACGGCGTAAATTTTTTCTGACTTCGCTGGCGGGGAGCGCTGTTGCCAGCGCGGGCAAATTGTTTGGAGGAGCGCATTCGAACGGCAGCCCGGCGGCTCTTTCGAATCTCACGCCGGCGGCGCAGGGCAAGCGGCCGCTGATTATTTCCAGCGCCAATGGACTGCATGCGCTCGATAAAGGCATGGACATTCTGAAGAAGGGGGGGGACACGCTGGACGCCGTGGTGGCGGCCGTAACGGTCGTCGAAGACGATCCGAACGACGACTCTGTTGGTTATGGCGGATTGCCGAATGAAGAAGGCGAAGTGGAGCTGGACGCCAGCGTGATGCACGGGCCGACGCACCGGGCGGGGTCAGTCGCCAGCGTGCGGCGGATCAAGAACGTCTCGCGGCTGGCGAAAACGGTTATGGAGAAAACAAATCACGTGATGATCGTCGGCGATGGGGCCCGGCGATTTGCAGTGGCCGAAGGATTCGAAGAAATGAATCTGCTGACGGAGCATTCGCGGAAGATCTGGCTGGCTTGGAAGGCGAAGTCTTCTTTCAACTGGCGGCCGGGAATCGATTCGCCGGAATGGAAAGAACATGTTGCGGCGATTTTCGACGGCGATGAAAAGCAGATTGCCTACGCGGAACGCGTGATTGCTCGTCCTCCGACCGGAACAATTCCGTGCATGGCGGTGGATTCGAATGGCGACATTTCCGCAACCACCACAACTTCGGGCTTGTCTTGGAAAATTCCCGGGCGCGTCGGGGATTCGCCGATTATTGGTGCGGGGTGCTGCGTAGACAATGAAGTGGGCGCGGCAGGCTCCACGGGCAAGGGCGAAGAAAACATCAAGATTTCCGGCGGGCATACGATTATTGAAATGATGCGGCAGGGCAAATCGCCAACGGACGCCTGCCTCGAAGCAATGGCCCGCGTCGCTCGCAACTACAAGAACGACAAGAAAAAGCTTGGGACATTTCACATTTATTTTTACGCGATCAATAAAGACGGCGTGCACGGCGCGGCGTCGCTGTGGCGCAACGGGTACGAGCCCAGCAAACAGGCTTCTTACGCGGTCCACGACGGCATCGAGGCGCGGCTAGTTCCCTGCAAGCCTTATTTTGACGAAGTGGGCGGCGACTAGTAGCCGGAAATTGGAGAATGGAAAAATGAAAATGGAAAAGTGGAAATGGCACCAGCAACGATAGAGGGGCCCATAGAAAGGCTGAGTCTCTATTTTCCAATTTCGATTTTCTAATTTCGAACTTCGGCACACATGGACCAGGCCAACATTCTAATCATCGGCGGCGGGGTGATTGGTTGCGCGATCGCGCGCGCCGTCTCCGAACGCTGGCAGGACGTTTTTCTTGTCGAGCAATTTCCAAAGCTCGGGATGGCGACGAGCACGCGCAACAGCGGCGTGAACCACTCCGGCATTTATTACCCGAAAAATTCCCTGAAGGCGCGGTTTTGCGTGGAGGGCAACCGCCTGACGTACGAATTCTGCAAAAAACACAACGTGCCGTTTCGCCACTGCGGAAAGCTGGTGGTGGCCGCGGATGCGCATGAAGTGGAGGAGCTTGCCGCACTGGAAAAACGCGGTGAAGACAACGGAGTCGAGGGATTGCGGCTGATTGACGCGGATGAGATTCGCAAACGCGAGCCGCACATCAAGGGGGTGGCGGCGCTGGATGTGCCTTCGACGGGCATTGTCTCGGCCGAAGAGCTGGTTCACGCCTATGCGCGGGTGGCGACGAATCAGGGAGCGAGTATTGTGCCGCGCGCGCGGGTGATTTCGCTGGAGCCTTCTGCACAGACGATTTGTGTGGGGCTGCGCATCGGCGACGAAGAAGACGCGCAGGACGAAACGATCGACGCGCGCTGCGTGATCAATGCTGCGGGACTGTATGCCGATGAAGTGGCGGCGATGCTGGGGAATCGTTCGTGGAAGATTTATCCGGTGCGGGGGGAGTATTGCGAAGTGCGCGGACCGCGGTCGTCGCTGATCAACAATCTTGTTTATCCGCTGCCGCACAGCGACGGATTGAGTCTCGGCGTTCACTTTACGAAAACGCTGTGGGGAACGTTTCTGCTGGGGCCGACGGCGACGTACGTCGAGGGCAAAGACAATTACGAGAAGAACCGCTTGCCGATTGCGGATTTCGCGCACAGCGCGAAAACGCTCCTGCCGGAAATCGAGGAGAAGGACTTGCAGCTTGGGTATTCGGGGCTGCGGCCAAAACTGGTTCCGCCGGGCGGGAAAGGCATTGCGGATTTCGTGATCACGCGCGACCCCAAGGTGCCGCAGGCGATTCACCTGGTGGGGATGGAATCGCCGGGATTGACGGCCGCTCCTGGGGTGGCGGAGCATGTGGCGCGACTCGTCGCCGAAGTGCTGGCGTAGCACGGCGTGATCCGTGTCCCGTGAACCGTATTCCGTGACCGGCGACTTGGACTGGTGATTCGCGAGAGGAAGCGTAGGAGGGTTGTGCCCTCTCACTTCAGTGGACTTGTTGTTGTTCCACAACGATGCGGAAAAACTTCTTTTTTCCGATGCGTACAATGAATTCGGATTTGAGGTCCAAATTGATCCGCGCCGTCGGATCCGTCAGGACTTCGCCGTCAATCTCCACGGCTTTCTGCTTGATCAGGCGCTCAGCTTCCGCAATGGAGGAAACTTGTCCGGTAATCGCAAGGAACTTGGACCAACGTTCCGCGCCAAGCAGCGATACATCGCGAGGCTGCGAAAGATCGGTTCCCGCCTCTGGCCTCTTCATGAAAAAGACGAAGTGAGTGCCAAGACGCTTAACCTTCAGCTCTTGAATCTGCTCGGGGTTCTGGCGGTCGCGAAAGACGCGCTGGAAACTTTCGGCGGCTCTGCGCGCGTCGGCTTGACCGTGGAAGCCTGAGATCACTTCTTCTGCGAGCCGCATCTTTGCATCCATGGGATGCAGCTTGCCGGCGGCTACTTCCTGTTTTAGCGCCGCGATTTCCTGTGGCGCGCGATCGGTGAGCAGTTCGTAGTAAGACCACATCAGTTCGTCAGGGATGGACATCATTTTCCCGAACATTTCAGACGGCGGCTCGGTGATGCCGACGTAGTTGCCGAGACTCTTGGACATCTTGCGCTGGCCGTCGAGCCCCACAAGAATCGGCATGGTCAGAATAGCTTGCCCAGGCAGGCCATATTCGCGCTGGATCTCACGGTGCACTAACAAATTGAATTTTTGTTCGGTGGCGCCCAGCTCCACATCGGACTGCAATTTGACCGCGTCCATCGCCGTCAAGAGCGGATACAGAAGCTCATGCACGGAGATGGGCTGGCCTTTGTCCAGCCGCGAACTAAAGTCTTCACGTTCCAGCATGCGGGCTAGCCGATAGTGGGAACACAAACGGACGACATCTTCGGCGGACATTTTGCCGAGCCATTCGCTGTTGTAGCGGACTTCCGTTTTTTCCTTGTCGAGGATTTTGTAGACCTGCGCGAGGTACGTTTTGGCATTGGCGTCGACTTGCTCGCGCGTCAGCGGCGGACGGGTTTCGGATACGCCCGTGGGGTCGCCAATCATCGCGGAGAAATCGCCGATCAGAAAAACAGCGGTGTGGCCCAGATCCTGAAAATGCTTCAGCTTGCGAAGCACGACGGTGTGGCCCAAGTGAAGATCGGGGGCAGTGGGGTCCACACCGAGGTAGACGCGCAGGGGTTTGCCGGTTTTCAAGGAGTTTTCGAGTTTGGCTTTGAGTTCGATTTCGGGAATGATTTCAGCGACGCCCTTTTTCAAGTAGGTGAGATGTTCTTCGACGGATTTGACTTTTACTGGCGTCATAATTTGAATTCAGCTTGACCGAAGTACGCGGCGGCCGGCGATTTTGTATTTCCCTTCCAGGACAATCTTAACGGCTTCGGAATAGATGCGATGCTCTTCCTTCAAGATTTTTTCGGAGAGGGAGGCCTCCGTGTCTTGATCGAAAACGGGAACGGTGGCCTGCAAAATGATCGGGCCGGCGTCGAGATTTTCATCCACGAAATGAACGGTGCAGCCGGCGAATTTTACGCCATATTCGAGGGCCTGGCGCTGCGATTCGAGGCCCGGGAACGACGGCAGCAGCGACGGATGAATATTCAGGATGCGGTTTGGATATTTGGCGACAAAAAAGGGAGAGAGCAGGCGCATGTATCCGGCAAGGCAGATGAGGTCGACTTTGTGCTCATCGAGAACCGCAGCGACCTGGCGATCATAAACTTCGCGCTCGAGGCCTTTCGAAGGGATCACGCGCGTTTTGATGCCGCGGCCTTCGGCGCGTTGGATGCCCGGAGCGCCTTCACGATTGCTGACGACGATGGCGATTTCCGCGTTGGGGATGCGGCCTGCCGCGACGCTGTTCGCAAGAGCCTCGAAATTCGAGCCGCGGCCGCTTAAGAGCACGCCTATGCGCTTGTTCATGAACGAAAAACGTTAGCACAAGCGGCTGAATCGACAAAACGCAGGGAGGAGGCTTCAAAGTTGAAAGTCAGACTCAAGTAACGGACTTGCCGTGGAAGTTGCGAAGGCCGGTGACGAGCAGCAAGGCGTTGAAAAATACCAGGCCGACGACGACCGCGAGCAAGGGGAGATGCGGAAACTGGGGAATCATCGTGGCGCGAAGTCCTTCGCTGGCGTAGACGAGAGGATTTACGAGCACGGCTTTTTGCAGGACGGGAAATTTTTCGAGCGCACTCCAGGGATAGTACGTGCAGCCGAAGAAAATCATGGGAGCGACGATCAGGCTGAACATCAAGCCGATGTGCGTTTGCTGCATGCTGCAGCCGAGCGCGAGGCCGCCAGTCGCCGAAAAAAGAGCCACGAGAATCGCTACCAGCGCAAAAAGCAGCGGATGGGGAACGTGGAGGTCAACACCGGGGCGAAGCAGCAGCCAGGCGGCAGGGATAACCATGAGGCCGGCAGCCAGCGCTTGCAACGTGCCGGCGACAACCTTCTCAATGGCGAGCCAGGAGATTTCCATGGGGGCGAGCAGGCGGTCTTCGATTTCGCGCGTGAATTGAAATTCGGCGATTAGCGGCATGGCGACGGCCCAGATGCCTGTGCCGACCATGCAGATGGCCATGATTCCCGGGAGCAAGAGGCTCTTGTAGGACGGCGGCATGTAGCCGCTGCCGACCATGACGCGGCCAAAAATAAACACGAACATCAACGGCTGCAAGAAAGTTTGAAACAGCAGCGCCACGAAGTTGCGGCGGGCGACGTGCGCGTCGCGCGCGAGCATGGCGAGAAACGCTTTCCAGTTCATTCGCGCAGGCTCCTCCCGGTATGGTGCAAAAAAAGATTTTCGAGGCTGGGCTCGGAGATGTGTACGTCGCACAACTCGACGCCCGCGCCGGAAGCCAAAGCGGCGACCTCCGCAACGAGTGAGCCGCCGCGGTCGGCGTAGACGTCGGCGCCATTGCTGTCGTTGGCGCGGACTTCACGGACGCCGGCAAGAGCCTGGAGGCGTATGAGGAAATCCGGGGAGTGCAGGCCGAAGCGGAGGCGGAGCAAGTAGCCGCCGGGAACAGCGGACTTCAGCTCCTGGGGAGTGCCGAGAGCGATGACGCGGCCGTGGTCGATGATGGCAAGGCGTTTACAGAGCGCGTCGGCTTCTTCCATGTTGTGCGTGGTGAGAAGAATCGTTTTTCCGCTCTGGTTGTATTCGCGCACGATTTCCCAGAGGAGCAAACGGGTTTGCGGGTCCAGGCCGGCGCTGGGTTCGTCGAGGAAAAGCACCTGCGGGTCGTGCATCATCGCGCGCGCGATGGAGAGGCGCTGCATCATGCCACCGGAGAAGCCGCGGACCATCTGGTCGGCGCGATCGGTAAGCTTGAAGCGTTCGAGAAGGGCCTCGGCGCGCTTGGCGCGTTCCTGGGACGAAAGGCCGAAATACGCGCCGTGAAACGTGAGTATCTCGCGAGCGGTCAGCGAGAAATCCAGATTGGGGCGCTGGGCGACCACGCCGATCAGGCGCTTGACGGCGACCTGGTTTTGCCAGACGTCGTATTCGCCGATGAACGCCTGCCCGCCGGTGGGGCGGACACGTGTGGTGAGAACACCGACGGTTGTGGACTTGCCGGCGCCGTTGGGCCCGAGCAGGCAGAAAATTTCTCCGGGCAGGATGTCGAGGGAGATTCCGTCGAGCGCGACGATTTCCGGCCTGGGCTGCTTGCCCTTGGCTTTCGGCGCGCCGAACGAGAAGCCTCCCGTGCCTGCGGCCACGGGAGGAGCCGAGTTGTAGACCTTGCGAAGGTCGCGCGTGCGAATGCCAGCTACCATGCCGGAGTTCCCTTTCAGAATGACTCAAGACGCACGCGTGCGCGGGAGCCCTTGAGGCGTTACCACCACTGGAATTAAGTACGCATGGGATGATTCCAGAGTATCGGGATGGAAGTCAATTTCGGGAGGGACGGTAGTGGGTCAGTTTGAATTTTCTTAATCGTGACAGTAGGGGTCAAAATTCAAACTGACCCACTACCAAGAGGACGTATTCTTGGCCATCGCATGAGTGGGGGGAGAGGGCGCGCGACTCCAAGGAATTGTGGCTTTCGCGGTAGAATGCCAGCTTCATTTAGAAAGAAATCCTACTTGGGAATGGAAACGATGGCGAATCAAGAGAAGACCGTTGGCAAAAGAATGGTTGAGGCGGCGTTGCTGGCGCTGCTGGCAGCTGGATCGATTCCAGCGGCGGCGCAGCAGGTGGCTCCCCGGGATCCGGCGGAGCCCGCAAAGGGAAAACCGCAGCCTAAGATTTTGGCGCGGCCGGCGGGGCGAGTGGCGCGCGCGTCAGTGGATGAAAAGTCTATGCGGGCGCTGATCGGGAAGCTGGTGGCGTGCGGAACGCGGCTGACGCTTTCTTCGTGGGATGATCCAAAGCGCGGGATTGGATGCGGGCGCGATGCAATCGTGGCGCGATTGAATGAGATCGCCAAGGATTCCGGTGGCAAGCTGCAAGTGGTGGTCGACAAGTTCGAATCGACTTCGGAACGGACTTCGGGCAAGCCGATTCCGCTGGAAAATGTTTACGCGATTCTGCCAGGAACCGATCCGAAATTGGCGAAAACAATTTTTATAGTGTCGGGGCATTTTGATTCGCGGCCTTCGAATGTGATGGACACGCAGGCGGATGCTCCCGGGGCGGACGACGATGCATCGGGAGTGGCGGTGAGCGTGGAGTGCGCGCGGCTGCTGAGCAAGGCGGGGGCGAAGGGCGGGGCGTCGTATCGCGGGACGATCCTTTTCGCCGCGGTGTCCGGAGAAGAGCAGGGGCTTCTCGGCAGCACGCACCTGGTGGATTGGGTGAAGCAGCAAGGTTACACCGTGGGCGGAATGCTGGACGACGACATCGTGGGCGCGGACCCGGCGGCCGGCGCGCCGCATCGCGTGCGGCTTTTTTCTGGAAATGGCGAGATCGACGATGCGGATTCGCCTTCGCGGGAATTGGCGCGCGCGATTGAAGAAATCGATGGGCGCGGGGCGATTCGAATGGTTTTCCGCGTGGACCGCTACGGCCGCGGCGGCGATCATTATCCGTTTTACAAGGCGGGGCTGCCGGCGGTGCGATTCACGGAGCCGCTGGAAGACTACAATCACCAGCACCAGACGCCGCGCACGGAAAACGGAATTGAGTACGGCGATTTCGAGAAATATCTGAACTTTACGTTTATGGGCGACGCGGCGCGGGACAATTCGGAAGCGCTGAGGCAATTGGCGATGGCTCCGGAGCCACCCAGCAAGGCAAGGTTAACGGGAGCAGTGACGCCGGATGCGAAAGTGTCGTGGGCTGCCGAAGAGGATGCCGAACGCTCGGGATTCGAGATTCTGTGGCGCGAGACCAGCGAACCGCGTTGGGCGGTTTATGATTTTGCGGCTGCGCCGGGCGAAACGGTCTTGAAAGGCGTATCGACCGACAATCACTTTTTTGCCGTGCGCGCGGTGGGAAAGAATGGCGCTCGTTCGATTGCGGTGCCGACGGAACTCGAGCGCAGGCCACCTCCGCTGCCAACGCCTGCTAAGCAGTGATCCGCGACGGCTATTTCTGGTAGTGGTCGGGGTACCAGATTAGTGAGCACTCCGGGCACATGCTGTGAGAGAACTCGACCTGGGAGCGATCGCGGATGTAGGACTCGATCTGCTGCCAACTGCCATTCTCAGCGTGAATTTTTTTGCAAGAGGCGCAGATGGTCACGAGGCCTGTCAAGGTATCCAGTTTGGAGATCGCTTCCTGCAATTCAGCGATGGTGCGTTCTCTTTCGGCTTCCGTCTGCATGCGCTGGCTGATGTCGCGGCCATTGATGACCACGCCGCGGATGTCCGGGTGGTCCAGCAAGTTGTAGGCGACGACTTCCAGCGAAACCCACGAGCCGTTCGCGTGGCGGGCGCGGTACTGGATGGAATCGCGGGCGCCGGGATTCTTCCAGAATTCAGTCAGCGCCGTCTCGACGTTCGAACGGTCTTCGGGGTGAATCAATTCAAAGCCCGTGGAACCGATGATTTCCTCCTGCCGGTAACCGAGCACACGATGAATGGACGGACTGGTGTAACGGACGCGAGTGTCAGCGTCGCGAATGGTGAGAATGTCGTGGCTATTCTCCACCATCAGGCGGAAGCGCTGCTCCACTTCGCGCGACGGATGCTCCGAAGACTTTGGACTGGCGATTTTCCGCAGGACGCAGCACACCAAAGGGCCGTCCTGAACGTCCACGGAACACAAACTCATTTCAAGTAGGATTTCCGTTCCGTCTTTGTGAAGTCCTCGCAGTTCCAGTCCAACCCTTCCCGGGCGCAGTCCCGGAGCGCGCGTGTAACCGGCGATCTGCCGCAGGTGTTCCTCTCGAAATGATTCTGGCAGCAGGACTTCGAAATGCAGGCCGAGCAGCTCGTCCGGACCATAACCGAAAAGTTCTTCCGTCTGCGCGTTCACATGGACGATTTGGCCTTCGCGATTCACGACCAGTATGCCTTCGGGCGCGGAATCGAGCACGGCTCTGGACGCAGCATCACTGAACGCAGATCTTCCTTGAGACATAATTCCTTTCGCTGATCGAACCAGCAGGCCTGAGGTTTAAATCGATTCAGGAAACCGCTGCTCTTGACGAGGACGAAACGCAATGCCCACAAGCGTAGATTCGCGCAGGTGGTCTGTCAAACCTACTTGTACCGGTACCCTGAATAGTACAAGGGCTGGTACGAGGAGAGAGTACTTTGCCTCGTCTGGGCCAGGCTGGCAAAGCGCTAGTGCTGCGGCGCGGCAACCGGCTGGGCGAAAGTAATGAAGTGGCCTCCGGGGTCCTGGACGCCGAATTCGCGCATGCCGTAAAAGGCGGTGCGGACGGGCATGACAATTTTCACGTCTTTCATGGCGGCAAGCACAGCGTCCAGGTTATCAATCTCCATGTAGAGATACGTGGGGCCCTTTCTGGCGTCCGCGGACATGGACGGCGGCGCGTCCTTCTCCACGCTGGGGTAAGTCTGGTACATCACTTCGGCGGAGCCTTTCTGAAAAGCGACAAAGCCGAGTTTGTTCCCTTCCGGAACTTCGATGGTTTTCGTGAAACCGAGACGATCGACCCAGAAAGGGACGATGGGCTCGATCTCTTTGACGAGCAGGACTGGGGTGATGCGCTTGACGTTCATGGATTTGATCTCCTGAGATGAATTGGCGCGAACGGAAGACAAAACGAAAACCAGAACAAGGGAAGCGAGAGGCGTGAGAAATGAGCGCACGGCGGGAATCTCCTTGACAAGGCAACTAGTCTAATTTAGACTAGTTTAGACTAGTCTAAATTAGACTAGTAAGTCAAGGAGATTTCTTTATGAGTGCCGGAACGCTGCGCCAAAAGAAACGGGCCAGGATCGGAGGACAGCAGTTGGGGGATTTGATTTCGATCGGACCAGCGATGCTACGCGACTTTGAGCTGCTAAGAATTCGCAGCGTGGCGCAACTGGCGTTACAGAGTCCGGAAAATTTGTATGCGAAGCTGAATCGCCTGACCGGCCAGCGGCAGGATCCTTGTGTGCTGGATACTTTTTGTGCGGCAGTGGCGCAAGCAAAAAATCCACGACTGCCTGCCGAGCAGTGTGAGTGGTGGTATTGGAGCACGAAGCGTAAGACGGGGAAAAAATGAAGACACGGGAAAACGCAGAGACGCCGAGGACACAGAGATTTACGGAGAATCGCGGAAGACGCGCACGCCGAGCGAGGAGAGTAGAGCTGACAACGCCGGATCTCGTGTTGCTGAGCTTGCTCGCGGAGCGCCCGATGCACGGGTATCAGGCGAATCTGGAGCTGGAGAGACGCGAGATTCGAGATTGGGCAAACGTGTCGCGGCCGCAAGTGTATTACTCCCTGGAGAAATTGGCGCGCGGGGGGCTGATTCGATCTTTGGAAACGGAAGACTCGGCAGGGGGACCGGAGCGGAGCACGTTTGAGACCACAGAGAAGGGGCGTGCGGCGCTCGCGGATGCTTTAGAGCACCAAGGCTGGACCACACAGAGGGAACACCCGCTTTTTCTGACTTGGATGGCGCTTTCCTGGCAGGCGCGGCCGGGAGTCTTCCGGAGTCAGTTGAAGCGCAGACGAAAATTTTTGCTAAAGGAAATCGCGAGAGAGAAGAAAACTCTGCAGTCGATTTACGCGGAGGTTGGCCACAAGTATCATGAAGCGGTGTGGATGGTGGGGTTAATGCTCGAGCAGATGCGCGCGGAAGTTCGATGGACGCATCAATTGGAGCGCGAGTTGGCGCGAAGGGCGCGGGCGCTCTGTCCGCAGTTCGCGGAAGGATTGCCAAAGTGAAATTGCGAGGCCACGCACTTGGCGCGGTACTGATTGCGACTGTGCTGTGCTCGTACGCGACGGCCCAAGAAAAACGGCCGACGGCACGGGAAGTAATAGCAGCGATTCAAGAGCACGTTGGCGTACCTTGGAAAACGGAAACCGTAGACACGTTTAAGGCAGGGAATCCGGATACGCGCGTGACAGGGATTGCGGTGACCATGATGGCGACGCTGGACGTACTGCAGCGGGCGGTGGCAAACAGACAGAACCTGGTCATCACGCACGAGCCGACGTTTTACAATCACCTGGACCAGCCGCAAGGAATGGATGAGAACGACGCGGTCTGGAAGGAGAAGCGGGCGTTCATCGAGAAAAACGGGCTGGTGGTCTGGAGATTTCACGACCACTGGCACCTGAGAAAGCCAGACGGGATCCTGGCCGGGATGGTGAAGGCGCTGGACTGGGAGAAATACCAGAGCGCGGAAAATCCGCACCTGTTTACAGTACCGGAAACTACGCTGGAGAAATTAGCGGCGGATGTCGCGAAGCGGCTGAATACCCCGGTGTTGCGCACAGTAGGAAATCCAGAGATGAAAGTGACGAAGCTGGCGCTGAGCCCGGGATCGGCAGGATTCGAACGGGAAACACACGCGCTGGAAATGGATAACGTGGAAGTTTTGCTGGTGGGCGAAACGCGCGAATGGGAAACGGTGGAATATGCGGCGGACGCGGTTAGCGAAGGAAAAAGAAAAGGGCTGATTGTAATCGGGCATGTGCCCTCCGAACAGGCAGGGATGGAAGAGTGCGTGAGGTGGATGAAAACGTTTGTGAAAGAAACGCCGATCGAGTTTGTGCCGACCAAGCAGCCGTTCTGGACGCCAGCGGAAAGAAGTGCGCGGCGCTGAGGAGTTGCGCATCATCCAAACTACGGTGGAGCGGACCCGTGTAAGCCACATCAGTCACACGACCACTCACTTGGAGCTCTGAAGTCACCGCAGCTTATCTTGCGGGCAAAAATTGTGCTCCGCCCATCGAAGGCGCGGTCCAGAGTACTTCGCCTTTTTCGTTGTAGAACTGAAGGGCCGCCTCGCCCCCTGGAAAAGTATCATTCGGGAAAAGGAATGTGCGTCCTTTCTGCGTTACTTTTGGGAGTGATGGATTCAGGCTCAGGCGCGCATAAACGTGACCGGTCTCATCCTTCAGGATGAACTCCTGTGCTTCGACCGAGCCAGCGCGAATGACGGGAGGCTGAAGGCGGTCGGCAGGCTTCGCGCCCATCAAAAGGACCGATACGCCGGAGAGTAGGAGCAGGGCGTTCACGAACTTCCAGCGATGATTCGAAGCTTCCAGTTTTTGTATTCGTGCAGCCAAGAGATCGAGGTTTGTTTGCGGAGAATTCACGGCATACCTCCTTAAAGATTCGCTGGGGGAATCCTTGTGATGTTGGACGTGCGGGCAGTTCTTCCAGTGAGCATGGATCCGAACGATGTGGAAAGCAAACACCACAGACAAGCCCAATAATAAGCACATCGCCCTGTAAGGCTCAAGCCCCAGACTGCGGCTCAAAGGTTGAGAGTACCGGAGTAGCTGACGCGGGCTTTGCCGGATTCACTGCGTTCAATGCGGCCGATGCGGAAGAATTTTTCGCGGTGCTTCTTGAGGTCGGCTTCCACCGACTTCACTTTTTTCGGCGGGACGATGAGAATCATTCCGACTCCCATGTTGAAGGATTGCAGCAATTCGCCAGCGTCGATCTTCCCGAGCCTGGCGAGATACTTGAAGATTGGCAGCACAGGCCACGATGCCAGGTCAATTTCCGCTTTCACGCCGCTGGGCAACACGCGAGGCAAATTTCCCGGAATGCCGCCGCCGGTGATGTGCGCGAGAGCGGAAACCCAGCCCCGGGCGACGACGTTCTTCAGCGCCGGCGCATAACATAGATGCGGCTTCAGCAATTCCGCGCCGATTTTATTTCCGACATCGGCGACGTAAGTATCCGGCTTCAGCTTTGCAACTTCAAAGACCAGCTTGCGCGCCAGCGAATAGCCGTTGGTGTGCAGGCCGGCTGAAGGGAGGGCGAGCAAAGCATCTCCGGGCTGGACGCACTTCCCAGTCAGAATTTTTTTTCGCTCGACAACGCCAACGATGAAGCCCGCGAGATCGTATTCGCCGGGCGGATAAAACCCCGGCATCTCCGCAGTCTCGCCGCCGATGAGGGCGCAGCCGGCTTTGCGGCAGGAACGGCTCATGCCTTCCACAAGCTGTTCGACGACCTGTGGCTCGAGTTTGCCCATCGCCAGATAGTCGAGGAAAAACAGCGGCTCGGCGCCCTGGACGAGAATGTCGTTTATGCAGTGATTGACAAGGTCGGCGCCGACGGTGGAGTGCACGCCCATGGACATGGCGATTTTGAGCTTGGTGCCCACGCCGTCCGCGCTGGAAACCAGCACGGGCTCTTTCCATTTTTTCCGGTCCAGCGCGAAGAGCGCGCCGAAACCGCCGATGCCGCCGACAACGCCGGGAGTGAAGGTGCGGCTGGCATGGTGGCGAATTCTTTGCTTCACGTCATCCGCGACGGCGATGTTCACTCCGGCATCGGCATATTTCATGAAGACCCGCTCGCTTCCGTTCCGTACTTTCTTAATCGGGGCGTACTCTGCCGCGCGCCGTCATCGATAGGAGTTCATTGAAGCGCCGTGGGGATCGCGGCGGCTATTGCGAACAGCAACTCTTCTGCAACTTAAAAGGTCCGGAAAATCCGGCTCCAGCGCACGATTCTCGGATGCAGCACGGCATTCGCGTAGGCGAAAAACCGCTCCCGAATCTGGCCGGAGTCCCAAGCGCCTTGCGGCGCCTCCAGTGACATGTAAATCATGACGGGAGTGCCGATGATGTCGTTGCGTGGGACGCAGCCCCAGAAGCGGCTGTCCAGAGAATTTTCCCGATTGTCTCCCATCACGAAATAACAGTCCTTCGGCACGGTGAAAGGGAGCCCTTTGAAATTGCCCATTAGGAATGAAGGGTCAGGCCGTTCGGAGAGCCCACGCGTGTAGTTCTCCTTAAGACGCTGGCCATTGATCCAGACGCCACCATCGTGAATGTCGACAGTCTCGCCGGGCAGTCCGATGACGCGCTTTACATAGTCTGGCGTGTCCGGAGCAAACGGCGGCTTGAAGATAATCACTTGCTGGCGTTTGGGATTGCGCCATAGCGGCACGTGCCAGTTGGTGAAGGGGACGCCGGCGTCGTAGCCGACGCGGCTCATGATGAGGTGGTCGCCGATGAGCAGCGTGTTCTCCATCGAGCCGGAGGGAATGACGCGCGCCTGGCCGATCGTGCCGTTGATGAGCAGAAAGACGAGGCCGACCCAGAACCAGGCGATGATCTCGCGCTGAATCTTGGTTTTCACGGGCACGTTCGCTTCTTCTTGCTTTTTCTTCTTTTCAGCTCTCACGTTCCACCACCACCGGCCGCTCTGCGGACGCGGATTCACTGCCGTTGCCTGGGGCATGTTCGCTGGATTTGCCGTTGGCAGCGCTTTCGCGCACTTCCAATTGCACCAGATCCGTGGGATAAACGCCCGTATAACAAGACGTACAGAACTTGCCCGCGGTATCACCGACGGCGCGGCGCAGCGCCGGAAGAGAAACGTAGCCCAATGAATCGGCGCCAAGGAATTTGCAGATTTCTTCGGGCGTGTTGGAAGAGGCAATCAGCTCCTCACGCGTAGGGGTGTCCACGCCATAGTAGCACGGGGAAATCGTCGGCGGGCAACTGATGCGCACGTGAACTTCTCTTGCGCCGACTTCGCGGACCATGCGGACGATTTTGCGGCTGGTGGTGCCGCGCACGATGGAATCGTCGACGAGGATCACGCGCTTGCCCTCGATCAAGCCACGGATGGGATTGAGCTTTAGCTTCACGCCGAAATTGCGGATGGCTTGCGACGGCTCGATGAAAGTGCGTCCGATGTAGTGATTGCGGATCAAGCCCATGCGGAAGGGGATTCTTGATTCAAGCGCATAGCCGACGGCCGCGGGAACGCCGGAATCCGGCACGGGCACGACGATGTCCGCTTGGACGGGATGCTCCTGTGCGAGGAGGCGGCCAAGCATCTCGCGGCTTTCGTTTACGGAACGGCCGAAAATGATGCTGTCCGGACGGGAGAAATAGACATGCTCGAAAATGCACTGCTGGAGCTGCTTTTCCGGCGCAAAGTGGATGGACTCGATGCCGGATTTGGAGATACGCACCATTTCGCCGGGCTCGATCTCCCGGACGTATTGCGCGTTCAGCAGATCAAAAGCGCAAGTTTCCGAGGCTACTAGCCACGAGACGAAGCCACCGGGCGTGGTCAATTTGCCAAGCACCAGGGGGCGGAAGCCGCGGGGATCGCGCACGGCGTAAAGCTCGTCCTGGGTAAGGACGAGAAGGGAGTAAGCGCCTTCCACTTGATTGAGCGCATCGCCAAGGGCGCCGGAAAGATTGCGCGCCTGCGAGCGCGCTATCAGATGGACGATCACTTCGGTGTCGCTGTTGGTCTGGAAGATGGAACCGCGATGCTCAAGCTTGCGGCGCCACTCGGCGGCGTTGGTGAGGTTGCCGTTGTGGCCGAGGGCGACTTTGCCCTTGTTGCAGTCGATCATGATGGGCTGCGCGTTGAGCAGCGCTTTATCGCCGGCAGTGGAGTAGCGCGTGTGGCCGATGGCGAGACTGCCGGGGAGTTGCGCGAGCACGCTCGGCAGGAAAATTTCTTCGACTTCGCCCATGGCGCGGTGCACGTGCAACTCTTTGCCGTCACTGGAAACGATGCCTGCGGATTCCTGGCCGCGATGCTGCAGCGCATAGAGGCCGAGATAGGCGAGGTTCGAGGCTTCAGGGTGGCCGAAGACACCGAAGACGCCACACTCGTCGTGGAAATGATCGTCGGCGAATGCGAGTTTCTGGCTCATTTTGCGGTTAGCGTGCGTTCCAATGAATTGGCCCAGGCGTCGCGGAGTGTTTCAACGGAACTTTCGATCACCGCGCTCCCCCTGTATTCGATGCGGAACGAGCCTTCGCGGATGACCTTGCCGAGCTCGCGCGCCGCCACATGGTATTGTCTCGCAATTTTGAGAACGCGGGCAAGTTTTGACGGCGAGGCGGAAACGACGGCGCGGGCGCCGCGTTCGCCGAAGAGAACGGATTCGGCGGGGGAGAGATCGTCGAACTGGACCGAGGCGCCCAAAGAAAATGAACCGGTCTGAAGACCGGCCACTACAGAGGCGAAGCAGGATTCGGCGAGGGTGACGGCGAGGCCGCCGTCGGAAATATCGTGGGCGGATTGCACGGCGCTTTCGGCGGCGAGAGCGACGAGGCAATCCTGGAGACGCTTCTCGGCGGTGAGCTCGATGACAGGAGGTTCGCCGGCGACGATGCCGGCGATGGTCTTGGAATATTCAGAGGAGGAAAATTCGCGCCGCGACGTGTCAGCGGAGGGCACGATGTATCGTGCCCCTACGGTTGCCGTGTCTATTGGGCCCGCGCCATCGAGCAACAGAATCAAGTCGCCTTCGTTGCGGAAGGCGATTTTCAGGACGCGGGAGGCGTCTTCGAGAATGCCAAGAACGCCTATAACGGGCGTCGGGTAGATCGATTTGCCGAGAGTCTCGTTGTAAAAGCTGACGTTGCCGCCGGTGACGGGCGTGCCGAGGACGGTGCAGGCTTCGGCAAGGCCGTCGATGGTCTCAGAGAATTGCCACATCACTTCTGGTTTTTCCGGGCTGCCGAAGTTGAGGCAATTCGTGGCGGCGATGGGGCGCGCGCCGCTGGCGGCCACGTTGCGGGCGGCTTCCGCAACGGCATGCATGGCGCCAACGCGAGGATTGAGCTGGCACCAGCGGCCGTTGCCGTCAGTGGAGAGCGCGAGGGCGCGCTTCACCGCTCCCGACTTGGGGTCCTTGATGCGCACGACTGCGGCATCGCTCGCGCCGGGGCCTGCCAAAGTGTTGGTGCGAACGCTGGTGTCATACTGCTCGGTGATCCAGCGCTTGGAAGCAATCGCGGGTGAGGCCAGCAGCTTCACGAAATTCGCAGTGAGATTCGTACCTTCGGGAGCAAAGGCGAACCAATCTTTTTCGGTTTGGATTCGCGGCGCTGGCGCGGCGATGGGGCGATGGTAGACCGGCCCTTCTTCCGCAAGAGGATGCGCGGGAATTTCGGCGGCGATGCGTCCGTTGTTGTTGATGCGGGCGATGCCACCTTCGGTGACGTGGCCAACGACGACGGCGTCGAGGCCCCATTTCTTGAAAACGGCGAGGACTTCGTGCTCGCGGCCTTTCTCTGCAACCAGGAGCATGCGCTCCTGCGATTCGCTGAGCATGATTTCGTAGGGCGTCATGCCGGTTTCGCGCTGCGGAACTTTGGCGAGGTCAATTTCGATGCCCGTGCCGCCTCGCGAGGCCATCTCCATTGTGGAGCAGGTGAGGCCGGCGGCGCCCATGTCCTGAATTGCAACGACCGCGCCCGTTCGCATGGCTTCGAGGCACGCTTCGAGAAGAAGCTTCTCCATGAAAGGGTCGCCGACTTGCACGTTGGGGCGTTTCTGCTTAGATTCTTCGGTAAATTCAGCGGAGGCGAGCAGAGACGCACCGTGAATTCCGTCGCGGCCCGTTTTTGCGCCGACGTAAATCACGGGATTGCCGATGCCTTTGGCTTTGGCGAGAAAGATTTCTTCCTTTTTGGCGATGCCGAGCGCGAGCGCGTTGACAAGCGGATTTTGCGAATAGCACGGCTCGAAGGCGACTTCGCCGCCGACGGTGGGAACGCCGAAACAGTTTCCGTAACTTCCGACGCCGCGGACGACGCCGTCGAGGATGCGGCGGTTTTTCGCGGCATCTGCTTCGCTAGTGCGCTTGCTCGCAGTGATTTCCCCGAAGCGAAGAGAGTCGAGGACGGCGATGGGCCGCGCGCCCATGGTGAAAATGTCGCGCAGGATGCCGCCGACGCCGGTGGTCGCGCCCTGAAACGGCTCAACATAACTCGGATGATTGTGCGATTCGATTTTGAAGGCCGCAACGAGGCCGTCGCCAATGTCGACGACGCCGGCGTTTTCTCCCGGGCCTTGCACCACGAGCTTCCCGCGTATGGGCAGGCGCTTCAAGTGGACTTTACTCGATTTATAGGAGCAGTGCTCGCTCCACATCACGCTGAAAATTCCCAGCTCGGTGATGTTCGGGTCGCGGCCAAGGATTTGCTGAATGCGCGCGTACTCCTCGCGCGTGACGCCATGTTCGGCGGCGATTTCGGGGGTCACTCGAATTTCGGTGCTAGCAGTGGCCATGTTTCAGGTCTGCGACAACGATTTGAGGCCGTGGGCTCTGCTCATGCTGTGGCCTTGGCGGCGCCGACGAGCGCTTCCACCATGGAGCGGAAAATGACCAGGCCGTCGGAGAAGCCGAGAGCGCATTCAACAGCACGCTCGGGATGGGGCATCAAACCGGCGACGTTGCGTTCGCGGTTGCAGACTCCCGCGATGTTGTGAACCGCGCCGTTAGGATTGCCGGCGTTGTCGTCAGAGCCGTCGGGAGTCGTATAGCGAAAAATGACTTGGCGATTTTTATCGAGGTCGGCAAGCGTGGTCTCATCGCAGTTGTAGTTGCCATCGGAATGCGCGATGGGAATCTTGAGGATTTGGCCCTTCTGCGCAGCGTTGGTGAACGGCGTGTCCGTTTGCTCGACGCGAATGTGGACGTGGCGGCAGATGAAGCGCAGACCGCTGTTGCGCATCATGGCGCCGGGAAGCAAGCCCGCTTCGCAAAGAATCTGGAAGCCGTTGCAGATGCCCAGGACCATTCCTCCACTCTTGGCGAACTTCTCGACGGACTTCATCACCGGAGAAAAGCGCGCGATGGCGCCGGTGCGCAGATAGTCGCCGTAGGAAAATCCACCGGGCAGAATGATGGCTTCGCAATTCGCAAGATCTTCGGATTGGTGCCAGATGAACTCGACGGGCTTCTGCAGGACGTTGCCGATGGCGTAAAACGCGTCGTGGTCACAATTGGACCCGGGGAAAACGACGACTCCAAATTTCATGAGGTGCCAGCCCCCTGTGGGATTGCGGGAACTCCTATTTTAGCACATCCGAACCGGCCGACCATCTATCCGCAGCCTTCAGCAATTTTTCACAAAAATCGAGAAGCTCTTCGTGCGACAGGTCACTCTTCACATCGTTCGTAAGCATGGCGCAAATGTTGAATTCCGGTTCTCCGCTACCGTCGCCAACATGGTCCACGGTTGGCAATAAATAGAATTCTCTTTTGTGCTGCCTACGCCTGTTTTTGGCTTCCTCGTTACTCCATTTGCTGAGGAGGTCCCAGTGGAGCTTCTCCTTTGTGTAGGAGTCTAATCCCTCCGATCGGATAACAGCGCTATGGATTGCGACCTTATACTCTGCGATTTTGGCGCCCCGATTTCCGCGATGCCTATCCCGCTTGACGTGTGTGGCTGATTTTCTCTCAAGCCATCGGTCGTACTTGGCCTGTGTCACGACCCCAACTAGAAACGCAGGTAGCTCATACTTTCTCATCTTGAAAAGCCTACCGTCGCTTTTTCGTTCTGCGCTGTGATTTTTTCATTGCGCGCCGGCGGGACGGTTTCTTTGGCTTTTCGGAAGCAGCCAGTTCGCGGCGTTTTTTCGCGGCCCAGCCTGGTTTGTTGACCTGGCGGCCGCGAGCGATGGCCAATCCACCAGAGGGGACGTTGTCCGTGATCGTTGAACCTGCGCCGACGTACGCGCCGTCACCGACGCGCACCGGTGCGACGAGGGCTGTATCGCTGCCGATGAAAACTTTGTTCCCAATCGACGTCGGATACTTGTGGAAGCCATCGTAATTGCAGGTAATCGTGCCTGCGCCGATGTTGCTCTTGGTTCCGATCTTGGCGTCGCCCAGGTACGAGAGGTGCATCGCTTTGGTGCCTTCGCCGATGGTGCTTTTCTTCAGTTCGACGAAATTGCCGATTCGCGCGCCGGCCTTCAAGTGATTGTTCGGGCGCAGCCGCGCAAAGGGACCGATGATGACGCCATCGTCGAGGCGGCTTTCTGCCACCACGCAATGCGGCTCAACGGTCACGCCTTCGCCGAGAATTGCGTCGGTCAATACGCTGCCCGTTCGAATGGTGCACTGCGCGCCGATTTTTGTTTTGCCCAACAACTGAACTCCGGGTTCGATGATGGTATCTTCGCCTGCGGTCACGTCTGGATCGATCAGCACGGTTTCGGGCAACTGGATGGTGATGCCAGCATCCATCAGCTCATTCCGTTTCCGCTCACGGAATATGCGGTCGACTTCCGCGAGATCCGCGCGCGTGTTGCAACCAAGCACTTCGCGCGAATCGGCGGCCACTTGCGCCAGCACCGTTTCGCCTTTGGCGTTCAGTACGCCGATGGCATCGGTTAGGTACAACTCGCGATGCTTGTTGTTGGGCTTCACCTGCGCCAGCGCGGGCCAGAGTTTTTCCAACGTGAAGCAGTAAATCGCCGAATTGATTTCATTGATTTCGCGCTGCTCGTCGGTGAGCTGCGACTCCTCGACGATGGCGGAGACAGCCGTTTCGGTCTTGCGAACAACGCGGCCGTAGCCGGAAGGATCGGCAAGCACCGCAGAAAGAATTGTTGCCGCCGCGTTCCCGGTGTGATGCGCGGCAACAAGGGCCTTCAGCGTTTCCGTGCGCACCAGGGGAGCATCGCCCGGAAGAACCACGGCAAATTTAGCTCGCCCTAAGGCGCGTTTGGCGACTTGCATGGCGTGACCGGTGCCGTTTTGCGGCTGCTGCAGCACAGTGAGTGCCCCGCGCGGCTCGACAACCGCGGCAACCTGTTCGGCCTGGTGGCCGACGACGACCACGGTTTCGCGCGCCTTCAGCGGTTCGCATGCACGCACGATTTGTTCCACGAGCGTGCGTCCACCGGCGCGGTGCAGCACCTTCGCCACGCTGGACTTCAACCGGGTTCCTTTGCCGGCCGCGAGAATGACAATGGCAAGATCATTGTTGGACATAGTTCGAGTCATTCTGCGGGAGCGGCGGCTATTTCGCAACGTAGGGTTAACCTTGACGCAGCGAATCGCTAATCAGCAGCGGCAACGGGGGAGAGGGCGGTTAGGTAGGCTTCGCTTTCGGGGAGGACAGCTTCGCCCGTCGTGATGGCCCAGAGCGAGGGGTCGTCCAGCAGGCGGCTGACAAGCTGGGTGTGCAGGGCATGGCCGGCTTTGTGAGCCTCGACCCGAGCCAGGAGAGGCAGGCCTGCCAAGGCCAGGTCGCCGATCAGATCCAGCGCCTTGTGCCGCCCAAACTCGTCAGGAAAGCGTAACGGCCCGTTCATGACGCCGTTATTGGTGAGAACGATGGCGTTCTCAAGTGAGCCGCCGCGAATGAGACCCATGGCCTTGAGGGGCTCGATGTCGCGCTCAAAACAGAAAGTCCGCGCCCGCGCCAAAAGGTGCCGGAAGGTGTCAGGCCCCACAAGCATTTCCACTTCCTGCTGGCCCACGAGCGGGTGCGGAAAGTCCACGTAACAGCGCACACGAAACTCGTCGGCAGGGTAGATGCCGATCCGGCGGTCTCCTTCGGTGACCTCCAGCGGCCTGAGTATTTTCAGATAGCGCCGCTTCCGGCGCAATTTGCGGACGCCGGCGTGCTCCAGCATCTGCATGAAAGGCTCCGCGGAGCCGTCGAGAATGGGCACTTCGATGGAGTCGACGTCTATGTAGATGTTGTCGATGCCACAGGAATAGATGGCGGCAAGCACATGCTCGGTGGTGGAAAGCAAAACGCCTTGCTTCATGAGGCTGGTGGCATAGCTGACGCGGGCGACGTTATGGCCTTGCGCTTCGACATGAAAATTGTCCAAGTCAACGCGGCGAAACACGATGCCTGTTTCCGCAGGCGCGGGTACCAGACGGATGTGGCCGTACACTCCCGTGTGGAGGCCCACACCCTCGGCGAAGGATTCTCTTGCGATAGTAGTTTGGAACATTTTCCCCACGAGTATTGTAGCATGTTGTTCACCAACGCCACGCTTGTTTGTGCTTTATTATCAACGGTTTACGAGTTATATACAAGGACACAAATCACATGGTGTGGTATTTGCGCAACATTTCGCGGCTTCGACGTGTCTCATCGGAGAATTGCGTCCGTCATTTACCATTGCCTCTCAGGCTTCCTTTTCGATTCCAAGCGCGTCCCAATCTCTTGCGGTGGTACAATAGACTCTTGTAGCTTTTTTTTTGTGGAAGGGTGAGGCATGAGTCGAGCAGCTCGCATCGGCATTCTTTGCGCGTCAATAGCGATCTTTTGTTACGCAGGCATCGGGCACGTCCTGGGCCGCACGACGGACGACAAAGCGTACAAGTCGCTCACCGTGTACGGCGAAGTTCTGCAGAAAATTCAGCAGGACTATGTCGACGATCCCAACATGCGCACGGTCACAGCTGGCTCCCTCCACGGGATGCTGGAATCCCTCGACGCGCAATCCAGCTACCTCACTCCCCGCGAATACGACGAGTACAAAAAGAAGCTCGCCAATACCGGCACTGGCGAAACCGGCCTGACACTGAGCAAGCGGTATGGTTACGTCATCGTGCTTTCCGTGCTGCCGGATAGTCCGGGCACGCAGGCGGGCATTCGCAGCGGCGATATTTTCGAGTCCATCGGCGGGTTCACTACGCGCGACATGTCCGTTGGCCAGGCCATGAATCTTCTCAACGGCCAGCCCGGCACGGGCATCAAGGTTGGAGTGATCCGGCGCGGGAAGGCTACGCCGGAGGAAGTCGATCTTGTCCGCGCCAAGGTGGCAACGCCGAAGATTATCGTCCAGAAAGCCGACCCCGATATCCTGGTTCTGCGCCTGCCGTCGCTCGAAGCCGGCCGGGCGGATGAAATTCGCAATCGTCTTCTCGACGCGGAAAAACAGGGCATTCACAAGGTCATTTTGGATGTGCGGGAGTGCGGCCGTGGTCCGGTTTCCGAAGCGATTTCGACCGCGCGTCTTTTCGTTCCCTCGGGCATGCTGACAACACTGCGCGGCCAAACGGTCTCGACACAGGTTTTTTCCGCCGAGCCCAAGCAGGTGGTCTGGAAGAATCCCGTCGCGGTCTTGATTGACGCTACCACTTCGGGAGCAGCGGAAGTCCTAGCTTCCGCAATTGCTGCAAACCATCGCGGGGACGTGGTTGGAGAGCGCACATTTGGTCTCGCGTCCGAACAAAAGCTCATCACCCTGGATGATGGCGCTGCGCTGATCCTCACGGTCGCGAACTATTACAATCCGGGTGGGAAAGCGATTATCGAGGAAGGCGTTACGCCGACGGAAGTGGTGCGTGCCGTACCGGAAGATGATTCGGATACGGCCGAGGAAGATACAGCGCCCGCGTCGGTTCCCGAGAAAGGTGCAGCTCCCGCTCCGCAGACTCAAAAGGAACCAGGGCTCGGACCGCGTCCCCTGTCTCCGGAAGACCCCATTTTTCACCGAGCACTTGACCTGTTGAAGGCCCCCGTGAAAAAGGCTGCTTAAGTTTTCTGTGGTCCGGCAGCGTGACTCGGTTCAACCAATCCTGTATTGCTTTTCAGTCAAAATAAGCTGCGCGGCGCGTTTTGCGCTGCTGGGAATTTCCTTCTTGCTCGTAATTTTCTTTGTTGGCTGCAAGAAAAAGGAAGCGAACCGGCTCGCGCCCGCGCAAATTCATCAAATCACGCGCGATCTGGCGGCTGCAGGCCGATCCGCAGCACCGAGTGGAACTGAGATTCATACCGGATTGCAAGCATCCGATTCAGATCGCCAATCAACAGATAGTCTGGATATCACGCTCTTTTCCGAAGGGCCGGATGGTTCCGCGCTGCCCGAAACCACAAGAGTCGAGCGATCCCTGGGAGCCGTGGCCACACGCTACGGCCTGACAAAAATGCCTTTGCTTTGCCGCGAAGGAATTTGCTTTTCCTACATGAAATTCAGCGTACGAACCCATGTAATCCACTTTCACATTCGCCCAAAGCTCGCTCAAGGAAGCGACAGCGGCGCTCGATCATCTGGTCCTAGGCTAGCGATTATTTTGGATGACTTAGGCAGCGACCGCGCGGCGGCCGAAGCCGTGTTCGCTCTCGGTTATCCGCTCACTATTTCCATTTTGCCAAACCACGAGCACTCCGCAGACATCGCTCAGGAAGCGCATCGCCGCGGGTTCCAGGTCATGCTTCATCTGCCGATGCAATCGGTCGCGAACGAAACGCCGGAAGCGCGGGAATTGCGTCCCGGCATGCCCCCGCCCGAAGTTGCCGCGATGGTCGATCGATTCCTGCAAAATGTTCCGGACGCGGCCGGCGTCAACAATCATCAAGGGTCACAGGCGACCGCCGATGCCGCGCTGATGGACGAACTGATGCCGGTATTGCGGGAACGGCACCTCTTCTACGTGGACAGCCGCACAACCGCCGCTACGGTGGCCTATGACACGGCGCAGGACTTTGGAGTTCGCTCCGCCTTCCGCAACGTCCCTTTCCTCGACGACGTCGCCCAAGTGGCCGCGGTTCGTAAGCAGCTTGAACTGTCGCTTCGCGGCGCTCGCGAAAAGGGCGAAGCCGTGGCCATCGGCCATCCGCATCCCGCAACACTCCAGGCTCTTCGCGAAGTCCTGCCTCAGGCTCAGGCGCAAGGCGTTCGCTTGGTACCCGCCTCGGAACTCACGCACTAAGCAGCTTGGTTTTCTTGGATCGGTGCAGGCTCTGTTTTCTTCGTCGGATAAAGGAAATGAATAGCGAGCGCAAGAATTCCCATGGTCAGAAAACTGAACACGCTTCCTTCAGGGCCGACCGTTCCGCCTGTAAGCCACGCCTTGCCCTGCATCAAGGATGCATTCGACAGGTGCCCTTCGAAGACGATGCCGCTGTTCGGCACGGAGTAAAGGAATGTCTCGCCGAAATCAAAACTCGCGTGCCACCCAACCACCAGCCAAAGATTGCCGGTGCGCCGCAGAGCAAAAGCGAAAACCAATCCGATCATTACAACGCCTGCCGCGCCCACCCAGCCTTCGCCGGGATTCCCCAAGTGAACGGCTCCAAACGAGCACGAAAGCACAATAGCCGCGGGCCAGAAACCAATGCTGTCCGCGAGCGTGTATTGCGTGTATCCCCGAAACAAGAATTCCTCAAACAGGCCCACAAAAACAAAGAAGACTGCCCACAGCATTCCCCATCGCAGCAAATCTTTGCCGTGTAGAGCTAATACTCCAAAGGAATACCCGCCAAACGCAGCGATCGATCCAATTAATGCTGACACTTCGATCAGCCCGATGAGACAGCCTTGCCAGAATAAATTCCCGAACGCTCCTTTCATCGGCAAACCGTAAACGCCGGGAGGGCGCCCCTCGATTTTGGACATGATCAAGGCGGCGCCAAAAATGACCAAGAAAGAAAACACTTCATAGGTAAGCGAATAGCCGAAAGAAAAGACGCCGCGCATCGGATGAATAAAATGCTGTAGGACTGTTCCACCGCCGAATCCGAGCGCAGCCACGAAGGCCGCATAAATCAGCAGGCGCCAGCCGCCGCGCAATCCCTTTTCGTTCAGGAAGATTTTGCTGAGGATTCTTTCAGGAGGCGGAGCCTGAAGAGGGGGAGCCTGAAGAGGGGGAGCGGAAGAAGGTTGTGCCAATGGTTCGAAATCCAACAATCACCTCGAGAAAATATCCAAGCCCGTATGCCGTCTGACGGGCTTGCTGATTCGCCGTAAGCAGATTTGATTCTCAGCTGAGACAGATTTTACCGAAGGAAATCGTCTCAATCTGGATCAAATCGCTCTCGCAACCGGACTAGATAGTACCTGAAAAGGTTGGATTCCCGCGATAACGCTGATCACCGGGAGCAAGGCACAAAATTGAGGCGAATCTCTCTTAGATTTGTTGTCCGATGTGGATCTCCGCAGCGCCAAGAATCCGCCGGCTCTTTTTTTCTTGCACAAGGAGCACGGCCTTCAGGTTCTCACGCTTCCATTCCTTCTGCAGAGAAACGCTGGCGTCTTCAGCGAAAGAAGTCTCACCGTCACCCTTCGCTTCGCCGATCTTACGCATCGTGCGCACCACGGAGGCATGACGAAGCTCTTCGCCGGCGTTCTCGCCGCGCGTCACCGCGGAGTGCAATCCGGTCTCCGTAATGGCCAGCCAGACTTCCGCTGCATCATGCTTTGCCGTTCCTTCCAGTTTTCCCACCTTCACAGAAAAATCTTCCGTGCCGGTTTTGCTTGCCGGACGCTGCTCCAGGATCACCGGCACTTTTGGCTTGCCTGCGGCTTCCATAATTGCCTGCCGCGCTTTCTGCGGATGGCTGCCGAGGAATTCCACCGTCCCGTCGACAACCATTTGGGGCGTATACGGGTTGCGGTTGCCGAGAACGCCGGCGTAAGCATTTTGCCGCGACGTCCAGTCTCGCGAAGAGAAAGGGTCGGTCCAGCCCAAATCGTTCCAATAATCGACGTGCTCCTCCAGCGCGATCAGCTGCACGTTCCCGTTTAGCTGGGCCCCGTCCAGTCGCACCAGCAAAGCGTCCGCGGGTGGACAACTGGAGCATCCTTCAGATGTGAATAGCTCGACGACTACCGGCGTCCGGGCCGTCTCCGCCGTCCCAGAAGAAGCCTTCGCCTGAGAACGAACCAGGACCAGCGCGGACACTAGGGTAAGCGTAACGAGGACAATGTCTTCCAGAAGCCGTTTCATGAGTGTCATATCCCTACCGCCATCATATCTGATCCTTTTGCCCGGAAAAAGTTACTGGCTAGTCGTGGCAGGGAGGGCTTTTCACGTTCTAACCGTTATGATAGTCTTCAGCGGTTATCCAAGGCTAAACCGGCTCGGCTTTCGCACTTCTCTCAACGAGGCCTCCCATGCCTTCCACTGACTCTCGGCTGCCGTTGCTGGGTGGGCGGCTCTCCGTCGATTTTGCCAACGCCACTCCTTCAAACGCAAACCTGTCCTGGGAACGTTTAATCCTCTTTCTGGAGTCGACCGATATAGTCTCATCCGAGCGTGGAGCACAGCTTCTGAGCCTGCCACAGTCCGACCTGCAAGCTGCGCAAGCCCTACTCCAGAAGGCCTGGCGGCTCGGAACAGCCCTGCGCAAAGTCTTCGCGGCCATGATTCGCAAGCAAAGGATACTCGCGGAATGGATCGCCCCCATAAACGAAATCTTGCGTATCACTGAGGGACACGACGAACTCATCGGTAAGGACAATTCCTGGAAAATCGAATTTGTGGCCAGAGAGGGCGGGCTCGACTGGCTGCTCGCCGCCGTGGCCCGATCCGGGGCAGAGATTGTCGCCGAAGGCGCACGCGCACGCCTTCGAGTCTGCGCCAATCCGAGTTGTGGCATGTTCTTCTACGATAATTCGCGCACCCGCCGCCGGCGCTGGTGTTCCATGGCCGTTTGCGGCAACCGCAGCAAAGTTGCCGCTTTCGCGCGCAATCACCCATCGGCGCGCCACGCTTCCAATTAAGCTGGGTCCTGCCTTCCTCACGGCTACTTCACGTACTTCGGCGATTCCCCTTTTGACCAGGGGTCGTACGCGTGCGCGAACACCAAGCGGTCTGCCAACGGCGGATGCGAATAGAGCCAGAAGGTGATAAGCGGCGGCGGATTGGGATCCGCAAGGTCCAGCTCTCCAAGAACCTGAAACGCGTGCGCGGCCACCTCAGCCGAATTCGGGACCAGTCCGTGGATGACTTCTAATCCGTAAACGTCCGCGGCATGCTCCTGCATTCGGCTGTAGCCGTTGATGACCGGCGAAGAAACGAACAGCAGCACTTGCAGTAGCAAGAGGAGCACCACTAGCGAAGCCCAATCTTCCTGCCCGTGGAGCTTCCAATCCTTGCCCCAGCGATCCAGCGCCCAATGCAGGCCTCGAAACAGGAAATAGAGCGCGAATAGCAACCCGGCTGCTCCCGTCAGAAAGCCTTGGCGAACGTGTCCAAGGACGTAGTGGCCGAGTTCATGTCCCACAATGAACAGGCATTCGTTGTTGGAAGTCTTTTGAATCGTGGTATCCCAGATCACCACGCGTTTTGAGGCTCCCAGTCCCGTCACGTAAGCGTTGATGGCATTCGTTTTCTTGCTCGCTGCCATCAGGAACATGCGGTCCGGCGGAATGGGAACACCCGCATGTTTCGTGAGTTTCTCAATAGCGGCGACCATATCTGGATGGTCTTTGCTCAATGGCTCAAACTTGTTGAACAACGGATCGATGACCAGAGGAGTGATCACGATAAGTCCGAGAAGAATCAGGACGGCAGGAAGCCAGAAATAGAACCACCACCGCCGCGGGCTGCGTCGCATTACGGCAAACAGGATCAAGACCAGAACGATTCCAAATGCCAAGCTTAGGCACTCTCCCTTGGTCCAATCCCAAAACCACGATCCCCAGCCTTGAATGGACTGTTCGTAATGCAACGAAAGCGAATGCCAATACGCGTGCACAGGCAGGTCCAGAACGTCGAGCGTCACGAAGAGAAGCGGCACGAAAACGAATGCTTGGATCCATTTCTTGTCGCTTGCCCTTTCCGCGATGTCGCGAAACTTTGCGGCCCAGCCCAGCCGAAGGATCAGAAAAAGGAAGAGCCCGCCAAGAAAATACGATAGGAAGTAAAGCGTGTAGCCCGCCCGCGAGTACGCCACAGCCTTGGCCTGTCGCTCATGCGAAAGCGTGTATTGTTCCGTCCTGGTCTGTTCCGGAGTCTTCGGTCCCGGAGACGAACTCTGCGATGAACCGGTTTGCTGCGGCGACTTCAATGCCGCCTGCGTTTCCGCATGCGCCGAAGGCGTGGGTACTGAAGAGCCGCGCGACGCCACCACGAAACACAGACTCGCGCAAAGGATGAGCGCGAAACGGGACAGCCGCCGTCGCACAAGAGCACCTCGCCAACTTGCAAACGTTACTTTCCGCGCGGTTCCGGCCGAGGCCCGCAAGCGGGGCGAGTATGCCGCACCGCTATTCGAACTGGCAGATCTCATCACATTGAGTTAGACGGATTGAACGACGCTGCGTTTCTGTCGCGCGGGCGATGTACAAGAGCTACGGAGTGCTCCTTGGATGTACCGTCTTGAGGCAATAGTTTCGCACCGCACCCGATGTCGTCAATCCGAAGTGCACGATGGAAGTCCAGCGTTCCAGTTTGTGATGGCCGTAGTGATGGAACAAATACGACGCTCCGATCGAAACGCCCGTCCCCGCGGCTTCGACCACTGCAAACGCCGCGTGATTATCCACCAGATCGTTGGTCACCAGGATCTCCTGATCTCCGCGCCGCCTCAAATTCAGCGTTGAAAAATAATCAAACGTCCGCGCCGCTCCGACGCCGGCAAACAACCAGGCATTCTTCTTGTCCCAGAAGCGGTGCTGCTGCATTCGTTCCTCGGTCTGACTCTTGCCTCCGGGAGCGACAACGGTTGACGTTGGTGTTTGCCCTTCAGTCTCGGGCGCCTGAGCGGAGACTCTCCCCGCCCACATGCTGGTTGCCAGCGCAAGCAAAAGGATCATTTTGTGATTCAGCAATTCCTTCGCCCCCGGGCATGGCAGTTGCTTAATTTCTCAAACCAGTATAATCGTATGGGCGCTATTCCGGGCCTTACCTTCCATTGCAGGAGTCCTGACATGACTCGCTTCCGCCTCGCGCTCTCGCTGATTCTCAGTTTAGTAGTGCTTGCTGTTGTTGCCGTCCATCGGGGCCATGCGACTGCCGCGGAACCGAGCGGAGCGGTGCCCGCGCGCTCGTTTGAATTCACTTATCAGGTGCATGTTCCCGCTAATGCAGATTCCGGTGGCCCAACCCATCTTTGGATTCCATTGCCACAGGCCGATGGCTACCAGGACATTCGCGGCTTGCGTGTCGGTAGCGCCGCGAGCCACGTCTGGGGCCACGATCCCGAATACGGGAATGCCTTTGCGGCTTTCACGCCGACAATGTAGCAATCGGCTGCTGGATTTGATGTAGTGTTACGATTCACTGCCGTTCGGCGTGAGCACAGGGTTGTTCTGGACGCAGCTGCAACTGCACTGCAGAACGGCTCTGCCCCTGCGCCCCGCGATCCGGATCTGCAACGTTACCTCGAACCCGACAAGCTTGTTCCTCTCAACGGCCTCATCTCCGAGCTAGCCAGGGAACACACCGCCGGTGATACGACTCCAATCCAAAAAGCCCGGCACATCTACGATTACGTGCTCGCCACCATGCGCTATGACAAATCCGGTGAGGGTTGGGGCCGCGGCGATGCCGTTTGGGCCTGCACTTCAAAACGCGGTAACTGCGCGGATTTTCACTCCCTTTTCATCGGCATGATGCGTTCCTCCGGTATCCCCGCGCGGTTTGAAATCGGCTTCCCGCTGCCCGAAAACAAGACCGAAGGCGACATTGCCGGCTATCATTGCTGGGCTGAGTTCTATCTCGCAGGCGTTGGCTGGGTTCCTGTGGATGCTTCGGAAGCCTGGAAGAATCCCGCCAAACGCGACTTCTTCTTCGGCGCGCACGACGCCAATCGCGTTTTTTTCACTTACGGCCGCGATATCCGGCTGTCGCCTGACCAGAAGAGTGAACCTCTGAATTATTTTATCTATCCTTACGCGGAGGTGAACGGCCAGCCGGTAGAGAACCTGCAGACCAATTTCTCTTTCCGAGAAGTCTCGTCGCAGCTCCCAACGGCGGACCGTTGATGGATTCCTGGCCTGGTCAAGTCGAAGCTCGTGATATCTACGACCAGCGCCGCGTTCGTTCCGACTCACTGCGTTTGCACATTCGCGTCGTTTTGACACTTCGAATTGTCATTTTCGCTCGGCCGGCGTATCTTGAGAATTGATCCATCTTTGATTGTCATGAGGAGTAGCACTATGTTTTGCCGAACCACATTGCGCCTTGCTCTGCCGGTCGTACTGTCGGCAACCCTTCTTCCCGCAGTTGCTTTTGCTCAATCGCAGGATTCTCAGTCCGTTGCGGAAGCCGCCCGCCGGGCGCGCGCGCAGAAGAAGAACTCCGAAAAACCCACCAAGGTCATCACGGACGAAAACCTGGAGGTTAAGAAGGCTGATGTGCAGAGCGCCGCCGCCGACCAACTTAGAATACCCGGTACTCCGCAGACGCCGGCGCAGTCCGCCCCCGGCGCGGCAAATGCGCCTGCGGAAAGCTCCAAGACTTCTTCAGAAGAAGATGCGCGTAAGGAGCGCGCCGCGGTAAAGGAGAAGATCAAGGAAGCGCTGAGCGATCTCGATCTGCTCCAGCGCGAATATCAATTGGATCAGGACTCAGTCTTTTCCAGTCCCGATTACGCGAAAAACACTGCAGGGAAACAGAAACTGGATGCCCTTAAACAGCAAATCAGCGATAAACAGCAAGAGATCGAGCAATTGAAAGCCAAGCTGGCGGCCCTGCCGGCGGCTCAGGAAAGTTCAGAAACCATACCTAAGCCTTAGCTTTCAGTGGCTCTCAATCGATCCCGTGAATCCGCAGGCTCACCAGCTGATCGATCGTCAGGTTTTTCATCCCGCGCAACTGTAGCCCGCTAATGAAGCCGGGCGTCACTCCATGAATGCGCATAGCTATCAGTTGGTCCGGTTCCGGATGTGAGTACCCCAGCTTCTGGAGCTGGCCGATAAAATCCGGTGACACCCCATGAATCCGGAACGCGATGAGCTTGTCGAGATCCACGTGGTCGTAACCTTGTTTCTTCAATTCGGCCACCCACTCCGGCGTGGCCCCATGAATTCTCATCGCGATAAGTTTGTCCGCATCCGGGTCATAACCGGATTGTTTGAGGCTGCTCACCATTTCCGGCGTCACTCCGTGAATGCGGAAGGCGATGAGTTTATCGCTATCCGTGATGTTCAGCCCAGCCGCGCGAATCCCCGCGATAAACTCCGGCGACACGCCATGAATGCGGAATGCAATCAGTTTGTCGCTGTCTGAAACATTCACACCTGCTGAGCGAATGCCTGCAATGAACTCGGGCGTCACCCCGTGAATTTTGAAAGCAATGAGTTTGTCCGTGTCCAGCCCCTGCAGGTTCTGCGCCTTGATGTCCCGGGCAAATTTCAAGCTGACATCATGGATGGCCATCGCCCACTGCCTGTCTTCCTCTAACCTCTCAAAACCGAGCGACTTCATCTCCTGCGCATATTTTGCATCGGCCATGAAATGAAACAGCCCCGCGCCTTCGCCATCATGCAAGAACCCTTCACATTCGAATTTGCCGGCGTCCCGCGCGATCGTGAAATGGACTTCCTGCCGCCCCGCCTTGGAAAAATCCAGTCCCGAAAAATCGCTCGCCGGCCAGTCCGAACTGGTATGAAAGTGATGTCCGGCGCGCGAATCCATCAAGGAAAACTCTACTTTGCCCGGAATTTCCGAGCGCCGGATGGTCCAATCACCGCTCTGCGGCTCGCTCCCAAGCGCCTTCGCGACTCCCAGAATCACTCCCGCGATTACCAGAATTAAACCAATCGTTCGTTTCAGACTCATGGGACGCTGCTCCTCTCCTCATTTCCCGCGAAGATTACAAAATGTCTGCGTGCTTGAGCGCCATCAGTTTGTCCAGCGTCAGGTTCTGGAATCCGTGCTTCCGCGCCTTCTCGATGAACTCCGGCGTAATCCCTTGCACTTTTGCGCCGATCAATTCGTCGCACTCCAGGTCCTTAAAGCCTGCCGCTTGCATTGACTTCACGTACTCCGGAGTGATCCCCTGCACTTTCATCCCAATCAGCTCATCCGTACCCGGTTTGAGCCCGATGGCCCGCATTTCCTTAACGTAATCCGGCGTCACTCCCTGCACCTTTAGTCCAATGACATCTTCGGCGCTCGGCTGCAAGCCTAGGTCGTGGAAGCCACGGATATATTCCGGTGTTACACCCTGCACTTTCATTCCAATGGAATCCTCGACATTCAGGTTGGAGTAGTACTTCCGCATCTCGGTGATGTATTCCGGTGTAATGCCCTGCACTTTCATCCCGATCAGCTCATCCGTGCCGACGTGGGCATCAAACTTCCTCATCTCGCGAACGTATTCCGCTGTGATGCCCTGTACTTTCATCCCGATAAGTTCTTCCGCGTTGGGTTGCAATCCAAGATCGTGCATCCCCTTGATGTACTCCGGCGTCACGCCTTGAATCTTCAGGGCAATGAGTTCGTCCACGTCCGTGATCTTGACGCCCGCTGACGCCATCGCATCCGTGTACGATTGCTTCTTGCCATCGCTCGCCGTCTGCGGTTCGCTGCCCGGGCTCGTTTGCGCCTTTGGCGTGGCTTGGGCCGTTGGGCCGGGCGCGGGTTTCGCCGCTTGCGCGGTACGCGCCTTCGCAGCAGTCGTTTCCGGCTTCACGACAATCACGCTGCTGCTCTTCTGTTCCTGATTCGAAGGCGCGCTAGCTCCCAGCGCCGCATGCGCGATTCCCAGAAACGCATTGCCCGCCAGCAGCGCTCCCACCAGGCATACGAAGCTGCCCGCCAGTCCTGCCACGCGAATTCTTCCGGCAGCTCCATTCCATCCAAGCAGCCGCATCACGCGTTCCGCAAGCGGTCCGCGATTAGCCGCCATCATCAACGCCGGAGCCGTCCGCCATTCTTCCATCAGCGTGAGCGCCCGCGCGTAATTCACGGCGTCGCCACAAACGACAATGGCCTCGTCGTCGCAGCAGTTCTCGCGCTCGGCGCGAATCCGCTGGCTCACCCACCAGACGGCCGGGTGGTAGAACAGCAGCGTTTCCGTCGCAATTTGGAAAAGATTCACGAAGCAATCGAGTCTGCGGATATGCGCCAGCTCGTGCGCGATGACCGCTTCGATTTGCGCTTCCGTCAAGCCCGTCAGTGCCCTCACCGGCAGAAGCACCACGGGACGGAACCATCCCAGCACCGCAGGCGCGTCCAGCCGGTGGCACTCGCAATAGCGAATCACGCGGTCGAGCCCCATTCTCCGTTGCAGCGCCACGCATTTCGCGTATAGCTCCGCACCCACCGCCTTGATCTCTTTGCGCCGCAGTCTTTCAATCAGAATTAGCCCGCCCGCCGTCCTCAGGCTCAGCAAAAGGACGCCCAGGAACCACGCCTCCACCAGCCACAACATCCCCGTCGGCCGTTCAGCACTAGACCCAGCAATAGGGGCGCGGGAGCCTGACAGCGCGGTCGAGAGTTGGGTGGACGGTCTCGCCCACGTCAAGGCTCCTTCCGCCCCAGTCTGTACGGCCGGATTCCCTTGCGCCCGCAGCCACGTGAATGTGACCACCGGCGATACCATCATCAATACCAGCGCGCTCACCGCCAGCGCGTAACGTGTCGATGCGTTTCGGCAAACCGCTGCCGCCACGGCGAACAGGGCCGCCAGCCCCGCCCCTTGCCACAGGAAGTGCAACAGCGTCCACCCGAGCGTCCGCAAGATCTCCGGCGAAATCCAATTCGCGAAGTGGCTCATCGGTTTCTCCCCTCGTACTCGTCCAGAAGACGCCGCAGCTCATGCAGCTCTTCCTTGGACGTTCGCCGGCCCTCCAGCGCGTGGATCATCAATTCGCTTGCCGAGCCCTCAAACACCCGCTGCAGCACGTCGCCAACGAGCTGGCGCTTGGTTTCCGTCGCTGGCTGGCATGCCTCATAAACGTGCGCCCGTTGTTCTTCGTTTCTGCGTACCGTGCCCTTGGCGGTCATGATTTGCAGCAATTTTAGGACTGTCGTGTAGCCGAGGTCCTTCTTTTCGCGCAGCGCTTCGTGGACGTCGCGGACCGTGGAAGGCCCGCGCTCCCATAGCACTCGCAGGATTTCCAGCTCAGACGCGGTTGGCTTTTGTGGATGTTCGTTCGACATGCGCGGAGCTTAATACGAAGGTTTTCGTATTGTCAACGAAAATCTTCGTACTTATTTGCTGTCCCGATTGGCGGTTCCAAGACCTTCCTGAAACGCACGGGGCCCCTCTTTAGATGGTTTACCTTGGTTCCAGGACGAGTGGCAGGCCGTTCTTCGGATTGCCGATAATCACGACCTTGGCATTGGAACTCGCCGCCAGCTTCTCTGTAGCTTCGATCCCCTTCCATTCGAGCAGCTGCGCACTGATCCCTGTGGCTACGATCTTCTGGAAGTCCGCGATGCCTTGGGCCTCGATGCGTTTCCGCTCCGCTTCCTGCTTTTCCTTCTGCAAGATGAAACTCATTCGGAGAGCGTCCTGCTCGGCCTGCTGCTTGGCTTCGATCGAGCCTTTGAGCATCGCCGGCAGTTGCACATCGCGCAGCAGCACGTTTTCCACGATTACCCCCCGCGGCGCGAGTTCCTTGGTCAGCTCATCTTGGATTTGCGCTTGCACCAATTCGCGAGCATTCGTGTACAGGGCGTTCGCGGAGTGCGCGGAAGTAGCCGCGCGAATCGCCGCGCGTAACGTCGGTTCCACGACCTTCTCAACATAGGGCTCTCCCATAGTCTGATAGACGTACGAGGCCTTGCTCTTATCCAGGCGGAACAACAGAGAAGTATCCAAGGCCAAGATCAGTCCTTCATTCGAAGGGACATTGGCGCTTTCCTTGAGCGACTGCGTCTGTACAGAAAGCTTCTGGACTGATTTCAACGGGTTGATTAGGTGAATCCCTTCCGGAAGCGTCTCTCCGGTCACGCGCCCGAACAGCGTCAGCACGCCCACGTTCCCGGTCGGAATGGAAGTGGTGCTCGCCATCAACACGATGATTACCACCACCAATATCCCGAGTTGCAGTATTCTTCTCCCAGCCCCCCCGAGGTTCGGCATCGACGGCAATCCGCCGCCCAGATCAAATCTTGTTGTCGTTGGCATTTTCTCTCCGTCTGCGGCTCATTCGCGAAAGGCCGAGCCGCACAACCACTACTCTTAATACGCAGGAAGCGTACTGTCGATTTCCCTGCCGGTCCGCCCATTGGTTCGATTCACCCACGTTCCTCAGTCCGCGGTCGGGATTTGCCGCCCGCGACTTTCCACAACCTTACCACAATATCTAGTAGCCTTTTCTCTTGACACCACAGGTCGCTCGCGGCACAATCCCCGCCATCAAGTTTGTTTGGGTTGAGCATTTTTCGCGAAGCATTAACCCTGCGAATTTTTGTGGGGCGTATCCGGGCCTTTTTTCACAGATTGTCCTGGCCGCCAAGGGAAGCTCAAGGGTTTTCAGGTGCTGGCTGCAGTTGGTCGCACCTTGATCCACTGAGCTTGCGGCTTCTGGGGAGAGAAAATGCAATACTTGCCCGGCTTCACGGTGCAGTGTATCAATCCTCTGTGCGAAGCCCGCGGTCACTGGCTTCGTGCTGATGCCACTACTCCTCTTGGAAGCGAAGGCCGCTGCCCCTGCTGCGGCGAATTCCTGCGCAATGTTCCTCCGCCCCTCGGCCCGCGCTTCCGCATGCGCCCCCGCTCCCTCACTGGGCGCCCGCCCCTCCGTCCCCGCCCCCGCTAACGAGGTCTAAGGCTTGATTTATAGCGTGCCACTGTTTATGATTACGGGAATTTATCACAGTAGGCGACAGGATCCCTCGTCGAAAGAAATTGACCTGAGAAGATAACAAGGGGGCGATCCCAGCCTTCGACACGGGATGAACCGTTACAGTTGTCTGAGTTTATGACGAGATGGGGGAAAGCGATGACTGTCTCGTTGCACGAATTTGCGCGACGCTTTGTCAAGGCTCGCACGCGACATGCCTTCCGCTCCGCGGTTTCGGGATTGCTGTGTGAATTCAAGCTAGACAGTCTTCATCGTGCTTCACTCAAGAAAGCCAGGCGTTTTGCGAGTGAACGTGGGCTCAAACTGCAATTTGGCTGCGGCTCAATCACGAAAACCGGCTGGGTGAATATCGACCTGTATTCGGAGAAAGCAGACCTTCAGCTTGACGCCAGAGATCCGTTTCCCTTTGCCGATAGGTCAGTGTCGCTAATTTACAGCGAACATTTTTTTGAACACCTGGAATATCCGGAGGAAGCTCTCAGCTTCCTCACAGAATCATGGCGTGTGTTGGACCTCGATGGCGTCTTTAGCATGGGCATTCCCGACTTTGAGTTGTCAGTAAGATCGTACGTTACCGGCGGCGAAGACTACTATCGGCACCAACGAGAAGAAAAGTCCCCCAAGTGGGTCACTACTCCGATGGATTACCTCAACCGTGATTTCCGGCAAGGCCGGGAACATAAGTATGCCTATGATTTCCAAACCCTTACGAGGGTTCTCAATGAGGCTGGTTTCACGTCGGTCGTAAGGAGAGCTTTCAATCCTGGGCTGGACTCTCTACATCGAGAATGGGGCACGCTGTATATTGAAGCCCGGAAACTTCCTGTCTAGCCACTTTCCCCTTGTCGTCTGACCCGTTCGCCCCTTGGCGAAGCGAAGCCTTTTACAGTCTCCTCGAATTCCGTCCCAAGGCCTCTGCCAAAAATGGCCCGCTCCGGTCAGCCCTCGCCCGCCGGGAACTTTTCCCTCAACCTCGGCCTCTATCTTGTAGCGCCTCGCAACTGTGACCGCAGCCACAAGAACCTGGCGCTAAGAGGCATCCATGTCCGAATCCTCTCCCCGTCGTTCTTTGCCAAAACGCCTCCTTCTTGTCGTCGGTGGCCTGTTCTCATTCACTCTTCTCTTTGTCGTTGCTTGTCGCGTTGCCGTCAATGAAATCTTTTCAGGTATCGCTTCCTCGAAGGCGACTGGGCTTTCGGCTGTCGCCTGGGACATGGACAGCATGTGGTCCACCGGCCCAATGGGAGCCCCGATGCTGCAGAGAAGCGTCGCCGCGCCATGGATCGCTCGGAGCGCGGACCTTCGTGCTCGCTCTTCCGCCTTCGATCATTCCATCGCCGCGCTCCATCAAATCGTTTCCACACGCCACGGCTACTTGGAAGATTTGCGCACCGAGAGCCGCTCCGGCCATGGCCGTGCACTGGCGGTCACAATCGCGGTCCCCTCCAACGATTTTGACGCCACACTCGCTGACCTTAGGAAACTTGGCCGCATGGAAGCGATCTCCGAAGCCGGCGAGGATTTCGCCGTCAAACTGGCTACTGCCGCAAGAAGTCTCGCCACGGCTCAAACCAATCTTTCTCGCCTTCAGAAATTGCAGCGCGAGCGCAAGGGTGAACTCCGGGACGCGGTCGCCCTGGAGAAGGACATTGCCCAAGCCAACGAAGCCGTTGTTGAAGCCGAACGCCAAAATCAGAGCTTAACCTCAACAGTGGCTCAAGCCCATATCCGTCTCACGCTGTTGGAAGATTACTGTGCCCCTCTGCAAACCAATCTTGCGGGTTTCTCTCTTCAGCTTCGCAACTCGTTTGTCGAGGGAGTCAGCTCAATCTTCTCGTCGGTGTCGCTTTTTCTGGCTGTCCTTTTTGAATTCGGCCTGCCCATGATCTTTTGGCTCGCCATTCTTTTCTGGCCCGCCCGCCTCGCTTGGCGCCGCTTTCGCCCGGCCCGCTCGGCAGCACCCGTAGCCTCTTAAGCAACATCGCTGTGCCTTCTCGCCGCTCCGCGCGAGAGGCCGAACACCAAACTGCCGAGCCTTCAGCCGTCCCAAACCACGGAGAAAGCTATAGGCACCATTCTGGGGTTTGAAACGGAACCTGGATGCAGGTCACTAGTAAACTATACTCTGCAGTTGGGGTTTCGCTGGTGTTTGTCGCGCCACTCAAGTGCGCTAGTGGAGGGTAGTATGCCTTACAACATCTTGGACTTGGGGGCCCTCAACAAAAGTCTTAGCGCTGGGTTTGCCATCACCAACTGCGGACAAGTGGCTGGCTGGATCGACAGCCCAGTCCCTCCGGCCCCCCTTGGAACGCCGCTTCCCTTCATCTGGACACAGGGCATCATGCAGCTTCTCCCGTTAGCGGCACCAGCGGCGTCCGGCCAGGCGTTTGACCTCAATGGGCATGGGCAGGCCGTAGGCAATACTTACAACACCATAGTCACCCGGGCTACCCGCTGGCAGGGCGGGACCATGCAGCTCCTTCCTTTCTTGGGCGATGTCGCCAACGCTCGGAGCATTAACGATTGCGGGAGTGTTGCTGGAGATGGATCCACCGCCACAGGAAATACACAGGCGTGGTGTGATCCCGGCGGCCTGCTGAGTCCCATACCCGTCGCTAACCCGCAAATCCTTCCACAAGACCGCTACTGTAGGGCCTACGGGATCAACAACCGCGGCCAGATCGTGGGTGGTTCCGACCTTGGAATGGTCACTATTCGTCTCGCGGCTTTCGGCCCGCCTCCCGTCGGCGCGCACGCCTGCCTCTGGGACAAAGGCATTGCGCAGGATTTGAGCGCACTCCACGCAAACGAGGGCAGCGAGGCCTACGGGATCAATGATAAAAAACAAGTCGTCGGGCGCTCGGGCAATCATGCTTTTCTTTGGCACAATCACGCGATGACTGACTTGGGAGCCGGCGCCGCCTACAATATCAACAACAGCGGAACAGTCATCGGAGATAGTTTTTTCCTGCAGGGTGGTGCACGCACTGTACTGACGGCGCTGCTTCCACCGAACTCTGGCTGGAGTTCCCTAGAAGGGCGCGACATCAATGATTACGGAGAAATCGTCGGCACGGGCGTTCACAATGGGAAGACCCGTGCATTCTTGATGTGGCCTTGAATCATTTCCCCGGTCATACGTTCCTTAGCTCGCTTGAGAATCCTCGTTTTGCCTGTTTTACGGTCTAGCGGCGACGCTGCTTTCGGGAATTCGCGTGGAAACCGACTTTGCCAAGGTTTTCGGTTGCGGGCTCAGTTTGAATTTTCTTGATCGTGACAATAGGAGTCAAAATTCAAACTAACCGCTACCAACTTTTCCTTGACTTTCCTCTATCACGTGTTATACTTGACCTTGTATAAAACCACGTTTGGAGTGCCGGGAGCTTGCTCCCGCTTTTCTTTTTAGGGCTACCATCTCGGCTTTGCTCCTCCAAAGCAACTGGAATCGCGTCCTTTAGAATCAATCAATTACGAAATACAAATCTTGCAAGTCTTTTGTTTTTACATTCATACAAATTGATGGGGGGGTGGGGGGTAGTCGACACGGACGGTACGGACCGGGCACATCCCTGACATTTTAGACCGGGAGCATCCCTGACACTTGGAGAAATCACAAGTCAGGATTCGACGAGGCCCTTCTCCAGCATCTCCTCGTCGCTGAGCCACAAATCGGGGATGTTGGCTGACCCGAGCCGAAGGATGTCTTCCAACGCGCCGCGCACATCGCCTAGCCGAAAGTCCACGCCGATGCGTTCGAGCAATTCGATCAGCGCGTGCGCGCCTTCCGCAAGCACAGGCTTTGGCGGCGGGGTTGCCGCGCTTACCCCGGCCTGAGCCGAGGACTGCGGAGTCGACGGGACTGAGGCCGAAGGAAGCGAAGCTCGTTCTTTGCGCTCGGGATGGTCATCAACAGCCGATGGGCCGTCGTGGCCCAGCCGGTGATACGTCACAACGTAAATGGCGTGTGGTCCCGCGCCGTGTCTCACGATATGGAGAAACCCGCGGGTCTTGGGTTTTGCCAGGGCCAGCTGTGCCGCTACTCCTGAGCCGGAGGGGAGGGCGCTCATCGCTATTGTGCTCTCGTCGCTCCTTTACGCGTCAGCTGCAACCGCTGGTGCTGCCGCAATTCTCGCATTTGTAGCATGCGCCGTTCGGCACCATCAGCATGCCGCATTCGCTGCATGTCGGCGCGCCTTCATGCGCATTGGTCAGTTTCGGCGCAGCCGCTCCAGCAGGGAGCGAAGTAAGCGCCGCCAGGATCGCCGGGGCCGGAACGGCAGCGCCCGCATTTTCCGCGTGAGCCGCTCCGTTGAGCTTCAAATAATCGGACGAAATAAACCGCCCGCCCAGCCACCGCGCGATGTAATCTAGCACCGATGAGACAAACCGAATGTTCGGGTTCGCGGTGATGCCCGACGGCTCAAACCGCGTGTTCAGCAGCTTGTCCACAAACACTTTCAGCGGCACGCCGTACTGCAGACCCAGTGAAATGGTTAGCGCCAATCCGTCCATCACGCCGGAAAGTGTCGACCCTTCCTTGGACATCTTGATGAAAATTTCGCCGGGACGATTGTCCTCGTACATGCCTACGGTGATGTAGCCTTCGTGCCCGCCCACGCTGAATTTGTGCGTCACCGATGCGCGCTCCACCGGCATTTTCTCGCGCACCGCTCGCGCGAAGAGCTCGCGTTGCGTTGGCTCAAGATTTGCCGTCGTCGCCGCAGTCTCGGCTTTCTTTTCTTCTTTCTTTCCGCCGGCATTCAGTGGCTGCGAACGCTTGGAATTGTCGCGGTAGATGGCCACGGCCTTCAGCCCCAGGTTCCACGATTCAATATACGCGTTCATGATGTCTTCGACGGTCGATTCCTCCGGCATGTTGATGGTTTTCGAAATCGCGCCCGACAGGAACGGCTGCGCCGCCGCCATCATCTTCACGTGCCCGGTCCAGCTGATCGAACGGCCGCCGCCCTGTGGCGCCAGCGAACAATCGAACACCGGCAAGTCTTCTTCTTTCAGGTGCGGCGCGCCTTCGATCTTTCCGTTCTTGTCGATGTAGGAAACGATTTCGCTGGTTTGTTCCGGCGTGTAGCCCAGTTTCATCAGCGCCTGCGGCACGGTGTTGTTCACGATCTTGATCAACCCGCCGCCTACCAGTTTCTTGTACTTCACCAGCGCCAGGTCCGGTTCGATTCCCGTGGTGTCGCAATCCATCATGAAGCCGATCGTGCCCGTGGGCGCCAGCACGGTCACCTGCGAATTCTTGTAGCCGTACTTCTCGCCGTGCGACAGCGCCGTGTCCCACGATTCCTGCGCGCCCAGGAACAATTCCGTCTGCACGTGTTCCGGCTGGATCCCGCGCATCGCGTCGCGATGCATGCGAATCACGTCCAGCATCGGTTCGCGGTTCACTTCGTAGCCCGGGAACGGGCCCATGCGCTCCGCAATTTTTGAGGATTGCGCGTACGCCTCGCCGCACATCAGCGCGGTGACCGCGCCGGCCACGTCGCGCCCCTCCGGTGAGTCGTACGGCAGCGCCATGGACATCAGCAGCGCGCCGAGATTGGCGTAGCCCAGCCCGAGCGGCCGGAAGTTATGTGAATTCTCTTTAATCTTGTCTGTCGGGTAGCTCGCGTTGTCCACCAGGATTTCCTGCGCCGTGATGGTCACGTCCACTGCGTGCTTGAACGCCGCAACGTCGAACTGCCCGCTGCCGTTCGCGAACTTCATCAGGTTCAGCGAAGCCAGGTTGCACGCCGTGTCATCCAGGAACATGTATTCCGAGCACGGGTTGCTGGCGTTGATTCGTGCCGTGTTTTTCGAAGTGTGCCAGCGGTTCACCGTCGTGTCGTACTGCATCCCGGGATCGCCGCAATGCCAGGTCGAATCCGCAATCTTCATCATCAGGTCGCGCGCCCGCAGCTTATCCGCCGGCTGCCCGTCCGTGACGTTCTTCGTCCACCAATCTTTATCTTCGACCACCGCGCGCATGAAATCGTCCGTCACGCGCACCGAGTGGTTCGCATTCTGGAAGAAAATCGAAGCATACGCGTCACCGTCGATCGAGCTATCGTAGCCCTGTTCGATCAGCACGTGCGCCTTGCGCTCTTCCTTCATCTTGCATTCGATGAATTCCACGATATCCGGATGATCGATGTTCAGAATCACCATCTTCGCCGCGCGCCGCGTTTTTCCGCCGCTCTTGATCACGCCCGCGAACGCATCGAAGCCCTTCATGAAACTTACCGGCCCGGACGCAATTCCGCCGCCGCTCAGCGTTTCACGGCTGCCGCGCAGCGTCGAAAAGTTCGTCCCCGTGCCGGAGCCCCACTTGAAGAGCATTCCTTCGGTCCGCGTCAGGCCCATGATCGATTCCATGCTGTCGCTGACCGAGTTGATGAAGCACGCCGAGCACTGCGGCTTCGACTGCACGCCCACGTTGAACCACACCGGGGAGTTGAACGCCATCTTCTGCTCGACGAGGAGGTGCGTCAGCTCATCGCGAAAAGCATCCCGCGACGCCGCATCGGCAAAATACCCGCCCTCTTGGCCCCATCGCACGATGGTGTTCACCACGCGCCCGATCAGTTGCCGCACCGATCCTTCGCGCTGGGGAGTCCCGGGTTTGCCATGGAAATATTTGCTGGTGACGATGTTGGTAGCCGTCTGCGACCAGCTCTTCGGCACTTCCACGTCTTCCTGGCGGAAGATCGTCACGCCTTTTTCGTTCCCGATCAGCGCGGTACGCTTTTCCCATTCGACGGCGTCGAAGGGAGACTTCTTCCCATCCGTAAAGAACCGTTCAAAGGCCAGACCTTTCCCAGTGCTGGCTGCCGTCTTCTCGGCCGTATCCGTCGCCAGGGATTTTCCGTTCAATGCATGTTTCACTGTGGCCATCCGTCCCTCCGCGCTCCAGGGTCCCCGCTCGCGGAGGGAACCCTATTATTTTACTCCCTCTGCGTCCCGCAGAGGCGCCGCGCTTCGCTTCAGGGTCTGGGCTGAAGTTAGCGCATCCCCCGCTTCGATTGGCGATTCGATTGGTTCGTGAAAGCGGGCAGCGAAAAAAAAGCCGACCATACTCCGGTCGTACTCAAGTTCTAGCGCGAAACGCCAATGCCCTGCCAGTGGCTGGTGGTTCGCACTCAGCCTAACAGCAGGGTGCCCCGCCTGAAATACGGGCGCGGAGCAGGTATTGCCGCTCGATTTTTTCGCTTAAAACCCGGGCTGCCTCGTGGCCCAGCCCACACGGACCTTTTTCGTCCCCGATCCGGTCCGTCTGGCGCTTCCACGTCCCCCGAATCTGGATTCGCAGTATCAACGGAAGAAAATATTCTGTCAAGAGAAAAACGCAAAATGTGGTTGACGTTTTCGTACTGCGTCTATTTGTAGTGGTCTGATTTCCACTCAGTTTCCACCGATTTTCCACTTCACCGCTTCCTCTTCGATACTTTTCGCCGCCTTGCCTTTCGCGCCACATTCTCTGCATCCTATTGAATATGCAGCGCACTCTGCCAACGTTTGCCCTCTTTCTCTTCCTTCCGCTTCGTATTTTCGCGCAAACCGCTGCGCCCGCTTCCGCTCCTTCGCTCACGCCACGTGCCTTCGGGCAAAAACTGCAGATCGCCGGTGTACACAACGCCGGTAAAATCACGGACTTTCTCTACCGTGGCGCACAGCCCAAAGAAGCGGGCCTCTCTGAACTGAAACTGCTGGGCGTCACCACGATTGTCGATCTTCGCGGTGAAGACCAAGAAAAAGTCACCTGGGAACGCAATCGCGCCGAGTCACTTGGAATGCGCTTTGTACACATCCCCGTCAGCGGCTGGTCTCCTCCAACCGACGAACAGGTGGTTCAGTTTTTGTCGCTGTTTCGCGGCGAACCGGGGCAGAGAATTTTCGTTCACTGCCGCTTTGGTAACGATCGCACTGGCGTTCTCGTCGCTACCTATCGCATGGCTTTCGAAAAGTGGTCCGCGGAACAAGCCATGAAAGAAATGTATTTCTTCGGCTTCAACGGATTCTGGCATCCGGCGATGAAATCTTTTGTTCGCGATTTCCCCGCGCGATTGAATTCTTCACCAGCCCTCGCGTCGCTACGCTGCCAGTCTCCTCAACGATGATTTGGCTGGCCGGAAACCGTACTCAAATGCGTTTCTGCTTGATTAGCCACTGAAAACAAAAGGTTTAGAGCCATTTTTCTCCTAGTACGTTCGTACCCTGCGAAACAGGACGCTTGCTTCATTTGAGGGAACACCGGCTTCCCTCACCATTCCGTGTATTCCAGATTTAGCGGTCTGACGGAGTGGTCCCCATGCAAATCGGACGCTACGAAATTCTAGAAATCATCGGCACCGGCGCTCATGGCCGTGTGGCACGCGCCCACGATCCCATGATCGGGCGCCTGGTGGCCATCAAGCTGTTCCCCAAGGAATTGGCCAGTGGCGAAGCGCGCCAGCGCTTTATTCAGGAAGCGCGCGTCGTTGGCCAGCTCTCGCATCCTTCCATCATCACACTCCACGACATGGGCATTGACGAAGCCACACAGACGCCCTATCTCGTCATGGAATATTTGGAAGGCCAGCCCCTCGATCGCATTCTGGATAAAGGCAGCGTTCCCTATCCAAGAGCTTGCGCCTGGGCAGCGGACGCGGCTTGCGCGCTCGGCGTGGCGCACCGCAAAGGCGTGATTCATGGCGACGTCAAGCCCGGGAACATACTCATCACCGATGAAGGCCGCGTGAAATTGATGGACTTTGGAATGGCGCGGCTCGCCAGCCACGATTCCAAGGCGACGCCGCTTGTGGGCACGCCTGCTTACTGGTGCCCGGAGCAAATCCTGGGCAAACCCCAGGATGCGCGTTCCGATCTTTTTTCTCTTGGCGTCGTTCTCTACGAAATGGTGACGGGCAAGCGTCCTTTCGACGCGGACTCCCTTCAGGCCATTTGCAGCCGCGTTCTCTCTTCCACGCCGCTGCCGCCGTCGCATGCGAATCCATCCGTGCCGTCGAACTTTGACGGCATCATAGCGCGTTGCCTGGCGAAAGATCCCGCAGCCCGGTACGCACCGGCCGAAGCTCTCGCGGAAGAACTGTATCCGTTGGCGCGCCGCAAAGAGACTCCGGTTCCGGTGACGCAATCCAATGGAAATGGACACGGCTTGCGTGACCGCGCAGCGCGGCTGCTGCGCTCTGCCTGATGATTACCTTGCAAAAAGGCCGGTACGAAAGCATCGAGCCTCTCGGCTCCGGCGCTACCAGCCGCGTTGAAATGGCGCGCGACAACGTCATCGGCCGAGTCGTGGCCCTCAAGACTTTTGTCAATGGCTTCGGCGAAGGCCAGGAGCAGCAATTCCTGCGCGAGGCGCAAATCATCGGCCAGCTCTCCAATCCTTCCATCGTGCAGCTTTACGACGTGGGCATCGACGAGCAGGGCACGCCGTTCCTGGTGATGGAATACGTCGCCGGCAAGACGCTGGAGCACCATCTCGATCCGTCCACGCTGACGCCGCAGCGGGCCTGCGCCTGGGCGGCCGATCTGGCCAATGCGCTGGCACTGGCTCACCGCGCCGGAATTCTCCACGGTGACGTCAAGCCCGGGAACATTCTTGTGACGCCGGAGAACAAAGTAAAACTCGGCGACTTTGGCATCGCGCGTTACGCCTCGCAGATTTCCGGCTCGGGCAGGCTGCTGGGCACGCCAGCGTACCTGGCGCCGGAACAAATCCAGGGCCAGCCGCAGGACGCCCGCTCGGATCAATTCGCGCTCGGAATTGTTCTGTATCAAATGCTGACCGGGGCGCGCCCCTTTGATGGAAGTTCCATCGCGGCCGTTTGCGCGCAAATTCTGCAGGCCGCCCCAGAGCCGCCGTCACGGCGCAATCCGGCGGTTCCGGCAGCGCTCGATCGCATCGTGGCCCGTTGCCTCTCGAAGAATCCCGGGGACCGCTTTGCTTCCTGCGAAGAGCTGGCGTCTGCCCTGTACCCGCTCGCGCGGGCCAGCTCGCAAGCGGCTGCTGCCAAAATCAAAAAGAGATCCTGGTGGTCGAGGCCGACGCACCCGCAGGATATCTTGATCGCCGCGGCCGCGTGTCTCTTGCTGGCGCTCAGCGTTCCGGCGATGCGCTCCGTCCGCGCCCGGCTTGCTGTGCCTCCACCTCCCGCGGGTGTTCGTTTTTCGCTGGCGCTGCCGCCGGAAGCGTTGATGCACACATCGCAAGACGTGGCGCCCGTTCTCACAGCTGACGCGTCATCGCCGGAAAACGAACAAAAGAATTCTCCAGCGCGGCAGGATCGTTCCGCAAAGAATCTCCGCTCACATGAAAAGCATTCTTTGCAAAAGCCTTCGTCGAAGACTTTCCTTGCCGCTCTTCCCTCTTCGCCTCCCGTCAACCAGCCCGCAGCTGTTCCCGATTCCAGCCTGCAAATTGAAATCACTTCAGCGGTCCGTGAAGGCACGGTGATTGTTTTCGCGGATCGCGAATTGCTCTTCTCGGTAAATTTAGCGGAAGAGAAGAAAGGCCAGCCGGTGCATTTCGAACACGCGCTCGCCGCGGGATCGCATCAATTCCGCGTGGCGCTGTACAAAGCGGACCGGAGCTTGCAGTTGGAAAAAGAGGGCTTCGCGGAAACGCGCGGTGACGGCGAAAACACGATGGCTGTGCACATTACGCGCCGCGCCAAACTGCTCATTCGGCACGAGCTGGCGCTCGACGTCACCTGGCCCGGCGGGACCGCGCCAACCGCAACCGGGCGCTCGGGTGAACACCCCTCCGGCACTGTAAAGTCCGCCGCGTTGCTCAAGTAGGCGTCCGCTAAGCTTTGTTGAAAGTTAAGAAAAGAAGAGCGTCGCGCTATTCGTAGCGCAGAGCCTCGACGGGATCGAGTTTCGCCGCCTTCATTGCCGGCCACACGCCAAACACCAGCCCCACGCAGACGCTGACGACAATTCCCGTGGCCGCCGCCCACACCGGCACGCTTCCCGGCCACTTCAAACTAACTCTCACCAGCAGCACAAGCCCATTCACTAGGACGAGCGCGAGCACACCACCGACTCCGGTGAGCGCCATGGCTTCCAGAAGGAATTGCCAGGTAATGTCGCCGCTCTTCGCGCCGATGGCCTTGCGAATGCCGATCTCACGCGTGCGCTCGGTGACGCTGACCAGCATGATGTTCATCACGCCGACGCCGCCGATGAGCAAACCGATTCCGCTTATGACGATCGTAGCGAGCGCGACCATCCCCAGGATGCTGTGAAATTGTTCCACAATCTGCTGGGAAGTCTGAATCGAAAAGGAATTCTTGCCGTCGTAGGGAACGTTGCGGCGCCGGCGAAGTACTTCGGTAGCCTGGTCCACGGCCTGATCCAGCATGTTCGGGTAAGCCTGCATGCGGATGCTGTTTTCGTAAGCGCCCGGATAGATTTTCCGGAAAGTGTTGTAGGGAATCAGAACGCGGCGGTCTTCATCGTCCTGGCCAAACATGCCTTTGGGCTTTTCCACGACGCCGATGACCCGAAACGCCGAACCGTCAATCATCACGTCCTTGCCAACGGGTGAAACATTGGGAAAGAGCACGGGCGCGGCATTTTCGCCGAGCATTACCACTTTTTCGCGGTGCAGATCGTCGCCTTCGCTGATGAATCGGCCGTCGAGCGTCGCGGCGTTGGCATATACGGTGCCAAAATTCGGCTGCACACCGCGGAAATCAATGGCGGTAACTTCGCCATCCTTGGTGCGCACCGAATGCGGCTGCTCCCACCAGATCACAAAAACAGTGAGGTCCTTTACCGCGGGACATAATTCCCTGATGGCCTGGCCGTCTTCGAGGGTCAGCGGCTTGCGCTCGCGCTCCTCCTTGGGGCGCCGGCCGCCGCCGTGCGGACCCTGGTCAAAGCGCGAGATGAATGCTGTATCGGCGCCGTACTGCTTGATGCTTTCCTGAACTTGCTGATCGAACCCGGTAATGAGCGCGGCCACCAGCATGATGACGCTGACGCCGAGGACAACACCGAAAACCGTAAGGAAGCTGCGCAGCTTGTGCGCGCGGAGCGTGTCCATCGCCTGCTTAAGATTTTCGCCGTGCTGTTGCGCCATGGTCGTTTTGTGGCGGCCCGCTTGAACGAGCCGCGATTCCTTACCCGTCTGCCCGAAGAGCTTCGATGGGATCCAACTTTGCCGCGCGCGTCGCCGGGTAAATGCCGAAGAAAAGACCGACGCTGGTGGAAACCGCCAGCGAGAGAATTACGGCGCTCAGGGGAGTGCGCATGGGAATGGACGTCAGCGCGCGCGCGATGGCGACGACCGCATAAGCAAGAATAATCCCCATCAAGCCGCCGGTAGCGGCGAGCACCGCCGACTCCGTGACGAACTGTAGGACAATGTGCATCTTGCGCGCGCCCAGCGAACGGCGCAAACCAATCTCCCGCGTGCGCTCCGTAACGCTGGCCAGCATGATGTTCATGATCACGATTCCGCCAACTACCAGAAAAATCGCAGTGAGCCCCACGGCCACGGTGAAAATATTAGCGGTCAAGGATTGCCAGAGGCCCATGATGGAATCCGAACCGATGATGCCGAAATTGTCCGGGCCGTCCCAGGGAATGTGCCGCCACGCGCGCAACAGCATGCGCGCTTCATCTTCGGAAGCTGACATCAGCTCCGCGCTTTGCGCCTGGACAAACAACACCAGCGAGTCGCGCTGCGTTCCCCATTCCTTGCTGAAAGTTTCCAGGGGAATGAAAACAAAATTGTCCTGCGATTGCCCGAGCGCACTGCCGATCACGGCAGACACACCGACGATTTCGTAGCTGTGCGTTCCGGCGCGAATGGTCTTGCCTATGGGATCCACGTTGGAGAAAAACTTCTTGACCAGGTCCGTGCCGATGAAACACACCGGAGAGCGGTGCTCCTGATCGGAAGCAGTCAGGAAGCGGCCCGATGCGACGGAGAACCCGCGGACCTCGGAAAAGTTGGAAGTCACGCCAAGAATGCTGACGTTCTCCAGCAGGTCATTGCCATGGCGCACATCGGAGTTGGTGCCAAGGAGGGCAGCGATCTGGCTGACGGTGCGCATGCCGGTCTTGAGCTTGTCGAATTCGTCCGGGGTGACCAGCGGGCGCTTTTGGGCTTTTACCCAGGCGTCTTCACTGGTGATAATCCCGAAGCGGTTCAGAACGAAGACGTTGGCGCCGAGATTGGCGATGCGGTCGGCGACGTAGAAATTCAGCCCGGCGACCACGCTCATGACCGCGACCAGCGTCGTTACGGCCAGAATGACTCCGAGCAACGTCAAGAAACTCCTCAGCTTATGGGCGCGCAGGGCGTCCAGAGAGAGGCGGAGCGTCTCCGTCATGGTGACAAGGCCGCTGCGGAAGCGGCCATGCTTCAGGCGCAGACCGGCGGCTCGTGGGGCGATGCGAGTGATGGCGCCAAATCCTTCGATGGGAGTTACGCCCAAACAGACCTCCAACATCCTCTAGCTAATACGAGTGGGCCGGCCGAATCGTTCCTTGGTATATAGACGTGCGGACAGGCGCTTTGCTTTCGAAGTTTCTTGGAGTAGCCTTACCCCCAGTTCCAAAGGATCAACGATATAACATTGTATCGTTTTGCGTAACGAATCTGGGAAACTTGCTCGCCCACGCCTGCGGGGAGTTAGCATCCCAAGGAGGATCGCATGCGTCGTATCTGTCTTTATCTTCTTGTGCTTACGGTATTTGGCTCGAGCCTGGCGCCATTCGGCTTGGCGCAGGAGAGTTCCGACCATAAGGCTCCAGCCATAGCGTCCACTGTACCGATGTCCGGTTTCCGAGCCGAGTTCCTGGAAGGAATTGCCTACTATGAGCAGCGCTACACTCGCCTGGCCGAGGCCATGCCTGCGGATTAGTACGCCTGGCGTCCCGGCGAGGGCGTGCGCTCCGTGGGTGAAGTCTTTACGCACATCATCGGGGCCAACTATGGCGTTGCCAGGGCCTTGGGTACGCCGCCACCAAACGGCTTTGATTTCAAAGCTCTCGGCGCTCTCTCCAACGACAAGCCCAAGGCGGTGCAAGCGCTGAAGGATTCGTTTGCGCACCTTCGCAACGCCACGCTGGCGCTGAATGACGGCGACGCGGATAAGCCGCAGAAAATGTTTGGGCGGCAATCCACGCTGCGCGGATCGTTCACCATGATTATTGGGCATTTTGGCGAACACCTCGGACAATCCATCGCTTACGCGCGCGTAAACGGGGTCGTGCCGCCTTGGACCGAAGAGGCCCAACAACAGCAACAGCAAAAGCCCGCCGACAAACCAAAGCGGTAAATGCTCAGCGAAATTAGGCGGCCATTGACCGTTTGACATCCAGCGCAGCACTTCGGTGCAATGGCGGTGTACAACAATTGTGTGCCCAGACGAATCCAATCTCGGTAGACGGTGGCGGCTTTCGCGCCAATTTGCACCATGCTCAATCGAACTTTTATTCCTTTGGCGCTGCTGTCACTGGCTTTTGCTGCCGATGCCGCCGCGCAATCCGCCGTACCCGATACGACTCCAACAATTGGGCCCGCGAAACCGGAACTCTTCAAGCGCATCATCGCCAACCAGAAAAAAGGCGAGGCCGCCCTGGATCTTTACGAACGCATCGAACGCGTGGAGACCCGCAAGAATCCCAACGACCCAACGCCCTCAACGGTAAAGATTTCGCGCGTCATTCCTTCTGGGACGGGGATGGTTCGAATTGCCCTCGGGCCCGACGGCAAACCTAACGATTCCGCGGCCTATCGCGCCGACCTGGAGAGCCTGGCACGGGCGCTGGCGTTGCTGGTCAACGACAACCGGTCCCAGCGGGAGGCTCTGGAAAAATACGCCAAGAAAAAGAAAGACCGCAACGAACTCATCGACGCTACGCACAATGCTTTCCTCTTTACTCTTGTTGGCAACGAACAGCGCGGCGAGCGCATGCTTTCCAAATACAAAATGGATCCCAACCCGGCTTTCAAACCGACGACACGCTTCACGTCCATATTCCCGAAAGTGCGTGGGTTGGTGTGGATCGACGATGCCTCGGGCGAAGCTGCGCGCATCGAAGGCGACGTTACCGAGGACATTTCCATTGGCTTGTTTCTGGGAAAAATCTACAAAGGCAGCCACTTCATGCAGGAGCGCTACGAATTTGTGCCGGGGCTGTGGCTCGTCAGTTTTTCGCAATACGATTTCGACGGGCGCAAATTTTTTTCCGGGTTCTCCGTTCACGAGCGCACTTTTTATTCAAACTACCGCTATATCGGCCCGCCCAAAGAAGCGCTCGCAGCCATTCGCCAGGAACTCGAACATGCCGAGTTGGACAAGCCGTTGGCAGGCACCGCCGATCAATGAAACTTTACGCCCTAGAATGGGTTTAAGACGGTAGTGTCCTCGACTGCGCGAGACTGGAGGCTTCGTGCCCCGTTCGCTCTCATTCGCAATGATTTTCACATTATTCGCGGCGTTCTCCGCGGCCGCGCAATCTCAGGAAGGCAGCGCCCCGCGCCGCAAAGCCCATCGCAGGATTCTTCAACGCCTGCGGAGGCGAAGAAACCGAAGAAAGTCTGGACCAACGAGAACATTTCCGGTGTGAACGGCACAGTTTCCGTGGTTGGCGACCTGAAGAACAAGCCGAAGCTGGCACCTTCCAAGCCGGTGGACGCGCAATATGTCGCGTCCGTTCGCAAGCAACTGGACAAGCTGCAAGCGCAAATCGCGGACATCGACAAGCAACTGGTAGACCGAAAGAACTTCAGTGAAGGCAAGCCCTCGACGTCCGCGAGCGGCATGAAACTCAACAAAGGTTACGAACGCGAGCCCATCGAAGTGCAAATGCGCGCGTTGCAAGCGAAGAAGAAAGATCTGGAGTCAAAGGTCGACGTGCTCCTTGACGAAGCACGCAAGAGAGGCGTCGAATCCAGCCAACTCCGCTGAATGCGGCGTGGCGGTCGTATCCCTCCGGGTAGCTAGCGAATCAGGCTCCAGGGATACACGCCAACATTGATCTTCATGATGAAGTAGCTGAAGCCGCCGGGATCCGGCTTGGGCTGGTGGGGCGTGTCCGGCGGAATCAACAGCCAGTCGCCAGCTTTCACCTTGTAGGTTTGTCCGCCAACGACCGGCTGGCCGCGGTATTCGCCGGGGATGATGCCGTCCTTGTCCTGCAAATTTTGCCGGTTGGCGATTTTTCCTCCAAGGATCATTTCGCCGGTGCCTCCCGTAAAAACGTAGAAATCGTAAGCGCCGGCGTGCTGCTCGGCGTCGTCGAGGACGCTGTTGACTTTCGTCAGGCTGAGGACCGGCTTGTCGCGAAACATGCGGTAGAGCATGAACATGCTGAAGCTGCGCGTCTGGACATGCACCGGCCCGCCGCCGAATGATTGCGAGCTTCCGCTGCCCGCTTCTTTTACCAATTTTGCGGCTTTCTCGGCCATTTCGGTGTGCGCTTTGCGGATGTCGTCGATGTTCCAATAGATGATGGGCGGGGCATCGGGCGCCAGCGGCGGATCGTGCGGAGAATTGAAGCCGAAGGGCATGACTTCTTTCTTGTTCTCCTGAGCGTTGGCCGTTGGGATCAGCGAAAGGCCGTCAAAATGGCCGCTGAGGATCGGCTGTGGAGCAGCTCTCGAGGCGTAGCCGGCCATATAGCCGAGAAGAGCGGCGGCAACCAAGAGTATGGGAAGCATTTTTTTCATGAGGCGATCCTCCGTGCGTGAAAGTCTCGAACCTTGTTTGCGTCGATGCGGACGAAATAAGACTTTGATTGTCGCTATTTCTTGGGAGCGGTCTTCGCCGCTTCAAAGCGAATCTCTTTGAGCATCTCCGACTGCCGGTAGAGTTCCGTTTTCCCAGCGGGAAACTTGTTGACGCTGAGCATGAAGGCCAGAATGTCCGAGTCTTGCTGGCGGGTTAGGCGGCCCGGCGCGCTCTGCGGCATGGTCTTGCGAATTCTGTCGAATAGATCGCCCACGGTGAGGCCGTTCCAATTGGCGAGGAATGCGCCGCCCGTCAGTGGTGGCGCGGATTCTCCGCCAGTGAGCATGTCGCCGTGGCAAGCCGCGCATTCCTTGTGGTAAATCGGCTCGCCGCGCTTGGCTTGCTCTTCGGTGTAGACGCCATCCCACACGGAACGCGAGTCTGAGGGGGCCGGGGCTTGCGCGCGAAGCAAGCAAAGCGACGTAGCGATTGCCGCCACAACGAGGATTGTCGATGGATAGGTCAGCTTCACCGTGGTCATTGTCCTCTGGCGAATGTTCATCCGCTTAGTGCCTGCAGCGCGCTCATTCTCCCGTCGATGGCAGCGTGTAGGCAATGTATTCGCCAGAGTAGGGCCCGCCGCTGACAGCCACGACGATGTACTGTTTTCCGTTCACCATGTAGGTCATCGGCGAACCGGTTTGCGGGGCGGGCATGTAAACCGCGCCGACTTCTTTGCCTGTCATTTTGTCGTAGGCGCGGAGCATCGCGCCGCGCGGATGGTCCGCTGTTGTGGTGATATTCCCTTCGCCCGCGATAACCAGCGTCTTGGTGACCAGCGTCCCGATGTTGTAGGTAGTCTGGCCAGTGCGAGGGACGTTCATGCCCTTGAGGATCGCGGAATTCCTCACGACGTCGGGCGTCTCGCCGTGTGCGATCTGCCAGACAAATTCGCCCTTATCAAGATTGATAGCTGTGATTGTGCCGTATGGCGGCTTGACCAAGGGCAATCCATCCACGTCCAATCGGCTGAACCCGCCGCCCCCGGCCGGTCTCTTCGGTGGCCTGGGAGAATCGGCGCCAGCGTTTTCGCCGGGGCCGTGGAGAATCTCCACTTCTCTCCCTGCGGTGCCGGCGATGTACGCGATGTCCGAGACTTCTTTGGGAGCGGGGACCAGCCCGATCGGCTCGATGCACGAATTGCAGGCGTAGACGTAAACGTTGTGCGTTTCGGGATCGTACGACCCACCCGGCCAGTTGGTGCCGCCCGAGGCTGTTCCCATCGTGAGCGTGCCGAGCGGGCCTTCCAGTTTGCTCGCCGTCGGAGGCGTGAAGACGGGGCCGAGATGATACTTAGAGGCAATTTCTTTCGCGCGTTCGCGCAGAGCCGGCGTGAAGTCGATCAAATCGTCGATCAACACGCCGTTGCGGCTGTAAGCCGGGGGTTTAGTGGGGATCGGCTGAGTATGCGAATACCACTCGCCCGGCACGTTCCCGACCTCGACCGGGCGTTCGGGAATCGGCCAGACGGGCTTGCCGGTGACGCGATCAAAGACATAAAGAAATCCTTGTTTTGTGGGCTGAGCTACGACCTTGACGGGCTTTCCATCCACTGTGATGTCCGCAAGAATCGGCGCGGAAGAAATATCCATGTCCCAGAGTGCGTGGTGCACCAGTTGGAAGTGCCACTTGCGCTCACCGGTTTTTAAATCGACGCAGACGAGGCTCTCGCCGAACAAATTGTTTCCCGGCCGGTGCCCGCCGTAAAAATCGCTGGTGGGCGACTCCACGGGCAAATAAACCAAGCCGAGTTGCTCATCCACGGTGATTTGCGTCCATACGCCGGTGTTACCGGTGTATTCCGCGGAACCTTTTTCCCAGGTGTCGTAGCCAAACTCGCCCTTCTTCGGGATGGTATGGAAGATCCAGAGGCGCTTGCCGGTTCGCACGTCGAATCCGCGAACGTAGCCCTTGTTATTGCGCATGCTCTTGGGCGTCATGCCTTCGCGGAAAGCGGCGCCGATAATCACTGTATCCTTCGCCACGACCGGTGCGGACTGGATGCCGATTTCACCCGTTTCCAGGTCGGGGAAAATGTCCTGGTCATCGTTGAGTTTGAGATCCACCAGTCCGTTCTCTCCGAAGGAAGGAATGCGCACGCCGGTCTTCGCGTCCAGACAGATGAGCCGGAATCCCGGGGTAACGTAAAAAATTCGCTCCTCTCTTCCGTCGGACCAATACGCAAGCCCGCGGCCCGAGAGCTGGCGCGGGGCGGCGCCGCCGCGTTTTCCTTCATGCTCACCATGGGTCCAGAGCAATTCGCCGGTGGCAGGGTCAAGCGCAATCACAGCGCGGCGCGATCCTGCGGTCGCGTACAAAACGCCGTTCACCATGAGCGGAGTTCCTTCCAGCTTGTACTCCGGCCGGTCGCCGAAATTGTCGGTCTTGATGCGCCAGGCAATTTCGAGATCGCTAAAATTAGTCGCGTTGATCTGGTCTAGAGGGCGGTACCGAGTGCCAGCAAGATCGGCGGCGTAGGAAGGCCACTCGGTGTCCTTCGGATGGAACTGTGCAGATACCGGCACCGGCCAGGAAAAACTCCCCGCAATAATCAAAAACAATAGAGCGCTCAGCCGTCTCGATGTCTTTTCGCGCATATTCGATCTCCCTGAGATTCCGGGCCGTGTTCTTCCGCTCGCGCCGTCTGCTTGATTTTTGTTGGTTCTGTCCGCAGGAGTAAGCCCGCGAAAGTCTAAGCCACTGGAAGCAAAGAAACAAATGTTTCGTTTAGAACTGAGATGTGCACAGCAGTCAGCAGCGTTTCTTTGCCAGTGCCCCTGCTAGAATGCACGCTATGCGTGTCCCTTTGTCATTTCTGCTTTCTCTATTGTCTTGCGCAAGCGCGCAAGCGCAGTGGTGGAAACTGCAAAACAGCGGGATCGACACCAACCTCCGCGGAGTCAGCGTGGCTGAAATGCCGGATGCAAAGGGCGTTCCTGGGCCCGTGGTTTGGGCATCGGGTTCGAACGGCGTGATTCTGAAATCCGTCGACGAAGGCAAGACGTGGAAGCGCCTGCCCGTTAATGGGGGTGACGCGCTCGACTTTCGCGGGATCGTGGCGTTCTCCGAGAAGGTTGCCTATTTGATGTCCAGCGGCGAAGGAGAAAAGTCGCGCATCTACAAGACGACAGACGGCGGCGAAACGTGGAAACTTCAATATACGGATAAGCGCAAGGAGTTTTTTCTCGACGCGATCGCTTGCCTCTCTGAAACGCACTGCTTCGCGTTCAGCGATCCCATCGACGGCAAATTTCTCCTGCTGAACACGATTGACGGTGAGCATTGGAATTCATTGCCCAGGGAAAATATGCCAGCGGCGCTACCCGGCGAAGGGGCCTTCGCAGCGAGCAACACTTGTCTTGCAATCTCCGGCGAGGAGATTTTCTTCGGCACCGGCGGTCCCGCCGCGCGCGTTTTTCACTCTCTGGACTCGGGGCGTACCTGGACTGCCGCAGAAACCCCCATTGCAAGTGGCAAGGCTTCCGCCGGGATCTTTTCGCTTACCATTGGTGACGATAATCAAGTTATGGCAGTGGGCGGCGATTACAAGGAACCCAGCCGCCCGTACCGCGTGGCCGCCCATTCCGTTGATGGAGGCAAATCCTGGCAACTCGCTTCGCAGCAGCCCGGCGGGTACCGCTCCGCTGTGGCTCATATCGATGATGGGAGGTGGGTGGCCGTCGGACCCAGCGGCGAAGACCTCACCGATGACTCCGGCGCCCACTGGAAGCATACGGATTCGCTGAGTCTCAATGCCATGGCTCTCTTAGATGTCTTCACAGGTTGGGCCGTAGGTCCCAACGGCACCATCGCGCGTTTCGTCAATCACACCCAATACGAAATTCATTTCCGCCGTCCGCACAGCCGCCAGCACCCGGTTGCCGCAGACGTTGCCGACTAAAATAGAGAAGGTATAATCTCCAGCGTTGAAAACGAGACGACGATCCCCAGCTTTTTGTCTCGGTGCGAAAATCTGTTGCGGAGGCTGCCGTGCCAAATCTTTCGAACTCCAATCATGAACCTCTTGAGGACGCGAGCAAGCAAGACCATCTCAATTCCTCGTCTCTTCTGTCGCCCTCCGACCGCCGCACTTTCCTGCAGGGCGCCGCCACGGTTGCGGCCGGCGCGGCCACTTTCGCCTGGCCTGCCTGGGCGCACGGCGCAGCAGCCGCCAGCGATCTCGACGCCATCCGGGCGGAAATCGAAAAACGCCACGACGAATCCGTCAAGCGCTTGCAGGATTGGATCCGGCAGCCATCCATCGCTGCCGAAAATCGCGGCATGAACGAGGGCTGCGACATGATGATGCGTATGCTGCGCGAAGCAGGCTTCCAGCAAGCGACAAAGATCTCCACCGACGGCCAGCCTGGAGTCTTCGCCACTCTGGATGCGGGCGCCGCGAAAACGCTGGGCCTTTACTACATGTACGACGTGAAGCAGGCTGATCCTGCCGAGTGGTCCTCGCCGCCTTTTGAAGCCGCCCTCGTGGACAAACCCGGGCTCGGCAAAGTCGTCATCGGCCGCGGGGCCGTCAACCAGAAAGGACCGGAGGCCTCTTTCCTGGCGGCGCTGCACGCCATACACGGCGCCGGAAAAAAGCTTCCGGTGAATCTGGTGTTCGTGGCCGAAGGAGAAGAGGAAATCGGCTCGCCGCACTTTCCACAAATTGTGCGGCGGCCGGAGGTGCTTGCCGCACTGAAAAACTGCCTTGGAATCTTCATGCCCAGCGCGTCTCAGGGTCTGGACGGCGAAGTAACCATGACGCTGGGCGCAAAAGGCGTCATCGAGTGTGAACTGATTTCCAGCGGCGAACGCTGGGGCCGAGGCCCACGCAAGGACGTGCACTCCAGCAACAAAGCGCGCCTCGATAGTCCGGCATGGCACCTGGTCGAAGCGCTCGCCACTCTGGTTTCGCCCGACGGCAACGATCCCGCCATTGAAGGTTTTGCCGCCAAGGCCCGCCCGGTTTCCGACGCGGAGAAGAAGATGATTGCGGAAGCGGCGCGCCGCTTGAGCGAGGCTGAAGCAAAAAAACTTCTGGGTGTGGAGCACTGGGTTCACGACGTGAGCTGGAACGAAGCGTTGGAACTCTTGATGTCGCGGCCCACGGTGAACATCGAGGGGCTTGTCGGCGGCTACACCGGCCCGGGCGGAAAGACCATTCTTCCGGGAAAAGCCACCGCGAAGCTCGACCTGCGCCTCGTCCCGGACATGACCGCGGCGGAAGCGCTCGCCGCGCTAAAAGCGCATCTGGCGAAAAAAGGCTTCGGCGACATCGAAGTTCGCATGACGGGCGGCTACGATCCCAACAGCACACGCGCCGACGCGGCGCTGATCCGCGTCGAGACCGACGTGTACCGCAAAGGCGGAATCGATCCGGTCATTCTTCCGCGCAGCGCGGGGTCGTGGCCGGGATACGTTTTCACCGGCGAGCCGCTGCATCTCGCGGCTGGCCCGTTTGGACTCGGCCATGGAAGCGGCGCGCACGCTCCCGACGAGTACTACGTCATCGAATCGAAGAATCCCAAAGTTCACGGCATGGATGGCGCAGTGCGCTCTTTTGCCGAATTGCTCTACGCATTGGCGCAGGCAAGCTGATTTCCGCCTAGTAGAGATGGAAATACCCGTCGCTGTGGCCCAAGCGGACGGTAGCTCCAAACAATTTAGAAAGATGTTCCTCGGTGAGCACCGAGGATTTCGACCCGTCGGCTTGAATGCGTCCTTGGCGCAAAAGAATCACGCGCTCAATCTCTGGAATGATTTCGGAAACGTGGTGCGTCACGAGCAGGATTCCCAATCCGGATTGCGCAAGCTCGCGCATCGTGCCGCGAAGCTGGAGTTGCGCGCCGATGTCCAGGGCATTGCTGGGCTCGTCAAACAGCAGAGTCTGCGGATGGTGCACCAAGGCACGCGCGATCAGCGTCCGCTTGGCTTCGCCGGAGGACATTTCCGCGACCGCGCGATCGGCGAGATGCGCAATGCCAAGCCGCGCCAACGTTTCCTCGGCCAACGCGAGATGCCCCGGATCGGGATGATGGTGGGGAAAAATGCGCGTGCTGCTGAAAAAACCGGAAAGCACTACATCGCGGCCGGTAGCGTCCGTCGTGCACGAAGCCAGCAGGTCCGGCGACACGATTCCGAGCAGTGCTCGCAGCTCGAAAATGTCCCATCGCTCGCGCCCTAATATCGAAATGCTGGACCCCTCCCGTGCGAGGGGATAGCACTCCCGCGTAATGGTCTTGATCAGCGTCGATTTGCCGCAGCCATTCGGCCCCAGGATGCACACGTGCTCCCCGCGGGCAATCTCCAGGTTGATGTCGCTCAGGGCCTCACGCTCACCACGCATCACGGTCACATGGGCAAGAGAAAGCAGTGGCGCCGGGACGAGGTTCATTCTGAGCTCAAGAGCATGGCGTGCTTCGCGGTCACAAGCATCGATGACAGCCAATCTTAACCGAGCATAGGTCTTATGCAATGCAACGGGGGAGGCCACGAGGCTTGCCGAAATGAAAGGGGCGGGAAGAGGGTCGCTATGCTTCGCTCTGAAACAGCAAACTGGGCATTCGGCGACCAAAAAAATAAAAAGGAGGTGAAAACAGCTTCGTTCTCACCTCCCGGGGTGGTGGGGTGTTGCTTGACAATCCTCTTGGCGGCTCAGCAGGCCTGCCCTGCCAGGCAGGTCTGCGGCCTCACTCGCGACTGTTTATACAATTCGTTAGGAGACTCACCACCGAAGAGCTTGTCTTTGTGCGGTTTGTAACACTGCAAAACGCACGTGTCAACGACAAAAAAGTAAACGAATCGATGAGAAAAAATGCGCCCACCCTTCACTTTATTCGCGTTCGCAAGTGGTAGGGATCAGCGTCGAGCCTGAGGAGACTCCGAGTAGCGCAGGAGAAATGCCGTTAGCCCTGCGAGAAGTCCCGCAGTGATGATCACACCTTCCCAAACGATTCCCGTCGCAAGAACCTGCGACGCCGGCGCGCCAAAGGGCGCAAGCAGCACGACAAGAGCCGCCTCGCGAACACCGATGCCGCCTTGCGTAATGGGCATCACGGCGGCAATTTTGGCAAGCGGCCACGCGAAGAGCCACACGCGCAGCGGGAGACGGAGTCCGCAAGTGATGCCCAGGAGAGCGGTGAGCACAACATAAGTGCCCTGCACGGAAGTTCCCAGCAACCAGCCAAAAACCAACCGCAAGGGACGGCGCGAAACGGCGCGAATCGCATGACGAAGTTGCGCCAGCCTGCGCCGGATTCGAATGGAGCGTCCGCGCAAGAGCGGCCGGTGCAACGCCAAAACGAGGCCAAAGAAAACTGCTGCACCGATGACGCCGGCAAAGAGCACGCGTTTCGCCGGCGCCTGCCACGGAACCGGCAGCGAACTTGGCAGCAGCATCAGGCCCAGCGAGATAAGCGTGAGCTGCGCAGCCACATCGAGAAAACGGTCCGCCACGTTCCCGGTGATTACCGCGGCGGGACGCGGACTACGCGAAATTCCCACCGCGAGACGGGCCACGTCTCCACCGATAATCGACGGCAGAAAAAGGGCGCCGAACAGTCCGCTGGTGTAGCACTGCGCACTGGCCGCGAAACTAAGCTGCGCGCCCGCCGAATTCACCACCGTGTGCCACTTGGTGATGCCGCCCGTCAAAGCCACCAGATAAATCAGCAACACCGCGATGAAGCGCGTAAGCGGGACGCGCGCTAATGCGCTACGCAGCGGGGCAACTGGCAGCACGTAAAAAAGAATTCCTAGAATTAGCAGCGCCGCCGCCCAGCGCAGCAAAAGGAAAATCCAGCCATGGGTGGATTTTTGCGGCTGGCGGTCTGCTCTCATTCTGGGAAGTTCAATTTCGATGGGTACAAATCACGCGCCGAAGATTTCGTTGATCTTTTCCGCCAGCTTGAAGTCGTAGTCGCTGATGCCTTTCACGCTGTGCGTATTCAGGTCGATAACCACTTTGTTCCATACGTTGAACCACTCCGGGTGATGGTTCATGGACTCTGCGACGAGCGCGACACGCGTCATGTTGCCAAACGCGGTCACGAAATCCTTACACGTAAATTCCCTGTGCAGTTTGCTGTTCACAAGAGTCCATCCCTTGGTCTTGGAAAGCTGCGCGTCAATTTCGAGATCGGAAAGTTTTTTTGCAGGCATGTGGCGCTCCTCCGCAATCGGCTGGTTTGTTCTCCAGCCATTATGCGGCGCAAGCCTTGCTCCAGCAACAACGCCGGCTTTAGCGGCGCGGACCCCGGGCATCCAAACGCGTGGAACGCTTCTTCGTTGAATGCGCGCGCGAATTCCATTATCGTAGGGGTTTCTTTTTGCGGCGAAAATGCGCGTTGTGCGCATGCGAACCAGGGGAGTGGAGAACGACGTGAAAAAGAAAATTCGCGCCATCCAGTACGGTGTGGGACCGATTGGCGCATCGATCGCGCGCCTGATGCGGGAAAAACAGGCCATTGAAATTATCGGCGCCATCGATACCGATCCCGCGAAAGTGGGGCGTGACCTCGGCGAAGTGGTCGGTGCAACGGATGCGCCTTGGGGCGTGAGCGTTTCCGCGGATGCCCAGGAAGTGCTGGAGCAGAATGCGGACGTGGTGATCCATTCGACGTCGTCGTCGCTCGCGAAAGTGATGGACCAGTTGCTGATGTGCCTGAAAGCAGAATCGTCCGTCGTTTCGACTTGCGAAGAATTATCCTACCCGTTTCGAACGCACCCGGAACTCGCGGCGAAGTTGGATGCCGCGGCGAAGGAATCCGGCGTGGCGCTGGTGGGCACCGGTGTGAACCCGGGCTTCGTCATGGACAAACTGGTCGTGACGCTCGCAGCCGTTTCGCAGCGCATCGAACACGCCAAAGCGCTGCGCGTGGTGGACGCATCGAAGCGGCGCCTGCCGCTGCAGAAAAAAATAGGCGCGGGAATGACCGTCGAAGAATTCCGCGCGCAGGTAAAAGCCGGCGTGATCAAGCACGTTGGCTTGCCGGAGTCCGTTGCCATGGTTGCGGACGGTTTGAATTTGCCCGTCGAACAAATTACGGAAACGATCGAGCCTAAAGTGGCCACCGAGCGCGTGCAGACGGAATACCTCACTGTCGAAGCGGGCCAGGCTGCGGGAGTGCACCAAATCGGGCGTGGCCTCTCGAAGGACGGCAAAGAACTCGTGTATCTCGAGTTGCAGATGTATGTCGGCGCAAAAGATCCTGCCGATACAATTACGCTGACGGGGCATCCCAACATCAGGTTGGTGATTCCCGGCGGTTCGCACGGCGACATAGCCACGGCTTCGGTTGTCGTGAACTCGATTCCCGTGATCCTTGACGCTCCGGCCGGCCTGCGCACTGCGCGCGACCTGCCGATTGGCTTCTTCTCGCCGAACGCCCGCCCATAACCGCACGGCTCCGCTCTGCCCTGCTTCCCACGGCGAAGTTACCGACTCGCAGCGGCCTCCAAAATTTTTCTTCCAGAGGCGGCGGGCGGAGCGATGATGGATGCAGGCCCAGAAGGCAGGCGTCCCATGAAGCTCCCAGAAACCAAGCAATCCTGGATCATGGCCGGAAGTGTCCTCCTTGTCGTTGCCGGTCTCTTTTTTGCGCAGTTCGTCATCGTCAAGGCTGCCGGGTGGTTCAAACAAACGCGTGAACGCCGCATCACCAAGGCCACCGATACAGTGACTCCGGATCGCTTGCTCGCGCGTTGCGGCGCAGCGATCGAGGACACCACCACGGATGTCTATCCGGTCGTCAAACGCACCATGCGCTATAAAATCAGCAGCCAGCGAACGGCTCTGTTCACCTTCACACGAACGGCCGACGAACCGCAAAACTGGGTGCTGCTCTCCATGCAAGACTCGCTGGGAGACGTATCGTACGAAACTCCCGAAGCGAAAATTTCCGCGCTCCCCTGCCTGGACTCCACCAGGTAATTCGCGCTGGCAAATTAGGATCGATCGCCTCCTTCAGTTGTGTTTCATGAACTCGCCCTTATGGCCAGTCAGCGAGTTGTAGAGCGTTTCGATAAACGCATCGGCGTTGACGAACTGGCCGGAGAACTTTTCCCATGGCGCGAGAATTTTCTCCTGCTTCATCTGGTCCAGCGTTTTGTGACTGTCGATGGCTTTCTGCACGACGGCGGAAGTTTCCTTCAGCATTTTGGTGAACGCCCGCACATCGTCAAGATTTGAGAGCGCGCCGTGGCCCGGGATCACTTTCACGTCGGCCGGCAACTGCGCGGTGGCTTTTTCCATAGCGTCGATCATGCCTTGCACGCTGCCGCCGCTGGCCACGTCAATGAACGGGAATCCGTAGCGCACGAAGTCGTCGCCCATGTGCACGACATTGTTTTTCGGGAAGAAAATGATGGAATCGCCGTCGGTGTGGCCGGAGGGAAAGTGCAGCGCGCGAATATCCTCTCCGTTCAGATGGACGGTCACATCGTGCTCGAAGGTGATAATCGGCAGCCCCGCTTTCTCAGCAGGCTTCACTTCCATCTTGATGGAGCCGCCATTACCCGCCGTGCCGCCGAATTCGAGGCGCTTGCGGACATTATCCTGCGCGATCAGCGTGGAGCCCGCATTGTTGAAGGGCACGTTTCCGCCCGTGTGGTCCCCGTGGTAATGCGTGTTGATGACGAAGCGCACGGGCTTGTCCGTAATTTTCAATTCCTTGAGCGCGGCCTGGATTTTATCCGCCAGCGGAGCGAATTGGTCGTCCACAATGATTATGCCGTCTTCGCCCACGGAGGCGGCGATGTTGCCGCCCTGACCTTCGAGCATGTAGATGTTACCGGAAACCTTGGTCGCCTTGATTTGCACTTTGGAAAAGTCCGGCTGCTGCTGCGCGGCGGCAGTTTGCCCACAAACCAGCGCCGCGCCCGCCAGTGAAAGAATCATCCAAGCCCGCACCTTGCTGCTCATTTAGCTCCTCCTCAGGAATGCGCGGGGGATTCTATCATTGCGAGCACCGCACAACCGCTATTTGGATTATTCCCAGGACGGCAGCGCGCGCCGGGCGAGGAGCGCTTCCGCGGCCCACTTGCCGAGATAGACAGACAGCGCTACGCCATGGCCGTTGTAACCAACGAGGATCATCACCTGCTTGCTGCAAGGATGGCGGCGGAAGATGGGGAGCATTTTTTCCGTCAAGAGAATCGGGCCGCCCCAATGGTGCGTAATGCGCACGGACTCAAGCGCGGGATGCAAGTTGCGGACGCGGTTTTCGAGCCAGCGGATACGGTCCGCGGATTGGCCACGGCGCACATCGTAGTGGCGCAAGTCGCGCGCGACGTTTTTCTTCGAGCCATCGCCAAGAGGAAAACGAGACGGCGTTCCGACGTAAGGCGGGACGAGCCCGGCGCCGAAAATGACGCCGTTTGATTCGAGCAAGCGTCCCCACAAATAGGGCAAATCAACGGTGTAAAACGGGCGGCGCGACCCGAGGCCGATGGCTTTGAGCTGCGCGGCGGAAAGCGGCGCAGTGGCTAGCGCAAAGGTGAGTTTCGGCGCGGCAGCCGCGCGCAGGCCAGGCAGTTTCAGGGACAACGCGTTGGTCGCGAGAAGGACCTGCCCAGCGCGAATTTCTTTTTGCTGAATGCGGTCGCGGAATTCATGGCGCACGCGAAGGCGCACCGGATTCGCGAAGTCCACTGAACGAACTTCGGCGCGCTCGACGATTTGAGCGCCGGCGTTCTCCGCTGCGCGCGCAAGGCCGGCGACGACTCTGCCTGGGTCCACCGTGCCACCGGGCACAAGGCGGACGACTATTAGTTCGCCGGAGTCGTTCCACGAAATCGGCGAATCCCCTGCCGAAGCGGAATGGCCGAGCTCCCAGACGCCAGGAAGCGTTAGCCGCGAGTTAATGCGCAGAGCGTCGAGAATTTTCTTGTAGCCTGCGAGCACGTCACCGAGTCCGGGGAGCTGTCCAGCCGCGGTTTCTGAAAGCGCCATGCCGCCCGTGCGGCCGCTGGCGCCATCACCGAGCGAAGCAGACTCCAGCACCAGAACGGACTTCCCGGGAGCAAACCGGCGCAACCACGCTGCTGCGGAAAGGCCGGAGAAGCCGCCGCCAACAATCGCGAAGTCCACTTGATCCGGAAGAGAGCTCGGGGCAGGACGGAAATCAACCCTCCAGGGTGGCGTGCCCCAAGGATGGGCTTTGCGAATCGTGGTATTGCGATGAGCTTTGCGCCGCATGGCATTTCTTTGATGCCGGGAGAATGCCGTGCGTGGCGAGATTTTCCGCGCACTCTTTGAAAGCCTTTTGCGTGCCGTCGTCCGATCAAGTTCTTGGCGCCGAGACACGGGAGAAGAGAACGGCGATTATGGCGAGAGCGCTCACCAGCAGAGGAAACCACACCGGCGAAAGCCAGGGCACAGGGATCAAAAAGAGTACGTCTGGATCTCTGACCGAAACGGGCCAACGCACCGTGGCCCAAAGAGCAGCGTAGTACACGATGTCCCAAATGGCGAAGGTCCAAAGGAAAACGGCGGCGCGGGCTCTGGAGTTAGCGGAAGTGAGCAAGGCAACGGTGAACAACATAACGATTGTAGCGGCTTCGCGAAGGACTTCGAGCGTGAGCAGACTCTTCGGGAATTGCGTAGTCGCCTGGGATTGAACGTAATACTGTCCTGACATGCGAACAACGTCCGCGAGCGTTCCCTGATATCCGGGGAGCAGTCCGGTGGCTGCGCGCAGATAGACGACGACCACAGCTTCCAGAAATCCGAACGCCGCCGCAAACACGCCACTGATTGCTAACTGCCGCACCGTGACGGCCACGCCTCCGCGACGCCACGAGAACCACGCAAGCGGCGGAATCAGAATGATGAAATTCACCCACCACGGCTGGGCGACGAGTGCGATGGCCATGGAATGATTCTACTGTGAGTCGAGGCAAAGAAGTTCGAGGAGCGAAGAGAAAAACAAGCCGTCGCGATGTGGCCCTACTGTCCAGTGAGCTGGTGAAAGTCTCTTTTCTTCGACGAGCCCTTCTTAAGATACAGGGCCCGGTCAGCCGCGCCGAAAAGGTCAGCGATGGTCTTGCCGTCGTGCGGATATACCGCGATGCCGGTGCTTACCGTGACGGGCGGCTCGTCGCCATCCGTGCTGAGGCGCTCGGCGATTCGATTGGCGACACGTTGAGCCGCCTGGCCGTCTGCTTCGGGGAGAACGAGCACGAATTCGTCTCCGCCATAGCGAGCGGCAATGTCGACGGCGCGGCAATGAATGCGAAGAATATTTGCCAGCCGGCAGATGGCTTCGGTTCCCACGAGATGGCCGTAAGTGTCATTGATCTTCTTCAGCCCATCCAAATCGGCAACCACGATGGCAAACGACCGCGCCGTGCGTTCGTAGCGCTTGATTTCCGAGTCCAGGGCGTCGAGCAGCCGACGGTAGTTGGCGAGCCCTGTGAGCGGATCGGTGACCACCAATTGCCGCACGTATTCAGCGGCGCGCTTGTGCTCGCTGAATTCGGCTGCAAGCGCCATGGAAGTTACGGCCATGACGCCGACAAAAGATTGCAGCAACAGCAGCGATGTATTTTGCGACTCCCTTGCAAACGGGCCAAACCCGTGTGCCGTGCCCCAGGTGGCGATCGCTGCCAGGGCAAAAATGGCAGTCACCGCCTTTCGGCGGCCGAAGCGGAACGCGGCCCAGACCAGGAAAGGAATGCAAAGATATTCCAACGGATAATTTTTTACCGAAAAATCAAAACGGCCTCCGAACACAATCCAGCCCGTGGAAAACAACCCCAAAAACAGCAAAGCGAGTTCCGTGATTTGTTCGCGGCTCCAATGCACGCGAGGATTCTCGCACCAGAGCAGAACCAGGGGAGTGAAGACCACTCCGCCAACCGCGTCCCCTAGCCACCATGTTGACCAGATCGAGCCGTAAATTTTCCAGCTTGCGAGTCCTGCCACGGCCAGCGTGGTGACGCCCACCGTTGCGCTAATCATCGGGCTGACCATTCCCGCCAAAACCGCAAACTTGAATATATCCTGGGCCCGTTGAAACGCTTGCTTCCCCGCGGCAAATCGCGTCACCAGATAGCTGCCGACCACTCCTTCGAGAGTGTTTCCCGCCGCGATGGCCAGCGACATAACCGCAGAACCAGCCGTGGTCAAATTCACCAGGAAAGCTCCCGCCAGGATGGCGGGCCAAACGCGGTAACCCAGGATAAGGAAAGCCGCGATGGAGATGCCGGTGCTGGGCCAAATGGCGGTCGCGCTGGCGTTCACGTGGGCGAGTTTTAGCCCAAGTTTTCCCGCCGCGAAGTAACCAGCGGCCAGAACCACGAGTGTGGGTATGTTTCCCAGAAAACGTGGGCGGGCCATGCGCCTCCTCGATTCGCAGGGTGGCATGCTTACACTGTCTGTAGCCGTGGACAAGCTTCTCGTCAAGCCCAGAAGTAGAGCGCTGAGCACGCTTTGACAAGTGTACTAGAACTATCAGTACATTTCAAAAGGGGATGCCTTCCCCTGGAATTGGCACTGGAACGCGCGGCTTCGGGAATCATCAGGATACCCTGCTCACGCAACGCGATAATGCTCGTCTATGTCGTTGCGCGACATAGTTGATGTCAAGCCCGCAAAATGGAGCCGACGTTATGAATCTCAATAACCCCGTTGTTCCTCTGCTCGGACGCTTGATGATGACGTACATTTTCGCGACCAGCGGAATCGGAAAGATATTTGGCTGGTCCGGAAATGTGGCGTACATGAGCACCAGACATTTACAGATGATTCCGCTGCTGCTCGCTGTGGCGATTGTAATTGAAGTGGCAGGTTCGCTATGTCTCGTAACAGGATACCAGGGGCGCATCGCGGCGTTTGTCATGTTCTGGTACACGACTGCGGTGACGATTCTGTTCCACAACTACTGGGCATCGGGCGAAATGATGGCCGCCATACAGGAAACGCACTTCCGCAAGAATCTGGTGATCATGGGCGGCTTGCTGATTCTGGCGTACAGCGGCCCGGGAAAATGGGCCCTGGGCCGGCGCGGCGATTCCTGAGTACCCCCAGTCCGTGAACAACAGCCGCTCCTCCATAGAGACGTTGAAGGCCGCTCAGGGGCGCCGGTCGCCGGTCCATTCCTGATGAAGCATCTCGCGAAACTTTTGAATCTTACCTGGGTCTGGGGCGCTCATGAATGGCCTCCAAGCGAGGACTCTAACAGATGGCCAGCCTGTTCCGAATGGGCGCCCTTGGCCGTCGAACCTTTCTTGTCGGTCAAAATTTCCTAGGGAAAATACCTGAATGTAAGTTGCAGCTTTTCCTTTCTTGTCTGTGCGCCGAGGAAATGTTACGGATTCATAAGCCAACCAGGTTCTCTTGTGCGAGGACCGCCAGGAGCTTCCGCGAGTTTCGATTCTGGAAGGCATCTCGGGGGCACAGTGTCGAAAAGAAGCTTCTATGCTATCGCCTGCTCGGCGGCGGTGGGACTTATCCCGGTTATCTTTTTCTTGACGCGCCCGGGGGCGCTCAAAAGCCCGCTTGGCGATACCGCCAATAAGTCCTGGAACCGAGAGGCCATCGGGGCGACCTACGTGGCAACCCAGCTCAGAGAGATGGACAAAACTCATTCCACGCTGACTCTATCCTACGATCTAGAGAACAACACGGATTCCGATTTTCGCCTGGACGCTGGCCCAGGAATCGTGGTCCTTAGCAGGCTTGAAGCTGATGGGAGCTTGAGCCAGCAAGAGCCCGTGCGGTTGAGCTACCCGGTGTTTCTGCCGGCCAGGCAACATGCACGTCTGGCCATTGAAATCACGCAGCCGTTCGCCTGGCCTTCCGAAGACAACCCCGCCTATATAGACAAGCTCAGGGAATTTGTGAAGCAGCGGCTGGCGAACGTCCAGGAATTCGTTCTTTTTGATCAGTCCAGCCGCACCGAAGTCAAACTGCCCGGTGTGTGGCAGGAACTGCAGGAAACGGCGCAGGCGAGTTACTGATGTCTGGCAAACGAATCGACAACAAAGAGATGCCAGGCGAGCGCTCACCCCGAAGAGTGTTGGGACTCTCGAGCGCGTTGGCACTTGCCACGGTGGGGAATTAAATTATGCCCATTTCATCGGCAATTCAGAATTATGAAAAGCAGGCTGGCGAGCGGCGCGCTCGTTCAAGGGAACCGCTCAAATGGGTGGTCCTTACCTACTTCGGTCAGGACAATTGGGGCAAGCTGATTGACTTGAACGAAACTGGAATGCGCTTTGAATTCTATCAGGCCCCGTCTGACGGCAAACGGATCAACTTTAAGTTCGAAGCAATAGGCCTTTCACCGGCTTCGTTTGGCGGCGCGACCATCAAGGAATCGTTCCAGGCGGAGGGCGACGTCCGATGGACACTCGATTTTGAAAGGATTGCTGGGGTGCAGTTTGCCAATCTAGCGGAAAACAGCCGCGACCAGATTCGCAAGTGGCTTTCCATCGAAGCCTCAGCTGATCCCGTTCCTGCAAACACCAACATGAAAAAGGAAGCGCCGGTTGCACTGTCAACGCCGCTCGAGCCTCTGCCGCCTCCTGCTGAAGCAATCCTCAAGGTAGACGAGAGCCAGTCGCCGCTCGACATCGGCTATGCAGTCTCCCGTGCGCCAGTCGTAGATACATCCTCTCCTCTCGTAGCAAAGATTCTCGAAGCAACCACGTTCGAGGCCTACTCCAGGATCTTCGAAGAGGAAGAAAAGGAGCAGCCAAATACTTCTCGCCCAATTCCGCGTATGCGCCGAACTCAGTGGATGGGTGCAATGATTGGTGTGGCGGCCATGGTGGTGATTGTCGGCATCGGGATGACTGTTCCCCGGCTTGTCCGAAGGAATCATGCCGTCGATCAAATTCCGACTCCGGCTGTCGGCAAGGGCGAAACTACTGGAGCCGAAAACGGCTCGGCGGCTGGGAATCCGCGCCCGTTCCTGGTGGAAGTCTTGGACGCCAACAACCGGCGGTGGCTCTTGTGGTTTGTCAATAACGGCCCCAGCGATGAAACGACGCAAGCCTCCTACAAATCGCCGTTGCCTTCTTCTGGTGCGTCCGTAAAAAGTGACAGCCGCCCAAAGCAACCCGCCGCCACAGCGAAGTCTGCGACGCCTCACAAATTCACCTTAATCGTCCCCGAACCAAACCGGCCCAATGCGAATAGTTCGGCTGCGAATTCTGCCTCTCTCGCAGCCCCGGTAGTTCGTGATGAGCTGCAGGTGTCGCCAGAGGCGCCGATGACAAGCATTCTTTCCACTCACGCCGCGCCGAAGCCCGTCTCCGCGTCTCCGCCTATTGGCGGCCAGGTTCAGCCGGCGCGCCTCCTCAAGTCCGTGCAGCCCGTGTATCCGCAGATCGCCCGATCGAGCCATGCAGCGGGGGACGTCACCGTGGACGCGCTCATTGACGCAGACGGCAATGTCACCAATTTGAAAGCCGTGTCCGGCCCGCCGATTCTGCGGCAAGCGGCCATAGACGCCATAAAGCAATGGAAATATGATCCTGCCCGATTGGATGGCCGGCCCGTGGCGATACACCTTACCTTGACGGTAAGATTTCACGGCGACTAGGTCACGCAAGGCGGTGCGGCAGTCCCGTTCGATTTGAATGCACCCGTGTCAACTCTTCCAGAATCTCATCACTGCGGAGTAGTCCAGGTCTTCCTTGGCGGCTCCTTTGACGTAATTGTAGGTTTCGCGCGCGGCGGCCGTAGCAGGTAACGCCACGCCAAGCTGATTGGCGAGGTCGAGCGCGAGGCCGAGATCCTTGTGCATGAGGCGCAGCGGGAAACTCGGAACATATTCTCCCTTGAGAAGATTAGGTGCTTTCACGTCGAGTACACCGGAGCGCGCCATGCTGGATTGCATGACCTCCACGAGTTTTTCGCCCTGAATGCCCGCGCGGGTGACCAGAGCAAGAGCTTCGGCCAGCGCGTCCACTTGCAAAGCGAGAATCAAGTTCATCGCCAGCTTAACGGTTTGGCCGGCCCCGTTGGGGCCCAGATGAAACCATTTCTTCCCCATCACGCCCAGGATGGGTTCCGCCTCCTTCAGCGTATCGGCATCGCCGCCAATCATGAAAAGCAGTTCGCCTTTTTTTGCGCCCCAGTCGCCGCCCGTGACCGGTGCGTCTAGAAAACGCACACCTCGTTCCGCACAGGCCGCGGCGATCTTGCGCGCCAACGACGGCGAAATAGTGCTGGAGTCCACATAAATGCTGCCGTGCTCGAGCGCTTGCATCGCGCCGTTCGAACCCCACAAGACTTCTTCCAGCGCGGGAGGATCGCTGACCATGGTGAGAAGAAAGTCGGAAGCGGCGGCAACTTCCTGCGGAGATTTTGCCAGTTTCGCGCCCGCGGCCACCAATTCATCGGCGCGCGAAGCAGTGCGGTTCCACACAGTAAGCGAGTGCCCGGCCTTGATGAGATTCATCCCCATAGGGCGGCCCATCAAGCCGAGTCCGATTAATCCAATTTTTTTTCTGCCAGCGGATGATTCCAAAGGAGGCCTCCTTGAATTGGCGGGCATAATACAAGCCTGCGCATTTCTCAAAAAAGAGGACACGATTGTAGCCGAATCCCCACTGGAAAGTAGAGCCGGGAATCTTTCGAGCCGATCAGGCGAACGAATCAGGCAGTTTTAGGACGGTGAGAGAGCGGAAGGATACCCGGCGCGCCACCAGCGGAAGCCGCAGCAGCGGCGGCGCTCAGAGGCTTTTCGGCGATGTCGGTCTCGACGGGAGCTTCGAGTGCAGCTTTGGAGGCTACTGGGACAGAAGTGGCATTTGCAGAGGCCCCGGAATCGGGCCTCTCCACGATGCGCACCAGATATTGGTAAGGAATTTCCCAGCGGAAATGTCTGTGCTGGCCGCGCTGGTCTAAATTCTGTTCGAGGAAAATGGAACGGCCGGAATCGGCCACGAAAGTGCCGGAAGCCGGCAGAAGAATATCGCCGGCGCGATATTGCACCTCCACGCGGCGCCCGAGAAAGGCGGAGTAGCGAGCCATCCTGTACTCAGTCTCTGAAACCAGTAGTAACACGGTCAATAGTACGAAAGGACCCCTTACGCCAAACTGTGGAAAAACAGCTCAGCGAATGTGGAAAAAGCTGGTGTGACTGTGCAAAGACGCGGACCCGCCAATCGTTCGAATTCTGGAAAGTGATCAGCGGCGGGAAAGTTTGACCGCGCCGCGTCCGAATTTCTCCAGTGCGCCCGATTGGAGATATTGCTTGGCGCGCGCGTCGCCTTTCAGATAGGCGTCCCAGAAGGCCAGCGACGCGGAATTGGTGTAGTCGAAGATGGCTCCGCCTTGTTCGGCGCGACCGGGCAAGAGCGCATGTGGCGTAATGAACGACATGTGGTTCGCGCCTTCGATGAACAGGTGATATTTGTCGCCGGGCTGGCTGCGCTCGAAGGGAGTTTTGTGCCACGCAGGGCTCGCGACCGGGCCGATGCTGTCGAGCGATCCGGTCATGGCCATGTACGGCAATGAAATTCTGTCGAACGAATGTTCATTCAAACCGAATTGACCGGGCCCTTGTGGCGAAAGGCAAAGGGCTGCTTTAACGCGAGGATCGGCAAAATTTCTCCCGGGCTGACCGGGAAGATCCACGAGCGCTCCTGCGATGGCCTCCGTAGCGTACGAACCCATGGAATGCCCGCCGGCGCCGATGCGGTCGCCGTCAATCTTTCCCAGGAGCCCAGGCACGAGCTTCCCGAACAAGGGCAGCGCATCCAGGACGGATGAGATATCCAGCGGACGGCTCTCCCAAAGCGCAGGCTTTTTCAGTGCGTCGCGCACGGCCTGCATAAAGCGGATATTTTCTTCGCCTTGGTTGCGCCGCTGCACCGCGGAGTCATCATGAGTGGGCTGAATGGTCACTTAGCCGTAGCTCGCCCAGTGGCGCGTGAGTCCATCACAGCAATTCTGCGAGCCGCCGGCCCCGTGCGAAAAGACTAATGACGGGGTACTTCCTGGCAGGATTGGGATAAAAAATTCGAACGTGCAATTCTTTGCCATGCAACGCATCGTGCAAGATGAGGTCTTCGGCTTCAGAGACGGTGTACGGACCTGGTTCCAGCTCGTAGCCATTCGCCTCACTCGAAGCTGGAACTGGAGCAGAGGGCGGAGGAGAGGCGGGCGGATGTATCCCGGGAGTCGGCGTCGGAGCGGGATTCGCGGGCAGATTCCGAGCGCGGAAACCCGTGCCACCTGTGGGACGCGTGATGAAATATGCGGAAATCAAACTCAGAGTAGCGATTAACAAAACGTTAGTGATCCGGCGCACAGCACGGCGGCGGCGTATGTGGTCGCGCGGGAGAGGAGGCAAGAGCCTTCGAACGTGAGCCAAAAGGAACATAGTGCGTTTGAGCTTCGGCGAATTTTCAGCGGGCCTGGTTACAAACCCAGTCCGATCAAAAAGTTTCGGGACTGGTCTCTGACCGCCTAACGGAACTTCCACTGTAAACCCAGAGGCTGGGAAGACTCGGTGAGCGGGCCATTGTCATTGTAGCAAGAAAAACCGGTCAGGGCGGCTGCTCAAATCCTTGACTTTTTCTGGAGGAAGGCTATTGTCTGCGTGCCGGGTTTTGGGGATCGTGTACCTGAGCCGAGAGTTGGCGAGAGCTTAAGGCCGGGAAAAAACGCCGCAGCGATGCAGAGTGGGCTTCGCGACGGCGAGAAGTGAAGCGCGAGTGGTCGAACAAAAGAGACTCACGAAGGGCAGGGCTGCCCTCTTGCTGATCCTGTCCGCCTTGGGCGGGATTGTGTCCGCGACGATGCTGCACGGATGGCACGTCTACTTGGGGTTCGCTATTGTGGGAATTGTCCTTTTCATCGGGTTCTTCCTCTGGAACCGCAAAGACTGAGTTCACGTCTCTCGCAATAAGTGGAGGTATCGGGCGATGCGCAAGGTGTCTTTGATTCCTATTGCGATGGCAACCTGCGGGTTGTTTGCGTTTTCCGCGGGAGCACAGGAAACAGGGAAAGCCGCGAAGGCTGCGGCTTCCACGACGCCCACAATTGATCAGTCAATCGAATGGAAAAACGCGTTCAGTCCAAAACTTTCGCCGGATGGGAAGCGCGTGGTTTACGAAGTGCAGAAGGCCAATTGGGAGGAGAACGCGTTTGACAGGAACTTGTGGATTGCGGACATTGCGACCGGCGAATCGCACGCGCTGACTTCGGCGAAAAAAACGAGCACCAATGCCGCGTGGTCGCCAGACGGAAAACGGATCGCGTTTCTTTCCGACCGGCCCGGACAAATCAAGGACACGCCGGAAGGCAAGAAACAACTCTACGTTATTTCCGCGGACGGCGGCGAGGCGCAGCAAATTACCAAGACCGAAAATGATGTGAATGCTTTCGATTGGGCGCCGGATTCCGGGCGCATCGCTTTTTCGATGTCGGACCCGGAACCAAAAACGCTGAAGGACCGCAAAGAAAAATACGGCGAGTATTCCGTGGTTCACTCCGATTACGAGATGGCGCATCTCTGGATCATCGATCTTCCGGACGACTCGGCGAACGCCGCGCCCGAAGCAAAGCGCCTTACGGAAGGAGATGCGTTCAGCGTAGGGAGTTTCGCGTGGTCTCCTGATGGGACGCGCATCGCATTCAGCGCGCAGAAAGACTCGGACCTGATTTCCTCTTTTTCCGAAGATATTTACGTGGTGAAAATTGCAGATAAATCCGTAAAGAAAATTGTGGACACGCCGGGGCCGGACTCAAATCCGAAATGGTCGCCTGATGGAAAAAAGATCGCATTCGAGACCGCGGCAGGCGCGAAATTCTTTTACTACACGAATGCAAAGATCGCGGTGGTGCCTGCGGAAGGTGGCACGCCGCAGATTCTGACGGAAGCGTTCGATGAAGATCCCGGACTTGTCGGCTGGGGACCGGACGGAATTTATTTCGCCGCCGAACAGAAAACCTATGCGCATCTTTTCCGGCTCAATCCCGCGACAAAAGCAATTGAAAAACTGAGCGCGCCGGATCACCTGTCATCTTTTTCGTTTTCGTTTTCGCAGGATTACAAAGTGGCCGCGTACCGGGCCGCACTCGAAAATCAATATGCGGAAATCTACTCCTCCAAAGTCGCGCCGTGGGAAGGTAAGAGACTGACGGCCATGGGCGATCAGCTCAAGGGTTTCACGCTGGCGCGCCGCGAAGTGATTTCCTGGAAATCGGCGGACGGAACGACGATTGAGGGAGTCGTTTACAAACCGGCCAATTTCGATCCGGGGAAAAAATATCCGTTACTGGTGGTGATTCATGGCGGGCCGACCGGAGTGGATCAGCCCATCGTGAACGCGGACCGCTACTATCCAACCGAGCGCTTCGTGGCCAAAGGCGCGCTGGTGCTGCGGCCGAATTACCGCGGTTCGGCCGGCTACGGCGAAAAATTCCGCGCACTGAACGTGCGCAATCTCGGCGTCGGAGATTATGCCGACGTGATTTCCGGCGTGGACGCGCTGATCGCCAAAGGCTGGGCGGACAAAGACCGCGTGGGCACGATGGGCTGGAGCCAGGGTGGCTACATTTCCGCGTTCATCACGGCATCGAGCGACCGTTTCAAGGCCGTTTCCGTAGGCGCAGGGATTTCCGACTGGATGACCTACTACGCGAACACGGACATCACTCCGTTTACTCGCCAATATCTGCACGGGACGCCGTGGGACGATCCGGAAATTTACAAGAAAACTTCGCCGATCAGCTACATCGCGAAGGCGAAAACACCGACGCTGATTCAACACGGAGAAAATGACCGGCGCGTGCCAATCCCGAATGCGTACGAACTGCGGCAGGCGCTGGAAGACCGCGGCGTGCCGGTGAAGATGGTGGTGTACAAAGGGTTCGGCCACGGAATCACGAAACCGAAGCAGCAGCGCGCGGTGATGGAAGAAAACGAAAAATGGTTCGCGCAATACATCTGGGGCGAAAAACCTGAGGAGCCCAAGGCGCCCGAACCAAAGAACGAAGAAAAGAAATCCACTGTTGCGATTAATCCATAAATATCGACCAGCGAATGTCATCCTCCTAGCTGGCGACATTCGACTTTGCAGCACGGCAGAGCGTTCCTTTAACACTACCAACGGCATGAACACTGCATGATATCTTCCGCTGAACTTCCAAACAAGATGAGCGCGGGATTTCGCGAGTGGCTGTTCGCGCTGGGCGTTTCCCTGGGAACGGCACTGCTGGTGATTGCGCCCTTTTTCTGGCTGGGCAACGCCTCCGGCCACGACTTCGGGTTTCACGCGGCCTCGTGGCTGGACGCCGCGGGGCAGTGGAAAGAAGGGATTTTTTCCCCGCGATGGACGGAGTGGGCGAACCACGGATTCGGCGAGCCGCGATTCATTTTTTATCCACCGCTGTCGTGGATGCTGGGAGCGGCGCTGAGCTTTATGGTTCCGTGGAATGCGGTGCCGGCAGTTTTTATCGTCATCGCGCAGATTTTGGCTGGACTTTGTTCGTTCGCGCTGGCGCGGCGATTTCTGCCGAAAAATGCGGCGCTCTTCGGAGCGGCATGTTATGCGGCAAATCCGTATGCGCTGCTGGTCGTTTACATGCGCAGCGATTTTGCAGAAGAGCTGGCGTGCGCGCTGCTGCCTTTGGTTGTGTTGACGGCGCTGCAGCTCTGCGGGCTGGTGGAGAATCGCCGGCGTTCGCTTTCGCGGGCGATGGCACTCTTCGCATTGGTGTTTGCCGCAGTGTGGCTTTCCAATGCGCCAGCGGCGGTGATAACAAGTTACAGCGTGGCGCTACTTTTTGCGTGGGCTGCGCTTGAAAAGAAATCGATGCAGCCGTTGTGGCGCGGCGCGGGCGGGCTGGCGCTTGGCTTTGCGTTGGCGAGCTTTTACCTAGTGCCGGCGGCTTATGAACAGCGCTGGGTGAGTATCGGGCAAGTGCTTTCCTTGGGCCTGCAACCCGCCGACAATTTTCTCTACACGATGGGCAATGACCCGGAACATAACGTATTCAATTGGATCGCATCGAGCGTAGCGGTCCTGCTGCTAGTGATGACAGGAATCGCGGCGATTGCGGCACTGCAAAGAACCACGGAGGGACAAGAAAGCGACGAGAGAAAGAAGCTTTGGCGCGTGTTGCTGCTGCTTTCCGCGGCGGCGGCGATTCTGATGATCAGGCAGAGCTCGTTTTTTTGGACCTACCTTCCTAAGCTGCGGTTCGTGCAATTTCCGTGGAGGTGGATGGCCATTGTGGCGGTACCGTGTGCGTATTTTTCCGCGGCCGCGATGATGCGGCAGCGCATGCGTTGGATCTGGTTTGCGCTTGTGCTTATCGCGGTTTGCGGAACGGCGACGTTTCTTGTCAAGAAAACGTGGTGGGATTCCGATGACATTCCATCGCTCCAGGACGCGATTGCGAACGACCAGGGTTTCGAGGGCACCGATGAATATGATCCCGCGGGCGACGATCATACGAACTTGCTGGAAAAAGCGCCGCGGGCGCAGGTTCTGCCGGCCGAAGAATCCGGAGGTCGCGCGCCGCAAGCGGAGATTCGTATCGAGCGCTGGACCGCGGAAGAACGCGTCGCGCGAGTGGTCTCGACCGAGCCGGTGCGAGTGGCGCTGCGGCTGCTGGACTATCCGGCGTGGCACGTGGAGGTGAACCGCAGGCCAGTGAGGCCAGAGCACGCAGAGAATAACGGAGAGATGATCGTGGCGCTGACTCCCGGGACGCAGCGCATCACGGCAAAGTTTGTGCGGACTCCGGATCGAACCTTGGGGAGTGCCATTTCGTTGTTGGGCGTGCTGACGCTGCTGGCGCTGTTGAATGCTGGCGGCGTGCGGCTGCTTTCGGCAAGCCCCTGAGCACCATTTCGGGATCGCAAGCGAGATCCTTCGTCGCGATGCTCCTCAGGACAGACACACTTGGTGGGGTCTCTTGTTAACAATAACTGTCCCCATCCCCCTGTTTTTCGTAAGTGTTGCATCCACGGATCACGAATCACAAATCACGCATCGCCGACCTGCACGGACCTCGTCGTGGTCACTTCGCGTCGAGCGACTGCAGCTTGGCATTCACAAGGAACGGATCATTGAACTCCGTCATTTCACCCCAACCCTTGCCGAGGACAGGAAGGAGGCGCGCCGAAAGCGGCTTGTGCCATTTCACCGCCAGACTGGCCATGTCGCCGATAATCAGTGAAAGCTGTTCCGCACTCACGTCGCCGGGAAGCGGAACGGTATCCAACCCCGTGCCACACACTCCGGAATAACTGAGCAGCGCATCGATGGAAATGTGTCCTTCGCTCCAGCGCTGCGCCAGCCGCGTATCTTCGAGGATCGGCAGCATCAAGCCTGTATATCCGGTTTGTTTTACTTTCACGTCTTTGATGGCCGACGTAATCGTCGCCGCTGCCGTCAGCGTTCCGCTCATGCCGACTGGCTGCGTCGTCAAATTTTCGATGGCCGCACCAATGGAAACGTCTCCGGACGGCGCCGGTGAAAGGTCGATGCCCATGTACGTCCAGCCGGTTTCCTGATCGACGCGCCCCGCGTGCCCTTCCACGTCGAAAGCTATTGCCGCAAGCGAATCGATCAGCCGCTGCCTGGCCATGCCGAGGTCGCGCGAATCTTTAAACGCTGCGGCAACAATGTTGGCCGATTCCAGCGCAATCGCGAATTGATGTCCGAAGCCGGTGTGGTACGCGGCCGGAAAAAATGGCGTCAGCGGCGGCACCATCGCAATCGCCGCAAAACGGAAATTGCCCTGGCTGTGCTCCGTGGTTTCTTCCAGTTTTTTCATTACGCGCGCCGCCGCACCTACGGCGTTCCAGCGAACGCCGTCCTCACCGGCCACCACGACGCTTCCATTCAGTTTTTTCGTGTTACTCAGAATTTCGCCGAGCAGATCTGCTTGCGACTCGCTGTCTCCGGAGTGCAGCATCGCCGGACCGATCGACGCCGCGAAATTCTCCTTCACGGCCAGCGCGTCGTATTCCTTGAAAAACGCGACGGCCTGTTCTTTCGTCAGGCCTTTGGTGTATTCCGGAAACGGCTGCGTTGCGATGCGGATGGTTTGCACCTGGTAGCCGCGCGATTCGAATGTGGTCTGCGCGCGGCGCAGCATTTTCAGCGCGTCCGCCACATCCTGCTGGTATCGTGGCCGGTCCAGGTTGATGAAGGCAGTGATCGCGCGGATCCTGGGATTCCCGGGCGCTGCAGAAGTTTTCGCCTGCGCCCGAACAACTTCGCAGTTGAAAATCAAAGCCAGCAACGTTGCAACGGCGAAACAGCGGAGAAATCGAATCGAAGCGACGGATTCTGGACGCATGGGACTATGCTCCTGTAAGTGCGCCGACCACGGCCAGCGCCCCATTAGCATACAAGATTCAGTCTGCATGGAGATGGGCAGGATGAAAAGCGCAAAGGCGGATTGTTGTCGCCTTTGGATCTCTATACAAACGCGGCGATGCCGGTGATGCGCTCACCGATCACCAGCTTGTGAATGTCGTTGGTGCCCTCGTAGGTGTACACGCTCTCGAGGTTGTTCATGTGCCGCATAATGCAGTAATCGTCGACGATGCCGTTGGCGCCCAGAATGTCGCGGGCCTTGCGCGCCGTGTCCAGTGCAATCGCCACATTGTTCATTTTCAACATGGAAATGTGCGAAGGATCGACTTTGCCATTGTCTTTCAATCGGCCGACGTGCAATGCCAGCAATTGCCCTTTCACGATTTCCGTAATCATCCAAGCTAATTTTTCCTGCACCAGTTGGTGCGAAGCGATAGGCTTGTTCGCAAATTGCTTGCGCGTCTTGGCGTACTGCAGCGCCGTGTCGTAGCACGCCATCGCCGCTCCCAGAGCGCCCCATCCGATTCCGTAGCGCGCCTGGTTGAGGCAACTCAGCGGTCCCTTCAGGCCGGCCACGCCGGGCAGAAGATTTTCCTCCGGGATTTCGCAATCTGTAAAAGCCAATCCGGAGGTCACGGAAGCGCGCAGCGACCATTTTCCGTGGACGTCCCAGGCCTTGAATCCCGGCGTGCCTTTTTCCACGAGAAATCCGCGGACTTTGTCGTCTTCCGCTTTGGCCCAGACCACGGCCACGTCAGCGATCGACCCGCTGGTGATCCACATCTTTTCACCGTTGAGGATGTACTTGTGGCCTTTCTTGACCGCGCGCGTCAGCATGCCGCCGGGATTCGAACCAAATTGCGGCTCCGTCAATCCGAAGCAGCCTATGGCCTTGCCCTGCTGCAAAAGCGGGAGCCATTTGTTCTTCTGCGCCTCGCTGCCATAGGAATAAATCGGATACATCACCAGCGCGCCCTGCACGGAAACAAAACTACGCAGGCCGGAATCACCTCGTTCCAATTCCTGGGTCATCAATCCATAAGCGACGTTGGACATTCCCGCGCAGCCATAACCGTGGAGGTTGGCGCCAAAGAATCCCAGCTCGCCGAGCTGCGGAATCAAATGCTTCGGAAACGTCGCTTCGCGGCTGTGCTTTTCGATGATGGGAATGATTTCGTTCTCGACGAATTGACGAGCGGTCTGCCGCACCAGTTTTTCTTCGTCGTTCAGTTGCGAATCAAAATCGATGTAATCGACTCCGGCATATCCAGCCATACCGCTCTCCTTGTTTCTGACAGCCTGCAAAGCGGGCAACGCGCGCGGCGATGGATGGCGCGCACTGCTTCCGGCCACTCGTGAAAGGTTCCTCGGGAATGATGTGTTGCGGGGGCCGTTCCCAGGATGCACTCGAATCGGCCACGGCTCTTGCGCTTCGAGTATAGCAAGTCCGCCAAAGACGCAGCAACAAACTGGGGTGACGAATCGGTGAGCAAATCTGGATGACCTGAACGTTCTCGAGAGTGGAGATTGAGAAATACCAGTCATCGCAAATTGAAGCGAACCTCCGCAAGAGACACCCAATTGTTGCTAGCTGAGAATTCCAAGGTGTGCCACCCAACTTGTTACGTTTTTACCCACGCGAATTAGCCATGACGGAGAGTCCCTGTGTAGGATCCATATAAACCATAGCAAATAAATGGTTTAGCTCCCACTCCGGGTTGGCAGCGAAAGTGCCTTTTTCTATGATCGAAGTTGCTGGCTGCGCCCCGGGAAATCCTGAACGGGGCACGCATGAGGCCGCGAGACAAAGATGAAAAACTTTGGCAAACAGTACCGTGGGAAGCCTGTCCGAAGCCACGGCTTTAGCATGATCGAATTGCTGGCTGTCATGGCGGTGATTCTGGTCGTAAGTGCTATCAGCACGCCATCCTTTATGCGCGCATACCAATATTACCAAGTTTCGAACGCGGCGACGAGCATGGCGAATGTCATCAAGTACACCCGATATGAAGCCATTCGCCTCAACACTCCGATAAATTGTGTGATTGGGCCGGCTCCAGTTGGAACTATGGCCTGGACGGATTCCGATCGAGACGGAGTTCCAGTGAATGACGGAGTTGCAGAGAATGTGGAGCGGCAGGTGACCTTCAGCACAACCGTCACGCTGCTTGCCCCCGGCAATGTTCCTAACACGGCAGGACTAATCCTGGCCGCAGGTTTGGGCCCGTTGGTTCCTCTTAGTAACACTGCTGCTGTGGTCCAGTTTGACCAGCGCGGCGCGGTGAATCCACCGCCAGCGGGAGCTTTGGTCTCCTTTGTGGGCAACACCCTCGTGCCCGGGGCGGGCTACCGGGCCATTATTCTTCTACCTTCAGGGTCCATGCAGTTGTGGAAGGCGGATGCCAACGGTACTTGGGCCATCATTCACTAAGGGGAAATGAGAGAAACAATATGCAAGCAATCACAGAGAGTCCCGGAAGCAAACAACGCGGATTTACTCTCATCGAGATGATGATCGCGATGGTGCTGATGACGGTGGGATTGTTGGCGGTGGCAAAGCTGGTGCCGTTTTCAATTCGTCTGAACACTGCCAATCGAGATGATTCGACGGCGTTGGTGCTGGCACAAAATGAGATGAACCAATTTATCGACGTGCCGCTAGCTAACCTGAACTTCATTGATGCGGCTGGCCACAATTGCACGCTCGGCAATGGGGCACTAAACGCGTTCGTGGGCAATCCCGTCGTCCCGTTCAATGGCAGGCAGGTGATCAATTTTGCGGGCGCCCAGGTGCCCGGCTACAGCTTCACGTGGTTTGATCCCAACGATCCAGCCCAAGTGAGTTATGACGTTCGATGGGCGTCCTACACGCGCGCAAACGGCGCCAGACGCTTTATTGTCGGCGTACGCCGGCTAGGGGGCAATTTTCCCCTTTTGCCCGTAAACCTAGACAGCATGGTGGAACGATGAAACCCACGGCCAAACAGATGAAGCAAACTGGATTCACACTCATCGAGATGATGGTTTCCGTGACGATCTTTGTCATCCTCTCCGGAGCGATGTTTGGTCTCCTGGATCTTTCCCAGAAACGCAACCAAACGGAGGCGCAGCTCCTTGATACGTTCCAAGAGGCGCGCCTGGGCCTGGATCAGATCGTTCGCGAGGCCAGCGACGCCGGATTTCCGCCTGCGAACCATTTTACCGTGTTGCCGGCCGTGGGCGGCTATGTGCAGAGCCCTGTCGCCTGGAGTCCAAACTATCCTTTAGTCGTATGCGCAGTTGGTGCTACGTGTACCACACCAGGCCCGTTTGACGTGATTTTCGAAGAGGACTACGACGGAACGGGCGTGGTCCGCTGGGTGCGCTACCAGTTGCAGGGAACAACGCTGATGCGGGGGGTCACGCCCAAGGTGGCTGGTGATCCTGACGCTCCCACGCTAGCGGTATTGGCTCCCTATATTCTGAACGTGATGAATAACGCCACGGCCGCCCAGATCGCCGCGATCAAATTGAATTACCCAGGTATGTTTCCCGGTGGAAATGCGGTTCCCATTTTCAATTACACGTATGATCCCCCGCTTGGCGCAGCGGGCTGCATATCCACGCTTTTTTCGCCCTGCAATATCCGCGACGTTGGAGTCACCCTAATCGTGCAGTCGCCTCAGAGGGACACTACCAACCAGCAACTGCGCCTGGTCGAGCTAAACGGCCGTGGCCGTCGCAGCAATCCAAACAAGTAAAGGACGAGGAACCCCATGAAAACTTCCTACAAAATTCGCAAAACGCGCTCCGAATCTGGAATCGCCTTGCTCATCGCGATCTTTGTTCTGCTCCTGATCAGCGCTGTGGCGATCTCTTTGGTGGTTTCTTCGGGAACGGAGAGTTCATTGGCCGGCAACTACCGGACAACCTTGAGCGCCTCATTCGCCGCCGAGGCAGGCATCGAGGAGGCAAGAGGGCGGCTCGTGCAGAGCAACCCTAACCCCATCGCGCTTCCCTTGGTGGCAGCACCCATCGCTATCAACTACCTGCCTACAGATCAGGTCGTTTACATCACGAATCCGGCGGTCGGAGAACCGGCTGGGGCCGGCCTTATGGCGCTTTACCCAGACACGGAGTTCGATCAGGAGTTTAACGGAGCGCCTACGCTTGCCGCCGCCACAAAGACGTATGTCAACTCTATTTGGCCGCTAAACAACGGGCCACTCTATAAATGGGTCCGCATCAATGCCGCTACGAAGAAATCACTGAAGGCTAACGTCGACAATACCGGCTTGGCGGCGCCTAACGCCACGGTTCCGTTGTACTTCGATTCAGGGCTGATTCCGGCCAGAATGATCGTGCCCCCCGCGGTCGGGAACGTCCCGGGTCCGGTCCTTCAGCCGACGCAGAAGCAAATATATGAAATCACCGCGCTTGCGGTACTGCCCAACAACAGTCAAAAGCTCCTGCAGTATGTAGTCGCGCCGGTCAACTTTGGCCTCAATTTTCAAGGGGCCCTGACCTTGGGAGGGCAAATCGGCAATTTCCAGGGTGCCAATTCGAATCAGTACCGCATTAGCGGACAGGACGGCAGCGGCAGCGCCCCAGCGGTTCCTGGCTGCACAATTCCGAACCCTCCCACGGTAAATGCAAGCATTGCTGTTGGACCGGGATTAGATACCGGAAACAACTCTGGGCTTACCAACCAGGCTTATGTCACGAACAACTTGCCGCGTCCGGACCATTATCTCGGTTGTAGCGGATCTTGCGGAACTCCTGGCGTTGTCGTAAGTCCTAGCGTTGTCTCTACTGTCCAAACAGGGAGCCTGAGTACACCGGACAGCTTGGATCAGCTCGTCCAACAACTGAAGGCAAACGCCGACGTAGTCATGGGGCCCAATCCGCCTGTTGGTCCAACGTACAACAACAGCGGCACAACTTACAATTTTGGCCAGTCTGGGCCAGGATACAATTGGCCGTCAGACATGTCCGCTTCCAATCCCAAGGTCGTCTTCGTTGATGGCAGCTTCGACTTGGGGCCCAACACTGGGTATGGACTCCTCGTTGTGACAGGAAACTTCCAGTACCACGGAAATTCCGGCTGGAAAGGAATCATCCTGGTCGTTGGAGACGGCACAACGACGTTTCTGGGAAACGGCGGTGGCAACGGCGAATTTGACGGCGCCATTTTTGCCGCAACAACGAGGGACGCCAGCGGAAACCAATTGCCCAATTTCGGATCTGTGAATTTCGACATCAACGGCGGTGGCGGAAACGGCATGTATTACAACAGTTGCTGGATTAACCGAGTGCAGCAGCCGCCCTCATACCAAATCCTTTCGTTCCAGGAACGGTGAAGAAGCTCAGGCAGGATGGGAAAATGAAAATGAAAAACGGTTTTCTGTTTAGTCTGATTCTTGCATGTGCCGCAGCCGCGGGGCTTGCTACGCCGGCGGGCGCGCAGAGCGATTCGCAGAAGAATGTGACGCCGGCTAAGTATCGGAAAGTGAACAAGAAGCAAGCGCCGGCTGCGAAGACGCACAAAGTGTGGACAGATGATGATCTGGCCACGGTGCGCACCGCGGCGGACACCTATGCCGAAAGGGAAACGGCGCAAGCTCAAGCCGCCACGGCCGCGACACAGCAGCAGACAGACGCGGCCAAGCAAGCCTCCGCCACGTCAGCAAAGCCACCCAAGACGCCCCCCCTAGCGCATGCCAACTCCGTGGACGATGCCGATAAGAAAATCGCATGGGAGGAGCGGGACATTCAAGCGCAGGAAGAATTCATTGACCGCACCCAGCGAGAGCTCGATCAGGCGCCCTCCGATCAAAGAGAACATCTCCAAAAAGTGATTGAGGAAAACCAAAAGATCCTTGCGGATACGCGCAAGGAATTGGCGGGGCTGCAGGCGCAGAGAAAGCAACTTGAGAAGCCCACTCCCCGCCCTTAAAGAAGCAGCAGGCGCCACGGGCCTAATATTTTTTTTCAAATTCGAACCGCTAAACTGCGAATGCCTGTGTTTTTTACCGGGTTGCGACGATACATTGTTTCTGCTCCAATAATTGTGTGATCGCCGCGAAGAAACGCCCCCCTATTGAAATTCTAATCTTTGACGTGGATGGCGTGCTGGTGGACGTGCGCCAGACGTATTGGCGGTCGGCGCTGGAGACGGTGCGTTATATTACGGGGAAGCGGGTCACGTATACCGAGCTACATCGCTGGAAGAGCAAGCCGGGTTTCAACGACGACTGGAGCATGGTTTCCGCGTGGGTGAGTTCACTGGGGCATCCCACTTCGTATGAAGAGGCGCGGGCGGCGTTCGAAAAGTTTTATTGGGGAAGCGACGGCAAGCCGGGAAACGTTCGAAACGAAAAACTGATGGTGACACCTCGGCAAATTGAAAAATGGGCTCAGCGCTATGAGCTGAATCTTTTCACAGGGCGCACACGGCAGGAATTTTCATTTACGTTCGACCGCTGGCCGGCGGCAAAATATTTTCGAACGATCATCACGATGGAGGATGCGAAGAGGAAGCCCCACCCGGAGGGATTGCAGAAAATTCTCGGGGAGCGCGATCCGGCGACGGCGCTATATGTTGGGGACAACATTGACGACGCGCTGGCTGCGCGTGCTGCAGGTGTGCCTTTTATGGCCATCATCGCCCCCGGCGAACACGGCTACCGGCAGCGCGCCGCGCGGTTCCGCGAACTTGGCGCGATTGCGCTTCTTCCTCGCGTGGCGGAATTATTCCGGAAACTGAAATAAATTCATAAGCGCGCAGCAATGCTGCGTGCCTGCAATGGAATGTTGCATACCCAGCACCTTGCGAGAAATGTGGGTCAGCCGATGGGATAGCGCGTTGCATAGAAGGCGCGTTCTTCCGCGTCGGCTTGAGTGCGGAGCCGCCAATCGGGAAACGCGGCAAGATCGTCGGCCATGGCTTCGATGATGGGGCGCAATTCGAGATGGGCAAGCCAACGGGCAGGGATCGCCTCGACTCCGGCGGCTGCGCCGAGAAGATTGCCGGTGATCGAGCCGGTCGAGTCACTGTCTCCACTGTGATTCACCGCGAGAATGATGGCGTCTTCGAAATCCCTGGCACTGAGTGCGCAATAAATTCCCATTGCCAGAGCTTCTTCGGCGACGAATCCTTTTCCAAGTTCGCGCAGCGCGGCGCGTTCGTGGGGACGAGAGTTCACCAGGCTTTCGGCTTTCTCAATGGCGGCCAGAGTTTCCTTATGGGACGGATGCTTGCAAAGCTCTTCTTTTGCCGCCCGAATGGCGTCGGCAAGCGCGGTACCGGAAAGCACCAAGCTTATTATGACGGCGAGCGCGCCTGCGGTGAGGAATCCGCTGGGATGTCCGTGGGTGATCGCGGCGAGATCTCTGCCGGTTGCAAAAATGTCCGGAGGCACGCGACCGGATTGATGTTCGCGGCTTAGGGAATGCGCGAAGTACATGCCTACGGGGGCTATACGCATGACTCCGCCGCAGCCTTTGCTGTCGTTGGTGGCCCGCGTCACTTTGCCCCGACTGGTCTGCAGCGCGGAGAGACAAGTGGTTCCCGGAGCGCGCCGGCTGAATAGCTTTTTTTGTTGGAGTAACCAGCTTGGTTTCGTGCTTGTGGAGGTCAGCAAGCGGGAGTTCTCCTGGGTCACCAGCCATCGCGCGTAAGAACCAACCGCGGCACGAAAAAAGTCCGGTTCATGGCTTTGTAGAGCCGCGGCGAGATGCGCGGAGAGCATGGCCTCGGCGGTGAAAAGGGTCATCTGCGTGTCGTCGGTGATGGCGCCTAGTTTTCCATAAGCGGGAGCGTAATCGTGTATGCCTTGTTCACCATAGGCGCGAACAATTTCGTCAAGATCGAGAAATTCAACTGGCGCGCCGAGGGCGTCGCCGACGGCGCCGCCGAGTAGGCATCCGCGGAACCGGTTTTGCAGGCAGGAATCGGATGGAGTTCTGGGAAGGGACATTTTTGCTTGGAGCCGCAGTGGCGACTCTCTCGCCGAAGAGGATACTGCGAATTTATGAAATTCAGCCAGCCGTACTAAGAACTACAAGCATCCTATCACAGGGAACTCATTGCTCTCTTGAGGGGAATCCCTAAAGCGGAGTGAGATACTTGAGAGCGAACATGAAAGCCACATGCCTATTCAGGATGACGAGACTGGTTGCGATTGCGGGCCTCGGGTTTCTTGCGATTGAGGGATCGCGCGCACAATCTCCATCGGGGCCTATCACGGCGACGCCAACGCAGCCTAGTCCGCCGACGGGGGCGAATCCGGCACCGCTGCCCGCTCCGCGCACAACGATTCTTGGAGCTTGGAAGTTCAACCCAGACGATAGCGATGATCCGCGCAAGAGACGAGAAGATTCCAGAGGTTCGAATGGCGGCTACGGTGGCGGACGCGGCCGCATGGGCGGTGGGTACCCCGGCGGAGGTCGCGGTGGCTACGGCAGGCGAGGCGGTGAGAGCGATGAAGAGCGGCAGAAAACGCATGAGCTTCTTGCGCCGGCAAAAGCGATCACGCTCTCGATGACGGGCGCGGAAGTCGATCTCGTGGATGACCGGGACCGCAAGCGCGCGTTCATGACTGACGGGCGGAAACTGCAGAAATCCAAAGATTATGATTACCAGGAGATTGCCGCGAAGTTCGATGGGACGCGCCTGGTCAGCGATGAAAAAGATCCCCGCGGAAATAAGATGAGCCGGACGTTTGAGCTGTCGGCTGATGGACGGCAGTTGTACGAGACGTTGCACATGACCACTGGACGAAGTAACACTCCATTGGTGATTCGCTACGCGTACGACATTCCAATTCCCGCGCAAACCCGCCAGTAAGACAACGCTCTAGCCGTTGATGGGCCTCGACGGTCACGTTGACGAAAAGCCGCTGCGAATGCTATAAAATACTGTTTCGAGACGGCAGCGATAAGCCCACCGTGCGCTCCTCCGGGGTTGGAGCGCGGCTGCCAACCTGGTGGCTGGTTGGCTGCCACACTTGACGGAATTTAGGCGATCCAGAATCGATGCAAGCGATTGTTCACCAGTTAGGCGAACTCTTCCTGCAGGCTGTGCCCACAGTCCTGATTATCCTCCTTTTTTACTTCATCTTACGGGCGGTGTTCTTTAAGCCGCTGCTGGCGGTGATGGCAGAGCGTAACTCTCGCACCGCGGGCGCGCAGAAGGCTGCGGAAGCTGCCCAGGCTGGTGCGGACCAGAAGGTGAAGCAGTATCAGGAGGCCCTGAGGCTAGCTCGCGGGCAGGTGTACGCGGAGCAGGAAGCCGCGCGCAAGAAATTGCTCGATGAACGCGCTGCGCAGATTAAGGAAGCGCGCACGAGGGCTGCGGCCGAAGTGACCGCAGCGAAAGCGCGTGTGGTTGCGGAGCTTGCCGCAGCTCGCCGAGACGTCGAAGCCATAGCCGCGCAACTTTCCGCTGAAATTACGCGCCGCATCATGCAAGCACCGCCCCGTCCGGGCGCACCCGCGAGAGAGGCTCGATGACGCGGAATCGCCTCGTTTTCTTTGCTGTGAGTATTCTATTTGTGTCGCTTTTGGCGTCGGTTAGTTTGCAGGCCGCGGAGAAGGGCGGCAACGCGGCTACTGAACGCGCCACGGAAATCTTCAAGTGGATCAACTTTGCCATCGTCGCCGGCGTGATCGTCTGGGTGTTCGGCAAATTACTTCCGCCGGTATTCCGGAAGAGAGCGGAAGCCGTTAGCTCCGCAATTACCAATGCCACCAGCGCCAAAGCCGCCGCTGAGGCGCAGCTTCGCGACGCGGAAACCAGGCTCGCGAATCTGCAAAAAGAAGTCGCGGAGCTCCGCGCCTTTGCTGAACGGGAATCCGCCGCCGAAGTGGGACGGCTCCGAGCGCTCACGCAAGGCGATGTACAAAAAATCGCGGCTGCCGCAAAAGCGGAAATTGAGGCAGCGGAACGCGCCGCGCGGCTAGAGCTAAAAGCCCTGGCTGCAAATCTGGCAGTGGCTGGCGCGGAATCATTGCTGGTAAAGCAGCTCACACCAAAAGCACAGGAATCGCTTATCAGCAACTTTGTGAAAAATCTTGAAGGGAGCCCGAATTGAAGTCCGCGAGTCTTCGGTACGCGAATGCCTTGGCGGACATCGCGCTGGCTCAGGGCGCGGCCGAGCCGGCTGTCAAGCAGTTGCACGACTTTGGGGCGGCATACGCACAATCCGCGGAATTGCGCACGTTTCTGGCGAGTCCAGCGGTAAGCGTTGAAGCCAAGCACGCGGTCATAGAGAAGATCGCCGCCCGGGTGGGTGCGAGCAAAATCATCCGCAATTTTCTATTTGTTTTGGCGGACCATCGGCGGACGAATTTGATCCCTGAGGTCATCGCCGCGTTTCATGAGGTCATCCGGCACCGGCAAGGGGTTGCCGAAGCGGAGGTTTTTTCCGCGACCGAATTGAGTGCCGCGCAAAAGAAGGAAATGGCGGCGACGCTGGCGAAGCTCACGGGCAAGAAGATTGAAGCAAAGTACGCGCTCGATCCGGCGTTATTGGGCGGCGCGGTCGTAAGGATCGGGGACACGGTTTACGATGGCTCGTTGCGCAGCCGGTTGAACGAAATGCGCACGCGCCTGGCAGCGGAGTAGACACTGATTTACGGCGGGCCGGGCTAAAGCTCGGAGGCTACACAGACCAGGGCAGATGCGACGGAGCAGGCATGGCGAATATCAAAGCGGACGAAATCAGCAAGATTCTGCGGGAGCAGATTGAGAATTACGAACAGACTGTTTCTGTCGACGAAGTCGGCGCGGTCATCAGCGTCGGCGACGGCATCGCGCGCGTTTATGGCCTTGAGAAGGTCATGGCGGGCGAGATGCTCGCCTTTCCGCACAACGTTTTCGGCATCGCGCTGAACCTCGAAGAGGATCAAGTTGGCGTGGTGCTTCTCGGCGAATCGCAAGAGTTGAAAGAGGGCGACGTCGTTAAGCGCACGAACACGATTATGTCCGTCCCCGTAGGCCAGGAACTGGTTGGCCGCGTGGTCAATCCGCTAGGCCAGCCGGTTGACGGCAAGGGCCCGATCGCGACGAAGCAGCGCAATCCGCTGGAGCGCATCGCGCCGGGCGTGCTCGACCGCCAGCCCGTTCGCGAGCCGCTGCAAACCGGCATTAAAGCCATTGACGCGATGATTCCGATCGGCCGCGGGCAGCGCGAGTTGATTATCGGCGACCGCCAGACGGGCAAGACCGCGGTCATTCTCGACACCATCATCAACCAAAAAGGCGGCGACGTAATTTGCATTTACTGCGGCATCGGGCAGAAGCGCTCGACGATCGCGCAAGTAGTAAAAACGCTGACCGATGCCGGCGCGATGGACTACACCATTGTAGTGACCTCCTCCGCCGCGGAGCCGGCTTCGCTTCAGTACATCGCGCCGTACGCGGCATGCGCCATGGGCGAATATTTCCGCGACAACAAGCGCCATGCCATCACGTTTTACGACGATCTTTCCAAGCACGCGCAGGCTTACCGCGAAATTTCGCTCCTGCTCCGGCGACCTCCGGGGCGCGAGGCGTTCCCCGGCGACGTGTTCTATCTCCACTCGCGCTTGCTGGAGCGCGCCGCAAAGCTGAACGACAAACTCGGCGGTGGCTCGCTGACTTCGTTGCCGGTCATCGAAACGCAGGCTGGCGACGTCTCCGCGTACATTCCGACGAACGTCATCTCGATTACCGACGGCCAGATTTATCTCGAATCTGACCTTTTCAACGCCGGCATTCGCCCCGCGATCAACGTCGGCATTTCGGTCAGCCGCGTGGGCGGCAACGCACAGATCAAGGCGATGCGGCAGGTGGCTGGTTCGCTGCGTCTCGATATGGCCCAGTATCGCGAACTCGCGGCCTTCGCGCAGTTTGGCTCCGATCAACTCGACAAGCTAACGCAGGGGCAACTCGCGCGCGGACAGAGGCTCACGGAAATCCTCAAGCAAGATCAATATGTGCCGCTGGCTGCGGAAAAGCAGGTGCTGATTCTGTACGTTGCGACGAGCGGCATGCTGGACGCTGTACCGGTGCCCGAAGTTCGCCGGTTTGAGCGTGAGTTCGCGCAGTTCGTCGAGACGAATTACCCTTCGATACTGAAAAACATTGCGGCAAAAAAGGCGCTCGACGACAGCATCAAGACGGAAGTCAAGACCGCTGTCGAAGCGTTCAAGGAACGCTTCACGGCGGCCGCCGCCACGGCGGCGACCTGAGGGCGGGCGCCTGGCGACTAACGATGGCTACACTTCTTGATTTCCGGCGCCGGATTCGCTCGGTGAAGAACACCCAGCAGATTACCCGCGCGATGAAGTTTGTCGCGGCGGCCCGGCTGCGCCGCGCGCAGGAAGCCGCGATCGCGGCTCGCCCCTACGCCAAGGAGCTTGCGCGGATGCTTCGTTCGATCATGTCGCGCATCGCGGAACCTCAGCATCCTCTGCTGGTCAGGCGCTCCGAAGAACGGATTCTGGCGCTCGTCCTGACAGGAGAACGCGGCCTCGCCGGCGCATTCAATGCCAATATTCTGCGCAAAGCCCAGGATTTCTTCCGGGCCAACAAAGGCAAGAAGATTTCGACCATTCCCGTCGGCAAGAAAGGCCGCGACGCGCTGAGAAAGGCGGGATTCAACCTCATCGCGGAATACGTGAACGTCCTTGCGCGGGTCGACTTTGGGACGGCGCGGGAGATCGCCTCGCTGGTCACCGATCTGTATGCGAAGGAAGAAATCGATTCGGTCTATATCGTGTTCAGCGAATTCAAGACAGTGATGACGCCGAATCTGGTAGTCACAAAGCTGTTGCCTGTCGAGGGCGTCCAAACGGATGATGAGTCCGCTGTCGAAAGCACGGGTTCGCAGGTGGATTACATATATGAACAGCCCGTAGAGCAACTCCTTGGCAAGTTGCTTCCACGATACATCGAAACGCAGGTTTTGCGAGCGATGCTGGAATCTTCCGCCGCCGAACACGCCGCGCGCATGACCGCGATGGAATCGGCGACGAAAAACGCCGGCGACGTTATTGAAGCCCTGACGCTGCACATGAACAAAGTGCGACAGGCGGCCATCACGAAGGAAATCATCGAAATTGTCAGCGGCGCCTCTTACGGCGCTTAGGAGAAAGCAGCATGGCAGACAAATACGCAGGCGTTGGGCACGTTGTGCAGGTCATCGGACCTGTGATGGACATTCAGTTCGAGGCGGGACATCTTCCTGCGATCTACAATGCTTGCCGCATTACCAGCGAAGGCTACAACCTTCCCGAGCCACTCGACGTGACGGCGGAAGTGCAGCAGCACCTTGGCGAAGGACGCGTCCGCGCAGTCGCTATGGAACCCGTCGAAGGAATGGTCCGAGGTATGAAGGCGTATGACCTCGGCACGGGAATTTCCGTGCCGGTTGGTCGCCCCACGCTTGGCCGCGTGATGAACGTCCTTGGCAAGCCCGTGGACCAACTTGGGCCGATTAAGAGCGATACGCACTACCAAATTCATCGCCCTGCGCCATCGCTGGAAGATCAATCCACGTCGCTCGAAATGTTCGAGACGGGAATTAAAGTGGTCGATTTGATCGAACCCTATTTGAAGGGCGGCAAGATTGGCCTCTTCGGCGGCGCGGGCGTGGGCAAGACCGTTCTCATCATGGAACTCATTCACAATGTTGCGATGAAGCACGGCGGCGTCTCCGTGTTCGCCGGCGTGGGTGAGCGCACGCGCGAAGGGAATGACCTTTGGCTGGAAATGTCCGAGGGCGGCGTTATTGTCCCGGGGAACTCGGAAAAATCGCGCGCGGCGCTTATCTATGGCCAGATGACGGAGCCGCCCGGCTCGCGTCTTCGTGTAGGCCTCACAGGACTCACGGTTGCCGAGTATTTCCGCGACCAGGAGCACCTCGACGTGCTTCTTTTCATCGACAACATTTTCCGTTTCGTGCAAGCAGGTTCGGAAGTTTCCGCGCTGCTCGGCCGCATGCCTTCCGCCGTGGGCTACCAGCCTAACCTCAACACCGAAATTGGCGAATTGCAGGAGCGCATCACTTCGACGAAGAGCGGTTCGATTACTTCCGTGCAGGCGATTTACGTTCCCGCCGATGACTATACGGACCCCGCTCCCGCCGCGACGTTTGCGCACCTGGACGCGACGACTAACCTCAGCCGCCAGATCGTCGAGCGCGGCATTTACCCGGCGGTTGATCCGCTGGCCAGCTCCTCGCGCATTCTCGACCCGCGCATCGTCGGCGCGGAACACTACGCCGTTGCCCGCGGCGTGAAATCGATTTTGCAGCGCTACAAAGATTTGCAGGACATTATTGCGATTCTTGGTATCGAAGAACTTTCCGACGAAGACAAACGCACTGTGGCTCGCGCCCGCAAGATCGAAAAATTCCTTTCGCAGCCAATGTTCGTTGCGGCGCAATTCACCGGCTTGGAAGGAAAGTACGTCAGGATCGAGGACACCGTCCGGAGCTTCAAGGAGATCGTGGAAGGAAAATACGACGACGTTCCGGAGCAGGCCTTTTACATGGTCGGCACGATCGATGAAGCCCTCGAGAAGGCCGAGAAAATGAAGGCGAGCGCGTAACTAGGAAATGATGCCCGACGCCATCGAACTCGTGATTGTCACGCCGGAGAAACAATTGCTCCGGCAAAAGGTTGCGGATGTGCAAATGCCTGGCGAGAACGGGTATCTGGGCATTTTACCGGGGCACGCGCCTCTTATGACCGAGCTGGGAATCGGCGAACTCAGCTATCACGAAAGCGGGGGAAAAGAACCCGCGCACATCGCGATCATCCGCGGATTTGCGGAGATTCTTCCGGACCGTGTGACGATTCTCGCGGAAACCGCGGAGCGCGCGGAAGAAATCGATCTGCAACGCGCCAAAGTTGCGCTCGCTCGCGCCCAAAAGCGCCTAGCGGCGAACGATCCAAATATTGATTGGGACCGCGCCAGCGTCGCGTTGCAGCGCGCGTTGGTCCGCGTACAGGTAGGCACCAAACGGCGCAGCGCTCTCGTTTCCGGCTCTTGAAGCATTCACCATTGCTTTTGGTGTGACACTGCTTGCGACTTGCCCTCACGGCCCGCATCTAATGAAATGAAGCTCGGTAAACAATGGAACAGATAACCATGTACAGCACCAGATGGTGCTCGGACTGTTGGCGCACAAAATCCTTCCTGAAAGCGCGGGGCGTCGCGTTTCGCGAAGTGAACATTGAAGAAGATCCGTCGGGAGAAGAGATCGTTATCAGAGCCAACAACGGCAAACGCACAGTTCCAACGCTGGAGGTTGGTGGGCGCTATTTTACTTGCAGTCCTTTTGATGCGGAGCAGCTTGCTGAGGAACTCAAGATTCCCCTGAATCCCTAATTCAGCGCGACGCCTCGGGCCCAAACTCCAGCAAGATGCAAGTTTTCGTCGAGCAACAGGATATCCGCATCCGCTCCCACCCGCAGCGAACCCTTCTTGAATTCAATCCCGAGCAATGAAGCAGGATTCAGAGTTAGCATGCGGACCGCATCCGGCAATGGTATGCCCAGCGCCACGATATTTCGCAGCGCGTGGTCGAGCGTCAGCGTGCTGCCGGCCAACACTCCGTCGGCATTCCTGCAGACGCCTCCGCTGACTGTCACTTCAAATTCACCCAGCATGTACTTTCCGTCCGGCATACCCGTTGCGGATAGCCCATCGCTCACCAGGGTAACGTGTGCGGCGCCCTTGGCGAGAAGTAGCAGCTTCATGGCGGCCTCCTCGACGTGCACGCCGTCGGCGATCAACTCCGCATTCACTTCCGGCGAAGTGAGCACTGCGCCGATGACGCCCGGATCGCGGTGCGAAAACGGGCGCATCGCGTTGTACACGTGAGTCGCGCTGCGCGCTCCTCGGGCCATGGCCGCGCGAGCCTGCTCGTAGCTTGCGTCGGTGTGCCCCATGGAAACAACCAGCCCTGCCTCTCGCGCGGCATCAATGCACGGAGCCGCTCCGAGGACCTCCGGCGCAATCGTCAGAATCCTGGCATTTCCAGCGGCAGCCTTGAGGAAGCGGCTAAGCGTCTCAGCCGAGGGCAGCTGAATCCACTGGGAAGGATGTACGCCGCGTCGATCTTTGCTTATGAAGGGCCCCTCGAAATGGATTCCCAGCACTTCTGCCCGGGGTTCCTCCGTCTCGTGTTGTTGGGCGATGTATCCGGCAATTCCCTCGATCGCGCGGAGAGTCTGGTCCGTGCTGGCGGTTACGGTGGTGGCTACAAGCGACGTGGTGCCATATTCCGAGACTCTCCGCGTGATGGAGCGCAACGCGGCGTTTGTTCCTTCCATAACGTCGTGTCCGCCAGCGCCGTGGATGTGGACGTCAATGAAACCAGGAACGGCCGTCTTGTCGGTTGCGCGAATTTCCTGCGCCCCCGCGGGCAAGGTCATTCCGGAGCGCGGTCCGATGGCTTCAATAGCATCTTCGCGAATCAGGATGCCCGCGTCGCTGATTTCCGTCGCTGGAGTGAGCGCACGGCCGGCGTGAATGAGCAGCGTAGCCATGGGAGCACAACATCGTAACGGAAATGCTTCGCGGCACAAAACAAAACGGGCGCCCCTGTCGGGACGCCCGTCGTGAAGAAATTGGTAGAGATTTACTTGGTTGCCGCAGCCGCCATGTCAATGCTGGTCAGTTTGAGCGTCTCGCCCTCTACCGTGCCCTTTACGGTCACGTGATGGCCGGCATGCGCCGCTACTTTGTCCTGCGCGTCGACGACATAAACTTTCTTGTCGGCGTCGTTCACGAACACGTACTTGGCGCCATGCTCCTTGACGCACTTGGTTGTGCATTCGCCAGCCTTCTCATTGGCGCCCTTGACTCCGCACTGGCTGTCTGAAATCCAGCCGGTCCATGAGCCATCCGCCGCCATGGCGAGTGCTCCAGCGAACAACGTTGCTGCCATTGCCACTGCAAAACGTACTTTCATGATTTTTCCCCTCCAGAAAGCCATTTTTCTTGATCCGCCGGGCCGACTAGTAGCTTGGCACACCCACGGTCCGGTGTCCAGACTCATACTAAGACTTAGCAGGGAGGGTACTTATTCCCGGATGGGCATCAACAAAAAAGGAGGATTCTTTGGAATCCTCCCCATCTGCTGTGTTCCCAAGGAGTGGAACACAAATTTTCGAACACTTCGGTTACTGTCCCGAAGTTGCTGTACTGGCCGAGGCCGCTCCCGCGGCTTTGGGTACGCTCAGGTAGCCCGTGGCGGTGGTCTTGGTAACCTTGTTGACTACCAGTTCCAGAGCCGAGCGGGTTCCGCCAGTGTAAAAGAAGATCGGTTCGTTTACGGATCGATCCTTCTTTTCGAAGCTGTTGTCGTCCGCTAGCACGTTGATCGTGTAGCGATTCTTCTTGGGGTTCGTATCTTTAAGCTGGATTTGGATGGCGCCGACCTTCGTCGCACCGCCCTTGCGCTGCACGGTGAACTCGAAGTAATCGCGCGTGCCGACCCGGCGGAGTTGATCGATTTCATCATGGTTCCGCGCAATAAGCGTGCCCATTTCGCTGCGGGCCATCTGAATGCTGTTCTTGGTCGCGTCCAGGTCAGTCTTCACGCCGGTGACATCGCCGTTCAACCTGGTCACATCATCTGCACTCGCTTTGGTGGCGAGCTCGGCCTTCACGGAAGTCGCCAGGTTGGTCACCTTCTCGTCGACCGCGCTGGTCGCCTTCTTATTCTGTTTGCGCGCGGCGATGAGTTCGCCTTGAGTCAAGTTGAGTTTGTCGGTGACTACTTTCACGTCGCTCTGCAATTGCTGATTGATATCGTCGGCCTTTGCCAGCCGCTGCGCCACCGCCTCATTGGTCTGCTTCACAGTGGCCTGTGTCGATTGCTCGAGGCTCCTGGCCTGATTCAATGCGCTCCAGCCCACTCCCAGGCTGATCAGCGAAACGCCACCCAAAACCGCTACTGCCAGTCCGACCCAGCGGGGTGCCCCGACGGTGTGCATATTGGGTGATTCCTGGAATTCGCTCATAAAGGTTCATTATCTCCTTATAGGCTCATCGCCCCTGTGCCATGGAAAAGTAGCATCCATTTCGCCAAATAGTTTTCTTACGCCTATAACCTACTAACTTATTCAAGATCAATAGATTACATCTTGAGCAGGGATCGTTGCAGCAAAGTTCCGATAGTACTAGAACTAGTAAAGATTACGTGGCGATCTCGAAAATCGTATAATTTCCTGTCAGTACTGTTTGGGAACAACTTCAGGCGGGATTCCTCACCAAGGCTTGATAAAACGAAAACAGACAGGCGGTCCAACAGAAAAGCAAGTCTTTATTTGTCAATTGGTTAGACTCGTACGACTCAAGCGGCGCGAAAGCTGGCTTCAGTCTCTGCAGCCCGCTCGGAGCTGAAATACTTGTCCAAAGTGTTGATCGCGGCGTTTAGAACCATATGGCAATCGGAGCAGGTTTCCAAGTGGCGCTTGATTTCGCCTTCGACGGACGAAGAGAGTCGGCCCTCTAAGTACCAGCAAATCAGATGGATAGTGTCTCTACAACTCATTTCCCCGTCCCTCACGTGCCCAACAACCACAATATTAACCCCGCTTGTGAGCGTGCATTTGCTGCGCCAAAACTCAACTCTTGACGTCAGGATTATAACTATATTATGAATCATAGACTTAGCGACGGTTGGTGAAATTCTACCGAGGAACTGGCGGTTGACATTTTGAAAAGTTTACACGTGAAATGGTTGAAATCTGCAGAACTTGGTCAAAAAACCGTCATCTTTGAGGCGTCACTGTCATCTCCCGAAGGGCCTGGATACGCCTTTCGAGCGGGGGATGGGTGCTGAAGAGGGATGACACTGTGCCGTTACCAAACAATGGCTTTACAATGCACAGCGCCGAAGTTGACGGGGAAAGGAAGGTCGTAGGTATGCGCTGATTGTAAGCTCCCAGCTTTTGCAGCGCGCTGATCAGGCCGTAGGGTTGGCCAACCATACGAGCACCCGTTTCATCCGCAGAAAACTCTCGCTGGCGCGAAAGGCCTAGTTGCAAAAGTATTGCTCCTAGGGGGGCCAGAAAAAACAACAGCAGCCCTAGGATGCCTACGCCGCCACCCCGTTCGCGATCGTCACGGTCGCCACCTCCAAGCCACGGGCCCCAGTGTGCAATCCAAGTGATTGCTCCTGCAAGAGTCGCCGCGACGGAACTAATCAAAATATCGTAGTTTCGAACGTGTGACAGTTCATGAGCGATTACGCCTTCGACCTCGTCATCATTCATGAGCTGGAGCAGCCCTTCGGTCACTGCCACTGAAGCGTGCCTCGGGTTCCTGCCAGTTGCGAAAGCGTTCGGCGCGGCTTCGGGAATCACATAAAGCTTCGGCATTGGCAGGTGCGCCTTAGCGGCAAGGCGTTCCATCACTTCGTAAAGCCTTGGCACCTGCTCGCGTGAAACCGGCCGCGCGCCACTGGAGAGCAAAGCGATTTTGTCCGAGAAGAAATAGGCGAACGCATTCGTGCAGATCGCAATTCCCAAGCCCAGAGTCATCCCATTTCGCCCGCCAAAATACTGGCCCACCAGCATCAGGAAGAGTGTCAGGATGCCCAACAGAAAAGTCGTGCGAATAATTCTCATTACGATGCCTCTAGTTCTTTAATACGTCGGAACAACTCGAAATCTTACGTCTTTCGGGGTGACGCCAGGCTCGCTGGCATCACTCCGTTTCCATCTATTAGATTCGCGCGGCAGCCGCGGGTTGTTTCGACGGCACGCGTACAAACTTCATTGCGTCTTTCTGACCGTCGCGGTCCACGCGCACATGGTCGCCCGGCAAGACCGTGCCTTCCAGAATCTGCAACGCCAAAGGATCCTGAATCAGCCGCTGGATGGTTCTGCGCAACGGCCGGGCCCCGTACGCCGGATCGTAGCCTTCGCGCAGCAACAACTCTCGCGCTGCAGGAGTAAGCTCCAGCATAATGTGCCGCTCCGCAAGCAGCTTCTCCAAGCCTTTGAGCAGCAGGTCCACGATGCGTTCCAAGTGTTCTTTCCCTAGCGGGTTGAAGATCACGATCTCGTCAATGCGGTTCAAAAACTCCGGCCGGAATGAAGCCCGCAACGCTTCCATTGCTTCCCTTCGCGCCCGCTCTGGATCTTTGTTCGAGAGCTCAAAGATCGCCGCCGACCCAACATTGCTGGTCATCACCAACACGGTGTTCCGGAAGTCCACGGTGCGGCCTTTGCCGTCTGTGAGGCGGCCGTCCTCGAGAATCTGCAAGAGCACGTTGAACACGTCCGGATGCGCCTTCTCGATTTCGTCAAACAAGACGACCGAATATTGGTGACGTCGCACCTGCTCCGTAAGCTGTCCGCCTTCTTCGTATCCAACATAGCCGGGAGGCGCGCCTATGAGCCGCGATACGCTGTGCTTCTCCATGTACTCGCTCATGTCGATGCGGATCATCAATTTTTCGTCGTCGAAGAGAAACTCCGCCAAAGCCCGTGCCAGTTCTGTTTTGCCCACGCCTGTGGGTCCGAGAAAAATGAAAGAACCGATTGGACGTTTGGTATCGGAGAGGCCTGCGCGGCTACGGCGCACGGCGTTTGACACGCGCGCCAGTCCATCGTCCTGCCCAACAACCCGCTGCCGCAGCCGCTCTTCCATGTGCACGAGCTTCTGCGCTTCGCCTTCCAGCAACCGGCCGACCGGAATGCCAGTCCACTTGCTGATCAGCTTTGCGATATCCTCCTCATCGACTTCTTCTTTCAGCATGGGCGCGTCTTTCTGCACTGCGGAAAATCGTTCTTGGGCCAGGTTCAACTCACGCTCGGCCGCTGAAATCTTGCCGTAACGGATCTCCGCCACCTTTGCGAGTTCGCCAGCGCGTTCGTACTTTTGCTCTCCGGCTTTTAGCTGCTCAATCTGTTCCTTAAGCTTGCGAATTTTTCCGATAGCTTCCTTTTCCGCTTGCCAGCGCGATTTTCGCGCGCTGGAATCTTCTTTCAGTACCGCTAATTCTCTCTCGATCTGTTTGCGGCGCTCCTTGGAGTGCGCATCGCTTTCTTTCAACAGTGCCTGCCGTTCGATTTCCAGTTGCATGATGCGCCGTTCGATCTCATCGATCTCTACGGGCAGAGAATCAATCTGCATGCGCAGGCTTGCCGCGGCTTCATCGATCAAGTCGATGGCTTTATCAGGAAGGAAGCGGTCCGAGATGTAACGGTTGGAAAGCGTGGCCGCCGCGATAATCGCCGCGTCTTTGATGCGCACGCCATGATGCACTTCGTAGCGTTCCTTCAATCCGCGTAGAATCGCGATGGTGTCTTCCACCGTCGGTTCGCTGACCAGAACCGGCTGGAACCGGCGCTCCAGGGCAGGGTCTTTTTCGATGCGCTTCTTGTATTCGTTGAGCGTTGTCGCGCCGATCGCGCGCAGCTCACCTCGCGCCAGCGCTGGCTTGAGCATATTGGAAGCGTCCATTGCGCCCTCCGCGGCGCCCGCGCCGACCAGGGTGTGGAGCTCGTCGATGAACAGGATGATCTGCCCCTCGGCTTCGGTAATCTCTTTCAGGACCGCTTTCAAGCGGTCTTCAAATTCACCGCGATATTTCGCTCCCGCCACGAGGGCGGCCAGGTCCAAAGCCACAAGGCGCTTAGTCTTTAGCACGTCGGGCACGTCGCCGAAAACGATCCGCTGGGCCAAGCCTTCCACGATGGCGGTTTTCCCGACGCCGGGCTCTCCGATCAGCACCGGGTTATTCTTCGTGCGGCGCGCCAAAATCTGCATCACGCGGCGAATCTCTTCGTCGCGTCCGATCACCGGATCCAACTTTTGCCGTCGCGCCAATTCAGTAAGGTCACGGGCATATTTTTCCAGCGACGCGTAAGTCGCCTCGGGATTCAGCGAAGTCACGCGCTGCGTTCCGCGCACTCCCGTCAAGGCCTGAAGGATCGCCTCGTGTGACGCGCCCTGCCGTTTTAACAATTGTCCTGCGGGGTCACGATCCTGCGCGGCGATGGCGAGAAACAAATGCTCTGTTGAAACGTAATCGTCCTTGAAGTTATCCGCTTCTTTGAACGCGCGCTCCAGCACGTCGTTCAGTGCGCGTCCCATGTGCTGCTGGGCAAACCCTTGCACCTTTGGCAACCGGCCAATCTCGCGCTCAATTTCTTGCGACAGAGTTTCCGTGCGCACGCCCAGCCGCGCGAGAAGTGGCGGCACCACGCCATCGGCCTGCGTCACCAGCGCGGCAAGCAAATGTATAGGTTCGATCTGCTGATTTTCGTGCTGCGCGGCAACTTCCTGCGCAGCCTGCACAGCCTCCTGCGCTTTGACGGTCATTTTCTCAAATCGCAACATAACAACCTCGCTTCCGGCCCATTTTGTAGAAAAAGGGGCTGGCGCTCCGGCCAGCCCCATAATTTACGGCTCCCCTGCGATGCTCGGCCAGCGTTACCTGCCGGAGGCGGACGCGGCCATCGCCGGAGTCGCGACGTTTACCTTGATTTGCTTCGGCTTGGCTTCCTCGCGCTTCGGGATAGTCAGTGTCAGCACGCCGTTCTGATAGTCCGCCTTGATGGCATCCGAATTCACAGTATTCGCCAGTGTGAAACTGCGAGCGAACGAACCATATGCGCGCTCCACGCGTAGGTAGTTCTCTTCGTTCACTCTCTTCTCGAACTTGCGCTCACCGCGAATCGTCAGGACATTGTTCTCCACGCGGATATCAAGATCCTTGGGATCGACATCCGGCAGATCGGCTTTAACCACCAGCTCGTGCTCGGTTTCATAGATGTCCACTGCGGGCGCCCAGGCAGTGAGGCTGGATTCCTCGCCCTGGCGCTCGAAAGCATCATTGAACAACCGATTGACTTGTTCCTGCAGGGAAGTAACCCCGCGGAAGGGTTCCCAACGAGTAAGAGTTCTCATGTTGTAAGCACCTCCATGCGTGTTTTAGGTGACTGCTACGCCATAATAAAATATGAGCGTATGGTTGTCAAATACAAATTTGACTCCTGAGCAAAAGGCTCTAAGTTATTGTAGTTGAATATATTACGGGATACCTGCATCGGGAAGCAATTATCCCGGTGAACACAGTTCTCCCATCGCAGAGCACCGCTGTGCATCAATCTTGTTTGTTTTGCGTGACATAGCCACTTTGCTGTTAGACTGCCGCTTCCATGCGATTGGATGAGCTGGACTATCATCTCCCTCGCGAGCAAATTGCACAGCGGCCTCTTGAGCATCGTGAAGCTTCACGGCTCTTGTTCCTGGATCGTTCGTCAGGGGTTATCGAAGACCGTTTGTTCACGGATTTTCCAACTCTTCTGCAGGGCAACGAGCTCCTCGTAATCAACAACGCGCGCGTAATCCCTGCACGCTTATTTGGGAGGCGCGCTGGCGTCCACTCGCAGGCACCTTCGCGGGCGACGAAGGCAGAGCATCTGACTGGGAAAGTCGAAATTTTTCTGACACGCGAGATTGATTCCGCGACCTGGGAAACGCTTGTGCGCCCCGGGCGTAAAATGCACGTGGGGGAACGCGTGCTTTTTGGGGAAGGCGAGTTAGAAGCTGAGGTTCTCTCGCGAGCTCAGCTTGGGTTGCGCACGCTGCGTTTCACTTCCCATGACCAGCGCAACGTCAGCCAGCATTTCGAGCGGCTCGGCCACGTTCCATTGCCCCCGTATATTGAGCGTCCCGATGAAATCTCAGACCGCGAGCGCTATCAAACTGTTTTTGCCAAGCGTCCTGGAGCAATTGCCGCTCCCACTGCGGGTCTCCACTTCTCGACTGAAATTCTGGAGGAAGTTCGCGGGCGTGGCGCGGAGATCTGCGAACTTACGCTGAACGTCGGTCTCGGCACGTTTCAACCAATTCACAGTGAAACGCTCGAAGGGCACGTGATGCATTCTGAGAGCTACGAAATTCCAAAAGAAACGGCGGATCGCATCCAGGCAACGCACGATGCCGGACACCCCATCGTGGCCATCGGCACAACCGTCGTTCGCACGCTGGAAGACGCCGCACGGCGAGCCGCTGAGTCAAGTTCACCGAATCTCGTGCAGGCAGGCAAAGCGGAGGCACAGTTATTTATTGTTCCCGGATTTCGATTTCGTGTCGTGGATGGTTTGCTTACAAACTTTCATTTGCCCCGTTCAACGCTTCTTGCGCTGGTGTGCGCTTTCGCCGGCCGTGAGCGAGTCCTTGCGGCATATAGACATGCCGTTGAGGAGAGCTACCGTTTCTACAGCTACGGAGATTGCATGCTGATTCGCTAGCGTGAGAATGGAGGAGACTGCGGCGGAGTGCAGCCTCCTCCCGTTTCAAGGAAAAGAGTCACAGACTCTCTTTTTTTTACTCGCTGAAAACGAAAACGCGGGCTTGGCCTGCAAAGCGGACTTCTCTTACCTGCCCATTTTCTCCCAGCAGCAGTGAATCATAGACGGATTTGGTGCTACGGTCTTCCCAGCGGCCTTCGGATTCGGCGACAACCTGCTTGCCTTTCTGAACCGTGGCCTTGTTTCCTTCGATCTCTAGGCGATATTCGCCGGCCTTCAACTCGGACTTGCCGAGTTTCGCGGTTTGAGAAATGTTGATGGTTTTTGCGAAGGGTTTTGCAAACGCCGGCACTGCCAGCGCGATAGCGGCGAGTAAAGCCATACTGCGGACAAAAGAATTCATTTTCATGCGCGTCAATTTCCTTTCAAACGGGATCGAGTCAGCCGCACATCGGCCTGTTATTGGCTAGAGGTAGTTGACACGCATGGGGCGGACGAGTACTCTCGCCCGTGAGGACACCAACTCTTCCTGGACTAACGGCCGGAAAGACTGCGTGTCATGACCCCGCGGCTGCCACCGCGGGGTTTTTCTGATTCTCGCCAAAAACAGCCGCGAAGCCGGCTGCACCCGTATAGACGAACCACTGGGGGCGAATGTTTCGTCATCACGTTGTAAAATCTTGTCCATCCTTGCCACAACAAGAGTCCACGGCGCTCTTGCCCGTCACTATTCGTGTATTCGCTCTCTCTTTTGTCTTAAATCTTCATAAAGCAATGCATTTCTATTCCAATTCTTTTTCATTTCGCGCGTCACTTGGTGTGACCGCAAGTTGCGCGCCGCACCGTGCAGCGGCAAGCTTGTTCATTTATACTCTTTGTCACTTTTCGGATATTTGAAAGATGCGGATTCTCGTTCTTAGCGATTTGCATTCAAACGCCACTGCGCTGGATGCCGTCCTTGATGCCGTGAAGGACCGCTGGGACATCTCCGTGTGCCTCGGCGACGTCGTAGGTTACGGGCCCGACCCCAATGAAGTCACCGCGCGCCTGCGCAAGCTCGCTACACATACCATTCGCGGAAATCACGACAAAGCAGTCACCGGATTGATGCCCACTGATGATTTCAACCCCGTCGCGAAATCCGCCGTGGATTGGACGCGTGCCCAACTCAAGCCTGAGCACCTCGCGTGGTTATCGGCGCTGCCCCCCGGACCGCTTGCGACGGACGGCGTGGTTCTGGTCCACGGCGCGTTTCAAGATGAAGACGAATACGTCTTCACGCCTGCGCAGGCCCTTGACGGTCTCCTGGACTCCACCGCACCTGTCACTTTCTTCGGCCACACGCATCACCAAGGCGGGTTTTCCTACCAAGACGCGCAGCTCGAGGTACTCCAGATTCACCCGCGCCCCAGCGAATCCTTTGCAGCGCTCCGTGTTGAGCTGCCGCGCCGTTATCTCTTGAACCCTGGTTCGATCGGGCAGCCACGTGACGGCGATCCGCGTGCCGCTTTTGCGATCGCCGATTTGGAGCACCAGGTCATTGAGTTCTGGCGGGTGCCGTACGATATTTCCGTCGTGCAGCAGCGCATGCGCGCCGCGCACCTTCCAGAACCGCTGGTTCAGCGACTCCTCCTGGGCCGTTGAAGGTCACAAGCTGCTGCGCATAGACAAATTTCAGAAAAGATAGTCCAAAAGCCACTTATGGTACTTATAATGGCCGTGTGGAATTCGCCGCCAAACTGCAAGCCAGCCTCCAGGAGTTTACCGCCTCCGGAATCGTGGAAGTTCGCGAGAATGGCGGCCGCATCGCGCCTTTTTCGGGAATGTCCTGGGAAGTGCGCGGTGACAGCGCGAAACCGCTGCTCCATCTCTGGTCGGAGCAGTTCAACCTGACGCGCCGCGTTATCGCAATAACTGATCATTCCGACCAGCGGCTGGCGTTGGCCGTCGAACGGTTCGGCCGCCACAAGCCAGACCGGCTCGAATTTGTTCGCCGGGAGTTTGAACGCGGGGCGCGCCAAGTTTCACATGAGCAATTCCGCGACCGCCTTGTCCAGCTTCTTGCGGAGCAGTTTCCCGATCAGACGGTCGAATCGTTAGTGGTCGCTCCCGATCTCGAGCACTCTCTCTCTGGCAATTATGCCAGGGGAATTCTCCGCCGCGGTTCCGCGTGCGTTGCTGTGCTGGCTGTACCAGGCGGAGAGTCTTCGGACGTGGCAGACAATAGCCTCACATTTGCTCTCTTATGGATGCGGCGCGCGCGCGAATCGAATCGTCGTGGAGCTGTCACTGGTTTGCGCATCATTCTTCCGAAGAATGGCTGCGCCGCCGTTGCGCACCGTCTCGCGGCACTCGATCCAAAACTCGCCGTGGAACTCTACGAGCACGACGCAGCGCTAAATACTCTCGAAAAGATTGACCCGCAGCGCGCGGGCAACCTGGATGCCTGGCTCGTCCCGCAGCACGAATCGGAGGCACTGCTCGCGCAAGCCCGCTCCGCGCTGGATGCTATTGTAGCGGGCGCCCCGCAAGCCGTTACTTTGCATCCTGCGGCGCAATCCCGCGAAGTGTGGCTGCGTTATCGTGGCCTGGCGTTCGCGCGCTGGGACAATGGCCGCGTCTTTTTCGGGATTAACGACGCCAGCGAGGAACTTACTCCCTCTTCGCGCCCAACGTTAAGGCGTATTCTGCACGATCTGGAAGTTCACCGCCATCCTTTGGCCAGAGACACGCGCCATTCGCTCCACCGCGCTCAGCCGGAGCGCTGGCTGGAATCCATGGTTCGCGAAGACATCACACGCGTCGATGCCATGCTCGATCAGCGATTTGTCTATGCGCAGGTGTTTGCCAATGCCGGGGGCGAACACGGCATTCTCGACCTCCTCACCGTGACACGCTCCGGAAGGCTGGCGATTATCGAATTGAAGGCCAGCGAGCACATTCATCTGCCTCTGCAAGCCGCGGACTATTGGCTGCGCGTTCGCCGCCAGTTGCAGAGTGGGGAGATCGCTCGCTATGGTTATTTTCCAGGCGTTGCTTTGCAGCAGGCTCCGCCGCTCGTTTATCTTGTGGCGCCGGCGCTGCGATTCCATCCCGCAACGGACGATCTCTTGAACTGTCTCTCAACTGAGATGGAAATCGTGCGCGTGGGGCTTGCCGAAGGCTGGCGCCGCGGCCTTCGCGTGGTCATGCGGCAATAGCTCAGCGTGGTGAATCGCCCCCAGCCACATAACGGAGCTACCCACACACGATTCCTCCAGAAGTTTCCTGGGCACCGCCCCCGTCCCATTAGGTAGAATGGCTTCCCTAATCGAACGGATAAGGACTGTGGAGCCCACAATTTTTTCAGTCACCATTCGTCAGGCAGGCTCAATATCTCTGGTTGACGTATGCGGGCGCTTAACCTGCCTTGAGGTCGGCGCTTTACGCGATTCGATTTCTCGGCTGCTGAAGCAGGGCCGGAAAAACATCGTCCTGAACTTAAGCGGGCTCCAATACCTGGACAGTTCCGGGATCGGCGAGCTGGCGAAAATTTACGTTTCAGTGGTCAAAGTGAGTGGACAGCTGAAGGTGGTCGGCTTGTCGCCGAAAGTGGAAGAGATTCTCAAAATTACGCAACTCTACCAAGTTTTCCCGGAATTCCCGAGCGAAGAGGCGGCTCTACAGAGTTTTCCGGAATCCAGCCTCAATGAAACCATGTAAGTAAACTAACATTTTTTGGCCTAAAAGGAGAGAAGCGGTAGGGCCATAGCCCTAACCGCCTCCCGGGGTGTGTCCTCGAAGTGGTATTGATATGTTAGATGGCTGCCAGCGAAAAAGGTTTCCTTTGTCAAAAACTTTTTTCAAGCAATCGATTTACTAGCGTAAATGTCAGTAAAACAAATACTTACGCCACCGTTCGTCACGGTGCCCGATCAGCCTCATGAGCTGCCTGGAAGTATGCAATGTAAACGGACGAGGTTTTCGCGCTAATTTTAGCCCCGCTTCTTCCGGAGTCCGATCACCTTTGCTGTTATTGCAACGGTAACAGCAGGCCACCAGGTTTTCCCAACTGGATCGGCCCCCGCGCGACCGCGGCACAACGTGGTCGAGCGTCAATTCAGAACTCGGAAATACCCGTACGCAGAACTGGCAGGTGTTGCGGTCCCGTAGCAAGATATTCTTCCGCGAAAGCGCCCGGCTCTGCTGCGGAATATGCCGGTAGGCCAGCAAGCGGATCACGGACGGTACTTTATGCGCATGCGCCGCGGAATGCACCTCAGCGTTGTGCATTTCTTCCGCCTGCGCCACACCCTTCAGCATCAACACCATCGCCCGCCGCACGGCCGTCACGTTGATCGGTTCGTATGTGGCGTTCAGTACCAGCACCGGCTCCTGCATCAGGGATGCCCGACGCGTTGAAATCAGGTTGTGGGATCTACTGCCTGCGGGATCCTCGGAGCCGGGCATAAGCTCGCCCGCCACTTCGGGGGTATAGCGCCCCCGGGAATCGACCGACATGTGCCGGTTTGCGCCCATCGCGCCTTCCTCGGGTTATCTTATCATTACTCTGGTGTCCGGCAGGGGGTTTCTGAGGGCCCGCGCTACGGTAAGCCCAACCACGGACTTGGCTCCCGCCTCTCGCAGCGCTCGTGCACAGGCATCCAGCGTCGCTCCAGTTGTCAATACATCATCTACCAGCAAGACGCGTAGGTTGTCAACCTGGCTTCCTGGACGTGTGGCAAAAGCGCCACGGACGGACTCCCAGCGCTCTTCCAAACTCAGCACTTGTTTGTCTGGCCGTGCCCGCGTGCGCACCAGCAGCACGGCTTTGTGCGGCAATCGCAGTCTTTTTGCCAGCGGTTTTGAGAGGAGCGCTGCCTGGTTATAGCCCCTCTCTCGCTCCCGCTCTCGATGTAAAGGTACTGGAACCACCACGTCTGCTGCCAGGCGATTCGCTTCACTGTTCACTACTTCAGCCAGCCGGTCGGCAAACCACGCTCCGAGCGGCTCGATCTGCTCGAACTTCAGCAGCAAAATTGCTCGCACAATGGCATTTTCATACAGTGCAAAGCTGCGCGCTCTGTCAAAAGCGTACGTCCTGTCCTGACAAGCGGGACAGAACAACGGCTGCGCTGGCTCTTGCTTCCAGCCCGGCAGAGGCCGCCCACAGATCTCGCATAATGTGCCCGCCACAGGTCCAAACGACGACAGGCATTCCTCGCAAAGCGGAATTCGGCTGGCGCTCGTCAACAGGTTGTCGCAGATGCGGCACCCAGAAGGAAAAAATACGCTGACGAGAGCGTCGCTAGCCTGCGCGAACCACGCGCGCACACGTTGCTGTTTTGCTGCCGATGCGTCACTGGATGAGCTCGCGCGCGCCATGCCGGCAAGAATCTACTCTTCTTCACACTTTAATTAAAGAGGAAAAGTACCCTTGGGTAACGCGTGTTTCTGAAGCGCTTCCGGGAAGGAGGGTTATTCAAAGCCGTGGTTACAAACTCTCGTTGCTCATTTATTGCAACAGTCCCTGCTCCATCTTTTCCTGGCAGGCGATACAATGCTTCGCCCAAGGCACCGCTTCCAGCCGCTTCTGCTGTAGCTCTTCCTGGCAATTCGCGCATACGCCGTATTCGTCGGTCTGGATGCGTTTCAGCGCCGCGTCAATCATGTTCAGGATCGCCCGGTCCGTGTTGGTCATCCCAAACAGAAACTCCTTTGTATAGGAATTCGCGGCCTTGTCCGCCAAGTCCACCGTCGGATCTTCGTCCGCGGTGCGGCCCTCTTCCTGTGTGCGCGCGATGGTCTTCGTCAACTCTTCCCGCCGCGCCAGCAGTTTCTTCTTGTAATATTCCAGTCTTTTCTTGTCCATGCCCGCTTTGACCTTGTCTGTGCCCTTATTCATGCTTTCCGCCTATGAGTGCGTGCCCCGTTTCACGCTCATTACACATCGATCTGTGCTCTACGAGCTTGTCGGGGCCATCTAAAAACTCCGTAGTGTAGGCCGAGTTGTGAATAGTGTCAAGCGGTGGCGCTTGATTGGGTATCGAAGCAATACGAACTCAAGCGTCTCTTCAATTCCTGCGGCGCGGATTCAAGTAAATTATTGCATTTAAGGTTCAAGTCTTTTGCTCTTTGGCCTTAAGGAATTTTTTCCGCCAAATTATCAATTTCACCCGATTGTTCAGCGGCCACGGCTGACCTAAGATTTTCGGCGACGCGCAGGAAGCGCACTTCATTGTCCCGAAGTGAGCCAGTCATCTTACGGTTTCTGGTTACACCTGCTCGCCCTCAGGTATGCGTGTCAGCTACCAATTCAAGGAGGATTGCATGCATCCATCAATATCACTCAGGCGCCGTTCCATCGCAATTGCTCTCGCGGCGGCACTGCTGACCTGGCCCGCGGCTGGCTATGCACAGCTTGGCGGGATACTACCGCCCCCGCCAACCACTACGACGGGAGGGGTTGTAGGGAACGCAAGCGCGGTCCAGGCGACCGTCCTTGGCATGACCACCGTACTGAGCGGTACCGGACCTATCGGGAACAATGACGCCCTCGATGCTTCCGTGCTTACAGGTGGCGTTCCTTCGACGCTCACTGCAGAAACGCTGAGTGCAACCGCGATCAGTTATGCCGATGAGGTGGACTCAGCAGCTTCACTGGGAAACCTGAGTATGACTGTAGCCGGGACCGGCATTACGGCCGATTTCGTAATGGCGCAAGCATCACAGGTAGCGGGCGCTCCAGGGAGTGGAAGTTCAACCCTCACCAATCTTTCGATTAATGGAATTCCTGTCGCCGTCACCGGAGCCCCAAACCAGGCGATCCCCGTTCCCGGCGGCCAGGTGATTATCAACGAGCAGACGATTTCATCCACAGGGACGGCCGTAGTGAACGCCCTGCACGTTGTTGTTACCGGAGTTGCCGACGTGGTGATCGCGTCCGCGACCGCAGGTATCTCTTAGCCTCACGACAAGTGAGCCAGATGCGAGAGGAGAAGCACAAATGAACGAAAGAGCAAAAAGAATCTGTAGATTGGCATCCGGACTCGTCGTAGCGGCGCTCGTCGTGACTAGCGCGATGCTGGTGGTTGGGACTGCGACAGCACCTTCAGTAAAGGCCTGGGAAACACTGCCGCCTTGCGACTTCCTGACCGGTGGCGGGTGGATCGTTTACAACGGTAATAAAGCGAACTTTGGCGTCGGAGGCGGGTGCAAGCACGGTTCGCCGACTTGGGGCCACCTTGAGTACATTGACCATGGCACTGGCTTGAACGTTCACTGGACCAGTATCACGGAATATCAGTTTCTCGATGATGGTAGCAACGGTACGGACCCGAAGACGGGCCAGCCCATCGGTACCAGGAAAATCTGTGGCACTGCCAGGACAAACCAGTTCGGTGACGTCAATTTTGCCGTTCGCGCCAGAGACGCGGGCGAACCAGGTGTTAACGACCAGTTCGACATCCGGTTGACGGATTCGACCGGCACAATCGTCTGGTACAGCACGGCCAATGAATGCACTTGGCACTATTTGGGCTCGTATGCTCCATGTGCGCCTGGAAACGGCGGGGGCGGAAACATCCAACTCCACAAGCCCAATCCGTCAACCACTGGCAGCTTCGGGGGTTCGTGCCCAGCGTTTCCTGACTAGGCAATGTCGTGACTGCAGCCAGGGCTCCTGGACGTAGACACTAGCGCAACTGCACTAGTGGCGCTCAGGAGCCGACGCGGCAGTTGTCTTCGCGTTGGACTGCTAAGGAACAATAGGCAATACCAGCGCAGATGGATGCGTCTTGTCGTGATAAATCACGTTCGTCGCTTTGACCATGCGCGTCGCGCGCGACTGCTCTTCCCCAGTGTTCACGTTGCGGTCGAAGCGTGGGAAATTGCTGCTGGAGACCTCCAGCCGCAGCTTGTGCCCTGCGAGAAACACATTGCTCGTCGCCCACAAATCCACGATGATGTGATAAGTCTCGCCCGGATTCGCCAGTTCAGGCTTCTCCTGCGAATTCCGGTAGCGCAGCCGAAGGATCCCGCTCGTCAGGCTCTGCGCAAACCCATTCGGCCAAACATCTACGAGCATTCCCGTGAAGTCCGTGTCCACGGCTGAACTGCTCACGAATAAGTCCAGCGAAACCGGCCCGGTCACTTCAATGTCCTTCGCAAACGCCGGCGTGGAGTACACCAGCACGTCGCTGCGGGCCTCCGCTGGCCTCTGGTCTTCCGGCCCAATTCCTGTAGGCAGTGCGCCGCAGCACAGCGGCCCGCCTATCGTTGGCACAGCGTCACTCGGGTCGTAAACGTATTGGTCCGGCTTCTCCTCCGCGGGAGCCGTCGTACTCAAGGTGCCGCTGCCAGCGACTCCGTTCGCCGCACCGGCTGAATGCAGGTAATACTTAATGCTTTTCGCCCGCGCCAGCGGCCAATCGTCTTCCTCGCGCCACTCGTTTTTCCCCATCACGAAAATCTTCACCGGCTTTTCCTTGTCCACTCCGTTCGTCTCGCCTTTTAAGAGCCAGTCGTACCAACGCAGCGTCAGCTCATCGCCATCGATTGGCAATTTTTCCCCAAAGTCTACAGCGCCGACTTTTCTACTGCCCCAACCTCCAGCATGGCCTCCTACGTACACAAGCAGCCGCTGCCCGCGCTGTGCTGCTTCCGCGCCTGCCTCTGTCTTCAGTCGCGCATAATTTTTCAGCGTGCCACCCAGAAAAATGTCGTACCACGCCCCCATGTTGTACACCGGCACCTGGATTTGCGCGTAGTGGTCCTCGATGGAAATTTGCTTCCAGTACTCATCGAAATTCGGATGCGCCAGCCAATCCGTGAAATAGGGCGCCAAACCCTCCGCTTCCGGCGCTTCCAGCACAGGGTATGCGCGCAAGGGCAATATCTTCGTCCATCCAAGCGCGTTACCGCTGGATTCCACCCGCCGCCGCATCGTGTTCGTCGACAGGCCGGTCGCCCACGATTCGTTGAACCACTCCTCGAATGCCCCGCCCTGATAAGCCCAGCCGTCATGATAGTTCGACGCCGTCACGTTGGGGCAAATTCCCGCCAGGTGTGGCGGTTTCGCGATTGCCGCCAGGAATTGCGTCGCCCCTACGTACGACCCGCCAAACATCCCCACCTTCCCATTCGAGTACGGCAGCGCCGCCGCCCATTCCACTGTGTCATACCCATCCCGCGATTCGTTCTTGAACGTGTACCAGTCCCCCTCCGACGTGAATCGCCCGCGCACATCCTGAGCAATCGCGACGTATCCGCGCGCGGCCGCTTTCAATCCAAAATTCGTCTCGCCCGTCTTGTCATACGGCGTGCGCACCAGCAACACGGGGAACTTTCCGTCCGCTTTCGGTCGGTAAATGTCCGCGCGAAGTGTTATCCCGTCGCGCATCTTCGCCGCTACGTTGCGCTCTACAATGACTTCGTGATTCTCCGCCGCCATCACCGCTGGCGTCACCAACACCAGTGTCAGCACGATCGCCGCAAAAAAAAGAACCGCCCGTTTTGCTAGCAGCAACCCATGTTGTTTTTGCATTTCAACACCCCCCCGAGGGTTACACGGCGAATCCTGAGTGGTGGAGCCTAGGCCGAGTCCTCGCCAGTGTCAAGGCTACCCGGTCTTGGGCGCAGCGTTGTCTCTATACCAACTTCAGTGCCAAAAGCTCCGAAATACGAACGTGCTTTATCCGCAGTGAATCCTAAATTTAGCGATGTTACTTACGGAATCTAACGTAAGTAAGAAGTGTGCCAGTCCGAACTAGAACTTGATGTCTCACTAAGAATCATTCCAGAAACGTTTGAGGTGGCTTTGCTCCGCGAACTTCGTCCTTCCTTTTAGTCCCGGATTAAGGTTCCACCGTTCTTGGGGCTGCTTCCGGTTGACGGCCATCAGGAAGCGCGCCGCCGAGAACGGTCTGTGGTGAGTTGCAGGTCTGGGCAGGAGAAAGGGATGTACTCCGTTCCTCGGGGCATTCTGGCCGTCGCAGTTGTTCTCATTTCGAACTTTTCCGGAACAGAAGCATTTCCGCAGGCTATCAACTTCATCCGCCATGCCGCTGATCCACTGCCGCTTGCTAAGAGCGATCTTGGACGTGCGTATTGCACGGACCGCTCGGCCAGCGAAGTTCACGCCCTTCGCGCCCCTACCACAGCTGGCGGTGAAGCAGACTCACCGTGCGACACGCCGCCAGTGAGTGTGCCGCGGGTAAACCCGTGCAATCCGACAAGCTTGGCGCCAATCGGCTGTGCCGTGACCAGAGATGTGGTGCAAGAGAGTCTGACAGCCATGGGAAAGCCAGGCCAGAAAATCACGCGCGCGCGCGAAAGAGTTTTGGAGATTCTGCAAAGCGGAAATGCATGTTCGGCATGGTTCCGCGAAAAAGATCCAAATTCGGCCAGCACCTTCCGAACGCTCAACTATGCCGTAGATCACCAGGGAGAGGTGGTCGTCCACGTTTTAAGAGATACCGGGCCACAATACACCTATCGCGATCCGTATGTGGCTAAGGTTGGCCAGGACACCGGGGCATTCGCAACGATCACATTAAATGGCGGCGGTGCCTTCTTCCATGTCCAGGCGACGACTCTGGTGGGTTTCAAGGAAGGTGGTTTGAGCACATTAGGCGGACCGCGACTGATTAACGTAGGCCCATACGCGGGCGACACCGTGGCCGCTCAAACTCTCGTTTTGTTGCACGAGTTCGGCCATGTACTAAACCTGTTACCGGTAGACTTCGATAACGAAAACGGGAAGTCGATGCAGAATACGGCTGAAGTCCTCCGCTTCTGCCGCGCGGAAGTCGAATCGAAGGTCAGGCGAAGCACATTTTCAGCCACGCTGAGGGGACAGGGAACTAGTCTCGATTAGACTAGATCCTGGGCATGAAACGAATGGAAGAGTGCCGACACTACTTGCATAGCCAAGCCCAATCGGAACAGGCGGCCGCACTCAATGACATTGTGCCACGCGGCTGTTTGTTCCCATTCGCTGGTTGTTGACAGGTGGGGGCACTCTTGGGAGAGTTGTGCTCCCCGCCCGTCAATGACCCGTGCATCGAGTTCTCAATCCCTTGCTTGGACTCCTGTCGGACCTACTCAGACCGGCGACGGCCCACGAAGTAAGCAAGCAGCGAGAAAATTGCGAAGTAGAAAACACCGTTCGCAACGATGGCGATGCGGAGGAACCAGCCAAACGTCCATGCGAAAGATTTGCCAGACTCTGGAGTAACAAATTCTGCCAGCTTCAGCCCAGGAGAAAAAAGAGCGATAACTGGTGCGATCACTTGTGGCTCAAGGGGCACAGCAATGGCCAGTGCGAGAAACCCTGCAATCAATCCAAGCACGGCGAACAAAACGTAACGGAACGGCCTGTGCTGTGTCATTGCCGTTGATTTTAGCAGAGGATTCCACGGCGCTGTTCTCCTTTCCTGTGCGAAGATAATCCGGAAGTTCAAGCAGGCAAGGGGCACTATGAACTCCCGGCGAAACATTATCTTCGTTTCCATCATTCTCATTGCCAGTCTTGCTGCGCTCATCGTTTGGCCGCGTGCTGCGATGACGCACCAGGACCAAGCTCCACAGAAACAAGAGACGCCGACGATCGACGAATATCAGCCGAAGTCCACGCTTGTCACCAAGGAACACAGAGTCGAGCGGGCCAAATTCCCGTTCATCGATATTCACAGCCATCATTGGAATCCCACTCCAGGAGAAGTGGACCGGCTTGTCAGAGAGATGGACACGATCAATCTGCGCGTCATGGTGAATCTCAGCGGGGGAACGGGAGAACAGCTGAAGAATACTGTGGCGGCAATGAAGGGGCGCTACCCTGATCGATTCGTCGTTTTCGCAAACATGAGTTACGACGATTTGAATACGCCGGGATTTGGGAAGCGTGTCACAGCACGGCTGGAACAAGACGTCAAGAACGGCGCGCAAGGACTGAAAATCTTCAAGAATTTCGGAATGGATTTGAAATATGCGAACGGTGAGCGCGTGCACGTGGACGATCCGGAGTTTGACGCCGTCTTTGAGAAATGCGCGGAACTGAAGCTCCCCGTGCTGATTCACGTGGCGGAGCCTTCCGCATTTTTTGATCCGTGGGACTACCACAACGAGCGCTGGGAGGAGTTGAAGGAATTTCCCGGGCGGGCGCGGCCGCCTGCGAAGTATCCGCCGTTTGAGACGCTGATGACGGAGAGGGATCATCTGTTTGCAAAGCACCCCAGGACGAATTTCATCGCGGCGCATCTGGGGTTTCACGGAAACGATCTGGAGCGGCTGGGGAAAACTCTCGATTCGCTCCCGAACATGTACGTAGACATCGCCGCGGTGCTGGCGGAGCTGGGGCGGCAACCCTATTCGGCGCACGATTTTCTGGTGAAATACCAGGACCGCGTGCTGATGGGGAAAGACATCTACGAGGTGAACGAATACAAATGGTATTTCCGCGCGCTCGAAACACGGGACGAATACTTCGAGTATTATCGCAAGCGCCATGCGTTCTGGCGTATTTACGGTTTCCAGGTTCCCGACGAAGTTCTGAAAAAGGTGTATTACAAGAATGCATTGAAACTGGTGCCGGGGATTGACGCGAATGCGTTCCCAGAGTGAAAGGACTAGGACCCGAGGGGTCCGAGGCTTTAGTGGACTTGCGCTTCAATCCTGAATCATCTAGAATAACAATCTAGGTGGATTGAAGTCAGCGTAGGAGGTGCCCGTCATGCGCAGAGTCGGACTATTTGAGGCGAAACAAAAGCTTTCTGAACTGGTCGAACGGGCGTCGCGCGGTGAACGGATCGGGATTACGAGGAGGGGGAAGCTCGCGGCGCAAATTGTTCCCGCAGAAGAAGAGGTGGATCTCAAGAAAGTGTTTGCAAGGATGGATGAAATCAGGAAGCGAGCCAAGAAGGTGCCTGGAGTAACTGTAAAAAGCCTGATTGAAGAAGGGCGCATGTGAGCCGTTTTGTCCTCGACGCTTCGGTGTCAGCTGGATGGATCATTCCGGATAAGTTGTCAGATTATGCGATTCAAGTGAGGCAGCGACTTGTTGAAACGGAGCGAGCGCTGGTGCCGGGGTTGTGGGCCATTGACATGGCGAACGTGCTGGCAAAAGCGGTGCGGCACGGAACTCTTTCGGCGAACGATGCCGAACAGGCGTTGGGTCAGTTACAAATCCTCTTGATTCCAGGTCGGACGATTGACATGGAATTGACGACACCATCTGTGTGGCAGGTGTACGATGCGGCATGGAAGTACCAACTGTCAGCGTATGACGCCTGCTATTTGGAACTTGCTTATCGAGAGGGGTTGCCGCTGGCAACACTGGACAAGGGGCTGCGCGCAGCGGCCACAAAAGCAGGAGTAGCGCTATTGAAATAGGTTTAGCGAGACCATGGCAAAGTTCATGGCTTCCGCTCCCGCGCCACTCTGCCTTTTTGCACAGAAAGGCACAGGGAGGGGCAAAAAATAGTTATTACCGGGGCTTGACGGAATCAGAAAAGCTGGTATAGTTACAAATGGCCCGGGGGTTCCAGGAATCGCCCGGTGTGATTAGGGGCATCACAGTCGGATTTGAAAGTCCGTTTCGATCCTAAGTGAGGTTCTTTACGAATACTGGTTAGAAAGATGTCGAGCTTCGCGTGGAGCCACCCAAGTGTGGGTGGCTGTACCCGGCGCTCGACGCCGGGTTTTTTATTTTGCGGCAGTGATTAGTGGCGAGTGACGAGTGGTGAATTTCCGCAAGGGAATTCCGAAGCAAGTCGCAGGGCAACTAAAACACGAAGCAAAAACTCAGCGGAAGCTGGGGTAAGCAGAGCTGGAAGGCAAGGCTGCGCCGGGTTTCAGGGTTTTTACCTACGAATCCTGACCAAGTGAATGTGGCCGGGTAAGTCCCACCAGACAAAGTCCCAAAGCCATTATTTGGGGTACCCGCCATGCGGCGGTGCGGGACATTCCGATGGACTCGGAATAAAAGTTCTTTGACAACAGAAAGGCTGGCAAGTCCACGCCGATAACCCGCGACCCGATTACGGTCGGGCGGGGTGCCATGGTGTGGATTACATACAAGTTTGCTCAAGTCGAGCAAAACTGTGGAAGAAAAGGCGGCTTATTCAATCGTTTGAGGATCGTAGAAACGAAAGCCTGCTTCAGTTTTCTTAGTCACCCTTCAAGGTGGCCGGACGTTCCGTGATGCCCATGCCTGGGCTAGCGGAGTGCTGAGGCGAGGATGTATGGAGCTACGAAAATCAAAACGTCGAAGTTGCGTTTCGCAAGGAACAAGACCAAGACGGCTTGAGTAAGTTTTATGATTAAGCTACTAAGGGCGTACGGTGGATGCCTTGGCGCCAGAAGGCGAAGAAGGACGTGGCAAGCTGCGATAAGCCTCGGGGAGCCGCAAGCAGGCTTTGATCCGAGGATTTCCGAATGGGGAAACCCGGCGAGATGAACTCTCGCTACAGCCCGCTGAATACATAGGCGGGTATGAGCCAACCCAGGGAAGTGAACCATCTCAGTACCTGGAGGAAAATAAATCACAGAGATTCCGAAAGTAGCGGCGAGCGAAATCGGAACAGCCCAAACCCAAGTGTTTACACTTGGGGGTTGTAGGACCGCATGAGTAGAGTTACCAAACCGGACATTAGGTGAACCCGCTGGAAAGCGGGGCCAAAGAATGTGAGAGCCATGTAACCGAAAATGGACCGGACTCGAAGCGGTATCCTGAGTACCACCGGACACGTGTAATCCGGTGGGAAACTGGGGAGACCACTCTCCAAGGCTAAATACTCTCTGGCGACCGATAGTGAACCAGTACCGTGAGGGAAAGGCGAAAAGCACCCCTGCGAGGGGAGTGAAATAGAACCTGAAACCGTATGCTTACAAGCAGTCGGAGGGCCATGCAGGGACTTCGGTCCCTGAAAGCCTGACGGCGTGCCTCTTGCTTAATGAGCCGGCTAGTTATTCTTACGTGCAAGGTTAAGCGCAAGCGAGCCGTAGCGAAAGCGAGTCCGAATAGGGCGACAAGTACGTAGGAATAGACGCGAAGCGGGATGATCTACCCTTGGCCAGGTTGAAGGTCGCTTAACCGCGACTGGAGGACCGAACAGGTGTGAGTTGAAAATCGCTCTGATGAGCTGAGGGTAGGGGTGAAAGGCTAATCAAATTCCGTGATAGCTCGTTCTCCCCGAAATGTCTTTAGGGACAGCCTTGCGTGAATTGCCACGGTGGTAGAGCTCTGAATGGACTAGGGACCAACTCAGGTTACCGAATCCAATCAAACTACGAATGCCGTGGACAACTGCGCGGGAGTGAGACTACGAGGGATAAGCTTCGTGGTCAAAAGGGAAACAGCCCAGATCGCCAGCTAAGGTCCCTAACTGTATGCTAAGTGGGAAAGGAAGTGTATTCGCTCGGACAGCCAGGAGGTTGGCTTAGAAGCAGCCATCCTTTAAAGAAAGCGTAACAGCTCACTGGTCAAGCGGATATGCACCAACAATCCAACGGGGCTCAAGCATACGACCGAAGCTGCGAAATGGTTATTTCTTCGGAAATAATCTTTGGTAGGGGAGCATTGCGTGGAGTCTGAAGGTAGACCGAGAGGACTACTGAACACTACACAAGAGACCCTGCCGGCATAAGTAGCGATAAACACGATGAGAACTCGTGTCGCCGAAAGTCTAAGGTTTCCTGAGGAAGGTTAATCCGCTCAGGGTTAGGCGGGTCCTAAGGTGAGGCCGAAAGGCGTAACTGATGGACAACAGGTCAACATTCCTGTCCCGCCTGGTGACGTTATCACGATGGGGTGACGCAGAAGGATAAGAGAGTCGGGTGATGGATGTCCCGATTGGCCACTGTAAGCCGGATCCCGGAGGCAAATCCCCGGGGTCATTCAACGGTGAGAGTGGTGACGAGGTCATACGACCGCAAAGTCTCTGATTTCACGCTGCCGGGAAAACCCCCTAAGGAGTCATCCAGGTGCCCGTACCACAAACCGACACAGGTAGACGAGGTGAATATCCACAGGCGCTCGAGAGAACGCTCGCTCAGGAACTAGGCACATTAGCCCCGTAACTTCGGGAGAAGGGGTACCGCTGTAGGGTTTATAGCCCGAAGCGGTCGCAGTGAATCGCGATCTGCAACTGTTTAACAAAAACACAGCTCTCTGCAAAGTCGAATACGACGTATAGGGGGTGACACCTGCCCGGTGCCGGAAGGTTAAAGCAAGGGCTTAGCGCCGCAAGGCGCGAAGGCTTGAACTGAAGCCCCGGTGAACGGCGGCCGTAACTATAACGGTCCTAAGGTTGGTAACGCAGCCTTAGTAAAACTGAACCATATGCGGGAAACTCCTCGCACAGCTGTCCGGTACTCGTTCCGCAAAAGCGGAGCAGTCAAAATCCGGCGGACATGGGGACGATCCGCAGGGAAGACTCCAGGAGGTAATCGTGGAGAACCCTCAGAGACTTAACGTTCAGTCGCATCCTGAGAAGCTAGAGGCCCAATGGGTGGTGGGATTCGTTGACGGCGAAGGCTGTTTCTACGTCGGCATCAACCCGCATCCAGAAATGTTCTGCCAATATCAAGTACTCCCCGAATTCACGGTCGTTCAACATCAACGTGATGTTCAACTGCTACACGCTCTGAAGAGATTCTTCGGATGCGGGGTAGTCAGACAAAATCACGGAGACCGAATGGCTTACAGAGTCCGGGGGCTGAATCACCTTACCGAAAGGATTGTTCCCTTCTTTGAAAAGCATGCACTCAAATCAAGGAAGCGGGTCGACTTCGCGAGGTTCCGAAAGATTCTGCACCTGATCAATCAGGGAAAACACTTGAAAGCGGAAGGCATCGAAGAAATACGGGAAATAGCTTCAGTAATGAACACAGGACGCGAAAGATAAAGTCCGGCTTCTCTGGAAACAGAGTAGGAGAAACCGAGCGAAATTCCTTGTCGGGTAAGTTCCGACCTGCACGAATGGTGGAATGATAGATCGACTGTCTTGGCGAACGGCTCGGCGAATTTGTGGTTCCGGTGAAGACGCCGGATGCCCGCATCTAGACGGAAAGACCCCGTGCACCTTAACTGCACTCTGGTCATGAGTAACGGAATAGTCTGCGTAGCATAGGCAGGAGCCTGTGAACCCTTGGTTTCGGCTGAGGGGGAGGCACCAGTGAAATACTGCCCTGACTGTTCTGTCGCTCTAACCTACCGCCCGTGACGGGCGGGGAGACACGGCCAGACGGGTAGTTTGACTGGGGCGGTCGCCTCCTAAACTGTAACGGAGGCGCTCAAAGATCGGCTCAAGCGGATTGGAAACCCGCTGTGGAGTGCAAGAGCATAAGCCGGTTTGACTGTGAGACTTACAAGTCGAGCAGGAACGAAAGTTGGATCTAGTGATCCGGTGGTCCCGCGTGGAAGGGCCATCGCTCAACGGATAAAAGGTACGCCGGGGATAACAGGCTGATCTAAGCCAAGAGTTCACATCGACGCTTAGGTTTGGCACCTCGATGTCGGCTCATCGCATCCTGGGGCTGTAGAAGGTCCCAAGGGTTAGGCTGTTCGCCTATTAAAGCGGTACGTGAGCTGGGTTCAGAACGTCGCGAGACAGTTCGGTCCCTATCTGGTGTGGGCGCAGGAGAATTGAAGGGAGTTGTCCCTAGTACGAGAGGACCGGGATGAACAGACCTCTTGTGTACGAGCTGTCCCGCCAGGGGCATCGCTCGGTAGCGAAGTCTGGAAGAGATAATTGCTGAATGCATCTAAGCAAGAAGCTCGCCCTAAGATAAGTTCTCCCAATCCGCTTCGGCGGATAAGAAGGGCAGTCGAAGACTACGACTTTGATAGGCTGGAGGTAGAAGCGCAGCAATGCGTGAAGCTGACCAGTACTAATCGCCCGTTCGGCTTAATCATAAAACTTTCTCAAACCGTCTTTGGGGAAGCGCAGAGAATGCGTTACCGCCTTTTCTGCACAGTGTTGTTCGACCTGCAGTCGAACTTGTAACGCCAGCCTATTTCTGTTGTCGCACTCGCGATCCTTGGCTCGGGATGAGCTTAGGAATCCGTTCGCGGGTTACAAGTTTCCGGTGGTTATACCGCGAGGGTCACACCCGTTCCCATCCCGAACACGGAAGTTAAGCCTCGCCGGGCCGATGATACTGCACGGGCAACTGTGTGGGAACGTAGGTCGCTGCCGGGATTAAATTGAAAAGGCCGGTCACGGTTTAACCGGGGCCGGCCTCTTGTTTTTTGCGCCTTTTTGGTGCGACAGAACCGTCCTTATCTTGATCTGGCGCCCTCATGGCCAGCGGGGCACAGTCGAAAAAGTACTATTGACCTTGGCCATCCCGAGGATTAAAGTCATCTCCTACTCTCCGGGCCCGGTAAATACCCACGGTGAGGTCCTTCATGACTACCAGTATTGCCACCAACCCCGCAGCCAGCGCTTTACAAGAACGATGGGAGAGGCTTCGCAGCCATAAGCGCACCATTTCCCGCGTGAAGTTACTTGTGGAATGGGAACAAGGCGAAGCGCATGAACGCGCCAACGCCGTCACCGTGGACGTGAGCCACTCCGGCTGTATGGCCGTCGTGGGAGCGGACCTGCCGCTGCACAAGCGCGTACGGCTGATTCATCCGGCCACGGGCCGCAAGGCGGACGCCGAAGTTGTCTGGCGCAGCCATGAAGCCTGGGATGCAGGATTCGAATTGGTGCAGCCGGACGCTTCGTTCTGGGGCCTGAAATAACTGCTTTCGCGCCACTCTGGCGCGAATCTACTTAGGCCATTTTTCCTTCGGCAGACTCTTCTGAATTGTTTCGAGATTCTGGAAACCGTCCTTAATGACGGTCTGTTTGACGTTATCCTTCGTCACTGCGACAGGCCTCAAGAGAGTTGCGGGAACCGTTTTACTTCCGATCGAAATCTCAGTGGTAGTCTTGACAGTTTCTCCCTTAGCCCAAGCCATAGCCGCTTCAGCGGCCTGGGTCGCTTGTGAACCTAGCGGCTTGTACACCGTCATGGTCTGAGTGCCATCGAGGATGCGAATGATAGCCGCCAGGTCGGCGTCCTGGCCCGACACAAGGATTTTTCCAGCCAGTTTGTGGTCCTCCAGCGCCTGGATCGCGCCGCCCGCCGTGCCGTCATTCGAAGCGACCACCGCAACAATGTTTCCCTTGGTGGAATCAATGGCCGCGGACATGTGCGCGTAAGCCTCTGAGGGATCCCAGTCCTTGGTCCAGGTGTCCGAGACAATCTTGATGTCGCCCCGATCCACGAATGGCTTCAGGACTGCCATTTGCGCGTCGTGCAGAATCTTGGCGTTGATATCGGAAGGAGAACCACCGATCAGGACATAATTTCCTTTTGGCGCCCTCTGTGAAAGAAAATAGGCTTGCAAGTAGCCCACCGCCGAAGCATCGACTCCAATAAAGAATGTGACGTCCGCGTTGCGGACCAAGCGTTCGTAACAAAGCAGAGGGACGTGCCTGGCCTTCGCAGCGCTGACGATGCGCACGGCTTTGTCCGCATCGTGAGGCACGAGAACCAGGGCTTTCACGCCGGAATCTAGCAGCTTCTGCGCCTGTCGCAACTGTAACTCATCGTCGCCTTCGGCTGTTTCCACGAGTACATTCGCGCCCAACTCCGCGGCGCGTTTCTGGAATCTGTCGAGGTCCGTCTGCCAGCGTTCGACTTTCAACGAGTCCATCAGAAACCCAATCTTCACGCCGTTCGCGGGTTGAGCTTTTTGCTGAGCATTCAGAAAAAGGCCGGGGAATGCGAGCGCCAACACAAGCGGACACACTCGTCCTACCTGAGAGAGAGTTGACATCGGAAGACCTCCGCACATTGACGGAAAAGTAGCACTGTAGTGATGCGGGCACAACCATATTGCTGTAGGCGGAAGGCAAACGGTTACGTTCAGTTCTGTAGTTCAGTGCCGATGGGTCAACGGGTGACTCTATTTCCCTGAAGCGTCCAAATACGCGTGTAGAAACGCGCCGCGAATCCGGCAGCTCTCCAGATCGAAAACGCCGCGATTCAGCCTTGTTTACTGCTCAATTTTTCAGTTTTCCAGAGGCCTAACGGATCCTGGAACAGAAGTTCTGGACTCGTCCGTAGACTTCGATTCCTTCGGTGCAGATATACTCTGCTTTTCGTTCACCGTGAAAAGCAGGTAATTGGTGAAGGTGTTCCTCCGCCGTATGCGCCGTCCCCGCAAATCAAAGTAGATATCGGCGCTGGCAGGCAGCCACATGTTTTCCTTCTGGCTGCGGAAAGTGACCGGGCCGAATTCGATATCCATGTGCTCCGCGAGAAGCTTGATCTCTGGCATGGCAGACTGCAAATCGGTCTCCATGCGCACCACCTGATGGGTATTCTCCTGGATCCACGCCCGGCCCTTGAACGCAATGGGGGTCAGCGGACTATTGACTGCGGCCCGGTAACCTCTCAGGCGGCTCGGCTTTTTGGGCTTTTGGGAAAAGTGAATTTGCCAGGCTCGGCTGTCCTTCCATTGTCCCAATCCTTCGCAACGCATGTCATAGTCGTCGCGGTAGTAGGGATGAAAAACCAGCACCGCAGCGGGAAGACCTGTGGTGGCAATCGCGTCTGGAAACACGCTCAAGTCGGTAGTCCCGTTCCGGTACTCCTCGACACTGAGATAACCCGGGCTCAATTCCGAAATGGAAACCACGTAATTGAAGGAGCGCTTTTCTTCGCGGGTTGCGAGTCCCCACTCATTCACGACCTGGTGGTTGAGATGTTCGGTAGCCGTGATACGGTCAACGCTCTTCATAAACTCGCGAACGTGATCTGCCGCGCCGTCGAGAATCTCTTGCAACGGGCAAGCAATGCCGGGCTCCACTGCCGGCAGGAATTCATCGACGTTCGCGGGAATCCACTTGGGCAGCTCCGGTTTCAAGAGCGGCAGCTCCGGAAGCTCCGCGGTTTCCGCCACGGCTATCGGGTTACTCTCCGGTGAGGCCGCTTGAGGCGGCTCCGGGACGCTCAATTTTTGAAGCAGCTTGCTCGCGATCGCTGCCTGCTCCTTGGGGGGGCCCCCATCCAGAAATGCGTGCAAGACCTCCGTCGCAGGCGCAGTTTGGTTTTGCGCAATCAGCGATTCCGCCAGCGGCAGCCGTGCGCCATTCGCAAGATTCTTGCCTAGTTCAAGGCTGCGTTCCGCGTGGTTCACCGCCTCCGTAAAATCGGACTGGCGAAAACAAACAATGGCCAGCAGTTCATGAGCGCGCCATGAATTCGCATCCACTTGAAGGGCGCGATCCAGGTAGCCCTTGGCGGCGGGGTAATCCCCTTTGCGCGCCATGATCGTGGCAAGCGCCTGCAGGGTCAGTCCGTGCTTGGGATCAAGCGATAGAGTCTTTTCCCAACTGGCTTGCGCGGCGGCCAGCTTCCCCTGGCGATCGGCCAGCAAACCCCGGATGTAATTCACCTCAGGATTTCCCGGGGCCAGACGGTACGCTTCGTCGAGATGTCTTTGGGCCTCCTCCAGCCGGTTCGCTTGCAACGCTGCGGTGGCTTTGCCGAGTTCCTTCTGCAACTTCGGCGAGAGTGCCGGCGGACCCTGGGGCGCGGAGACCGTCGATGAGCTCGACTCTCGTTTCAGCGCGATGTACGCCTGCTCGCTCTCACTCCCATGGGTCAGGTTCACTCGCTCGCTGGCCGTCAAATATCCGGGTGCGGAAACGACGATCGTGTACTCGCCGGGGCCCAGCCCGTCAAAAATGGTCTGGCCGCCCATCGTCGTTCCGGTCGAGAACACCGGGCTGTCCAGATGCTGCAAAGTCACGGTCGCGAGGCCACTGAAGGTGCCCCCGCCCTCGTCACGAACGGTTACGATTAGCCGGGTGACGGCAACTTGCCCTCCTGCGGACTGTGCTTGTGCGGCAGTCCGTTGGGCAGCTTTGCTTCCCTGAGCAGGAAACAACAGAGACAGAATGAGGAATGTCCAGAGTGACATCGGAATGCGCCGGAGAGTGGGCACAATATTCCCCATTTGCGCGCAGGGCCGTTCCCAACAATTTGAAGCTGAACCTGGTCCCTGCTGTCTAGGTGTGGACCACTCGTTGCCGGGAGTGTCTTACAGGGAAGAGGCGAGGTCAAGGCCAAATAAAAGCGAATGGTTTCACTAGGCCGAAGTTGCATGGCAAAAGCGCGCTTGCGGCAATCATCCAGACATGGATTCGTCGATGCCGTAGGCATAGCCGAACGAGGAAGAATCCAGGAATCACGGCTTGGCAGTGATTAACTGGTCGAGACGCGGAGAGATTCGTGAGCTTAGATCTGCCACCCAGAAGGCTGCTACCACTCCCGTGAAAGCATCCATCGTATAGTGCGCGCGCAAGATCAGGACGGTGGCCACCTCGAATACAGCAAGCAGGATGGCGGCGGCTGTCAGCCAATTCCGGCGGAGGCGGGATAACTCAATTGCCGCAAAAACCGCAATGGCCGTATGTCCGGAAAAGAAAAAATCGTTCGCGACATGATAAGTCACTAGGAGCGAAGGAAAACCCGGATAGTGCCAGATCATATTGGGCGGCGGAGGCAGCGCGCAAAGCGCCTGCATCAATTGGCGCAGAGTCATAAGCAGGAACAATCCAAGGAAGGGCCGGACGCTTCCCCCGAAAAGCCAGCGTCCCAGCAGAAAAAGCCCTAGCGCGTCGATCAAACCGGAGCTTGCGATCAGCAGCGCGTTAGCTGCGCCGCCGTTTTGCGAAAAATACGAATTGAGTCCTGCGGTAAAGTTGTGCAGCCCATCGCGGATTCCGGGGCCAGGAGTAGTTCTCGCGCCGATGAGTGATTGCGTCCAAAACCATAGCGCGAGGACAATTCCTGTGACCAACAGCCGCAAGAGCAAACTGCGCCAGGGGCCGTTATTTTCGGCGTGCGTCATAGCCCGCTCTTTGTCCCCATGCAAATTCAGCTATTCGCGGACAGTCCGTTGCATCATCTCCAGTGCTAACCCCCGCGCTTTTCGCAGATCGAGTTTTCCGGTGCCTAGATAGGGAAGATTTTCGACGCGCACGAACTGGTCCTTCCGCGGCCGCCAAAGCGCAGGCAGGTCACTGTGGCCCAATTTCTCGAGGCAATCTTCCAGCTTGGACTCATCCAGCGTGTGCAGCACCACCAGGCGCTCACCCTTCTTCTCATCGGGGACGGCAGTGACCACAAAAGACTGTTCCGTAACTCCCGCCAGCTCTTGCAGAATGTCCTCGACCTTGATATGCGGTACCATTTCCCCGCCAATTTTGCTGAACCGGCTCAAGCGGTCGGTAATGCGAATAAATCCATCCTCATCCATTCTCGCGATGTCTCCGGTGTTGTACCAGCCGTCCCTGAGAACCTCGGCGGTTTTGTCCGGCTTGTTCAAATAGCCGCGCATGATATTTGGGCCGCGCACCAGCAGCAGGCCCGGCTCATCCACGCCAAGGGGCTGTAAGGTTTCCGGGTCCACAATTTTCACCGAAATTCCTGGTAGGGGATGACCGATGCTGCCGCGCTTCGCCCCAACCTGCCGGAACGATGCCGCGCGAAAATCGATCGTGTTTACGGTGACCGCCGGCGAACATTCAGTGCAGCCATACCCTTCGTGCGGACGGATGCCAAAATGATCCTCGAAGGCTTGCGAAATGCGGTCGGGCAGTTTTTCGGCGCCGGCCATAACGAAGCGCAAGCTTCCGAAATCCTCGGGGGTGCAGCGGCGGGTGTAGGCATTCAGGAACGTCGGCGTGGCGAGCAGCATGGTGACCGCGTATTTGTTGACAAGCGCCCCGATGACGCGCGAATCGAGGGGATTCGGATGAAAAACGACGCCGATGCCGGTGGCCGCGGGCAGACAAAGCGTCCCCGTAAATCCGAACGAGTGAAAGAACGGAAGAATTCCCATGATGCGGTCTTCCGCATGGAGCATGAAAACCTGATTGAGCTGCTGCACGTTCGAAGCAATATTGTAATGCGTGAGGATCACGCCCTTCGGCTCGCCGGTCGAGCCGCTGGAAAATATAATTGTGGCGATGTCATCAAGAGACGCAGTGCGATCGCAGCCCGCGAATTTCGCGAGGGCCTTTGCCGGCAAAAGGCCGGCAGCTAGTGCAGCAGCGACGCGTTCACCGAAGCCGGTGTCCTTGGCGACGTCCTCGATAAAAATCACTTCGCCGGGAGGTTGGATCTTAACCTTCTCCAGAAATTTTCGCGCGGTCACCACCGTTTTCAAGTTGCACTGCTGCGCGCACGAGGACAGCGTTTCGTTCGAAACCGTGTAATTCAGATTTACCGGCACTTTGCCCATCAACATGGCCGCGAAATTCACGAGCGCGCCGGGAACCGACGGCGGCAGCAGGATGCCGATCATTTCCTGTCCTTTCCAGCGCTTTCGCAATCGGCGCGCAAGCACCACAGCTCCCACCAGCGCCGCAAACCAGCTCAGTTTCGGCCTTTGCCCATCGGCCATCGCGAAACGGAAAGGATGTCTGCGCGCTGAGTACACAAATGATTCGGGAAGTGTGTGCATGCGCTTCTTGCGGCGCGCGAACGCTTCCGCGCCGAGATCCTGCACGGCCAGGCGGACTTCCTGCGCCGTGGCCGTCGGGGGCAGGGGCTTTCCAAAAGTGACTCGCACGGGATAAGGAATCTGGCGCGGAAATTTCCAGAGAAATTTGCCGCCCGCAAAACTGAAGATCGAGCCCCACACGCCGTCCAGATTCACGGGAATGATGGGAACGTCTACGCCTTTGATGATGCGTTCCATGCCGCGGCGGAAGGGCAGCATCTGGCCGATCCGCGTCATCTGGCCTTCCGGGAAGATGCAAACGATTTCGCCATTCTTCAGCGCGTCAGTTGCCAGTCGCAAGGAATGAATCATTTCCCGCGGCCCTTGGTCCGACGCGATGGGAATCACTCCCATGATTCTTGCGAATGGTTTTACGAGCGGGTGCTCGTAGGACCCCTTGAACATCAAAAAACGGATGGGACGATCGATTGATGCGATCAGCAGCACGGCGTCAGCCATGGAGACATGATTGGGCGTCAGCAACGCTCCGCCACGCGCCGGCACGTTTTCGCGCCCTTCCACATCCAGCCGGTACAACGTGTGCGTGGCAATCCAAAGTATCAGCCGCAGCAACGAGTCCGGCAGCAGCCACAGTACATAGGCCGTCGCCCCCAGTGTCGCAATCGCCGACCAGAAGAAAATTCCGCCCGGGCTGAGACGGGCAAAATGTGTCGCCGCGTAATACACACCGGACGCCGCGCCGATGCCCACAAAAGAAAGCCAATTCGCGGTGCCGATAACGACGCCCTTCTTGTCTTCCTCGGGCTGGTGCTGGATCAGCGCGCTGATCGGCACAATGAAGAATCCGCCGAAGAAGCCTAGTAGCGCGAGCAGCAACAACACGGTTCTGAATGGCACGTGCGGAATTGCTAGGCAAAGTCCGAGGACCGTCATGCCCATGGAGCCGAGAGGAATTAATCCATACTCGATTTTTCCGCCCGAGAGGTATCCCGCTGCAACGCTGCCCAGGCCGATGCCGATCGCGATCGCCGCTTGCAGAAAACCGCCTTCGGTCGAACGGATGTGCAACACGTCTTGCCCATAGATGAAAATGTTGAATTGCAGCAGTCCGGCAACGAAAAAAAAGTAGGTGTTGCCGAGCACCGCCAGCCTAAGCACACGGTCGCGGCGAATCAATTTCACCGGCGACCAGACGTCGATCAGTGAAGTGGAATGAAATTTCTTTGCGGGGTCCGCAGCGGGCACGCGGCTGATGCCAAAGCTCCACGCCAAACCGACAATGGTAAAGCCGAGCAGCAGGGCCCCTGAATAGACTTCGCGCCCACCGAATGCCTCGGCGAGGAACGAGCCGCTCACGCTTCCGATGATGATGGCAAGGAAAGTCCCGAGTTCCAAGATGCCGTTGCCCCAAGAAAGTCTTTCCTGCGGAAGCAGTTCCGGCAACAATCCGTATTTGGACGGCCCAAAAAACGCTCCCTGTGTGCAGACGAGAAAAATGGCCGCCAGCGCCAATTTCAGATTGGGCCCCACGAGCGCCGCCGTCGCGAACAACATGACGCCCACTTCAAATACTTTTGTCCAGATGGTGACTGCGCGCTTGCTGAACCGATCCGCCAGATATCCGCCCATCAGCGAAAAAAGAATGAAGGGAGCGGCGAACAGCACGCCAACAAGCAACTCCATCTGATCGCGCTGCGCCTTGTCTTTTTCGACGGCAAGAATCAGGTAGATGACCAGAAATTTCAGCGCATTTTCATTGAAGGCGCCCTGGAATTGCGTGGCAATCAGGCTCCAAAAGCCGAGCCGCCACTTTTTTCCTGTCACACGTATGGAAAGGTTTTCTTCGGCCGGCATGCACGCTCACCTAAAGCGTTGCGATTAGAACGCAGGAAATGCAATTAGTCTAGCAATCCCGGTCCGCCAGAAGTGCGGCGGCTACCCCTTCTGTGCCGAAAACGGGACGCTGACACGCCAACGCCGCCTGTTTCAATTCGCGATACGATAGCCAGCGCTACAAGGGGGCGGAATGAACGCACCGCGCGGAGCTCAAACGGTCTTGATTACCGGTGCCACCGATGGATTGGGAAAGGCCGCGGCGCTCTTGCTCGCCGGGCGGGGCTACCGCGTGTTCGCGGCAGGCCGTTCAGCGGAGAAACGCACGCAACTCGATGCCTTGGCGAAAGAAAAGAATTTGCCGCTCGAAACCCTAGAAATGGACGTCTGCGACGACGGCTCGGTGCAAAAGGCTATGGCTTCCGTCTACCAAAGGGTCGGTGCGATCGACGTGCTGATCAACAATGCGGGATTTGTACAAGTCGGTGGCGTCGAGGATCTGCGCCTGGAAGACTGGCGGCGGCAATTCGAAACAAACTTTTTCGGGGTGATTCGCGTGACCCAAGCTGTCCTCCCCCGCATGCGAGAACGCCGGAAAGGTCGCATCCTGATGATGAGCTCGGTCTCCGGCTTCGTGACGCCGCCGACGCAAGGTGCGTATAGCGCTTCAAAACATGCCATCGAAGCGCTAAGCAACGCCTTGCGTCACGAACTCTATCCTTTCGGCATCCACACGATTCTCATCCAGCCCGGCTACATCATGACCGGGATTCAGAGCACCGCCATGAATCTGGCACAGCCATATCAGGAAAAATTCAAAACCGGACCTTACGCCAGCATTTACGCTTCTTATTTAGGAAACGCCACGAGCACCCGCGCACAGTCCAAAACCACGCCGGAAGACTGCGCACGCGTCATGCTGAAAGCCATTGAAGCTCCGCGGCCGAAAGCCCGTTACGGGGTAACCCCGCTCGCGACTTTCGCGAAATGGTCCAAGCGGCTGCTTACCGACAGCGCGGCCGATCGCATCATTCGCCGGCGATACGGAATCAGTTGCGAAGACTAGCCGGCTAAGCGGTCACGGATTGGAAATCTGGAAGGAAAGGCTGTTCTCCCGCTGCTCCTGCCATGTCTTCGACCACGCCTCATGCACCGGGCTCTCGGCATAATCGGCAGCGGCCTCGGCGCTCGTGAATTCGATGGCATAGACGCCGCTGAAGTCCTTGATCTGGTTGCGCGAAGTTTTCAGCCACACGTTCTTGATGCCTGGAATTTTTCCAGCCATATCCTTGATGCCGCTAATCGCCTTTTCCCGGTCGTAATTCGATACATTGTCTTTGAATTTGTACACCACCACGTGCAGCACCGTTTTCGGCTGCCCGAAGCGGTTCAGTACGGCCGCGCTGCGCGCATGCAACGTCCCCGCCGCGATTCCCGCGCCGAATATTACCGCGCCAAGGACAATCGGTAACGCGCGTTTCATGACTGAAGTCATCTCTTCCTCCGCTATTTGCACCCTGCCAGTTTATGGAAGACAACCAAGAGGAAGCAAATCGCATAGCAAAGGTGCGCGGTCGCTACCCCAAACGGTTTGACGGAAGAGCGCCAAGGCCGTTACCCTCCCAAGGCGGATTCATCCTTAGGAGAATAAATGCCAACAGCGACACGCTGGATCTTGTCTTTTTGTCTGATCGCAATCTGCGCGTCCCGGGACCGAGCCCAGGTCCCGGATCAAACGAAGCAATTGGCGCACGACATTTTCAAGCAGCTCATCGAAATCAACACCACCGATTCTGTTGGTAATGTGACCACGGCCGCCGAGGCGATGGCCAAACGCCTGCGCGACGGAGGTTTCGCCGAGGGCGATATTAAAGTCGCCGGTCCGAACGAACGCAAGAAGAATCTCGTCGTGCGTTTTCGCGGAACCGGAAAACGCAAGCCCATCCTTTTCATCGGCCACTTGGATGTCGTCGAAGCGCTCCGCTCGGACTGGACCACCGATCCCTTCGAATTCATCGAGAAGGATGGCTACTTCTACGGGCGCGGCACCGAGGACATGAAGGAAGGAGACGCCATCCTGGTCACCAATTTCATTCGCCTGAAAAGGGAAGGATATCTTCCGGACCGCGACCTGATCGTCGCCCTCACTGCCGATGAAGAAGGCGGCTCTTCCAACGGCGTGGACTGGCTGCTCAAGGAGCATCGCGACTGGATTGACGCGGAATACTGCATCAATCTGGACGGCGGCGAATTCGAAAAGGACAGAGACAAACGGCTGCTCGCGGGAATTCAGGCCAGCGAAAAAGTCTATGTGGATTTCCAATTCGAATCGCTGAATCCCGGCGGCCATAGCTCCGTCCCCAGCCCGGACAACGCTATCTATCACTTGGCCGGTGCGTTGGCCCGCCTGCAATCCTTCTCGTTCCCCTTGGAAATCAATGAGATCACCCGCAGCTATTTCGAACGGAACGCCGCCATGGAGAGCGGCCAGCTCGCCGCAGACATGAAAGCTGTTGCCAAGCAGCCGCCCGATCCCGCGGCCGTAAAACGCCTCTCGGCGGTACCCTATTACAATTCGCTCTTGCACACCACCTGTGTTGCCACCATGCTTTCCGCCGGACACGCCCCGAATGCGCTTCCGCAAACCGCTCGCGCCAATGTCAACTGCCGGATTTTTCCCGGCGAGGATCCGGAAGAAGTTCACAAAGCGCTCGAGCGCGTTTCGAACGACCCAAAAGTAAAAGTTACCGTCGTCGCGCAGCATGCTGCCGACGGAAAAGTCGTTGCCGTTGTGCCCGTGCCGCCGTCGCCGCTGCTCCCGGAAGTGACTCAGGCCATGGAGAAGGTTTTGGCCGCCATCTGGCCGGGTGTCCCCCTCGTCGCAACCATGTCCACGGGCGCCACCGACGGCAAGTACACGCGCAGCGCCGGCATCCCGACCTACGGCATTTCCTGCATGTTTTTTGACAAGAACGATAATCGCGAGCACGGCAAAGACGAGCGCGTTGGCGTGCAGGACTTTTACGATGGCGTGAATTTCAACTATCGGCTGATGAAGGAACTCTCTTGGTCGAAGTAAACGATTCGTACAAGAACAGAATCGTGTGGCAAAACAAAACGGCCCGGAGAAGTGATCTTCGCCGGGCCCTAAATTTCAACAGTTGAATATCTAGCTAATTAGGGTTTGCCGGGCGCGGCCTCGCCGGTTTTCGGATCGGTCGGCGTAGTCGCGCTCGCCGCAATGGGTTTGGCGGCTTCGGTCGTGTAACGCGTCAAGTAGGGCATGAACGGCGTCACCTCGAACGGCATCTTCTCGCGTTCCGCCACCGCCCCTATCGGTTTGCTCTTGATGAGATCCAGCTTGTCGTTCCATGGATCCAGCTTTACGCGTCCGCCAATGGGAAGTGCCGTGATCATCTGCGGGTCTTGCTTCTGATCGGTTGGCAACGAGGTCCGAAGAGCACCGATAACCGGCACGCGATCGCCGAGGTGCGCGCTGATCAGGTTCGGAATTTCCTTCTGCCGGGTCTGCAGGGCTTGAAAGAATAGCGAGGCATTCGCCAGTTGCCAGCTTTTCGCCAATTGCGGGTTCTTAAGTGCATTTGCTAACAGCTCCGCCGCCTTCTTGTTGGCCGCGTCTTCTTCTTCTGGCGTGCGTTGAAAGCCAAAATGACGGAAGGTTTCCTTGTCCTCGATCAGCAACTGATCGAAGAAAGCCAGGCTGGAATCGAGGCGATGGCCGAGAATGGCGTGGCTAAGCTCGTGCGCTATGATGGTGGCCAAGCTGGCTTCATCGGGGAGCACGTCAATCAAGCCACGGCTCAGCACGATGGTATGCCCGACCGTGTAGGATTCCAATGTCGTTGTCGTCATCACGCGGCAGCGCACGTCGGGGTCGAGGTCAATATTGTTGGTCACCTCGAGATTGTTCACTACCGTCTCGAGTGCTTTGTCGACTTCCCCTTTTGGAGCGATCAATCCAATTCGCTCCAGCCGGTCTATCACATTATCTTCCGCCTGCCGGTCCCAGGAGCGTTGTGCCTGAATCGGGGAAAGGTCATTCGCCGTCTTGGTGTCGTCCTGCACCGGCGCCTCCACCAGAATCTTGCTCAATTCCTGCTCTTGGCTGGCGTGGCCCAGGTTGTAGCCCCACAGCCTCGTCTGCGCTTTGAAGTCCAGTTTCTTCGCCAGCGCATAGTGCAAATCTTTCTCTTCGCTATACACGAACGACGGCATCCAAATCCCGGGCTGCACGTTGGTCCGCCAACTGTCGAAGTGAAAATACCAGCTGGAGTGCCCGCCGCCCCCGTAAGCGCCGTTAAAGCGCACAATGTTGAAGTCCTGATCTTCCACCCAGATGCGGCCCAGGAAACGGCCCTTGCCGGACTTGTCGAACGGCGTCACGTCGAATACCAGGCAGCGCACTTCGCCGAGAAATTCCCGGCGCACGTAATCGAACTTATAGTGCTGCTTATCAAAACCATTGGTGTCGATGAAGATCATCTGCAGGAAGCCGTCCGGCAGGAATTGCATCGCGAAAGAAAAGAAGTTGCCGATGGACCCGAAAATCTTCTTTCCCTTGCCGGTAGTGTCCGACAAGGAAACCAATGCGACGCCCTTGGAGAAGTCAGCGCGCCCCAGAAAATATTTATCGCCGGCGGGGACGTAGCCAAGTTCCTTGTCGGGCCTTAGGTTCTGGATGTACGTCTCCACCAGCGGTGAATACTGTTTGATTTGTTGGTTGGCACGGTTTTCGTTGGTGACCACGCGGTCGATGACTTCATCCATGGTCCGCGGCTGATCGGCCGGCTTTGGCGCCGCCGCCGCGGCAACTGCGCCCAGACCGCCCAACATCACAATGCAAAAAAATGTCACTGCCTTGCGCATCTTCTCTCTCCCCTCAGTATGCCAGGCGGAATTCAATTCGCACGCGCGCCGGATAATCCACCGGCTGACCTTCACGTTTGGCCGGCTTGAATTTAATCTGCTGCGCTGCGCGAGTTGCCGCTTCATCGAGACCATGGCCCAGACCGCTTACCACCCGGTTCACCTGAATGCTGCCGTTTGCCAGGAATACCATCTCGAGAACGACGTCGCCTTCAATCCTTAGACTACGCCCTTCCGCGGTGTACTCCGGGCGCGGTTTGTCCAGGATGTCAACAGGCGTCGTGGGGCTTTCGCTGGCCGCTGCTTTCTTCTTGGGCGTTTCGGTTGCCACCGTCTGGTCCGCGAACCCCGTGGTTTGCAGCGTGCCGCGCTTGGGGCTGCTTGGCGGAGGATTCGCAACGCCGTTTCCGAAACCCGTGCTCGCCACCGTGCCGCGGATTCCTTTATCGCCGCCGGTGCCGTTCCCGTATCCCGGTCCGCCCGGCAACGCCGGCGAGCCGAGACGATTGACGTTCGTTGCTTTGTTTGGATCGCCCTTGCCGGGGATACCGTTAGGATCGCCGAATCCGCCGGTTTGTACTTTGTTCAGCGGGGCCACGACCGTTGGCACAGCTGCGCTGCCTGATCCGAGATTGCCGACTTTCACTTCATCTTTCGGACGTTTTGGCTGGTTCTTCGGCCCTTCGATTTTCACCTGCTCGAAAACAGGATTGAGCTCAACGGGTTTTGCTTCCAGCGTTTTTATCTTGGGCGGTTCCGCCTTGGGCGCCAGAAAAACATGTGTCTGTTTTGGGTTCAGCTTCACCGGCTCCGGCGCAGGCTTTGGTTCCGGAACCTTGGCCTTCACCTTGGGTGGTGGTGGAGGCGGTGGCGCCACCGGGATTAACGTCACCGGCTGCATCAATTCCGTTGGGCGAAGATTCAATGCCGTTCTCATCTGTTCCGGGAAAAGTAGGGGAATCATGAGCAGGAAGCCCACGATCGCAAGTTGTCCGGCAGCGCTAAGGCCGATGCGGTCCCAGCGCGGTTTCGAATCAGGGAGTAGCGCAAGGCGCGCCGGAACTGGCCTGGTGCCGATAGCCTTTTTCCACGCCTGGGGATCGCCGGAGCGACCGCGGTTGGCCTCAAAACCGACGCCCATCGTCGTCTTACGTGGTGGATCTGCAAGCATGGTTGTCATCCGCGTGCCGCCTCGTGAATTTCCGGTCTGCAAAGTGGGATGTCTTGGAGTTTCAAGCGATCCCAAGTCCGCTTGCAGAGTAGAGAATGCGCTGTAGCAGTACCACAGTACTGACGAGGCTGGGGGCGTCCGAATAGGACTTTCGTACTAGCGTCGCGAAGTCGCTAATGCTGCCGCGAGCGCACCATAGCGCACCTTAATTCCAACCCGGCGAGACAGTTTCCGTTGCGAGTCTGGGGGTGCAACACCCATTAGGATACCGCAATTCGAACCTGGGTTGTTTCAGTTTTGCACACCACTTTCCAGCCGCCGGGCTTATGCTCTAGGATGCAAAAGGTACCCCTTGCCGGAGTGCGGGTCTATCGGGGCTTTACCTCTCTAGCCCGGCAGGTAAATGATTGAGGATCTCCCAAAACGCGGCGGTGAAAGTGGGTGCGTGGATCTTTCTCACCCGTTCGACGACCAGGCGCCTCTGCTGGACTGGTTGTACGCCCAGTCGCAGGCTGGCCGCTGGAAAATCTCGCGCCAACGATTCGCCGCGGTGCTCGAGCGCAGCGCCAAGAAGGCGTTGTCCCCGGGAACGGTAACGCCGCAAAAACTCCAGGAGTATCTGAATGCTTTGCATCTCGAAGATCTTGCGCTGGCCACCGCTTGCGCCGATGGCAGCGAAATCGCCTGGGAACATTTTTTCGCCACGTACCGCGCTTACCTGCGCGCTGCGTCAGCCGCGATTCTTCGCTGCAGCGCGGGTTCCGCTGAAGCCTGCGATCTCGCGGATTCGCTCTTCACGGAGTTGTACGGTTTGGCGGACGGCGAAGGCTCGGAGCGTTCGCTCTTCCGCTACTTCCACGGGCGCAGCTCATTGAAGACCTGGCTCCGCGCTGTTCTTGCGCAGCGGCACATTGACTCCATCCGCGCTGGCCGGCGCTTCGAGGACCTTGCCGAGGACGAATCCGGCGACGGACAGCCGAAAGCTCCGCTAAGAACGCAGATGCCCCCGGTCGATCCGCACCACGATCAGTACATAGCCTGGTTCACCCGCGCTTTGCAATCCGCACTCGATGGCCTCGAGCCACACGAGAAGCACAGGCTCCGCTTTTATTACGCCGAAGAAAAAACACTCGCGGAGATTGGACGCCTGCTGGGCGAGCACGAATCCAGCGTCTCGCGGCATCTCGACCGCGTGCGGCGCGATTTGCGCCAAGCCGTCGAAGACATTCTTCGCCAGGGCATTGGCGCGGCGAACGGTTCCGTGGTTCAACCCGGCCTTAGCGATGCGGAGATCGCTCTCTGCTTCGAATATAGCGCGGGCGAAACGCCCATCGATTTGGATAAATTGCTGCCGCCTACAGGATCTCCAGGCCCAGCGGCCGGAAAGCGGACGCCGTGAGCGCCCAATGTAGGAGCCAATGCAAGAAAGCGGCAATATGCCGTTCTAACTATGGAGAACCCAATGGCGCCTGACGAACGCGATCGTATTTTTGACAAAGCGCTCGCACGCCATCTGCGCGCCGATAGTTCTTCGCCGGACTCGATGAATCCGTCTTCCCGCGAGTCTGCACGCGCCAGCGAATGTCCCGGTCCGGAAACCCTGGCCGCCTATCACGAGCGTTCTCTGCTTCCCGAGGAAATGAATTCCTGGAAGGAGCACATCGTTGGCTGCTCCAACTGCCAGGCCATTCTCTCGCACTTGGAAGCGACGGACGAGATTCCCTTGCAAGCCGCTGTAGAAAATAGAGTCTCGGCCCAGGAAGAATCCGTGCACCAGGTGGCTGCGTCCGGCCAACGCCAGCCTGCGGTTCCCTCAATTCTTCCCAAGCAAACCCGCCGCGCACGCCTTTTCTACGGCGCGCGCTGGCAATGGCTCGCTCCCGCGGGAGCTCTTGCCGCTGGCCTGCTCGTCTGGATAGCGCTGCATGAAAAGCAGCCGCTGGCTACTCCAAATAGGAACGAAGTCCAGATCGCGACGAAGCAGGCGCCTCCTCCACCCCCGCCGTCAGTTTCCGGAGCAGCTCAAGAAACGTCGCCGCCGTCAAACGGCGGCGGTGCCAAACCTCAGTCCGCGGTCGATGAATTTGCAAGAGCGAAAGTAGGGCACACTTCAGGTGCTGCAAAAACGGATAGCAAGCGGGAATATATTGCTCAGGCTTCTCCCCCCAGACCAATGGTCGATAAAGAGCGCGAGTTGCAAAAAGACGCGGGTCGCACCCCCTCCGTTGATTTGCTTCGCGCCCAGGAACAATTGGATCGCGACGCCAAGACAGCCGACAACGCAAGGCAGGAAAGCGCCGAAGCCCAATTACAAATACAAGCCGCGAACGCTCAATTGCAAAATCAATCCAGCGCCAATGCCCCGAAGGCGCCTGGTCCCGCTCCACTCGGCCAGATAGAAGGAAAGAAAATGAAGGCTGCATCCGCCGCCCCCACTGCGCGTTCGCCACAGGCGGGAGTGGCCGGTGGAATTGTATCCAGTTACAACGATTCTGCTTCTCTGGAAATCGCCCGGGCGATTTCCAATCCACGTTTCATCTCACCTCCGGGATCGAATATGATTTGGCGCCCCGGCCGCTCCGGATTGATCGAATTCTCCAAGGATGGCGGCTCCTCCTGGTCGCACCAGACCAGCGGAGTCCTTGTTGATCTGCTCGCCGGTTCCGCTCCATCTGATCAAGTGTGCTGGATTGTCGGCCGCGTCGGCGCCATTCTTTTGACCACCGACGGCGGCGCGCATTGGAACGTCGTGCAGTCGCCGCTCGCGGAGGATCTCGGCGGAGTCCGGGCCTCCGATGCGCTCCACGCTACGATTTGGAACGCTCGATCGACGAAAAGCTTTCAAACGAGCGATGGCGGGCTCACTTGGTTCCTCATTCCGAGTCCCTGAGCCGCGCCGCGCATCAGCCCCGCTCCGTGCAAGAAATTCCTCCCCGTGCGTTCTAAGAGAGAACGCAAATTTTGGTGCAGGAGAAAGTGATGAAAATCCCCGGGAATGCTGCAAAGTTTCGTTGGTTTGGACTGATTTCGATCGTGGCGCTTCTCGCCGCCCTCGCCACTTTGTATCCGGCGGCCCGCGGCAACAGAGTCTACGCTTGGCAGGAAAAGGAAGCCCCTCGCCCAAACGCGGGCGATCAGGCCACCAGCCTCAACGATCAAACCGACTTGAACGTGACCGTCTACAATTCCAACATCGCGCTCATTCGCGATGTCCGCAATCTCGCGCTTCCCAGCGGCACGTTTCGCCTGAAGTTCATGGATATTGCCGCCACGGTGAATCCCGCAACGGTTCATTTCCGTTCGCTGAACGAGCCGGATAAGCTCGGCGTCATCGAGCAGAATTACGAATACGATCTGCTCGAACCTGCGAAGCTCCTTCACAAATACGTCGGCAAGGAGGTCACGCTGGTTCGGTCGTACCAGGAAAACGGCACGACCAAACGCGAAGAAATCAAAGCCACGCTGCTTTCCGATAATAATGGTCCTGTATGGAGAATCGGCAGCGACATCGTCACCGGAGTGTATTCAGAGAGCTATCGCTTTCCTGAAGTTCCCCCGAATCTCTACGAGCGACCCACGCTGCTCATGTCTCTGGAAAATTCCGGGGCGAGAAAGCAGCAGGTCGAAGCGTCCTACCTCGCAAACAATCTCTCATGGAGCGCCGATTACGTTCTTACCGTTGCGCGCGACGACAAGAACGCCGACCTCGACGGCTGGGTTACCGTCGTCAACAACAGCGGCACGGCCTTCCACAACGCGCGCCTCCAGCTTGTCGCTGGCGAGCTCAATCGTTTGCCTCAGGCCCCCGGGGTGCGTGGTGATGTAGCCCGCGAAATGGTGATGAGCAAGGCGGCCCCGACACAGTTCCAACAGGAAGCATTCAGCGAATACCATCTTTATTCACTAGGCCGAAAGACCTCCGTCGAAGACAAAGAGACCAAGCAGATCAGTCTTCTCCAGGGTTCGGGCGTTCCCGTCGAGAAAATATTCATAGTCAATGGCCAGAGCTACTACTATCGCAACCAACAGAATCCCGGCGCCCCGCTGAAAGATCCCGTCATGGTTTATTACAAATTCAAAAATGAAGAAAAAGCCGGGCTCGGGATTCCTCTCCCCGCGGGCAACGTCCGCGTCTACCAGAAAGACTCCAAGGGTGGCATTCTCTTTGCCGGCGAAGACCACATCGACCACACGCCCAAAGATGAGAACGTGAACATCCACATCGGCAACGCTTTCGACGTGGTCGCCGAGCACAAGCAGACCGACTACAAGCGCATTGACACCCACACCTGGGAAATGGAATTTGAAATCACGTTGCGCAACCACAAGGACGCACCCGTCACCGTGCAAGTCAACGAGCCCATCGGCGGGGACTGGGAAATGCTCGCTTCTACGTACAAGTACACGAAGACGGCGGCCTTCGCGGCGCAATTCATCGTGCCGGTCGCCAAGGACGGCACCGCGGTCCTGAAATATCGCATCCGCGCCCGCTGGTAACACAGCCGGCGACGAAAGTTTTTTCCCGGGGGCGCCCCGTCTGTGTGCCATAATCACCCCAGGTCAAACTTTGACTCGGCAAAAGAGAGGTAGCTTCGGCTGCCGCTTTTTCTATGCAACTCCGCGATTTCTCGCCGCTGTTCTTCGGCTAGGCCGTCGCAGCTTCGAGTTCCGCGCAATGGAGTTGCCGCGCTGCGAAGGCTTATCTGGATAGACTTTGCACCCGCAACAACTAAAATCGCGCCTTTAGTTAGAATCAATAACTTACGAATTTAAAATTCTGTAAGCCCTTTGTTTTTATATTCATACAAAAATGACCGGGTGTGTGGGGGCTATGGCTTCTCTTTTACCGCTTCCGCCACAAAGATCATTTCCGGCGACTCGTCCCGAATCGGCGACCGGTCGAAATCTCCATACTGCGCCGTAACCTGGAATCCGCAGCGAGCAAGCAGGTGCTCCACTTCGTACCGGAAGAAATATCGCAGCGGCCAGGCGAACACCAGCCTCTCCTGACGCCCGTCCCGATGCGTGATGACAAAAATCATCTCCACGTCATTCCGCTGCTCCGCGCGATGGAACGCCGCCACTCGCTCGCTGATGCGTACGCGCCGTCCGTCCGCGGTTTCATATTCGGTCAGCGGCACTTCCCGCATGTGCACGGGATCGTGCATGCGCTCAGCATCCGTCTGGAACACGTCCAGGATCAGCCGCCCGCCGGGCGCAAGATGCTTGCGAACGCACTCCAAGCAATCCATCTGCTGCCGCACGTGCAGCAGGTGCTGAAATGGCCGGAAAGGGATAATCACCAGCCGGTATTTTTCGCCGCCCAGGTCGAACCGCGCCATGTCTCCCTGAACGAGATGAACGCGTTCGCGCGCTTCCACGCGGAGCGCCGCGCGTTTTTCCACCGCGCGCTCCAGCATACGCCCGGAAAGATCAAGCCCGGTTATCCGCTTTCCCGCTTCCGCCAGCGCCATGGTGATGCGTCCCGTCCCGCAACCCAGCTCCAGGATGGGATCGCCAAAGTCGCGCGCGGCGTTGCGATAGAACGCCACATCTTGCAACCGCCCTTTAACAATCGGCGATTCGTCGTAATAATCCGCAATGAAGGAATCGTATAACGCTGACGTCATGAAAACTCACCGGCTGATACTTGATCCCATCTGGCAGAGGAGCCGCTGCTCCTTTACCTCATCCACTTCATTTACTTCATTCCACTACTGCGTCCGCTTCAATCTCCACCAGCATTTCCGGCGCAATCAGTTTGCTCACTTCCACCATGCTGGTTGCCGGCCGGATCTCGCCGAAAAATTCTCCGTGGGCTCGGCCCGCTTTCTCCCATTCCGCGATGTTGGTCACAAAGATTCGCGTCCGCACGACGTCCTTCAGGGTCGCGCCGGCCTTGGCGAGCGCGGCCTCGATGTTCCGGATGGTTTGCACCGTTTGCGCCCGTAAATCGCCCACGCCCACAATCTTTCCATCCGGTCCGGTCGCCGTGGTTCCCGAGACCGTAATCACGTTGCCAATCCTCACTGCCCGCGAGTAGCCCACAATCGGCTCCCACTGCGTACCGCTCGAAATATTCTGTCGCATCATCCTGGTCTCCCATGCAACGAAATCATGGAAAGAATAATCTACTCTCTTCCTGTTCGCCCGTATGAAAATCGTGGGCCCGGCTCAATAGGGAACTGCTCGGGATAATGTTAAACTGAACGCAATCCGGCGGAGAAACCGAGACTACTGATGAAGTGCAATAACATTCTCGAAGCGGTTGGGCGCACGCCTCTGGTGCGCCTCAACCGCATCAACCAGGGCTTGAGGCCGCAGATTTACGTCAAAGCGGAATTCACCAATCCGGGCGGCTCGGTAAAGGATCGCATCGGCATCGCCATGATTGACGACGCCGAAAAAAAAGGCTGGCTGAAGCCCGGCGGCACCATCATTGAAGGCACTTCGGGCAACACCGGCATGGGGCTTGCACTTGTCGCGGCGGTGCGCGGTTATAAGTGCGTTTTTACCACCACGGACAAGCAATCCAAGGAAAAAGTCGATTTGTTGAAAGCGCTTGGCGCCGAAGTGATCGTTTGTCCTACCGCCGTCGAGCCGGAAGATCCGCGCAGCTACTATTCCGTGGCAAAAAAACTCGCGCGCGAAATTCCCAATTCTTACTACCCGAACCAATATGACAATGCGATGAATCCCGAAGCGCATTATCGCACCACGGGTCCGGAAATTTGGGAAGACAGCGAAGGCAAAATCACGCACTTCGTTTGCGGCGTGGGCACCGGCGGCACCATTAGTGGCGTGGGGAAATTCCTGAAGGAAAAAAATCCCAGCGTAAAAATCATCGGCGTCGATCCCTACGGCTCGCTCTACTATGATTTCGTCAAGACTGGGCAAACTATCAAGGCCAAGACCTACGTCGTGGAAGGCATCGGCGAGGATTTCTTCCCCACAACGATGAACCTGAAAATCCTGGACGACATTATCCAGGTCAACGACGAAGAATGTTTCGTGGTTGCGCGCCGCCTCGCGAAAATGGAAGGCCTCTTCACCGGCGGCTCCGGAGGCGGCTGCATCTCCGGGACGCTGCGCCTCGCCAAGGATTTGGGAAAGAATGATTTCGTGGTCGCGTTGTTGCCCGATACCGGCACGCGCTATCTCAGCAAAGTTTACAACGATTTGTGGATGCACGAGCGCGGTTACGTGGACGCGGCAACCGCTATCACCGCGGCCGAAGTCGTCAACGCCAAGCACGCCAGCGGCAAGGTGCGCGAACTCATCATCGCGAGGCCTTACCAGACGGTTTTCCACGCGCTGAAGACCATGCAGGAACAGGACATTTCACAAATTCCGGTCTTCGAGGAAAATCTTCCCATCGGCACGATTTACGAAGATCAGATTCTCAACCTCGCCTTGCAGGGCAAGGATCTGCGCAAGCTCGTCGTTCGCGAAGTGATGAGCAATCCGTTGCCGCAGGTCTCGAGGACCGCTCCCGTCGAGCGTGTCACGCAAATTCTCAGTCATGAAAACCCCGCCGTGTTTGTCGAGATGGGCGACTCTCGCTTCGAGATCCTAACCAAATACGATTTAATGAGCACTGTCGCCAGCCTCATGGAACAAAAACGTTGAGATCCTCCCCCGTGCAGAATTTTCAGCAGACAGGAAACGCGAACCGTGAAGATATTCGATTTTAATGAGCGGCTGAAAGATTCGATTCTCATCGCGGATGGCGCGATGGGTTCGATGCTGCACGAAGCCGTGGGCACGCAGCGCTGCTTCGATGAACTGAATTCCACCGAGCCGGAAGCGGTATTCCGTGTGCACCAGGCGTACATCGAAGCGGGCGCCCAGATTATCGAAACCAACACGTTTGGCGCGAACCGGTTCAAGCTCGCGCCTCTCGGCCTCGCCGACGAAGTTCAGCGACTCAACAGCCGCGGCGTGAAGATCGCACGCGAAGCGCGCGAATCGGCTGCGCGGGAAGTTTTGATCGCCGGCTCGATTGGTCCTCTTGGACTTGGCGTGCAATCTCGCCATCCAGCGGATCACGAAATCCTGGATATTTTCCACGAACAGGCGCTGGCGCTGGAAGAACGCGGCGTGGATTTTTATATCCTCGAAACCTTTTCTTATATCGAAGAGTTGCTCCTCGCGATTGACGCAATTCGTTCGTTCTCCGGCTTGCCCATTGTCGCGCAGCTTACCTACGCGGAAGAAGGCACGACCTACGGCGACCTCCGTCCCGCGAATGCAGCCGAGCAGTTGAAAAACAAAAACGTGCAAGTGATTGGCGCGAATTGCACGCTTGGCCCGCAGGCGCTTCTGCCGATTTTGCAGGAGCTTGCCGCCGTTGACGGACTGCGCGTCAGCGGCATGCCCAACGCCGGTTTTCCCAAACGCGAAGGCGACCGTATCGTTTATCCAAAATCTTCTCCGGAATATTTTGCGCTTTTCGCTCGCGAAGCGGCCGCGCTCGGCGTGCGTATTCTTGGCGGCTGCTGCGGCACGACGCCCGCGCATATTCGCGCCATGGCCGAGGCCGTGAAATCGCTTCGCCCGGCAAAAGCGCACGCCGTCGTGCACTCCGTCGCAACGATGGCAAAGCCTGCCTCCCTCTCCGAGCGAGAACCGGAAAGCAAGTTCTGGAAGAAGCTTCAAGCGAAGCAGTTCGCTTTGTGCGTGGAAATCGATCCGCCGAAAGGCCTTTCGCTTGATCGCATCTTCGAGCAAGTGGGCAAAGTTATGGCGTCCAAAAAAGTGGATGCCATCGACATCAACAGCGGTGCAATGGCGCGCGTCGGCATGGACGCTCTGATTGTAGCCGGCGCATTGGAAGCCCGCGGCGTCGAAACCGTTCCGCATCTCACCACGCGCGACCAGAACATCATCGGCTTGCAAGCTGCGCTTCTCGGCGCGTGGACGGTTGGCGGCGTCCGCAATATTCTCGCGATCACCGGAGATCCGCCCTCGGTTGGCGATTACCCGGAAATCAGCGGTGTCTACGAAGTTGACTCCGTGGGCCTGGTGAAAGTTCTGCACCGGCTGAATCAGGGCACGGACTGGGCGGGAAAAACTCTCGGCGGGGAGACGAATTTCACCATCGGCGTGGCTCTCAATCCCGTCGCTGACGATCTCGACAACGAAATTGAGCGCTTTCATGCCAAGGTCGAAGCCGGCGCGCATTTCGCCATGACTCAGCCGCTCTTCGATCCGGAACACTGGCACGCTTTCTTGAAGAAACTCGGCGGCAAGCCATCCATTCCCGTGTGCATCGGCATCTGGCCGCTCAATAGTTACAAGCAGGCGCTGCGCTTGAACAACGAAGTGCCGGGAATCGTCATCCCCGAGCGATTGCTAAAATCCATGGAAGCCGCGGGAGCGTCCGCGCGCGACTGCGGATTCAAAGTCGCCCGCGACATGTTGGCGTGGTCACGCACCGAGCTTGCCGGCGCGTATTTAATTCCACCCTTCAAACGCTACGAAGAAATCCTGGAAATCTTATAGAGCACTGTGTTGCCGCAAGCAACCGATACGCAGGTGACCTAGAAAGAAAGAAGTTTTTGCCTGTTGTATCTGTAAGGAATCGATCTTTCCTGTGGTGGAATCATGTTCCACGCTGTTCCTTGAACGAGGAGTTCCTGGATTTAAGCAGCGCCCGCGATCTGGGCAATCCATCTGGGCACACGGCGTGTGCCTCGTAAAAGTCATCCCGGTCACTGAATACAGTTTTCCAGAATTGGGTCCGTCGCCTCGCCAGCAGATAAGGTAGCTACGATTTGGTTGTCACCGTGCTGGTGTGATCGTGGACGATTTTCCATCCGTCGGGAAAGCGTTGCCATACGAGCGTAAACACTCCTCCGAGTTCATCTTTTTCGCGATGCAAGTGCCATTTTCCCAGGACGAGAGCCGCGTCTGGTCCCAGAAAACGAAACTCCAACTCGGAAAAATCCAGATGCCCCATCGCGGCGCGATCCGGATAGTTTTTCTTGTAGCGTGCCAGCACGCCATCCCAACCGCGAGCGACTCCGCTGCTCCCGGAAAAAGTCAGTTGCGGCGAATGCCAGTAGCCCTGCAGAAAGGTGTCGACATCGCCTCGATTCCACGCAGACTCCTGGGCGCGGAGAACGGCGCCAATCGCTTCGCGATCCGCCGGGCGCTCGCCGGATGCGCGAGGTGACGGCTGGCCCTGCGTCACGAGGGAACAGAGGCATAGGAAAGAGCCTGCGGTCAGCAGGAATTGAAAGGATTTTCGCATGGCTGGAGCTCTCCGTAACTCATTGATTCCGAAAAGGTTACTGAATAACTGACCAGGAGACGAGCTTCTTTCGCAGAATCCCCCTTCAAAGCGTGGGTCAAAATGTTCCCAAACGGTTATGTTGTTAGTTCCAGTCCACTGGTACTTCCGGACTATTGGAGTCTATTTTCCCGGCTGCCACAATCCCTTTAGAGGCAGAGGGATGTTTAGCGCCATGCTACTTGCGATCTCCATCGTGGCCCTATCTCAGTTCGCCCTTTATTACTGGCGGGCTGTGCTGGCGGGCGTAGCGGCCCAACCTGTTTCTGACCGCGTGCTGGTTGCGGCTCAGGTAGAGAATGGGCGCCTTACGCCGCAGCATTTCCAGACCTTGGCCGGCCTGCATGATTTGACTCCCGATCTTTATCCCAATCGGAGCGGATTGGGCCTGGTTCGCGCTTATTACCGGTTGATCCAAGGACTCGACGCTTTCCTCGGCGAGAGGATTCCATCATTGGCCGTCTGGAGCGAGCGTGAGCGCGTCCTCTGCGCACGGTACGCGGCTGTCCAAGTCGACCGCCGCCTTCAAGCGAATCTCGACCTCGCGGCATCGCTCCGTTCCTGCTAATTCAGCGGTTAATCATCGCTGACAATTCTTAGTACGCCCAGCGCAACAGCATGCCCCCGGTTGTGTATCCCGCGCCGACGGTTACGATTAGCACCAGGTCACCCTTGTGGAGGCGGCCTTGCTCCACCGCGTCGCGGAGACCCAGCGGAATGGTGCCGGCAGTGGTATTTCCATAGCGGTCGATGTTCACCATCACCTTGGAATCGTCGACGCCCAGCCGTTCCTGGGTCGCGCGAATGATACGCAGATTGGCCTGGTGTGGTACCAGAAGCTTCAAATCTTCATTCTTAAAGCCATTTTTATCAAGGAGATGCGCGGCCATTTCCGACATGCGCCGGACTGCGTACTTGAACACCTGCGAGCCTTCCTGGTGGACGTAGTGCATTCGTTTCGCGACAGTTTCCTGGCTGGCCGGATGGAGCGATCCACCGCCCGGCATGTAGAGAAATGCTCCACCGGCGCCATCCACGTCGTGGACGAAATCGAGGATACCTTCGCCCGGGCCAGCCCCCTCGAGCATCACCGCGCCCGCACCGTCGCCGAACAATACGCAAGTGGAACGATCCGTGTAGTCCAGAACGGAAGTCATGGTATCGCTTCCGATGACCAATACTTTTTTGTGCGTGCCCGCGCTGACGAACTGCGCGCCAACGGTGAGGGCGTAGGCGAAGCCGGAACACGCTGCGGACAAATCAAAGCCCCAGGCTTTCTTCGCGCCAAGACGCTCCTGCACCAGGCAGGCGGTGGCCGGAAAAAACATGTCCGGGGTAACGCTCGCGAGGACGATCAGATCAATCTCGTTGGGATCTGTCTTGGTCTGGGCCAGCAGGCACTTTGCGGCTTCCGTGGCCATGTGCGAGGTGGCGGTGCCATTCTCCGCGACGTGACGTTCCTGGATACCGGTGCGCGTGCGAATCCATTCGTCATTCGTTTCGACGATTTTTTCCAGATCCGCGTTGGTCATCACCCTTGGCGGAACGTAGCCGGCTACACCGGTAATTTTTGCCGCGAGGCGGTGGGACATGACGCTCCTTGCGAATTGCAACCTGGACAAAGACGATGAATTTTATGCGATAGCCTTCTGGGGTACAAGGCGCAGTCCGGATTCTTCAGAATCGCAACAAGTAACTCAGCTTGACGAAGAAAAGCCGGCTGGTGGAATTATTGGGGGCTCCCTGCGGCAGGACCGAAGGAGGCGGCCCTAAATTCCGGATAAAGGGCCCCCTGTAGGATGCTCTATATAGCTTCAACTGTTCCTTCAAGCAAATACATATTGGTACAGGTATTGTCCATACAGCACATAACGGTGAACCTGGGGCAGCCTTGATGCGGCCCTAAGAGGCGGGCGGAAGAATTTCGTGGCGCCACGAAATCGCTGCCGTCTTCCTGAGCATGGCCGCGACGGAACAGTACTTGTCCTCGCTGAGCTGGATGGCGTGTTTTACGGCCGCCTCATCGAGTTGGCCGCGCAGGCGATAGAGTATTTCCAACTTGGTCCAGACCGTGGGCGGGTTGGCCGCGCGTTCGCCGGAGCAAATCACCTCGAGTGATTCCAGTTTCTGCCGCTTCTTCTCCAGAATGCTGACCACGTCGGTGGCCGTGCAAGCCCCCAGCGCCAGCAGCACAAGCTCCATCGGGCCAGGCGCTTTATTTGAGGCCCGGTCGGAATCGACCGTCAAGGCGTGCCCGGATGGGCTCGTCGCGACGAACTTCTGATCGCCAATCCACTTCACGGATCCAGTCTGCATGGGGCCTCCCCGGAGAAAGCATAACAGGACCGAGAAGGTGAAACGAGCCGGGAGACTCCAATTTTCTTTCGCTTCGTTTTTTACTTTGATTTATGTTGCTGGACCGTTAGAGTCTCGATGGCGATCGGAGGAGAGAACTTATGCACACTCCATTCTCAAAGGTGAAGCACGGGCCCGTGGTGGCTGTCCTTGGGCTGGCCGCGCTTTCCTGGCTCTCAACAATCGGAGCCGGAGCGCAGCAGAGCGCCATGGCGGCCGAAGGAAAAGAGCAGCCGTATGTGATTGAGTACTACTACAAAGCCAAATGGGGCCACGCCGAGGAATTTCTCTCGCTCTTCAAAAAGAATCACTACCCGGTTTTGAAAAAAGAGATGGAACTAGGCCGCATGCTAAAGGTGAGCATGACCGTTCCGCGCTATCACACCACGGAGGACGGCCGTTGGGATTACCGGGTAACAATCGTCTTCAAGAGCGCGGCGATCGCCAACGACAATTTCGATAGCTCCGCCTTGATCAAACAGCTCTTTCCCGACCAGGAAAACTACAAGAAAGAAGAACAGCGCCGCTTCGAAATCCTGGACGCGCACTGGGATCTGCCGATTAGGGACGTGGACCTCGATACGCGCTGAACCGCTCATTCTCGCATGTGAATTGCATGCCTAGGCGGCGGGGGAAGTCAAATTTGGGGAGCGGAGTCAGATGCCGCGCGCCGGCCCGGTGGTGGCGGCAACTTCGACGATAGGGTTAGGAAGCGCTCGCAGGGTACGGACAAAAACTTCCACGATGGCTCCGTCAAACTGCGCGTTCGCGCAGCGCTCCAATTCAGCAAGCGCATCCTTGGCATTCCTAGCCTTTTTATAGGTGCGGTCACTCGTGATGGTATCGTAGGCATCGGCGACGGCGATAATGCGAGCTCCCAGAGGAATGTTTTCCCCGGTCAAGGCCTCGGGGTAGCCAGACCCGTCGAAGAATTCGTGGTGGTGCAGCACCATGTCCCGAATGCGCGCGAGAGGCGTCAAGGGATCGAGAATCTTCGCACCAAACTTTACGTGAGACTTCATGGTCTCCCACTCTTCAGGATTGAGCGGGCCATTTTTGTTCAAAATGCTTTCCGGGATGCCAACCTTGCCGATGTCGTGGAGCACGGCGCCTAGGCGAATCTCATCCACTTCGGAATCATTCATCCCCATCGCTTCAGCAATCAGCGCGGCATAGGCGGAGACTTTCTGCGAGTGGCCCTGCGTATAGTGATCCTTGGCGTCAATTGCAAACGCCAGCGACGTAACGGTGTCCAGCACCGCTTGCGGCAGTGCTTGCGGGCCCTGCGCCGCGGCGACCGGCTGCTTGCTGCTGTTCGGCTCCGTGGCAGCAAGCGACTCCGTGAATTGCCGCAAGCGCTGGTAGACTTCCTCGAAGGCCTCAGGCCCGGTCGAGAAAAGACGTTTGAGCGTGACGCCGAGATAGGCCTCAAGGACGTCGCGCTTCCATTTTTTCGCTTCGTTGGGGTCGAAGTGATCGGCGGTGGAGACGGCGTTGCCGCCCTGATGTTTCGAGAGATACATCGAAGCATCGGCCACCTGGATCAGCTCTTGCGGCGAAGAGCCGTGAAGCGGATAACACGCGATGCCGAAGCTGGCACTGATGTTTTTCTCACGCAGCAATGGATCGGCGGAAACCCAGCCGCGGAGCTTGCTCGCCAGTTGCCGCGCGTGTTCCATATTGGTTTCGGGCATTAGAATGACAAACTCATCTCCGCCGTAGCGGGCCACCACATCAGAGCGCCGGCAATTGGTCTCCAGAATTTGCCCAACGCGCTGCAGAACCAGGTCACCTTCGAGGTGCCCGTAAAAATCGTTCACGAATTTGAAGCGGTCGAGGTCCATGAGCACCAAGGCAAAGGCGCGGCCGGCTCGAGTGGACCGCTTCCATTCCGCAGACAGGGCTTCCATGAAAAAACGGTGCGTCTTCACGCCGGTAAGGCCGTCGGTGATGGCCTGTTCCTGGGCTTTTTGGAAAGAAAGAGCGTTGTGGAGCGCGCCGGCGATGAGGTCGGCGAGAGTGCGAAGCAGGAGGACTTCTTCCTCGGAGAAATCAACGGGTATAGATGACTCGATGTACAGAATCCCGTGGAGCTGTTCGGCGTAAAAAACCGGCAATGCGATAGACGCCACGGAATCCGGCAACAGCGGCTTCAAAGCGCCATCGGCCGGAGCCGCGGCGCGATAAGCTGCCATTTGGCCGTTGCGCGCCACTTGGCCGATCAGGCCCGCGCCGAGCGGTATGCGCTGGCCCAGGGTGCCACGCCGTTTTCCCGCTTCAGCCTGGATCACCACTTCGCGCGTCGCGTAATCCAGCACGCCGATGCCGATGTGATCGTAGGTCAGACCGGCTTCCAGTTGTTCGGTGATCTTGGCGAGCATCTCGTCCGGATTGAGCGTGGCGATGGCGTTTCGTGAAATGGTGTTGAGCAGCGAGAGGTGCCGCGCCTTGGTGCGCTCTTCGTTGAACAGCCTGGCGTTTTCAATGGCGATACTCGCTTCGCTTGCCAGGACGCGCAGAAGCTCAAGGTGGCCTTCGTCAAACACGCGCTCGTGGTCGGAGTACACGGCCATCGCGCCAATGGCGTGATCGTAGGCGACGAGAGGCACGCCGCAGAAGCATCCCGTTGTACGCAGGGGTTCGACGCCCAGCTTTTTCGCCTCGGCCACGTAATTGTCCCGGATGAGCACCGGCTGCCGTGTCCGAATGATGTACTCGGTGATGTGATTGCCTGCGGAGCGAGCGCGCTTCGGCAATAGCTCGCCATTCACAACCTCGAGGTCGAATTGGATTTCATCGCGCAGCGGATCGAGCTCCGCGATGTAGAAGTTTTCCACATCGAAGAGGCGGCGCAGCTCCTCCCACACTTTCCTCGTGAGGTCTTCCTTGTTCAGCGTGGAGCTCAGAGCGCGGCCGATTTCATTCAATACGTGAAGCTCTTCCGAGCGCCGCGAAGTCTGCTGAATCAAGTAGCTGTTCTCGACCGCCATGCCGATCTGGTGCCCGAGCGCGAGGAGAAGCCGAAGTTCCGCGGGCGTAAAGCGCCGGTTGTCCGGTGTGCCGAGGAGGAGCACGCCGAACGCCTGTTCTTTGGCTTGCAAGCTGATGGCCACCACGCTGCGAAGAGACTGCGCGAGCGCCAGCTCGCGGAACCGTCGGATGGATTTTTCCTTTTCGAGGGCCGAGAGAGAATCGTCACGAAGATCGCGAAATCCCAACAGTCCGCCAAGGCGCGCCACCAGGCCGACGAGATAATCATCCAGACCTTCATTCTGTGCGACCCGGCAAAACTCGTCACTCAAGCCCACGGCCACGACGGAGGTCGGACCTTGCGGATCACCGTGATGAAGGAAGAGAGCGCCGGCTGGCAGACGCACAACACCCAGCACGCGGTCCAGAGCCTGAGACAACATGCGCTGAATCTCGCCGCCCACAAAACTGGAAGTCGCCAGATTGAGGTTGGAGAGGGCCAGCATATTTCGTTCGATGCGGCGTTTTTCTTCTTCGTAGAGCGCCATGACCATGAGCATGGCGACAAACGCGCACGGCGCGGCAGCAACCACGTTCATGCCTGGACCCTGGAGTTCCGGCGTGGCATTCATGATGTTCAGGGCGATCCACAGAACACCCCAGGAAGCAAAGGAAACACCAAGCAGCCGGTCGGCCAGCGTTTCCTGCCGACGGCTTTCCTGCCAGAACACGGCCGCGACCGCAACGTAGAGAAGAGAAGCGGGAATGAGCACAGAAACAGAAATAGCGCTAGTGGCGTTCGATGCGGCCCAGAATGCGAAGACTACGCAGACAATCAGTGCGGGGAATTTCCAGGCCTTTCGCTGAGAGTAGAGCTGCGCTCCCAGAAAGAAGAGCACACCGGAGAGCGCAAAGAGCCAATGATTCAGAGCGCTCTGCAGCGGGGTCGACGCCGAATTGGGAGCCAGCGTTGGCCCCACGTAATGAAGCGCGAATACCGCCCATCCGGCGGTCCATAGGAGCAGATACACCTGGCGCTTGATGCTGTGAATATACGCAAAGAACCCGGCCACCAAAGTGGTGGCGATCAACAGAGCCAGGGAAATGAAACTCTGATGCATCAGGAATGCATTCGATTCTCCGCCTACATCGCGGACGATGTTCCGCAAGTCACGAAGGAACAAAAGGCCTTCACGCTCTGCTGTGAACCCGCAACTTCAGTACGTGCACGAAAGGACAGTCGTGCAGCGACGCAGCAAGGTCGCGCCCGTACACAAAACAAAGTACCTGTGATTATGGATTACAGGATTTTCAGGAAGCAAGTGTACCGGCGTACCGGTGGCCAAAGAGACAGCACCCCTTGGAGATGACCGATTCCATCCCAAGGCAGATACTCGGCGATACTGGTTTGCTCAATCAAGTGCTAGCTCGATTTTTACTCTCTGATTGAATAAGGTAAACCCCGTTCGAACTGCTGGTAGTGAGCGGTGTTCTTGCGCCGGACGGAACAGATTCACTTTCTCGGCTCCACGATTTCCACGTGATGGTGCTCCAACAAGTCACCGGTAGCGTGATCCACCTGGGCAACGGCAAGCTGAAAACTAATCTGCGCCTGAATGAGGTTTAGCTCCGCCTGGGCGAGCTGCGTTTGGGCGTCGAGAACAAAAAAGACCGGCTCCGCGCCAAGTTCGTACTTGCGTTCATCGGCATGAAGACTTTCCCTGGCGAGGTTCACCGCTACTTTGGCTGCTTCCATGGTGAGTTTCGCTTCCTCGAGCGCATGCACCGCATTGGTAACTTCCAGCGTGATGTTCTGAGTGGTGCGGCGCTCCTGGTATTGATCACGGCGGCGAGAGACAACGGCGTCGGCGAGGCTGGCCTCCGCAGCGTGATTTTTTATGGGCAGACTTAGCGTAAGAGAGGCGCCGTAGGCCGGATAAGTAAAATGAAGACTCTGGCCGAGGCTGTCGCCAATGCCGGTGATCGAAATGAGCTGGGGAGGAGTAGCGGTATTGAATTCGTGGCCGGCAACGCCATTGCCGGCGTAAAAGCCGGAGAGTTCCAGGTCAGGTTTCAGACTGTTGTGAGCGAGCCGGACGCTTAGCTCATCGCCGGCTAACTGCTGACGCGCGGCTTCAAGTTCGGGGCGGTTGGCAAGAGCGCGGGCGAGCGCGGTGGCGATGTCTGTATTCGGCAAGTCGCCGAAGGGCTCGGGTTGGTCTGTCAGTTCGAGGTCGAGGACCCGTGTAGCGAGATCAAGGTCGGCGCCAATGATCTGCCGGAATTGATCTTCAGCTTGTTTAAGGGCGTATTCCCCCTGGATAACGCCAACACGGCGCGATGCGACCTGGGATTCGGAGCGGTAAATATCGAGCGGTGGGAGCGCGCCGAGGCTGAGGGCCTTCTTATCGTGGTCGTAGCTTTTCTGGGCTTCCTCAAGAGACTTGCGCTGGACGACGAGGGATTCGCGGGCGAGGACGACGCTCCAATAATTCCCGACGGCTCGCAAGATGATGTCATTCACTTCGCCTTGAAAGGAAGCACGAGCTTGCTTCAAATTTCGCTGGGCGATCAGAATTGGCGCGCGGTTGGGAAAAAGGCCGAAGTTTCGAAGGAGAGGCTGGGTCACCGTGAATTGGAGATCGGTCGAAATGGAGGGGTTTACAAGACTGAGAGAGTTGTTGGTCGATAATTTGCTTGCATCGAAGGAGGTTTGAAAGTTTGTTCCTATCTGGAAGGTCTGAGCGTAGCCAAACGTCGTAGTTTGGGCCAGCGCGTCGGGAATCGCTGCGCCCTGAGTTTGTGTGATGGCCGGCGTCTTGCCTCTATTGTCCGCAAAACCAGATGTCACCAATGGATCGAACGGCCCGTGAGCACGATGGAGACTGTTTAGCGCGAATTCAATCTGAGAGCGGTCGAAGCGGATGTCTGTGTTGTTCGCGAGAGCCAGGCGGATCGTGTCGTCAAGAGAAAGCACGAGCTTGCCACTAACGGCGTGCTCCTGAAGGCCTTGGAGCGGGGCAAGCGGGGGCGCCGGCCTTTGGTGTGCGCCAATGCCGAACCATCTTTCCAGTCGAGGCGCATTTTGCGCCCGCGTGGGAAGGTCCGGAATTAGCAGGAAAAGAACCACCGCTACGAACGAACGCACCGCTCTCATCGTTCACCTCCTGAAGGATTGCCCCGCTGACCTATTCCTTAGAAAATAGCCATAACTCCTTTGCTTTCAATGGGCACGTTGCGGCTATTTTCATAGTTCGCTTGTGACGCCGAAGGCGGCATGAGTTATTCGTAGCGAATGGCCTCGACTGGATCGAGCCGCGCCGCTTTGACCGCAGGATAGATGCCGAAAATCAAACCGATTGAAATGGAAACCAGGAATGCCAAAAGAATCGAACTCACAGTCACGATGGTGGACCATCCGGCAAGCCATGCGATGACCTTGGACATCACAAAGCCAAGGAGGACTCCCAGGAGACCGCCGGTGAAAGAAATCAGCGTGGCCTCGATCACAAATTGGCGGACGATGTCCCGCCGCCTGGCGCCGATGGCACGCCGCACGCCAATCTCGCGAGTGCGCTCGAGAATGGCCGCCAGCATGATGTTCATGATCCCAATCCCGCCGACGAGAAGAGAAATGGAAGCGATGGCTACCATCACCGTGTTGAAAAGCTGCTCGGTGCGTTTTTGCTGCGCGAGCAGTTCCGCGGGGACAATGACGTTGAAGTCGCCCGCGCCGTGATGCGAGGCATTCAGAATGCCTCGGACCACTTCGGCATCGGTGGTGCTCGTTTCCGGGGTGGCCAGATGCAGATAGAGGCCATCGATCTCGTCCTTCAATTCGCTTTGAGAGTCTTCGAGCCGGTATATGACCGCATTCAAGGGCGCATAAATGAGATTGTTCATGTCCTCGGTGCGAACGCCGGAGACCTCCGATTGGGGAGCCAGTTGCGGCGCGACAATTCCGATCACGTGGCACCACTGTTCGTTGAGTTTGACGTATTCGCCGATGGCTGCGCCCGCGCCAAACAGGCTCTCTTTCGCGGCCGCCCCGAGAACGCAGACCGGCGCAGCGGCGGCATTTTCCGGGCCGTCGAAGAAGCGGCCCTCGGTGACACGGAGATGGCTAATCTCCAGATAGCTCGGTTCGACACCATAAACGATGGGAGTGTCCTGTTGCGGTTTTGGCAGAAGCTTGGTTGGTGCAAAACGTTTTCGTGGAGTTCCGTCCTTAATGTCGGGGATATTCTTCCGGATGACCTGGTAGTCGCTGAGGGTCAGGCCTGGCGAGGTCTTCCGCACCTTCTGCAACTCCTGCCAATTGGGGGATTCCTTGGCCTCCACAATCAGGTTGCGGACGCCGAGCTGTTCGATGAAGGCCATGACTTTCTGCTGGGCTCCCGCTCCGATGGAGAGCATGGCCACAACTGCGGCGACGCCAAAGATCATCCCCAGCATCGTGAGGAGCGAACGCAACTTGTGGCTGATTAAGTTTTCGAACCCGAAAGCAAGATCTGGCAGCCATTGCTGCAGGGATCTGGGCTCAGTGATGGAACTGGCGTTCATCGTCACCTGCCAGGATTCACTTGGAAACGGGACCCCCGCTGGGATTCGAGGGTCCGCCGCTCTTGCTGTTGGCGGCGGCACGTTTTTCCGGATTCACGAGAGCCACGACCGTTCCGGGTGAAATGCCGCTGAGAATCGCGCGGCCTTCGCTGACCGCCCGAACTTTAACTTCCTGCATTTCGAAACCGCGATTGCGTTTGCAATACACGACTTTCTTACCGTCGTGGTCAAAGACGGCCCCGCCAGGAATCGAAACCGCTCGGGAAAGATTGTCACCGAGAACATTCAGGCGAACCGCGAAGCCGGGGTGCAACCGAGAGTCGGGGTGGTCGAGATGCACCGCCACGTCGAACTTGTGCCGGGCATTTTCGTCCCAGAATTCGTGGCTCGTGGCCCCGCCAACGGTTTCCACTTTGCCGGAAAACGTTTCGCCCGGAAGCGCATCGACCTTTATTTCCACGGATTGACCCGGCTTGAGGTTGATGCGGTCGGTTTCACCGACCTGGGCGGAGATTTCCAAGTGTGACACGTCGATTACTTCCGCAATGGAGCTTCCCGGATTGACCTGATCGCCGACGTGATAATCCGGAAGCGTCATCCCATCCATGAAAAAACCACCCGTGGAGTCTCGATTGCCGTGGATGACGACAAGGCCATCGATGGGCGAGGTGATGTGCATATTCTTGATGTTTTGCTCTGCTTGCTCCATGGAAAGGCGAGCCTTGTGTCGTTTCTCCTCGCTAATCGCCAGAGCGGACCGGTTGGATGCGGTATGCGATTGGATGTCCTGCTGAAGCTGGGCCAGCGCACGTTTGGCTTCATCGAGGGCAAGAAGGTTCTTCTGCGCATCGATGAAGCTCACCAGTTCGTTCTTGCTGACTTCCAGCTCTGCGCGTCGCACCGCGTATCTTGCCTTCAAGAGCGCGGTCTGGTCCTCGGCCGACTGGACGTCGGCGTCCGCCTTGGCCTTGACGATTTCCTGCTCCGCCTGCAGCAAGTCGCTGCGATTCTGTCCCAGATTGTATTCCTGCTGGCTGGGATCAAATTCGAGCACCACGTCGCCGGTGTGAACCTGAGCCCCCGAGCGCGCCAGCGTGACAATTTGCAGCGTGCCTCCGCCGATTGCCGGAGCGGAAATGGTCCTCGACTCGCTGGTTCGCAAGACTCCCGTTGTGGAAACCTTGAGTTGAAGATCAACTTCTTTGACAGTAGCCGTCGGAATTTCGGAATCCGTCGCCAGAACGGTCGTTTGGCGACAGGCGAAGCAACACGCTGCCAGGGCGAGGGCAAGAAGAAATGCAGGTGATTTTGATCGGCCATTCATAACATTCATTACTATCGTTCCTATTCCGTCAACGTTGGATCTTTCAGCGCCAACCGCTCTCCCGGTTGCAATCCCTTTCCAACCAGCGCCTCATCTCCGCTGCGGCGCAAGACCTCGACAACGGTCTCCGCGAACTTCGAGCCGCGCCGGACATAGGCGACCGTGCGGCCCGCTTTGCGGAAAAGCGCCGAAGACGGAATAACAATGCCGTTGGCGACGCGGTCTACCGCTACCCGGACAACCGCTCCCATTCCCGGCGTGAGGCGCCAATCGACGTTCGCCAACGCCACTTCAACGCTGAAATTTCTCGGGACGGGCCACCCGCCGTTAAAATCCAGACTGGCGGTGGGGCTGATTGTCTCGATGCGCCCCTCAAAGCTCCCGTCGGGAACGGCTTCAACTCGTACCATTCCGGCCTGGCCCACTTTCAATTGCCCCCTCTCCGCTTCTTCAATACGTGCCGAAATCTTCAGCTTGGATGGGTCGGGAAGTTCGAGGATGGCCGCACCCGGCCACGCCCGGTCTCCCGGCCTGAAGGGAGTGGAGCCGCCCTGGGGCTGCCAGTGATTTTGCAGTGAGACAACCCCGTCAAGCGGCGCCCGCAAAGTAAGCAAAGCCACGCTGTGGTCGTCCTGCTGCACTTGAAACGCAGCCTGATCCTGCTTCTGCTTCTTGGTTGCAAGATCCGCGGACGCGGCCGAGCGGTCCGCCTTGAGCTTGGCCTCGGTTTCCTTGACTTTCTGCTCCGCATCCGCGAGCTTCAGCTTGGCCTCTTCACCTTCAATCGCGGAAACAATTTCCTGTTTACTGGCATCCAAGCGCGCTTTTTGCGCGTCGAACTTGGCGTTCATCAAGTCGGTGAGATCCTGTTCTTCCTTTAAGCGGGAGGCCGCGCGCGACTGCTGAATTTCCGCTTCCGCAGATTTGAGCGTGGATTGATCCTGGGCAAGCTTTTGTTTCATGGTCGTGTTGTCGAATTCGACTAAAACATCAGCCTTCTTAACCTTTGCACCATTCGTCGCAAGTTTGACGATTTGAAGATCGCCTGCACCGTAGGGCGCGGTGATGATGACGGAATGGAGGGCCTTAACCTCGCCCTTGACTTCCAGATAGTCGACGAACTCTTTTCGCTTCACTTCGGTCGTGGAGAGTTTGGCGGCCGGATTGGCCAGGCGCAGAGTGCCAAATACAAGACCTCCGAGCACTATCGCTGTGGCGCCAGACACGGCTCTTTTCCCTGGTTTCCATTTCTTGTTCATCACGGGCTCTGCCTCGTCTGGTCCTCAATTGCCGTGCGCCGGATAATATCCCCCTCGGCTAGCCCGGAATTCACAACCACCTCAAGATCATTTCGCGGACCGATTTGCACGTTGCGTTTCTCAAAATTACCCCTGGTTTCCAGCCAAACAAAGGAATGATCACCTTCGAAGCCCACACTCTGCCAGGGAACGACCAGAGCGCTTTTTTGCGAGCCGAGATCGAGATCGAGCGCGGCAGAAAGGTCAGGCAAGAGCCGCGCGTCTGTCCCCTGAACGGAAAACTGCGCGTTGAAGGAACGCACCGCTTCCGTAAATTGCCCCGTATGGCCCAGTGGCGAGAGATCTTCAAGAACGGCAGGGAGAGTCATGCCCGGATACGCATCCAGGTGCATCTGCGCCTGCTGGCCTGGATGGACTTTCAGAACATCTACCTGGTTGAGCTGAACGCGGACCTCCATTCGAGAAGGATCCACGACCTGCAGGAACGGAACGCCAGGCCGCACTTGGTCGCCCTGCTGCACGGTTCCCATGCGGCCGCCCAGCCAGATGGTGTTGTAGACGACGACTCCCGGCATCGGCGAGTGAACCACCATTTTCGCGGCGTTTCCTTGCGAGTAACGCATGGCCTCCAGTGCGCGGTCACGCTGAATCTCTAGAATGCGAATAGCCGCAGTGGCAGCGGCGCGCTTAAGCTGATAGGTTTCTTTAAGCTGCTTGAGTGTCGACTGGGCTTCGTCAACCGCCTCCTGATTCTTTTCGGCGTCGATGCGCGAAACGATTTCATTTTTCTGAAGCTCGAGCTGCGCCCGTTTGAGCTCGTCCTCCGCCTGCTGCATCGCCGTATCGTCCTTGGCGCGCGCAATGTTCTCGTCTGCTTGTTTCTGGGCGACCTGCCCGACGAGATTTTCATAGGTACTTTTCTTATCCAGATAGTCTCGCGCTTCCGCCTGCGGATCGAACTCAACCAGGACATCGCCTTTTTCCACGTGGGTGCCGGCAGGAGCCAGCTTGGTGATGACCATGGAACCGACTTGCGCTCCTTCGAGTCTTGGCGCAAGAACCACGAAGGAACGCGAAGCTTGGGTGGTTCCATTAAGGCGCAGAGATTGCGCGAAGTCCTTTCTTTCCACTTTCATGATGGATTCCTCGACATTCGTCGCCGCTCGCTCGCTCCGGAAATGGGCGAACAGAAAGACGGTCATGACGAGGAGAAGCAAAGCGGACGCACGAAAGATGATTTTTTTGGACTCTCCGCCGGATGGGGGTATTTTGTCCATGGTGTCTCAGCTACCCTGGGAAAAAATCGGCCTACGACATTCTGTCTGGGCGGTTGGATTTCAACTACGGTAAAATGGTTGCGTCTTTGAATCCTGCCAAACCTAAAACCTCACAAGCCCAAATTCTATCTCATATGCTGGCTGGGGAAAATGCTCAAATTGGATGAACAAATCTTCTTGGCTTGCGCCGTTCGCTCCGAGAGTTTGTGCGCCTAAGTAGAATACCTGACAGGCGTCGCGAGGCCAGGCGTTTCGGAACATTGATGACTAACAGACGCCATTGCCCTGATTCAGAGCGGCCCTCTCCCATCTCTTGACGTTTCTCCGTAGACACCCTATTTTCGCATTCAAAAGAGCAGCTTGCATTTTG
>Ga0209376_1000017_pt1 | contig 169330 bp, 123 predicted proteins | sample GraSoiAngelo_134_FD_185891 | JGI IMG/M metagenome (GOLD analysis project Ga0209376, IMG submission 185891) | Grasslands soil microbial communities from the Angelo Coastal Reserve, California, USA - 14_0929_05_30cm (SPAdes) (version 2) | ecosystem: Environmental > Terrestrial > Soil >... | reverse complement strand
GCGGGATTCCCACTTTCCCACAGCTCCAACAACAGTCTTCCCTTCTCGATTCAGGGGGAGGAAAAACCAAAGGCAAGCGGACACACCACGTGCTAACAAAAGCGGACATCTCGATTTGCTAACAACACCGCCTCGCTTTTTTCTCTTGACGAGCCTTATTATCTCTGGTAAAGTAGCTTCTAGGTACAATTGCAGCTAATTCCTGCTTCCCGCCTGTACTCTACTTCTCGCGTTCTCAAAGCATCCACAATTTTGGTGCAATGTAAGTCGTTTAGATGCAACATTTACGCGCCCCCTCGCATGTGTCGCAAACAAAGGACTTACGCAATACTTAAGTCCCTTAGATGCAACACTTACAAAAAAACAGGGGTAAGTAGGACAGGCATTCTTGCCTGTCTCTTGTGAAGTGGCTTCCCAGTAGAATCAATCGGTTACGAATTGCCCATTTTGTAAGCCCTTTCTTTTGACATTCATACAAAATGATGGGGGGTGGGGGGTAGCAGGTGTACCGTACCCCCGACTCTTCTCCTGGGAGAGCGAGTCACAGCTTTGCGGTGAATAAGGCACGCGAATCAACGAACGAAAAAGACAAAGGAGGCATTCACTCGCATCCCCGGGGTGTGGGGGGATAGACTTGCCAAGTGAATGCCTCCGGGTAAAGCTGCCTATTAGAACTCGAGATTCAAACGCAGCTCAATTTGACGTGCGGTACTGATGGTGCCCGCTCTCCCAAAACTCGTGCTGCGGATGCTGGGAGCGACCGTGCCAGCGGCCAGCCCAAAGTTCGGGTGGTTAAAGGCGTTCAGGAATTCCGATTGGAATTTGAGTTTGAACCTCTCCGTGAGAGCGGTGTTTTTGGTGATGGCTACGTCAAAGTTGATGAAATGAGGGCCATAAAGCCAGGGATGGAAACCAAGTACTCCCGGCGTGGTGTTGGACTGAATGGCGGCATTTGCTGTGCCCAAGGTTTTGAGAATCTTGGGATCAATGATGTCCACGAAGGTGGCCCCGACGTGGTAAACACCAACGGAGTTTTGCAATTGCGACATGGTGATCCCATTCAGGACGACTCCGCCGTCGCCATAATCGTTAAAAGGGCGGAATCGGCCGAGCAACTGAAAAGGAGTTCCGGTGTGATAGGTGACGATGGTGCCGGCTGTCCAACCGCCCAAGACTTTATCGACTGGCCCACCGTAGTTCAGGAATTCTTTGCCTTTTCCGACGGGCAGATCGTAGGTCCCGTTGACATGCACGGTGTGGCGAACGTCAAAGAGAGTCGGACCGTAGCTTTGGCGTAAATCGCGAATAGTGAATTGGTTGATGACGCCTTGCCACTGGTTTGCGGTGGCGGTTCCCAGGGTATGACTCCACGCGTAATTAGCGTCGAATTGCAGACCGTGCCACGCGCGCTGGCGGAAATCGACTTGAAGGGCATGATAGTTTGACCAACCAGCCGCCTGCATGTAGCCCTCGGTGAAACTGCTGCCAATACCGATCTGCGAGCCAGCCTGGAACGGATTGGCCTGGAAGAAGTTTATGGGGTACCCGGCACCCGGGTTGCTCGCGGGGAAATTCGCGTTGGTCACGCAAGGGGTAAACGAGGCTCCCACGAGGTTGCAAAAGTAATTCACCGTTCCACTCGTTGTGGTCAGAACGGACCCGAGAGTTCCTGCCTGCCCGGTGTTTAGATCAGTTATGAAACCCGTGTTGTGATAGTCCGCGAATGTGCCGGGTGCGCCGCTCTCTCCGGCAAAGGCAGCGTCAAAGATGGGCAGCGACACTTGGCCGGCAAGGCCGGAATTGCCAAAGCTGGGATTTTGCGCGCAACCAGCGTTCGCCATGCATATTTTGAGGTTGGATTGAGCGCTAATGAATTGCTGCAGGAAACTGGGCTGTCCGGGCAGGGCTGCGAGAACGTTGACTTCGTTGATGTCCGTGGAGATCCATTGGTGGGGGGAACGGCTGCCGACATAGCGAACTTCGAGGGCGCTGCTGCGTCCCAGGGACCTCTGCACTCCCAGGTTCCACGACATCGTATACGGCTGCTGGATATGAGGATCCATGCCATTTACCGGGACGCTATCGAGGAAAGTGAATTCCGACTGATGAGCAACTTTCTCGTAGGAAGCTGGGGATAGCAGGTAGTTTGGCAGCGTGTCTCCAAGCGAAATGGTGCCGGGTGCGAACGTTCCAGCCTGCCCGGTGTTACTAGGATTAAGATTAAAGTTTTGGTAGAAGAAATTGCCGTAATCGGAAGCGTTGTTCCAGAAATATTGATACGGTTCGGTGAATCTCCGCAGCGAGAAGCCTGCGCGGATCACGGTTTGTCCGGCGCCCGTTACTCGATTCAGAAGCCCCTGCTGAAATTGCGGGTTCCAGGCAAAGCCGATTGCAGGTTGCGGGCTAACATTCCACGGGTCGTACTGATGGCCGCGTGCTGCTATGACCGGGTCCATTGTGCCTTTTAATGAGCCGGGGTTAAAGAGATTGCCCACACCAGAGGGACCGAAAAGGTCTTGCGGGGTGGCGCCATGGTATGCCCCGGTTAGATCGTGGTCATCACCGGTAAAATCCCACCGCAGACCATAATTCAAGGTGAAGCTGGGCTTGATTCGATAGGAGTCCTGAAAAAAGAGCCCCCAGGCTTTCTGTAGTTCATCGAGGTTGTAGGCGCCAACGCGCGCGGGATAGGTACCCGTTTTCGGGTCGTATGCATATTGTCCCCCGACATCGTGCACGCGCCCTGTCAATATGGCGTAGATTTGTCCAGCCTGGCCGATCGCTGTGGCGTCGGCATTGGGGAGTGAAGAAGAAGAGAAAACCTGAACCGCAGGATCGCCAGTTGCCAGACCTAGGCCGTAGTTCGGGAACCCCGCGGGCGGGTTCCAGTAGTGATCTTGCTCGCGATAGAAAGAAAAACCCATGCTCATTGTATGCGCAGCGTGCTGCCAGGTTGCAGTGTCGGAAGCATTAATCAGGGGATAGTAGGTGGACACTGGCAGATTGAACTGCTGACCGGACATGTTTCCATCGTAGGGATAAAAACCGCCTGTAGGGGCGAAGTAGTTCCATGCAATCGCGGGATTGGTCGCATAGGACTTGGCCGCATTGTAGGCGAAGGCAGTATTGTTGTAGAGCATGCCGCCGTGAAACTGATTGATCAGCGTGGGGCTAATGGACCAGTCGAAACCGAAGGAAGCGGTGTAGTTTTTGGACTTGTTGCCGGCAACTTGATTGGCAAAGTTGGGCCCAGGAAGATACGCAGGTTGTACGGCAGGCTGGGATAATTTGGTTTCGTTCCAGGCAAAATTTACACGGAACTTTTTTGAAATGTTGTAGTCCAAACGGACGGTCGGATAGTAGTAGGTGGTGGGCGAGGCCTGTTGCCAAGTGAGGAGTTGGAGGTTGGGATCACCATTGCCGTTCGGCGAGAGAACACCCGATTTTGACGCATCGTTAATGGCCTGCAACTCAGGGGCGATCACCGCAGCGTTGACGACGGTTGGAAGATTCGTTCCCGGATGCGCGGCGTTATAGCTGCTGGCGAGCTGCAGAACGTTAGCGGTCTGAACGTTACCGTTTGTATCGACATACGTGAACCCCCCGGCTTGAGTGGCAGGCGTCAACACATAATTTTGCCCGGTAAGAGCGCCCGGCTGCTTGCTCATGGCAAAACTGCCAAAAAAGAACAGCTTGTCTTTCAGGATTGGGCCACCCACGCTCCCGCCGAAGTCGTTCAAAATAATTTTATTCCGTGGCACAGGATTCGTGGGCGTACTTTGGGCATTGTTGCGCCAACTATTCGCATTCAACGCGGTATTTCGAAAATCTTCGTAGGCGCGGCCGTGATAGGTATTTGTCCCCCTGCGGGTGACGAAGTTGACCTGCATGTTGGCCTGACCATATCCTGATCCCAAATCAAGCTGATCGGTTTGGACGGTCATCTCCTGAATATCTTCGAGCCGGGCGGATACGGCAGGTCGAGAATTGCCCGTAAACTTCATTCGACTGGTGCTTCCGTTGATGCCATCGATGTTATTGCCTTCCGCGATGGACGGAAGACCGCTGAACGCCCCCGTATACCCGGTTACCAAATGAGAGAGATTCGTGAGGTCGCGACCGCCCAACGGCAGGTCATCGATCTGCTTCATGTCAATGTTGGTGCTGATGGCATTCGAGGTCGTCTCGACCAGCGGACCGGTGTTCTCATTGACTTCAACGACTTCCGTGGTGACGCCTACATCGAGGGTTGCGCTCAAGTCGGTTACTTGCGCCGCGTGAACGATAATTTGCTGAAAAGCACGCGTTTTGAAACCGCCCTTGGAAACCGAGAGTGAATAGGTACCGACCGGGAGGTTCACAAAGCTATAGGTTCCCTTTTCCTGGGTGGCTGCGGTACGCACGTCGTTCGTCGAAAGATCACGCAATTCGAGCTGCGCTCCCGCGACGACTGCATTGCTGGAATCAAGGACCAGAACATTTACGGTTCCCTGCGAGCCGATTTGCCCCCAGGCACTGGGAGCTCCGGAGATAAGAGCCAACAAGAACAACCCGAGGAAACGGCACACAAATTCATGAACACCCCGATAAACCGCCATCACACCCTCCTGAAACGGAGCCATGTATAAATTATACAAATCTACTCCGTTGAGGCTTTTTACTCCTTATCTCGCAGGCATGTCAAGCACTTTCTGCAAGCGCTTACACTGTCCGGCTCCTGTTATTTACCGGTGAGCCTTTCCCGAAGCGTCGCCTAGGATCGCCCAGTATTTTGCAAAGGGATTGTGAGCAAGACTCTTGATCGTGCACAGCCGGAGAAAAACAACCTCCATTATCAGGCCACAGAAGTTCTTATCAATTGGCCGATAAAACTTGGCAAGCCGTTTGACTTCCAGGAGTGTTGTTACTTGCGGCCGGTCCTTGCTGACCGTGAGGGTCGAGAAGGAGCGGAAGAGAGTTTTTCGGCGCTGAAATCCGCGATGCCAATCTGGATCAAAGTGTCACGCGACGATTTGTTTTCCGGCTTTAGCGTCCACACTCCGTACACGCGCCCGTTCAAAACGGCAATTCCGTTGTAATCGCCCATGAAGACTCCTTGCGCGTCAAATGGCTGATCCATCCACGCATAGTTCTGAAACGTGCGGCCGCCGTCCGTCGATCTCGCCAGTACGACGACTTGCTGGCGATTCTTCGCGTCGCCGCGCCGGTCGTAAAAGACCAAGTACGCCGCGCCGTCAACGGGATCGACGGCCATCCATTGAAAGAACTGGTCCGCGCCGTCGTGCGAAGGATCATCGTTGACGCGAACGGCGGCACTCCATGTTTCACCCTGATCGGCAGAGGTCGAGCAGAATACGTCCACATCGCCATTGCGGTAATCGCTCCATGTCAAATAGAGCCGGCCGCCTTTCGCGCCGCCGCGCGGGTCGATGGCAATCTGTGCAAAACCATTGGCCCGTGAAACGGCCTGAAGCGTGAACATAGTAGGAGCCGTGTCGATGATATTTCGTGTGGGAGAAAAGGTCGCTCCACCATCATGAGAGATGGTGAAAACGATATGATTGCCGTCGGTCCACGCCGCGTACAATGTGCTGTCAGGCCCGACGGCTCCGGCAAAGCCTTCGATGGCTCCGTTATCGTCGCGCGGGAGTCCGCGAACATTGTCGATCTCCACTGGTTTGGACCACGTCTTGCCGTGATCTCTGGAGCGAACGAATAGAATTTGAGAATCGCTGAGGGTCCATCTCGTCCAACCTATATAAAGGTTGCCGGCGTGAGGCCCGCGTCCCATATCTGCAATGATGTAGGGCTTGTCTTCCCACGGAACCGTGGTTTTATCTGGCTGCTCAGTTGCCGCAATATCCTGTGATTCCCAGGTCGCGCCTCCATCCAATGAGCGGCGGACGTAAATGCCGTTGCGCGATGAGTTGTGCCCCCAATAATTAAACGTGCCGAGCTTATCGAAGGCAATGTAACAAATGTAGGCGCGTCCTTCATTGTCGAAAGTGACTGAAACGTCTCCGGAAACGCGATAGTTTGGCGGCTCGATTCCCGTGGCGAGCTGCCAATGGCTTCCGCCGTCAGCGGAATAGGCGATGTGAGCGTTGTCTTGAAAAGCGGCGACAACTTGCTGAGGCTTGGTGGGATTCACGGCAATCGAGGGTTCAGAGAAATAGCCCGGTTTGGGCGTCACAGTTATGACTTCTGTCTTGGGCGCTCTCGGGAGCGATTGGGACGACGCACTGACGCTTAGCAAGACGGCGATCGCACTGAGTAATGCGAATCTCGAAAGTAGGACCATCAACGTGGACGTCCAGAGGCAGGTTCTCGGTCCTCGTGGATTTCAAAGTTGCTGGGCGGGTTCACCCCGAGAAGATAGCGGACGAAATAATCCCAGCGCCGGCGCGCCAGATACAAATTGCCGCCTTCTCCATGATACATGTTGGGAACAATGAGCATGTCGAAGTCCTTGTTGGCTTTCATAAGAGCATCAGCGAAGCGCATCGTCTCGACGACGTGGACATTGTCATCTATGTCGCCATGTTCGATCAGCAGATGTCCCTGAAGACGGTCCGCCATCGTGACGTTCGACTGTTCGGCGTAGTCGGGACCCACTGGGAATCCCTGGTAGAGTTCGTTCCACCAGGCCTTGTCCAGTCTCGCGTCGTGATCTCCGGAGATCGCAACCCCGACCTTATAGAAATCGGGAAAAACCAGCATGGCATGGGCGGCGCCGTAAGCCCCGGCCGAGGTCCCGAAGATTCCGACACGCGTGGCATCCATGTAGGAATATTGAGCGGCCATCTGCTGAATCATGACGACGTGATCTTCGAACGCTCCGCCCAGGTTCCGATACGAGTACTCGTGGAATGCTCGAGAGCGTCCTGTGGTGCCTCGGCCGTCGACCATCACTACGATAAAACCCAGCTCCGCCGTTGATTGCAAACCGCGCACGGCAGCCCCGAATGTCTTTGGTACAAAGAACGCTTGGGGGCCCGTATAAACCATCTCGATGATGGGGTACTTCTTTGCAGGATCGAAGCTCGATGGGCGCCAGATCAGACCATAAAGATCCGTCGTGCCATCCTTGGCCTTGCCGTGAAATGCCTGAGGAGGCGTCCAGTTCGTTTTAAGCAGCTCGCTCGCGTCGGTTTGTTCAAGGACGCGAATTTGCGAGCCGTCTTTGGCATTTCGGAGAACCGTTTCTCCTGGCAGGTCAGGCCGCGAGGAGTTATCGACAAAACAAAAACGGTCAGGAGACAGGCTCACCGTGTGATTGGCGTTCGCAGGAGTCAGCATCATCAAGTTGTTGCCATCGAGGCCGATGCTGTACAGGTGCGTTTGGTAGGGATCTTCGTCTTTCTCGCGCCCGTTCGCCAAAAAATACACGCGTCGAGATTTCTCGTCGATGCCGCTGATCTGATGGACAACCCACGGTCCATGGGTTACCTGGTTTTTCAGAGCGCCGGTTTTCCGGTCGTATAGGTATAAATGATTCCATCCGTCCCGCTCCGAGGACCACAGTACTTCTGCCGAGTCGTGCAGAAACCGGAAAAAGGTCTGGCCCGGGTCGACGTAACGATCCGACTTTTCTCGAACCGCAACCTCTTGCTCTCCTGTTTCGGAGTCGACCGTGCGCAGTTCGATGCCCTTTTCCCCTCGCTCCCAGGCTTCGTAATAGATGGTCTTGCTGTCTGGAAACCATTCGAAACCGGGCCCGCCCTGAAACTGAACCTCCAGGGAAGCGGCCTTCACATCGATGCGCTTGCTTTTCTGAACATCAAAGATGATCGGATTGGCTTTGGGCAGCACTTCACCAGGCAAAGGGTAAACGACGGTGAACGCCTTTGGGCGAAGCTGCCCGGCTGGAACGAACTGCAAGTTCGTGAAGCGTCCCGCGTTCCGCGTGTCCATCCGGTAGGTGACCAGCTTCGAGGAATCTGGCGACCAGAACACCGCAGGCCGTTGCTTCACGTCCTGAGTCCCTTGTGCAATCATTGGCCGCAGTGATGGAATTGGCGTTGCGTAATCCCACGATGCCTCTCCATCATGCGTCAGCCGCACGATTTCTCCGGTCGGTGCGTAACGGAGATACAAGTCGTGCTCTTTCACGTAGGCAACCCATTCCTTGTTTGGCGATGCTTCCTCGTATTGCCCTGCTGCTGGTTCTGGCGCTTTTTTGCACTCATAGTTTTCGATCTGGCAGGTCCACGCCGTTCCATCAACTTGAAATGAGATCGACTTCCCGCCCTTTGTGTAATCAAATGTATCGAACGGAAGCTCCGTTGGCTGAACCTCACGCTTGGCCTCTTTTGTAAGCGCCGCCGCCAGCCGTTCGTGGTCGAATGCGGGGCCGAACGTGTTCTGCGCGGGGTCAACCAGGATAAATTCCATACCTTTCATGCCGGCCTTGCGATACCAGAAGCGATTCTTCTCGGCGATCCAGTGTGGAGTGACATCCGCGATGTACATGCGATGGCGCAGGTTCCCCGGAAGAAATTGTTGCGCGCGCTGATAAGCTTCGCGTGTGTCTTGCGCCCTACCTGAACTCGCCGCCAGGCACAAAACCAAGACAGCACGAGCGCACGCTTTATAGCGAGATCTCATTTCGGGTTCCACCTTTCGCGGGGAGCCTGCCTTGCGGGGAGTATTTGCACTGTGCACGAGTTCCATTCTTTGCTGCCAAAGCCTCAGTGCGAAACCTTGCTCCTGCCTTGCAGGTGAAACGCAAAGAAGTCGTCCACCCGGTGCCACGCGTCCAGCAAGACATGCGCTCTAGTGAAATAGTGGAATTCGCCCGGGTACATCATGTAGGAAAGCAATTCGCCTTTGCCTTTCTTGAGGGCTTCGTCAATGAGCCATACGGACTCGAGATACGGCACGTTGACATCAGACGTCCCGTGAAGCACGAGCAAAGGACGTTCGAGGCGATCGATGTGGGAAATCGGTGAGGCATTGGCATAAACCTGTGGATTTTGCTCCGGCGTCCCAATACGGCTGGCTGTCCAATCGCCGTGATACGGATCGGAGTAGTACATCACATAGTCGACGACGCCTGCTACGTCCACACCAGCGCGGAATAGCTTGGGCTGATCGGTCATCGCAATGAGCGTGAAAAACCCGCCATAGCTCAAGCCCCAAACACCGATTCGGTCAGTATCCACGTAAGGCAGCGTCTTTAGATAGTTTGCCGACATCCATGCGTCTTTGGCGTCTTTTCCACCGACGTCCATGTACACGCCATTTCGCCAATCCCGGCCGTAGCCGATGCTGCCGCGATAGTCCGGAGCGAAAACGACATAGCCTTGTTGCAGCAGATACTGGTGAAAGCTGTAGTAGACGGCGTAATTCCGCTGCACGTGCCAGCCATCGTAGTTCTGATTTACGCCGTCCCCGTGAATCCAGATGATCGCCGGATGTTTTTTTGTGCGGTCCAGATTTTTCGGCACAAAGAGCCAGCCGGGAACCTGCTGGCCGTCGGGTCCGGGAAAGTGCACGAACTGAGGTTCGACAAATTTTGAGCGGTCGATCCCCGCGGGCATCGAGTCAGTCAGCCTCACTGGTTGCGCGCCGACGTTGGTACCGATGGCGAAAAGGTCCGCGCTATTGCGCGTATCCGTGTGCTGATAGACAATGCGCCCGTCCCCCTCGGACCAGCGTGGCTCGATGTTCGTGCCTGGGCTCGTCGTGATGTAGGTGATAGTTGCGCGTGCAGGATCATCGCCGATTCTGGCGATGCCGATGACACGGTCGCCGGGATGGTCTTCCACATTTGCGTCGAACGCGATGCGCGTGCTGTCGTGCGACCAGGCAGGACGCCAGGCCTCGAAGTGTCCTTTCGTGATTTGGACTGCGTCCCCGCCGGACGCGGGCATCACGTAAATATGGTCCCAGCCGTCCTGATCGCTGAGGAAGGCAATCCATTTGCCGTTGGGTGAGGGCCACGGCTGCGCCCCCGCTTCGCCCCAGTCGGGAATGCTCCAGAATTTATCTTCGTCTATTTCATGAATTGCTCGCGTGGAACCAGTGGCAGCGTCGGCGATGTAGATGAAGTATTTTTTGAAGTCTTCAGATTCCCCGTCGAATACGAGATGAGTTGCGTCGACCCAAGCCAAGCCCCCGTACTCGCCGGGCTTGCCGATCGCGATAGGTTTGTTGCCCGCGAGCCTCAACGCATACATCTGACCTCGCACATATTCTGAGATTCGATAGATGAGCTTCGCGCCGGAATACGGCGGAGATTCGTCGTGATAGATGATCTTTGAACCGCCGGTGTAGGCAATGGACGCGCCGTCGGGGGACCAAACAATCCCGCGAATGCTCACCTCATTGTGCGTGACGGTCGACTCTGTTCCGTCGGAGAGCCAACGTATGATCAGATCGCTTCCGTGCTGTGCCCCTTCAGCCGCCGTGGGGCTGTTCCGCACGAACGCTACCCGCTTGCCGTCGGGCGAGGGGACCATATCCCTACCGCGATTCGGCTTGCTCCACACCGGCTTGGGAGTACCGCCAGTAACGGGGACTTGCCACAAATCGCCGTCGTGCGGAAAATACACCGTATCGCCGTCCTCATTCCAGAAGGCGCCCTCCACTTGGCCCTCGGGAAACGAAGTGATGGCAACTGGCTGGCCGTGGCCATCGGCATTGGCCACATAAAAATTGGCCACACCGGCGCGGTCCCACGTGAACACCACGTGTTTGCCATCGGGCGACCACACCGGGTTGGAAGGATGCTTGATATCAATCAATTGCTCAATCGTCAGCTTTGAGAATTTCGGGCTGCTCTGAGGTGCGGCAGAAGCCGCGAACATCAGCGCCGCCGCGATCATGGCTCCGACCGCTATGTTCCGTCTCCACATAACGCCCTCACGGTCCACAAACTGAGAATTGAATTCCAAACGGGAGACCCGCGGGCGAGCGAAGGAGCGCCCAATCCGCCGGAGAAGAAATTGCAGCCTCAAGTGAGGCTGGCCCCGTTAGAACGTGAATCGCAAACCAAACCGCGTCACGAATGGGTCGATTGTCAGAAATGGCTTCAAATAAGTATTGTTTGCGGGGTTGGGATCAAAGAAGTTATTCTCTCCCACGGTGGTCTGACTATTTGTGACGTTGAAAAAGTCAATGGTCGGTATCACGTGCCACCGCTCCTTCACCGCGAACTCGCGCGAGAGCCGCAAGTTCAGCATGTTGACGCTGGGAAGCCGCTTGATCCCGGCCGGCTGGAGGATAACTGTCTCCGGGCCCTGGGTGAACCCCCCAAACGCGCCGAAAAATTCCACCGGCTGGATTGGCAGGCCCGTGTAGTGTTGGAAGTTCATACTCGTGCCTATCTTCCAGGGGAATTCATAGCTGCTGTCTACCTTAAAGATATAAGTGGCGTCCGAATTCAAGTAGTTATTGTTACGATTGATGTCGTTATTCGGGTCCGTAAAGTTGTCGCCGTATGCTTGATCGGAGTAGCCTCGACCATAGACACCTTTCTGGCGCTGGACCGTAAAACCGGAAAGCAGTTGCCATTTGTTCGACAGACGTTTTACGGCGGTGAATTCCACTCCGTGGTAGGAGTTGTTATCCAGCTTCGGAATGTTAGTCACCAGGAAGTTGAATGCTAGAGGCCGCGATGGAGTAGGGTTGAAGTTGAACAAAGTCATCGGTTGACCCGTCAGCCCGTTGATGATCGGTTGCATAACGCCGTTCTGGTCTGGTAGCTGGGTGATTGGCGTGTAATCCGAAGGCGATACCAGCGTGTTCTCAAGCCCGAACAGGTTTTTCTTCGTGCGGTAATAATACGTTACGCCGACTCGCAGATCTTTCCATAGGCTTTTCTCGTAACCAGCGCTGACTTGCTCTGAATAAGGTCGGCTCATATTCCGATTAATGTGCGTGCTAGAGCCGCCGTAGGCAAAGACAGGAACTGTATTCACTCCCTGTGGGAGCCACTCGCTCTGCTGCGGAATGTTGTCGTTATCTCCAGTATCATCCCAGGTGTAATACTTTGCCGCTAACCCTACCGGGTTGACCGTTTCGGCCAGACCAGTTCCTTGCATAATGTAGTAGCGTCCATAGCTGACGCGCACCACGGAGTCACCCTTGCCCGTCACGTCGAATGCCAGCCCCAAACGCGGTGACACTGTATTCCAATCAACCAAGTTTCCGGAAGCCTGCTTGTCCGACGGTTGCAGCGGGAACAGTTGCGGAAACGTCTGTCCAGGATCACTGTTTTGCGAAGGGTAGTAAGTATTGAATCGGTCGTAGCGGAGTCCCAAGTCCAAAGTTATGCGCCGGGCCACAGTCCACGTATCTTGCAAGTAGAAGCTGGTGTCCCGGAAGTAGTTCTTCTGGGTTGCCGGCGTATTGTAGGCTATCACTTCAATGGGCGTGCCATTGTCGAACACCTCGTTAATCCCCCCGTTAACCTTGTAGATATACGAGTTGTAGGAAAGGCCATTCTCAAAACCAAACTTGAAATTGTGCGTACCGTGGAGCCCACCTTTGACCCAGGAACCACCTGCTGACCATTTTAGTACCCAAGCCGGATTTGCAAACTGGTACGGCGCTGCGACTGTCTCGGTTCTAGTTCCGACGTCTTGTACGTTGATATCTGTTGCCTTCACGCCTGGCTGATACGCGAGGGGAAATACGATCTTGTTCCAGCCAATCCGGAAATCCAGCAGGAAATTGTTGGTAATCTGCGTGGTCCACAGTCCCTCAAGGATGTAGGCCGGTTCGATCTGTTTCCAACTCGCTTCCGCAGTAACGTAGTTATAGGCGGTATCACGCCGGAAGAATCGATTTTGTTCGTTGTATAGCCAGATGAAGCTGAATTTGTTTTTTGAGTTCACCTGAAAATCGCTCCGCAAGTCAGTATTCGTCTGGTGATTGATGTCGTTTACTGGCGTACCAGCCTGGTTCGTTACCGCGAGAATCCTCTGGTTCAAGTCGTAACGGCGATAAGAACCGAAGAGCCACCAGCGATCTCTCATTAGGGGACCGCCAAGACTCGCTGTGGTATCTCGCGTCATGTCGAAGGGTGAGCCAGAAACAACAGGGTTTCCATTGTAAATTGGAGCTCTCACGCCGACCTGCAGCTTGGAAGTCAAATAGTAAATTGCCGCCAGCCCATGCAGTTCGTTTGACCCAGATTTCGTCACTTGGTTCATATACACGCCGCCGATAGGCACGGAAGCGGGGGCATTGTCGGCGACGACCTGGAACTCATCGAAGGAATCATGATTGGTATAGAACTGGGTGTATCCGCCATTCGCACCGGGCCAATTCAAATCCAAACCATTGAAGCTGTAGATCTGCTCCGCCGGCGTACTGCCATGCACCTGCATGGTAGACTGCTGGTAACTATTGTCGCCCGCGACGTCAAATGTGCCCACCGTTGCGCCCGGCATCTGCGCTAAGGTGGACCAAGGGTCACGCCCGCTCGGAATGTCCTGCAGCAAATTCTGGTCGAAGGTAGCCGAGGTCTGGTTGCTCTGGAGATCAATTACCGGTTCGCCTTCCACCTTGACGACTTGCGTGACTTCGCCAACCTGCAGCTTCGAATTGACTGTTGCCGTGAACCCCGCCGTGAGCACGATACCGGTCTGACTATACGTGCTGAATCCAGGCGCAGTAATAGTCAGCTCATAGGTGCCTGGTGGAAGCAGGTCGAATAAATAGCTGCCGTCCGCTTCCGTGTGCGTGCTCCGCGGGGCGAGCAATGCTGGGCTTTTAACTGAAACTGACGCGTTAGGCACCGCCGCACCGGAACTGTCTGTGACGGTGCCAGCTATCTTTCCGGTAGTTGAAACCTGAGCGGTCAGCGCGAGAGGCCCCATTAGTGAACAAAATAAACCAATCAGGCACTCAAGGATGAATGACCTGAATCTAGACCTGGAGCGGGAAGCGAATAAGAAGGTCATGAACCACCTCGTAGCTAGAATTGGTGCCCGAGAAGTCTGTTTTCTCCCACCCCGAGGGAGACCATGTGGCAACAAACCGGCGGCCCCATAAATCGTGCATATTGTATACAGTTGTCAGGGACTGTCAACGGCAGAAACTGATTCGCTCTACACAGGATCACACTTCTTACCATCGGCCGCGGCCTGAGAGTCTTCGTCGCCAGACTACCTTGCTGGTGCATCGTCCTTGGTTGCGGGCGCAGCATTGTTGAAACTGGTAATTGGAGTTATGTGGCGATCGGCCAGAGAACGGTTGAACTCGGGGACATCTTTTTCGAGTAAGGTCTGAACTTCGTTTTCAGCAGCGGCAAGGTCTTTCTCGATCATCTGGAGTAACGTGATTGACGTTTCCGTCGGGCCGAATCCAGTGCCGCCAGCCACGTCTCCACCCCCTGTTCCCACCTCCGCGTTCAACCAAATCAGGTTTAGATAGATTTTGTCAGCCGCGGAATAGTATTTGTCGTCGCTTAGGGCTTCGGCGCGGGAAATGAACTTGTATTCCACACTTTGCATCTTCTGATCCATTGCCTGGAGTGACTTGAGCAGTGCGGCATTGGGATTGGACTTGTCATTGGCCTCGTCCGCCTTGTCCTTTTCCCGCTGGTCCTTGTCTTGTTGGTCTGTGTCACTTCCATCCTTCTCGTCGCCACGCTCCTTCTTGCCCTCGCTGCGCGCCATCGCCTCGAGTACGCTGATTTGCTTGCGCATCCATTCGATCCGGTTAACGGCCTCGGCAGTCTTGCTGATGTCGTCCCGGATTTGCAATTGCATCTTAAACGAGGCTTCCAGCTCCGTGTCGCTTGTGGAATTCTTCGGGTCTTTGATGATCGTGAGGGGCTGAGTGTAGGCCTGGCCATCGATCGTTAGCCGGATGGTATATTTCCCCGGCAGCGCAACCGGTCCGACTTCAGCTTCCTTGATCCCCCAGTGGAGAATTGGTCTCGCATCCATTCCGCGAAACCGCCGCTCTTCCCAAATGTGAGGGTTCTCGGCTGGCGCAGTGCGCAACGACACTAGCTTGGGGGCTTCATAGCGAAGATCCCATTCAGCTCGATTCATTCCCACACGGCGGGGCCCATTGATTTTTCGAATCAACGCGCCATTCGAATCGAGGATCTCAATTCTTGGAGCCTCCTTCGGCGCTGATTTCAAAGAATAGTTTATTAGCGCGCGCCCACCGGGAAACAATCGGAAAGTCTGGCGCGGCTCGAAAAACCGGACCGGCCCGTCAGATGCTTTCTGCGCCAGCTGCTCCAGAGGCGTGATGTCGTCCAGGATGTAGAGTCCTCGCCCGTACGTGGAGATGACCAGATCGTGGAATTGCTTCTGCACGACCGCCCAGGTAACCGGGGCGTGCGGCAGCTCCGCTGTGAGAGCTACCCAGTGGCCTCCATCGTCAAGCGAGTAGTAAATCGCGTTTCCAGTGCCCGCAAACAGCAAACCTCTTACGCTGGGGTCTTCGGCAATGACCCGCACGTACGCCAGTGGATGCTTGGGGAGGCCTCCTATAATCTGTGTCCAGGTATTTCCAAAGTCGGAGGTCTTGTAGATGAACGGATCCCGGTTGTCGACCAGGTGGAAATCGACGCTGACGTATGCGGAACCGGGATCGAAATGCGAAGGCTCGATGCTTGTTACCGTGCCTGAGGCCAGCATGCCCTTAATGTTCTTGGTGACATTCGTCCAATTTGTGCCACCATTTTTCGTGTACCAAATCTGTCCATCATTGGTACCGGCCCAAATCAAGCCCTGCTGTAGCTTGGACGGCGCGATCGCGAAAACCACCTCGCCATAAAATTGTCCAAGATTGTCGCCCACGATTCCACCGGACGAAACAATATGGCTCGGATCTTGTGTGGAAAGATCCGGGCTTATAACCGTCCAGCTCTGCCCCCCATTATTCGTTTTGAAGATGACCTGGCATCCGTAATAGACAGTATTGTGATCGAAAGGATCGATCGCTAGCGGCGGGGTCCAATGGCAACGATACTTCAGTTCGTTGGGAGGCGAATCCAATGTGTGAATCCAAGGACTCACGGACCGCGCGGCTCTGGTCCTTGCATCCCAACGTGTCACCTCGTTGGCATAACAACTGGACCAAACGATGTTCGAATCTGAGGGATCGGGAAGCGTGAAACCCGATTCGCAGCCGCCCATTCTGCGATCCCATCTGTACTCACCAAATTCATTCGAGGTTGTGTTGGGACCACGCATGTTCGGTCCGTCTTGCATATTGCTGTAGACGTAGTAGGGCACCTGCTCGTCCACGGCTACGTGATACATCTGACCAATGGGCAAAGTGACACGGTGGAATCCGCGCCCATGCACCGTGGTGATATGCATTCCACCATCGTCGGTAATGATAAAGCGGTCTGGATTAAGCGGATCAACCCAGATATCGTGCGTGTCTCCGCCCCAGGGAACTTCCTGAAAAACTTCGCCCCCGTCGAGCGAGCGGTAGAAACTGCTATTTGCCACAAATACCTCATTGTCGCTTCCACTCGAAACCGCGATTCGAATGTAGTATCCGGCACGTCCGATTAATGGACGCTGATAATTGACAGTCCGCCAATTCTCGCCGCTGTCGTCGGATCTCCAAACTGACCCCTGATCCTTCGTCTGAATCAATGCGAAAACGCGCTGCGAGTTAGTGGGGGCGACCGCAACGTCGATTTTTCCGACTGGCGGTTTCGGCAGCCCATGGGCCTCCAACTTCGTCCATTTCGTGCCGCCATCCCGCGAAACATAAATTGCACTTCCCGGGCCCCCGCTGAATTCTCCCCAGGTGTGCATTTCCATCTGCCACATTCCGGCAAATAGTACTCGCGGATTGTGAGCGTCCATAGTTAGGCCAGAGCAGCCGGTGTTCTCGTTGGCGAAAAGTACGCGCTCCCAATGTTGGCCCCTATCGTTGGTGCGGTAGACTCCGCGCTCCTGCTGGGGCCCCGTGGCGCGACCCAGGGCGCAAACGAACACGATGTCCGCGTTTTTTGGGTCAATGAGTATGCGTCCGATCCTTCCCGTGTCATCGAGTCCAGCGTGAGTCCATGTTTTCCCGGCGTCGAGAGAGACATATACACCATTGCCCATGACATCGCTGTCGCGGATTGCCCACGCTTCCCCAGTCCCCACCCATATCACGCTTGGATCGGAAGGAGTGACTGCAATCGCTCCAATCGCGGCGGCCGACTGTTTATCAAAAATTGGTTCCCAACTGTTACCGCCATCAGTAGACTTCCAAACCCCGCCGGACGCGGCGCCCGCATAATAGGTGCTTGGGTCCCCGGGCACTCCGGCCGCGGCGGCAATCCGGTTCCCCACTCGTGGTCCAACAAATCTAAATCGAAAAGTGTCCTCATCTTTAGGTGGAGCGGCCGACCGCTGGGCATATGCGGACAATCCCCCGGTCCATATTCCCAAAACCAGAATTCCAGCCTTTTGCCGAGAGCTGAGAATACACATTTCTGCGCCCCTTCCTGAACTGGCCGTCTGCAAGAGCCAGGAACGGCAGCAGTTACCGCGCGGTGAAATAGAGTTTGCGCGCTAGTCGGATTATGTATATTGTATGCACGATGGAACGTCAACGCTTATAGCGAACGTTCTTTGGAGGTTCCAGGACCAGTTCGCCTTGATTCGGTGTGGATCCATTGACTCAGGCGACTTGCGGGCGCGACCGTATGTTATAAGGTGGCTGTCTCGGTTCTGAACTATCCGGCGAATTCAAAAACGCAAGTCCGTGGGGGATCCTTAGTAGCCGTTAATGGTAAGTTTAGTCGAGGAAGACGTAAAAGTTCCTGGTTTTATCTGCATCCGTGGCGCTTCAGTCTCTATAGAGTTCCTTTGATTTGTTGCAGAGTTGGTATTGGTGGAGCAGAATTGCCAGTTTAGAAATATTTGGAGATTTCGGCCCAATCATGGAGACAGCCACGCCAAAACAGTCGGCACCGATCCCTCGGCAGTCCCTTTCTGCTGCTGTTGTCGAAAGGCTCACAGAAAAAATTCTCAGTGGTGAATTGCGTGAAGGTGAACAGCTTCGGCAGGATGCCATTGCCGCCGAATTTCAGACCAGTCGTATTCCCGTACGTGAAGCTCTCAGCCATCTCGCGGCGGAAGGTCTCATCACCATAGTCCCAAATCGAGGTGCCATTGTTTCGGCTCTTTCTCCGGACGAGATCATGCAGTTGTTCGAAACGCGCGCGGTCCTGGAGTGCTACATGCTGCGCTGCGCGATCGCTAACATGAAGGAAGAAGATTTCCAGCACGCAGCAGAAATCCTTCGTCTTTACGAACAGTCTCTGGAGAATGATTCGGACGTGAAGTCCTGGGGACGGTGGAACTGGAGTTTCCATTCCGCGCTCTATGAGCCGGCCAATCGTCCGGTCATGATGTCGCTCTTGAAAAAACTCAACATCAACTGCGACCGCTACACTCGTCTCCACTTGGTCTTTACGCGTAACTTGCACCGCGCTGGCCAGGCGCATCGCGAGCTTCTCGATGTCTGCAGGACGAAAGATCCGGAGTTAGCCGTTGCAGCTCTCTGGAAACATATAACGGACGCCGGCGAGTATTTGAAGGAATTCATCAGACGCCATCGCGAACAGCATCCCTGAACCCCCACTCGCGGCGTGGTTGACTCCTCGGTAGGTCCACAATTTGCGCCTATTAGGGCACCACGCAAGGGCGGCACCCGCTGTTAGTTGCAAGCGATCCGCTAATGAGAAAAACAGGAAGTACATGTAGATGGAGCGTCGAAAGTTCTTGAAGGATCTCGCCGTGGTGGCTGCGGCCACTCGCTGTTTGCCGGACGCTGTCAAATCCGGCGAGCATTCGGGAGAGGCGCCGGATCTCGCCACAGCTTTCGAGGCGGGCGCGACTTCACGAGCCGGCCTGGATATCGAAGGTCACACGCAGATTTCCGAATTCAAAACGGATGTGACGATATGGAAGGTATACGAAGACCTGCGGACTCGCGAGGGTGCGATCACCTTTGTTTCTTCGAACGGTCGAGTCCGCGCACTCGGTAAGAGCGCAGAGGCTTCTTTCCCGGAGGCCGACCCGGCTTATCTTGGATTGGACTTGAAAGACATCGGTACAACGGGTGCGGATCTTCTGGCGGAGCGCCTTCTTGCAAGTGGGGGCGATCCCGATCCGGTGAAGGTGATGTCAGCTGCTCCGCCTCTTGGATCGTCCTCGCCCGAGCGCTCAGGTTGGAGGCTGCCCTGGGACACGATCGTGGGGACGAAAGAGTGTTTTGACACGATGCCGGTGTTCCCATCAGGGGGCACGAGAACCTACCATCCAGTGCAATACTTCCCCGAACTTACGAACCAAGCGGCCCGAAAACGATTCGATGGACTTATTGGCGGCTGGATGCCTGCGGTGCGAAAAGTGGTGGCACTTTCCGAAACTGCCTACGATGAAGTCGTGGTGTTCGGTGATGTACAGGCGCGCGACAAGTTCATCGTCCAGACGTGGCATCGCACAGCGCGCGTTGAGAACGGCAAGATCACAAAAGTCGTTTACGGCCACAGCTATCCGGGCTTCCCTCCGCGGCGCAAGGACCCCAGCCCTGAACAGTTCTACCGCGCGCTAGCGGCGTTTACCGGCTACTGGGAGAAGTTGCTGAGCGATTTCTCACCGGCTTCCGTTCCCGACAATGACTGGATCGACATGTCCAAGCACGCATTTGCCAAGGAGCTTATGGTGCGGCCTGGAGGCGTGTATCCGAAATACGGGGCCGTAGACCGCGATTACTACGGCTCAGAGTACGACGGGTTCCAGGACATCTTTACGATGAGTGTTTACGCGAATCTCGAATGGGGCCGCTTCGAGATGGCACGAGCCGTTATCAACAACTTCTTCACAGATTTCGTGGACGCCAAGGGCATGAACAATATGCGCGGACCTGAAATCGCACAGTTTGGCATGACGCTTTCGCTCCTCGCACGATACTTCAGCTATACGGGGGACAGCAGCTTGTTGCTGCGACATCAGGGCAAGATCGAAGCGACGGCGGGTTTGCTGGTGGAGCTTCACGAGGAAAGCCTGCGTTTGCCCCAGGACGATCCCGGCTACGGATTGATCCACGGCTGGAGCGAGTCGGATTCTTGCCTGGCCCCGAAACCCATGACTTGGTGGCTGCCTTATTTCGCCAACAACGCGTATTCGGCGAGGGGGCTAAAGGATATCGCTCAAGCGTGGAGCGACATTGGCCGATCGAAGCCCTCTCCAGCAATGGAAAAGATGGCCGTCGATTGGCTGAAGCGCAGCAAGGTACTGCAAGACGCGCTTGTTGCGAGCATGGAAAAGAACGTACGAAGCGATATGCATCCTCCCTACATTGGGCCGTTCCCCGGAACCACCATGACGTTTTGGGAATCGATGCAGAAAGAAAGGCCGAGCCCCCAACAGTGGGTGCACCGCGCCTATGCCGAGTTATTGCAGGCCGACATGCTGCCTGCCAAGCTGGCCAACATAGTGATCGACTGCTTGCGCGCGTACGGTGCCACGACGCTCGGAGTCGTTGCCAACGTAGAACGGCCGCATCCTGAAGGCCGCGACATTTTGGGTTTCATTTCCTACGGCTACGCGCAGATGCTGCTGCGGTTGGATCGCGTTGAAGAATACCTGTTGTTCCTCTATTCCCATCGATACCACGACCACACTAGGGGGAGTTGGACTGCTGGAGAAGTGGCTGGCATTGATGGCAACAGCGCGCTGTTTTGCATTCCCGCGCAGCAAACCATTCCGCTGTTGATTCGCTGGATGCTGGTTCTCGAAGACTCCGATGAAGAAAAGCTGTATTTTGCAAGGGGCGTTCCGTGTGAATGGGTTGTCAGCGGGAAGGAGATTCGAATTGATCGAGCGCCGACGCGCTGGGGCAGAGTCAGCTTCAAACTGGTGGCGATGCCTGCGGCGAAAAGCATCGCTGCTTCCATCGGGCTATCCCGCTCTGGGTCGCCCAAAGAAGTGCACGTAAGACTGCGCCTGCCCGCACAGAACAAGTTGCTGAAAGTCAAAGTCAACGGCCGGACTGCGACTCTGCGCGGCCCTCGCAATGACACGGTCATCATCCAAACGCGGAACGGGAATCGATTCGAGGTTGTTGGCGAGTTCAGCTGAGTTGAACGGCGCTGTCTGTTCCAAATGGAATCGCTTCGCCGCCTAAGTTCGTTGGAGGACAGCTTCGTTTCCACTGGAGGAGTCCATTGCTGGCCTCTCCAACTTGGCGAATTCTCAGATCGCTCTGGGTTACTTCTTTGTTGGAAAGCAAACCGGGGAACGCAGCTCGATGCTCAGGAAAAGGACGCCGGCTTGGTCCGCAAAACCCTTCTGTCCGTCGGAGCGCCGAGGGAGACTAGGCAACACAATTCAGGCGATCCTCATCGAATCATGTTCAGGTTGCAAGACGGGAACACCTCGCACGACGAACTCTTTCCTCTAGCGCGCGGAGTCAGCGCGGATCATTCGAATGCCGAACACGCCTGAAATTTCGTTTCCGTCGGCAGCTTCGAAGCGTACTGTTACTTTCTGCTTTCCCTCAACCAACTGAGGCGGTAGAGCGTATTCGACGTCAAAGAAGCGAATATCCTGTTCCGGACTGCGCCGTTCCGTTGCTTGCTGCCCCACTTTCGTACCGTCCACCAGAACGTCGAACGTCCCATTCCGGCGGGCTTCATTGCTGTAAGTTACGATCAAAGTCATCGGATGGGCGGTATCGACGGGAAGGTCCAAAGAGAACCACTTCGACCCGCGTCGCCCATAATGCCCCAGCAATTGGATCGGGGAGGTGTCTTCTCCCTCCTGGTTGAAATCGCGTTCCGTCTGCATTTGGCCGGGCTGCGCAAAGGCCACGGTCGATGCTTCCAGTTTCTTTTTTCTTTCTTCTTCAGCAACGTAGGCCTCGGATTTCTTCTTCCATTCCTGCGGCGTGAATACGTCCCAGTAAATAGCGTATCTACGTCGCGGCAATTGATAAAAGGGGAGAAAATCGATATCCGAGGTCAATCCCACTCCTGAGGTGCGGAACATCCCGGGTTTGCCGGTCACGGGTTTTAGCCAATTTTCCACCGGTAGTGCCGCAGCGACCAACACAGGTGCCTGTGATTCCGCGCTTCGCTCCGGGCCTCGTCTTCTCTCTTGTTCCTGCCCTAGATCTCCGGCCAGAACCAGCGGGCCCCACATCAAGGCAAGACGATTTGGATTGTCGGGCAAGGGTTCCGTTCGGAGAGTTTTCGGCAACACTAACTCCACGCTGTCCCCTTTTTTCCACGTGCGATCAATCTCGACGTACGAATCGGCTCTTGGAAGATTCGCCAGCGATTTGCCGTTCACCTTCACGCTAAAGCCTGTGCCGGCCCAGTAGGGCCGCCGCAGCGCCAACGTAAATTTCTTCGGCGTATCTGAAGTGATTTGCAGCGAAGCGAACTGGCCGTCAGGGAAGTCCGTGCTCATTTTCAGTTTCACATTTGCCGATTGCCAGTTCGCGGTCGACGGAGCATATAGGCTTACCCAAAGCTTGTCTCCGGATTCGTAATAGATTCCGTACGCGTGGAGCGCATGACTCTCCATACCGGAACCAACACAGCAGGTAAAGTCTTCGTACTTGTCTTGGTATTCGTGCTGGACGCCGCGGCCAACCGGCACCATGTAGCAGACCCGGCCGTCGTTTGGATCCTGGGACGCAAGAATGTGGTTGAACAAGGCCCGTTCATGGAAGTCCGCGTAGCGGATGTCAGGTTCGACGGAGAACAAAGCGCGGGCCATCTTGATCATGTTGTAGACGTCGCAGGTTTCCGCGGTGCGTCCGTCAATCATGTTATCTAGCTTGTCTGGCGGACCGAGATACTCGTTCTTGCCGTGGCCCCCCGTCGCGAAGCTATGGTGCAGCGCAACCTGGTCCCAGAAAAATGTCGCGGCTCTGTAATCTGCTTCATCGCCCGTATAAATGTAGCGCACGAGGGACCCCAGAAGCTTGGGAACTTGGGTGTTGCCGTGTTTGCCGGAAAGTATGTCCTTGCCGACAGCAAGCGGATCGACAATGGCGCGATGTTGAAATTTGCGGGAAAGCGCCAACCATCGAGCATCGCCGGTGTCCGCGTAGAGGTCGGCGGCCACTTCGTTCATGCCACCGAATTCCGTAGCAAGCATCTTCTGAATCTGTTCCTCGTCCAATCTTGCGAGAATACTCTCAGCCCAGCCGGCGAACTTAATCTCTACTTCCAAGGCCTCGCGGTTGCCCGAGTAACGGTAGGCATCGCGTAGCCCGGCAAATATTTTGTGTTCGACGTACCATGGAGACCAAAGCCCATTCAGATCGAAACCCCCTGACCGTATGATGCCTCGGCACAATTCTTCAAAATGGATCTTTCCATCAACGCCGTCTTTGTCCATGAGGGCACCCAGGTAACCATCGCCCTGCTTTTCTTGAATTTCTTTGAGCTCCTTCACGATGTAGTCGGCGCGTTCCTTGAAGCGCGCGTCATCCGTCGCAGCCCACATGAGGCTCACAGCGGACAGGTAGTGTCCTGCAATGTGACCCGTGAGTTGCCGACCCGGGCCGTCCCATCCACCGTAACCTTTCGCTTTAGGTTCCAAGCCGGCGCGCTGACGTAGGAAAGCCAGCATCCGGTCGGGTTCTAGCTCGAGGAGATATTTGGCGTCCAGTTCTTGCGCAACCTTGAGAGGTCCACCCAGCAAACGCACGTCACTTAGAGGAAGAGGGCGGGCCTTCACAATTCTGTTCTTGGAGATTTGAGCAGGATTCCGCGCTTGCGCGAGAGCACTCACCTGAAAACAAAGACTCATTGCCAGAAGGACAGGAAGTAATCTTCTCACAGAGGCCTCCACAGCAATTTGAATATATTATACAATATCAATCCTGGCCAAATTTAAGTGGTTGCGTTGGTCTATTCGTTTTGGAAATGTACAAGGTCTAGGCAACACTTGCGATCGAGCTGACTGCAAGATACTAGAACCTTCTATCGTTCGCGATCGGCACGGAGGCTACAGGTGGGTATCATGCGGAGCTTCTTTCTGACGTGCTCGCAGAGTCGATGGCTGCGCGAGCAAGCACCTCGCTATGGGTTCGTGCGACGGACCGTGTCCCGATTCATGCCCGGGGAAACAGTATCTGATGCTCTCGCCGCCGCTGTTGAGCTTCGCGAGCAGTCGATCGGGACGGTCTTCACGCAGCTAGGAGAAAACGTTTCCGATCCCACTGAAGCGGAACAAGTTACCGTCCATTATCTCGATGTGCTGGACCGTATTCGTTCCCAAGGATTGCACACGGAAGTGTCGGTGAAGTTGACTCAGCTTGGTTTGGACCTCGACCCAGAGCTCTGCTACAAGAATCTTGCGAGGGTCATCGAACACGCGGGAACGCGAAGTGTTGTCTGGATTGACATGGAGGCAAGCCACTACGTCGATCCGACGTTGACATTGTATCGTCGCGCCAAGTTGGCATACCCGAATGTTGGCGTCTGCTTGCAGGCATACCTCTTCCGCACAGCTCAAGACTTGGCATCCTTGGTTCCACTCGGAGCTGCGATTCGCCTCGTCAAGGGCGCCTACAACGAGTCGCCGGAGGTGGCTTTCCCGCGTAAAAAGGATGTCGATGAGAACTACTTTGCGTTGGCCAAGCAGTTGTTGGGGGACGAAGCGAGAGCCAGGGGTGTGCGCGCGGCAATGGCCACTCATGATCAGAAACTCATTCACCGCATCACGGAGTTTGCAGCGTCCCGGGAAGTAAGTAAGGATTGCTTGGAATTTCAGATGCTGTATGGCATTCAACGGGGCGAACAGCGTCGACTGGCCCAAGAGGGATGGAATTCAATTGTCCTAGTTGCATACGGCAGTTTCTGGTTTCCGTGGTTCATGAGGCGCTTGGCGGAACGTCCCGCCAACGCTGTCTTCGTCATTCGCAACCTGCTAGCGACGTGAGGCCAGCGTTGCAGAAAGGTCAGTCAACTGCGCTCATGATGCACTCCTCCAGCCCATACAGCCAGATCGGACGAGAGCATTCGGCTGCTAACCGAATGCTCTAGCCGTGTCGGGATTTTTGGGAGCAAACTTGGAGCAGCATACAGCATAAGGATGGCTCGGAACTCGTAAGCGCAACCGAAGCAACGACTTAGATTGAATTTTCGTCCGCTTAGAAGGCAGACGCTCTATCCAACTGAGCTACGGGCGCACAGCTAACGACCATGTGTAGTTTAGTGCCTTTGTTGAGCCAATCGCAACGCCCAGGTTGCAAAGCAAACGCCCAATGTTGGCGGTGAAGTACCGAGCGGACTGAGATCGGTGAATTCAACGTCCTCGCGATGCGCTTGCAAGTACAGTTTCGTGTTCGTGGCTCACGCTGGAAATGTTATCGAGCACGGCGCGGAAGATGTGCATCCGGTAGTAGACGTAGACGAAATATATCACCGGCATGACGAGCAAGGCTACGCCCAAATTGACGCCATTGGCGCCGTAGCTTGCGGCGCTGGCCAGACCAGCTACGGCCGCGCCCACAAGGAAGTACGGGAACGTCCATTCGTAGCAAGAGGACCATATCTCTCTGAGGGAGCGTCCTTCAGCCAAAGAAACGACGAGCGAGACGAGCCCGGTGTTCAGCGTCATGTATACGCAGGCTCCCAGAACCATCATCACTGCCATTGAATTCAAAGCGAGCATCGTGGGAATAGTGTGCGAAGTCCAGAATGCCGCCGCGGTACAAATCGTCAGACATGTCGCGTTAAAAAGCACTTGCACAGGCTTCGGCCGCGTCTGCGTCTTCCAAAGGGATTGCACGAGCGCCCCGCCGAGGCCGATCAATACTGTCTCGCCAAAACTGAACAACGCGATGCCGGTGAGAATGAATACGAAGTTTATGGAGATCGTGGTTTTAAAGCCCGGCAGGCGAATCTTCATGGCTGAGGCCACCATCGCCAGCCCAAAGAACAAGAGGAAGCGGGTGAAGTTTTCCGAATTCCATCGGTAAGCTGCGACAGTCAGCACGGCAACAGCAACTGCGGCGATCATTGCGATGTAGGCTTTGGCTAGGCTTGGCATTTTCTGTGTTCCTCCTCTCATCTCTTGCGCCTATACCTGCCTATTCGTCTCCGTCATCTCCGGCACTAAAGGCCTGAGTCACACTGGTACCCCACAGAACGGAATCGCCCCAGACGACGCTGAAGCCCTGATCGAGGTAGCTACCCCACACAACGGAATCACCCCAGACCACCGAATACCCTTGGACCGTGGTGCCGTTGAATACCGATGTGCCCCAAACAACTGAGGTACCCCACACTACAGAGCTATTCCAGATCGAAGTGGGATCTGCGACCAAGTACGCGGTACGCGTCAACGGGTCGTAGTTCACGGACGGTGACTTCGCGCTGCCCAGTGTGGGCGGAGCGAGATCCGTGCTCGAGAGCGCAGCCGCGACGTCCACGAAACCCGTGCCAATGGCAAAGATGTCGTGCTGAAGAGCATGGTTAAAGCCATGGCTATCAATTTCGTTTAGATAATGACTGTAGCCCTTCCAGGCTGTCTTCATGAGACGGGCCTTAACCTGATCGGGGGTCAGGGCTGGATTCTGTTGCAGCAAGAGCGCAGCCGCCCCACTGACTACGGGAGTTGCCATGCTTGTACCGCTGAGCCGGAAGTATTGCGGCGCACCATAGTAGCTGCCGCAACTTGTCCCTATGGAATTACAAGGGAACACATCAAGCGAAGGGTATGTCGTGGCGAGGGTGTTGTTGGAAGAGAGCAACGACACGACCCGATTGCCAGGAGCCGCCAAGTCCGGCTTCACGACGTGGTCAATCAGTGTTGGCCCCTTCGAGCTATAGCTGGCGATCGATTGGCTCGACTGAGAGAACGATCCGTGCAGGTTGCTCGCCCCAACGGTAATCACATAGGGGTCGTTCGCCGGCGCGCCGATGGTGGCGTAGCCTTGAGTGCCTAGAGACATGTCTCGTCCGGAGTTCCCGGCCGCTACAACCACGACGATGCCGGCATTCCACGCAGCTTCTGCCGCCTGGCAGAGTGGATCGAGCGTATAGCTCTCGTAGACTGGGCGTCCGAGCGACAGATTCAGAACACGGATGTTATAGGTGCTCTGGAGATTGATGGCTTGCTGGATGGCAGCGATCACTGAGCTGTCTGATCCAGCACCGTTTCCGTCCAGCACACGGAGATTGATTATACTGGCTTCGGGCGCTATGCCACGGTAAACGCCGGGGTAACGTTTTTGCTGCGAATCCGTTCCGTTGGAGGAGATGATTCCGGCAACATGCGTGCCGTGGCCGTAGGCGTCCGTGGTCGAGGAATCGCCAGTTACAAAGCTTTGGCTATAGACGACGCGCGTGGCAGGAGCGCCGCGGTCAGTATAGAGGTCATCGTGCACACCGACACCGCTATCCACGACAGCTATGCCTATTCCGGTTCCGTCCCAGCCCTGTGAATAAGCTATGTCGGCATTGACCGCGCGCACGACATGATCCAACGCGCCATTGAGTGGGCGATTGGGTGAGATGAAGACGACTTCGGGATCGTCGGCAAGGGCATCCAGCGCCTCGACAGGAATGGAATAGTGGGCGCCCTTAATGACGTCTAGCTTCCTCTTCAGGACTCCGCCCTTATTGTGAACTTTCTGATGGTAGGCATTGGTCGGCGTTTGGTTAAACTGGATGATCACGTCTACCGTTGCGCCGTGTTTACCGCCTTTAATAGCATCAAGGTCTTTGGACAGCTTATGTTTCTTGCTGTCGGCAAAGGACAATCCGGCAGCCAGCAAAGTAATCAGGGCCAAGAGTGCCAGCCGTCTGCCCCAAGTCGTTGTCTTTAGAAAGCCGTCGTGAGGGGATCGCATTGATTCCCGAATGGCGGACATTAGGTTCACTCCTGACTCATTTGACGTAGGGCCTCTAATTCGGAACAGAGCCCTGAGGTGCGCGCTGCTATTTCGTACAGGGAGTATGTCGGCCAGGCTCAATCCGCGTCGATAGTACAGAGGGTTCCCGGGTTTAGTACGAAGGTACAGGCGGTTTCGCCTGTCCGGCGAAACATCCGGTGGGAATGGTTTTGTGGATCGGCGGTCTTTCCGCTTGAATGCCAGTATCCCTTTCAATACAAAACCCTCACGTACTATTCCCAATCAATGGCCCGCCAATCAGAATTTCCTTATTAGCAAGAGCCGCGTTCTGCCCATTTTGTTGCGCTGGAGCGTTGAAATGCCACGGGGCCACTCTAGCTAGGGAATGGAGTGTTTGTTGGTTTGTCTACGCGTGGGGCTTGGGCGCTCTTGGAAAGGTAAGAGCCCTGCAGGAGCCGATCGGCAGAGAGTAGGAACGCGTGTGGTAGCAATCGCTGCGAAGAACTACTGGAGCAACACGTGGAGTGACGTCAAGTCGCTAGGGATTCCTGCGCTTACTTTTATCTTCACTCAGCTGATCGGAGGGCTGCCTCTATTGCCTTATGCCCTGCTAAAATGGCACTCCGATGATATTTTCCGATACGGCTGCTTTCTAACCGTCGCCCTGTGCGCCTCAGTGCTCAAAGTAAATTTGCCCGGCATCAAGGCTACGATGTCCGCGAACTTCCTCTTTATTCTCGTCGGCATTCTTGACCTCTCTTATTCTGAAACACTTCTGATGGGCTGTCTCGGGGGACTTGTCCAGACTCTTTGGCACGCCCAACCGCGTCCGCGCCCAATTCAGTGGCTTTTCAACCTGGCGAACCTCGCTCTTTCCATCAGCGCCGCAGAATTGGTCTTTCATAGCAAAGTCGCCGCGGACGTCGGATTTCGCTGGCCCATGTTGATGGCTGCGGCGGCGACAACCTACTTCGCCTTCAATACCATTTCCGTCTCCGGCATCATCGCCATGACCGAGGGGCGCAATCCCGTCCACGTTTGGAAGGAATGCTATTTGTGGGCCTTCCCTTATTACTTGCTCGGTGCGCTGATCGCTTGTGGCGTGAGCGCGGTCAATCGGCTGATCGGCTGGCAGTTCGGCCTTCTGGCCTTCCCCATCGTTTATTGGATCTACCGCTCCTATCAAACGTATTTGAGCCGTCTCCAGGCGCAAAAAAAACACGCTGAGGAGATTGCCGCGCTTCATTTGCGCACCATCGAGGCCCTTTCTTTGGCGATTGAAGCGAAGGACCACACCACCCATGATCATCTCCGTCGCGTCCAGGTTTATGCGGTCGAGATTGCCAAGGACCTCGGCGTGGACGACGCCCAGCTGAATGCCATTCGTGCGGCCTCCATGCTGCACGACATTGGCAAGCTCGCGGTTCCCGAGAACATTCTCTCCAAGCCGGGGCGCCTCACGCCCGAAGAGTTCGAGAAAATGAAAATCCATCCGATCGTCGGATCGGAAATTCTGGATCGCGTCCAATTCCCGTATCCCGTCGTTCCCATCGTGCGCTCCCATCACGAAAAATGGGACGGCACGGGCTATCCGGATGGCCTGAGGCGCGAGGCGATCCCCATCGGAGCCCGTATTCTTTCCGCCGTGGACTGTTTTGATGCTCTCGCTTCCGAACGGCCTTATCGCCGGGCATTGACTCCAGCAGAAGCCATGAACAACCTCAGCGCCGAAAAAGGACGCAGCTTTGATCCTCGCGTTGTGGAGGTCATGGAGCGGCGCTATCAGGAATTGGAGATGATGGTGAGTTCCATGGAAACCGAACGACTGCGCCTGGACATCGCCCCGAAGGTGGACCGCCAGGTTGCTCCCTCGTCCGGTTTCGCGGAATTGCCTGACGAAGCCGAAATCCGCGCTACCTCCTTCCTCTCTTCGATCATTTCGGCGCGCCAGGAGGCCCAGCTTCTTTTTGAGCTTGCTCAGACGCTCGGGAATTCATTGAGCCTGAAGGAAACGCTTTCCGTCGTCGCGGTCCGATTGAAGGAAATGATTCCGCACGACTCGATCGTTTTCTTTGTTTGCCAAGACGGGATGCTGATTCCGGAATATGTTCATGGCGTGGACTACGATCTGTTCAGCTCCTTGCGTATTCCCATGGGACAAGGTCTCTCAGGCTGGGTCGCGCGCAACGAAAAACCGATAACCAATGGCAATCCTGCCGCGGAAACTCTCCATCTCGGTCCTTCTTCGGGCATCACAAACTTGCAATCGGCCGTGTGCGTCCCTCTCCGAGGCCGCGTAGGTGTCGCCGGTGTCCTTACTCTTTACCATCGTGAGAAAAACTGCTTCACGAAGGATCATCTGCGCTTGCTCCTCGCGGCCAGCTCGAAACTCGGGCTCTCCGTCGAAAATGCGCTCCAATTCGAACAAGCGCAAAGCACCGCCAGCACCGATTATCTGACCGGCTTGCCCAACGCCAGATCGATCTGCCTCCATCTTGACAAGGAACTTACGCGCGTCCGGCGCTCCAAGGGGCCTCTTGCAGTGTTGTTGTGCGACCTGGACGGGTTCAAAAAGGTCAACGACAAACTCGGTCACTTGACGGGAAACAAGTTGCTTCAGGAAGTGGCCACGAAGTTCAAATCCTCCTGCCGGGAGTACGACCAGGTCGGCCGGCTGGGCGGTGATGAATTCGTCTTTGTGCTTCCCGAAGTCACCAGGGATCTCGTGACGGAGATGGAGAAACGGCTCACGCGCGCCGTGTGCGAAGCGAGCCACATGGTTTGCGGCGACACGATCGTTTCCGTCAGCGTAGGCAGCGCGTTTCATCCCGACGACGGCGTTTCAGCGGAAGAACTTCTTTCGGAAGCAGACCGCAGCATGTATCAGGTCAAAGAACAGCACTATTCGAAGCTTCAGCCGGCCTCCTAAATCGGATGCAGGCCCGGCAAACGCTTCGGCGTGAGTGAAAAGTGAACGAGACCCAAAAATCCGCGAATTTATTTCGGCTCGCGCTCCGGCGATTGGTCATTCTTTTCGGTCTCGGCCTCGTCGGAGCCCTTGCTAGCGCCACCCTGGTGCGTTTTGCGCCGGGATACGGCGTTACGGAGAGAGACCTCGATCCGCGCTTGAGCGCAAATAGTGCTGAAGCCTTGCGCCAAAAACAAGCGCTCAACCAAAGTCTGCCCGCGTTCTACTTCCACTATCTTTCAGCGCTTGCCCGCGGCGATCTGGGAGAATCCGATTCGCTCAAGCGCCCCGTTCGCGAACTCCTTCGCCAGAGGTTTCCTGTAACCGGCAACTCTGTCATTCGAGGCCTCGGAGTGGCATGGCTAGCCGCAGCGCTCTTGGCATCGCTGGGACTTGTCATTCGCGGTTGGTTTTTCGAAGCTTCGGCCATCGCCTTTAACAGTTTCCTGCTGTCTCTGCCCTCCGCCGTAGTGGCCATGCTTGCCGTTCATCTGCGCGCGCCGGTTTTCTTCGCGATTGCCGTAGCCGTCTTTCCGCGGCTCTATAGTTACATCCGAAACCTGCTGATTCGAGCATACGACCAGCCCCACGTTCTCGCGGCTCGCGCGAGAGGCTTGGGGAGCGGCGCCATTTTGCTCCGTCATGTGGTGCCTTTGGCAGCTCCGCCACTGCTTGCTCTTCTCGGAGTGTCGTTCGCCATTTCCTTTGGCGCTGCCATCCCTATAGAAGCGCTTTGTGATTCACCCGGTTTGGGCCAGCTTGCCTGGCACGCGGCTCTCAGCCGCGACCTGCCGCTCATCGTGAACGTCACCCTGATTGTTGCCCTCGTAATGCTTGTTGCGAATTCGCTTGCCGATTTTGCAGGCCGCACTTTCGCGGGGAGCACGTCATGACGCCTCTTCAGAAAGTGGCTGCCTCCTTCCTGTGCGCGCTTTTTGCTCTGATTGTGCTCGCAACATTTCTCTTGCCAGCGCACTACGCTCGCCAGTTCAGAGATATTCCCAACGCCGGTCCTTCCTCTGCGCATCCCCTCGGCACCGACGCATTGGGCCGCGATTTCCTGGCTCGCCTACTCTATGGCACGCGCGTTTCCTTGCTCCTTGCGCCGGCTGCCGCTCTTCTTGCGACTTTGATCGCCGCCGTATTGGGAAGCGCTGCCGGTCTTCTGGGAGGCTGGTTCGAACGCATTGTGCTGGCGGCGACCGATCTTTCTCTCGCTTTGCCGTGGCTATTTCTTCTCCTTGTCGTGCGTGCGATGTTGCCTCTCGACGTTCCGCCGCTCGTGTCCGTGGTCATTGCTTTTCTGATGATGGGCCTGCTGGGCTGGCAGGCTTCGGTCCGCGTCATCTGCGCTGCCGCGCGCGGCGTCAGAGACTCCGACTTCTTGCTTCTGGCGCGCTCCTCGGGCTGCAGACCCGCGCGCCTCCTGGTGCGCCATGTTGCGCCAAATCTCCGGCCGCTCTTCTATGCGCAGTTTTTCATTTCAATCCCGCTCTTCATTTTGACCGAAGCGAACTTAAGCATCCTGGGCCTCGGTGTCATGGAGCCGATGCCGTCCTGGGGAAATTTGATGCGCGGCTTCGAGGATTTTTCCACGCTCTCGACAAATCCCTGGAGGCTGACGCCCCTCGTCCTCCTCGTGATTGTAGTCATGTGTTTTCATCTCGTTCTGCCGTCGCAGGAGGTCGCCCAGTGATGCGCCGCGTTTGGATTGTTCTTGCTCTTACCTTTGTCTCGTGCTGGCCGGCATTCGCCGGCCCCCAGACTGCCGACCACTCCGGCGGCGAACTCCATTTCTGCTTGCGCGGTGAACCAAAAACTTTCAATCCGCTACTAGTCGAAGAGACGTCCTCGGAAACGATCCGCTACCTCACGGGCGGCGTCTTGATCCGTTTGAATCGGCAGACGCAAGCTCTCGAGCCCGGCCTGGCCACTTCTTGGAAAGTCAGCGCGGACGGCCGCACTATCAAATTTCATCTCCGCACCGGCCTGCATTTCTCCGACGGCACGCCATTCACTTCCGAAGACGTCGCTTACACGATGAAAGCTCTGATGGACCCGCAGCTGCACTCGCCCACGGGCGACTCTTTCCGGTCCGGCGAAGGCCAAGTCACCGTTCAAACGCCTTCCGCGGATTCCGTCGTTGTTACTTTTCCTGCTCCCGTGGCGGGGCTTGAGCGCCTCTTCGATCAAGTCGCGATTCTCTCCGCGCATTCTCCCAAAAAGGAGATGGCCGTCCTCGGCCCTTTCTATGTCGCGGACTACGCTCCCGGCTCCTCCATCCTTCTCCGGCGAAACACGAACTACTGGAAAAAAGACAAGGAAGGAAAGCCTCTGCCCTATCTCGATTCCATTCGACTCGATATTCAGCGCAATCGCGATATTGAATTGCTGCGCTTTCGCCGCGGTGAAATTCATTTGATCGACGTCCTGGACGCCGAATACTTCGACCGACTGCAGAAAGAAACACCCGCAGTAGCCCACGATGCAGGCACGGGCCTAGATTCGGAGTTCGTATGGTTTAACCAAGTTCCCACTGCGCCTTTTGCCGAAAACAAAAAGGCCTGGTTCCGCTCCACGGAGTTTCGCAAAGCCATTTCCATGGCCATTAATCGCGACGATCTGTCCCGGATCGTTTTTGGCGGACACGCTCGCCCGGCCTTCGGGCCTGTTTCCCCAGCAAACCATTTCTGGTTCAATTCTTCGCTTCCTGCTCCGCAATACGATTCGGCCGCCGCGCTTCGCCTCCTTGCCCAGGCAGGTTTTCGTCTCGAAGGCAGCATGCTGCGAGATTCTTCAGGAAATCGCGTGGAATTCACCGTCATCACCAATTCCGGAAATAAATCGCGCGAGCAAATGGTTGCCATGATTGAGCAAGACCTTTCGCAAATTGGAATTAAGGTCAACCTCGTCACGCTCGATTTTCCCTCGCTCATCGAGCGCATCACTCGCACGTATGACTATGAAGCTTGTCTCCTCGGACTCGTCAACACCGACCTCGATCCCAACAGCCAGATGAACGTGTGGCTTAGCTCCGCGGAAAATCATCAATGGAATCCCAAGCAATCGAAGCCCGCGACCGCGTGGGAAGCGGAGCTAGACCGCCTGATGCACGCGCAGGCCTCCGCCACTTCGGACAAAAAACGCAAAGCCGACTGGGACCGCGTTCAGCAAATAGTTGCCGAGCAGCAGCCCTTCATCTATCTCGTGAACAAAGATGCCATGTCTGCCGTTTCGCCGGCCGTCGTCGGCTCCGCTCCTTCTGTGCTCGATCCCCACGCTTTCTGGAACGCGGAAGTTCTTCGCCTCGGCGCCGATCCCGCGTTGGGGGCACAGAAGTGACCGAGGTTTCTCCACTTCTTTCGCTCCGGCTCTCCGTCGATTACCGCAACAAACCTGGAGTCTTGCGCGATGTCTCGCTCGAAATCCAGCCCGGAGAAATTCTCGGCCTCGTCGGGCAAAGCGGCTCCGGAAAAAGCACCCTGTCGCTGGCGATTCTGCGTCTCCTTCATTTGAAAGGCGGAATCGCCCGCGGCGATCTGCGCTTCAAGGGCGAAGACCTCTTTGCAAAGACCGAAGCGCAAATGCGCTCGCTTCGCGGCCGCGAAATCAGCATCGTTCTGCAAAGCCCGTTGTCCTCTCTCAATCCCGCTCTTCGCATCGGGTCGCAACTCGGCGAAGCCTGGCGTGCTCACGCCACCGGAACGCAAGCAGAATGCTCCGCAGCCATCGGCAACGCGCTTTCGAGCGTGAGTCTCCCCAATGACGCCGACTTTCTTCGCCGCCGCCCTGGCCAACTCAGCGTCGGTCAAGCCCAGCGCGTCATCATCGCCATGGCCATCCTTCACCGCCCTTCCTTGCTCATCGCCGATGAAGCCACCAGCGCCCTGGACACCATCACGCAATCCGAAATCCTGCGCTTGTTTGCGCAACTCAACCGCGAACTCGGCATGGGCATCCTTTACATTTCCCACGATTTGCTGTCGGTCGCTACGCTCTGCCATCGCATCGCCATTCTGAACGCCGGCGAAATCGTCGAGTGCGGTCCCCCATCGCAAATATTTGGCGCCCCCCGGCACGCCTACACACAGAAACTTGTCGCCGCCCTCCCCCGCCTGCCTATTTTTGATTGTTCTTCCGGCACGCTCTCAAAGCCGGCTCCAAACGAAGAACATCTCGAACCAGTTTTCAGAAGCAAATAGGCTTGGAAATGAAAGGAAATAGCGCATCCATTGGAGCCGAACCGCTTGGGAGCAAGATAACAAGTCGCACCTGGTATCGCATCTTGTGGGTTGTCGAGATAATAGCAATCGTAATCGCCACGTTTGTGGTGACCGTGCCGATTCAGGACTACGCTCTCAGGGAGTTCAAGGAATGGCTCAGCCGTCCATCACCGGAAGCATTGTCGGCATTTCGCAACAAACAACAAGAAGAGTCCCGCCTCCGTATGACCATCGCAGCCCCTTTCGTTACCCTGGCAATTCTGTTGGCCCTTCCTCTGTACCGATTGCGTCCGAAGTCAAAGAGCTAGCCATTACAGGTACCATTGCCAACTTCCTTTTTCTACTGTATGCTTTTCTTATGTCGATGTTTACCCAGAAGAACGCGCCCCTCTGCATCTGTTGTATGTGCTATATGCGTGTGTCTTCTGGCGCGGAGAGGCTGAGCTTCTAAAGTTCTAAACTAGCCTCGAACGGTTTTCCCACCCACCGCCAGAAACGAACTGGCAGGTGGGATTTTTATTTTGGGAGCAAACGAGTTTCAAACTGAACGCAAAGGAGAAAGCAATGTCCGATTACAAACACCCGGAAGTTTTGGTTTCAACCGATTGGGCCGCTCAAAATCTCAATTCCCCCAATCTTCGTTTCGTCGAAGTCGATGTGGATACCACCGCCTACGATCAGGGACACATCCCCGGCGCCGTCGGCTGGAACTGGCAAACCCAGCTTCAGGACAATATTCGCCGCGACCTCATCGACAAATCCACGCTCGAAAGGCTTCTCAGCACCTCCGGCATTTCCAATGACGCCACTATTCTTCTCTACGGCGACAACAACAACTGGTTCGCCGCGTACGCCCTTTGGCAATTGAAGCTTTACGGCCATAAGGACGTCCGCCTCATCAATGGCGGCCGCAAGAAATGGCTCGAGGAGAAGCGCGCTGTTACCAAGGATCCCGCGAACGTCGCTCCCAAGTCCTATCGCGTTTCTGGTATCGACGAATCCATTCGCGCGCGCAAGGAAGAAGTCTTCGCCATAGTGGACGGCCGCAAGCCTGGCCAGCTCGTCGACGTTCGTTCCGTCGACGAATTCACCGGCAAGATTATCGCCCCTCCGGGCATGACCGAAACGGCCCAGCGCGCCGGTCACATTCCCAAGGCCGCGAATATTCCCTGGGCGCAGGCTTCCAACGAAGATGGCACTTTCAAGTCCTACGACGACTTGAAAAAACTCTACGAGTCCAAGGGCGTCAATGGCAAGGACGAAGTCATCGCCTACTGCCGCATCGGCGAGCGCAGCTCGCACACCTGGTTTGTCCTCAAGTATTTGCTGGGCTTCAACCAGGTCCGCAACTACGACGGATCGTGGACCGAATGGGGCAACCTCATCGGCGCCCCGATCGTCAACGAAACCCGTGCCGCCCATCCCGAAGCAGCTGCCGCCGCACGCTGAGCCTGCTTTGTAGCGCCGGATCTTAGTGCAGAGCAGGGGGCCAAGGGCGAAGACGCCTCTCCCGTCTTCGCCCTCAAATCTCGGTGCACGCGGTGAATTTGCACTGCTCTTTCTCAGACGTAAAACTGATTACGGATAACTGATAACTGAAACGCGTTTTTTGTCCGGTGGCGCGGTCGCCAAGTGGTAAGGCAATGGTCTGCAAAACCATTATCGGCGGTTCGATTCCGCCTCGCGCCTCCAATCTTTCATTTCTCTTCTTCGCTCTTCGCGTTCGCCCGTTCCCCTGTTGCTCTCATGGAACGTCCTAAGGCCGTTTCCGCTGACATTGCGCCCTAGAACAGTTGCAAAATAATGACGAGCCCAGCGAACACCCCACGTAGCGTCTTCACCCGGGCTCCAATTAGAATGCTTGCAAACGCCCGAAAGGACTTAATCGTATGAAAAAGCTCATCTTCTTGTTGCTGGCATTTTCTGTTTTCGTCGTTCCCTCGCGCGCCCAGTCCGTAGACGCTTCTGTCAGCTACTCCTACTTCCGCCTGGGAGGTTCCGGGGGCATAAATCAGAATGGCGTCAGCGGATCAGTCGCCTACAATCCCAATCGTTGGCTCGGCATCGTCGGCGATTTCGGCGGTTATCATGCCTCCCCTTTTGGTGTTTCCTTGAACACCTACACCTATCTTTTCGGCCCTCGCCTGACTCTGCGTAATCCCTCCAAGATCAATCCATTCGCACAGGTGCTTCTTGGCGGCTCGCGCATCACTGCCGGATCGGGCGGCGGCTCTGCCAACCAGTTTGCCTATAGCCTTGGTAGCGGTGTGGACATCGGCCTGCTCCCCCATTTGGCCTTCCGTCCCCAAGTGGACTACATCGGCCTTGAAACCTCCGGCTCGCGCACCAATTGCACTCGGGTCTCTGCCGGATTCGTCGTCCATTTCTAGCAAACACCACAAATCGCGTAATCCCGACCGGAGGGGGCCCCGAGCCTGGTCGCAAGGGACTGATTGGTGCCGTGAACCCTATGCGCTGGCCAATTCCTTCAGCAGCGCCTTGCCTTTGCGGAACCATGGCCGCTCCCGCCGTTGCATGTACCGCGGCAGAGTGCGTTTCTTCGCCTCCAGCTTCTGCAGCCACTCGCGCGCCTCTTCTCCCCGGTTCGCGGTTTTTAGGAAACTTGCGTAGTTGTACAGCGTCTCCGGCGTCGTCGAAATCTGCGTGACCTCCGCGAAAAGCTGGTCCGCGCGCTCAAGTTGACCCGTTCGCGCGTAGGCGTCCGCAAGCAGCCCCGCAGCACGGTAATAATCGAATTTCCGGTCGGCGGCGACGACGCGCTCCAGGTCCGGAATCGCGCCCGCCAGATCGTTCAACCCCAGCGAGCACTGCGCCCGTGAATAAAATGTGTACGGCGAAGCGCCTCGCGCGTCGACCGCGTGAGTGAACGCCTCACGTCCTTTCGCAAATTCTCGCTGGTCCTTATAGAGTTCGCCCAGCTCTTCGTAATTTGCCGGAGAAGGATTGTCTATAATGTCCGTTTCGACCTTCTGAATGCGCGAGCGCCGTCCAAATCCCTGAAAGAATCCGCGAAGGAGCCCGAGGTCCGGCAGTACCTCCGCGAGGATGTACACCGCTGCCCCAGGCGGTCCGAGAAAAAATATCACGTAAAACCAATAGCCTTCCGGCCGGCGCCTGATGAAGTGCACAATCGCCAGGCCCTGTAAGAGGAAGCCCCACGGATAAAAAAGATGGCCGAGTCCAAACATGGATGACCGCCTCGCCGACAGAATCGCTTTCCTTCACTTGCTGGTCAAACGGAAACTCTACTTGCTTCGTGCGAAAGTTTACTGCCTGATGGGACGATTTTCCCCTGCTATGATAGTGCCAAATGAATCCTATCGAAACGCTCGGCCTCGCGTTGGGAGCCGGATTTTCTTCCGGTCTGAATCTCTACGCCACCGTCGCAACGCTCGGCCTGCTTCAGCGTTTCGGCGTGCTCCGTCTCCCACCGGGATTGCAGGCTCTGGCTCATCCATTGGTTCTCGGAATCGCCATCGCGCTCTATCTGCTGGAATTCCTCGCGGACAAGATTCCGTATTTTGACACTGTTTGGGACGCCGTCCACACCTTCATTCGTCCGCCCGCCGCGGCTATACTTGCGTACGCGGCAGCCAGCGGGGCCGCGCCTGAATGGCGCTGGAGCGCCGCACTCATCGCCGGCGGAGTCGCCCTCACCTCGCATGGCACAAAAGCCAGCGCGCGCGCCGCTGTGAACGCAAGCCCCGAACCATTCAGCAATTGGGCGCTAAGTTTTGGTGAAGACGTCCTCGCCGTTTGGCTGACTTGGATGGCGACGGTTCATCCCTTTGCGGCCACTATCATCGTCGCCGCGCTCGTAGCACTCTCAGCCTTCTTGCTTTACCATCTTTTCCGTTTTGCGCGCCGCGCCCTTCAGCGCCTCTTCGCAACGTAACTGCGCCACGCTCGGCAAGGCTGTTATTTCAAATACGCGGCAAGCCAATCCAAAAACGTCTTGTACCAAAACCGCGCGTTCTGCGGCTTCAGCACCCAGTGGCCTTCGTCGGGAAAAACGACCAGCTTCGACGGCACTCCCTGCCGTTGCAGCGCGTTGAAAAATTCCAGCGACTGCGTGTACGGCACGCGATAATCTCTTTCGCCTGCAATTACCAGCGTCGGCGTCTTGAATTTTACGAGTTCGCCCGCGTATGTCACCGGTGCCCACTTCTTGTAACTCTCCGGATTCGACCACGGCGTGCCCTGCATGTCGTGCTCCTCGAACCAGAGTTCTTCGGTCGCGTACATCGCCACTTTGTCATACACGCTCGCGTGGCTGATGATGGCTTTGAACCGGCCCGTATGCGTGGCGATCCAGTCCGCCATGTATCCGCCGTAAGAGCCGCCCGCGGCGGCCATGCGCGAGCTATCGACGAACGGATATTTTTTCAGCGTGTAGTCCACGCCGTTCATCACGTCGACGTAGGCTTTGCCGCCCCAGTCGTTGGTGATTTCATCGGTGAATTTTTGTCCGTACCCGGTCGAGCCGCGCCGGTTGATCATCAGCGTCACGTATCCGGCCGCGGAAAAAACCTGCGCGTTCCACCGGTAGCCCCACGCATTCGACCACATCGTCTGCGGCCCGCCGTGCAGCAGCACCAGCAATGGATATTTTTTCGTGGCGTCAAATTTCGGCGGCCGGAGCAGCATCGCTTGCACTTTGGTGGCTTCGGCGCCGTCGAACCAGAATGTCTCCGGAGGGTTCATCTCCAGCCCTGCGAGAATCGAATCATTCTGATCGGTCAGTTGCCGTACATTCGAGCCATCACTGGACGCTGCGAAAACCTCTGCTGGCAAAGTGAGGCTGGTTCGCTCAAAAACCAGTGTTTTTCCGTCCGCGCTGAACGATATCGCTGTATTGTAAGTGTCGGAGATAATTTGTTTCGGTTGCGCTCCAAGGCGCGCCGCCATCGCGTAGATGGGCTTCTGCGTTTCGTTCTCCGCCGTTAAATAAATCGTCTTGCTGTCCGGCGACCAAGCGAGTTCGTCCGCGCTGCGGTCAAACGTTTCCGTAAGATTCTCGATTCTTCCCGCCGCGCGGTCGTAAATCATCACGCGCCAACGATCCGCTTCATATCCCGCGGTAAGCTGCGCGTGATAGGCGATGAATTTTCCGTCCGGCGAATAGACAGGGTTCCCATCGAATCCCGATTGCCTTGTGATGCGTTTCGCCTCGCCGCCCGCCACCGGAACGATGAACAAATCGGCGTTCGTGCTGATCGCTTCCATCTTGTCAACGACGGCGGTGAAGCAAATCTCTCTTCCATCCGGCGAAAAGTTAATATCCGCTGGCCTGCCGCGCTCATCCGGTGGAACATCGTACTCCGCTCCTGTCGTCAGATCGCGTGGGGCCGCGCTCCCATCGGCTGGAATTACGAACAAGTGGCTGCGTTTTCCTTCGTTCCAATGTGTCCAGTGACGATAGAGAAGATGCTCGGCGACGTGCGCTTTCACTTTGTTCTTTTCTTTTTCTTCATCGCGCTTCTTGTTGCAATCGTCGTCGTTGTTCAGGGCAGCCGCGGAGCGGCTAACGCAATCCGGATAAACCGAAGACGTAAACGCGATCGTCTTTCCGTCCGGCGACCACTTCACCATCTCCGCCCCGGTCGAGAGTTTCGTCAGCGCGTGCGCTTCGCCGCCCACCATCGAAAGCAAATAAACTTGCGATTCACCACTACGCGAAGAGAGAAATGCGAGCGTTTTTCCATCCGGTGACCAAACCGGCGAAGAGTCGTGTCCGCTCTGCGTCAATTGCATCGCGGCTCCGCCGCCCGCCGTCGGCACGACCCAGATATCGCTCACACCGCGGTTCGCGTCCATGTCTGGAGTGGACACGGTGTACGCCACCCACTTCCCATCCGGTGAAACTTGCGGCTCCGCGATGCGGTGCAGCTTGATCATGTCGTCAAAAGTGATGGCGTGCTTCGCCGTTTCCTGCGCAGAATTCGCTGGTCCGGATCCCAGCAACGCGCTCGCGAAAACGCACTGCAAAATAACGCCTTTCATTTCGTTTTTTCTCCAGTGAAACGCAATGAATCGCAACGGTGCAGGCAGAATCGTACCATGCAGAATCACACGATGCAGGACCACGGATAATGTCACGTTTCCCTGCCGAATCCAATAGCTCGGCTCACTTAGGTGCGGCTTGAAAGACTTATCCCAACGGCGCTAGTGCCGTTCTCGACTCTGCTACAATCCTTCCCCGGATATCTCATGCCGACCAGCAGCGGACTTTTTCCCCGCCATTTTAAGAAGACCGTTCCCATCGCCGCTCGTGGGGAAGGATGCTGGATTATCGCCGCCGATGGCCGTCGATTCCTTGACGCTTCCGGACAGGCTGCAGTCGTCAGCATCGGTCACGGCGTGCCGGAAATCGGCCGCGCAATGGCGGAGCAATCTTCCCGGATCGCTTTCGCGCACACTTCGCAATTTCACACGGCTCCGGCGGAACGACTTGCCAAGCGCCTGCTCGCGATGGCTCCGACGAATTTTCGCAACGGCGGCCGCGTCTATTTCACTTCCGGCGGCTCGGAAGCAGCCGAAACCGCTATTAAACTTGCGCGGCAGTTTCACATCGAATGCGGCCACAAGGATCGTTACCGCGTTTTCTCGCGCCGCCAGAGCTATCACGGCAGCACTCTTGGCGCTATGACTGTTAGCGGAAATGTTGCTCGCCGCGCTCCCTACGAACCGCTCCTCGCGGAATGGGGACACATTGCTCCCTGCTTTTGCTATCACTGCCCTTTCGAAAAAACTTTTCCGCAATGTGAACTCGCTTGCGCTGACGATCTTCAAGTCCATTTAAGTGGGCAAGCGCGACAGCAAGCGGCCGCGTTTATTTTTGAGCCGGTTGTCGGCGCCACTCTCGGCGCTGCCGTCCCGCCTGAAGGTTACGCAACGCACATCGCGGAAACCTGCCGCAAGAATGAAATCCTGCTTATCGCCGACGAAGTCATGACCGGTATGGGCCGCACCCGAAAGCCTTTTGCCGTGCAGCACTGGGACGTCGAGTCGGACATTATTCTGGTTGGCAAAGGAATCGCTAGCGGTTACGCGCCGCTGGGCGCGGTTCTCGTTTCCGCGCGCGTCGTCGAAGCTTTCGAGCATGGCTCGGGCGCCTTCGTGCACGGCTTCACGTATCAGGCCCATCCAGTGTCCGCTGCTGCGGGCAACGCCGTGCTCGACTATCTGGAAACGCACAAACTTTTTGATCGCGTGAATGCCGCCGGGCAAGAGCTGCACCGCGCGCTTTCTCCGTTGCAATCTCATCCGAACGTCGGTGATGTGCGCGGTCTTGGACTGCTTCTTGGCGTCGAGTTCGTTAAGAGCAAAGCTATTCGCGAGCCTTTCCCGAAAGAACAAAACATCGCGGAGAAAATTCGCCAGGCTTGTCTGGAGGAAGGCGTTCTGACCTATCCAACACAAGGCTGCATTGACGGCTTGCGTGGTGACCACATCCTTCTCGCGCCGCCGTTCACGATCTCGTCGGAGGAATGCGCGCTGATTGCTCGCGCGCTGCAGTCCGCGGCGGCGAAAGTGTTTTCAACTTGAGTCAGCATGAGGGCAGGTTTGTTTGCAGTGAGTTCCTGTTCTTTTGGAGAACAAAATAAAAATGCGGCTTCCCTTGCGCACTCTTGTAGTCTCGATTCCCTTTTTTCTCTTGACCTTCGCGCTTTCTGCTCAGCTCAAGCAGGCGGCCCCGCCGGCCACTCCGATTCTCGGTTTTTCTCCCCCATATGCCGCCGCGGAGCACGCTCTCGAATCCACGTTTCAATCCATTCCCTCTGCCGAAAAAGCGCGTGAATGGCATCGCACGTTTACAGCCGAACCGCATCCCGCCGCTTCCGAACGCAACAATCAGCTTGCGGACTTCATCGCGGACGAATGGCGCAAACAAGGCTGGGAAGACGTTACGCTTCGCCGCTACGACGTTTTGCACTCGCGTCCGCGCAGCGTCTCGCTCGAAATGACTGAGCCCGTCCATTTCACCGCATCTCTGCGCGAAGATGCTTACAATGTCGATCCAGATACGAACAATCCCGCCGTATCCGGCTCCTACTTTGGGTACTCCGCATCCGGCGACGTCACCGCTGAAGTCGTCTACGCGCACAGCGGCAATCCCGAAGATTACGATTTATTGCGGAAGAACGGCATCAGCGTAAGAGGCAAGATCGTTCTGGTGCGCTACTCGAATCCTTACAGTTATCGCGGCTTCAAAGCGCTCACAGCTGAACGTGAGGGCGCCGCCGCTCTGCTCATTTATTCCGATCCCGCAGAAGATGGTTCCGCGCGCGGCAAAGTTTTTCCTGATGGTCCGTGGGGCCCGGAGAGCCACACCCAGCGCGGCGCAATCACGTACGATTACATCGTTCCCGGCGATCCCACCACGCCCGGCTGGGCTTCCGTCCCCGGCGCAAAACACATCGCCCCTGAGGAGGCGCACTCGCTGCCAAAGATTCTCGCGCTCCCACTTTCGTGGCGTGACGCCGAGCCGCTTCTCGAAAATATGAATGGCCCCGAAGCGCCAAAAGATTGGCAAGGCGCTTTGCCCATCACGTATCGCTTCACCGGCGCGGTCAAGGTCCACGTAAAAGTGGACATGGACACCGGCATGCAGCCTTACACCGTCGTCGAAGCGCGCATTCGCGGCAGTGAGTTGCCCGACGAATGGGTTCTGCTCGGCAATCATCGCGACGCTTGGGTGTTCGGCGGAGTCGACCCTTCGAGTGGGACCGCTTCGATGATGGAGCTGACGCGCGCTCTTGGGGAACTCAAGCAGCGCGGCATTCGTCCGCGGCGCACCATGGTGGTTTGCAGTTGGGATGGCGAAGAATACGCGCTCACGGGCTCGACGGAATGGGGCGAGCAGTTCGCCGGTGATCTCAAGAAAAAGCTGGTTGCTTATCTCAATGTGGACGAATCCGTCGCGGGAGCCGCCACCACAGCTGGTCCCGAGGGCCTGAGCTTCTCGCCCTCCGCTGTCGCTTCGCTTGCGCCGGTGCTCGTGGAAGCTTCAAAAGATGTTCGCGCGCCATCCGGCAAATCTCTGTACGAAGCGTGGCGCGCCACTTCGATGCGCGATACGAAGGCCAGCGCTCCGCCGCTCGACAGCGCGCTGGTGGAAACGCGGATTGGCAGCGGCTCTGACCACACTGTGTTCCTCAATCATCTTGGCCGGCCGGTGATCAACCTCGATTTTACGGGCGACTACGGCGTGTATCACTCGATGTACGACGATCATTATTGGATGGAGCATATCGGCGATCCCACGTTCGAGTACCACATCGCCTTGACGCGCATCTGGGGCCTCGTCGCGCTGCGTCTCGCGAACGCGGACGTTCTCCCGTTTGACTTCGACTTTAACGCCTCTGCGCTGGAACAATTCTTGCGCGAGCTCGAACACAAGAACAAAGGCGAGCTACAGCGCCTCTCATTGAAACGCCTTCACGCTCGCATCGTCGAATTCGGGAAAGAGGGAGATCTTCTACGCAACGCAACCTCACACAGTCTTTTGTCAGGAGCAACGACGTCGGAGGAAAAAACTCGGCGCCTCAACGAGCAGCTTCTTCAGGTCGAATCCAACTGGCTCGATCCCGTGGGCATTCCGGGCCGGCCATGGTTCCAACATCTTCTTTATTCCTCACGCTATACGTACGCGCACTTGGAATTCCCCGGGCTCACCGAAGCCGTGGAAAAACGCGATTGGAAATTGGCGGCACAGCAAGCGGGTTTGCTGGAAAAAGCGTTGAAGAAAAACACGAAATTATTGCGTTCGGCTCGATCCTCGTGGGAGAAAAACAAGAAATGATTCGCCCCTTTTCTTTTCGTTATCTGGTCATTCTTTTTTGTTCGTCAGTAATTGCATCGTTTTCCTTAGGGCAGAACAATCTGCCTGCCATGCCGCGCGCCCGCGATCTCGGCGTCCCGTTTGACGGCACACCCGGGCCGCTCAACGCCATCACCGACGTTTCCGGCGTCACCGTCGGGCACACCACGCTTATTTCCGGCGAAGGAAAACTGCAAGTCGGCAAGGGGCCGGTTCGAACGGGAGTGACCGCCGTTCTTCCGCGCGGAAAAGATTCGATGAGCAATCCTGTTTTCGCCGGTTGGTGGTCGCTGAACGGCAACGGCGAAATGACCGGCACGACTTGGGTGGAAGAGTCCGGCTTTCTCGAAGGCCCCGTGATGATCACTAACACGCACAGCGTGGGAGTGGTTCGCGATGCGGTCATTCAATGGCGCGTCAATCACGGCCAGCCGGATCCGACGAGTTACTGGTGGTCGCTGCCGGTCGTCGCGGAAACATGGGATGGCTGGCTCAACGACATCAACGGTTTTCACGTGAAGCCCGAGCACGCTTTGCACGCCATCGATACGGCAGCGTCCGGTCGGGTTGCGGAAGGCAATGTTGGTGGCGGCACGGGAATGGTCTGCAACGGTTTCAAAGGAGGAATCGGCACTGCTTCGCGCAAGCTGGACACGAAAGACGGTGGCTACACAGTAGGAGTTCTAGTGCAATGCAACTACGGCCGCCGTCCCGATCTCCGTATTGCCGGTGTCCCCGTGGGAAAAGAAATTCCTGAAGACGCTGCATATAGCTCGGCTGGATTCGCGCAAGAAGACCGAGGATCCATTATCGTCGTTGTTGCGACGGACGCGCCGCTCGTCGCGCATCAGCTGAAGCGGCTGGCCCGCCGCGTTTCACTGGGGCTCGGCCGGAACGGCAGCATCTCTGGCAACGGTTCCGGCGACATTTTCATTGCGTTCTCCACGGCGAATTCAGGCGCTGCAGCCGCCGACCACGTCGTCGATCTGAAAATGTTGCCCAACGACAAGCTTGGTCCGGTCTTCGCCGCCACCGTTCAGGCGACTGAAGAGGCCATCATCAACGCCATGATTGCCGCCGAAACCATGACCGGCATCGAGAATCACAAAGTCGTCGCGCTGCCCCACGACAAGCTTCGCGAAGTGCTCAAGAAATACAACCGCCTCATCCAATGAGTAGACGCAAAAGAGAAGGTCGTGGCATGTCACTCTAATTTTCTGATTCAATTCACGAAATTTTAGTGAAATAGTATTAGCGGCGGATGATAGTGCGGCTTTTAAAATCAAAAATAGCGTTTCAACCATCCAGTATGTCAAGCCAAGCCGCGACATTAATTCGTTCCCGCAGCTGCCGTTTCACCTGGTCAGAGTCCGTATCATGGTCTACGTTGATGCTGAACGAGCTGGCTACCGAAGTGCCGAGCCTGGCATATTTGTTATATTGTAGCGAATCGATGACCCGTCCATTTTCCACGTATGGGCGCACTGAAGAGAGATGGTAGTTATCCATCTGTAGGAGCGAGAAATCAGTCCAGTATTTCGATTGAGAAGGTCTACTCATATAATCCCTCTTGAGCGAATAACTTTCCACGCTTCTGATCCGCCCCCGCGCTCTACTGAAATATACGCTGGCGCGCAATGATTGACAAGGAGGCAACAGCCATGACCACAGAATCAAGTTGGAAACCGTGGCAGAGGCAAGCTATCTGGTTTCTGTTTGGATTAGGTTGTGGACTACTGGTAGCTGTGCTGATGGCCGCGCAGAATCTTGCGAAGATCACGAAAGTCGCCGATGCACAGGCCAAAAACCTCAGCCAGCAGACATTGCTCTTCGATCCGCCAGCAAATAGCGGCCTTGCGAACGCGGGCACGCCAATGACAGAGGTTTACAACGGGAATCGCGCAACGCCGTTAATTGGATACCCGCGTTGGATCATTGTCGGTAAAGTTAAGCCGACAATTGCCGGAAATCCAGCAGGGGCGAAGTATTCCTGCTACGATCCGCAGACCAACCAATACGACGGCCCTTACGTTCCCGAGAGTCCAACTGTACGCCCTTAACCGAAGTTTTGCCGGGTCGAATTGAATAGTTCGCTTTGGCGATGATTCGCTAAATCACTGGCACGGCGGTTTTGCGCCGTGGATTGAAGAACGGGAGCGGTACTACCTTTGCAGAAACGGTGTGGCGCACCGCTTCGACGGTCATCTCGATGCTCAACGTCGTGTCTACCTTTGCGCTGTCGCGGTTCACGCAAGCCAGCGCGACCATTTTTTTCAGTGTGGGCGACCATGTTGTCGAGGTGGCTTTGCCCACCTGCCGCCCGCCGCGATACACCGGCACGGCCACGCGGGAGGCCATGCTCGGCACTTGCGGCGCCATTTTCAGTTTGTCGTAGAGCGCCTCGACTTCGTTCCAGTCGATCTCCAGCCCTGCGAGCGCTCGCTCCGCGCCTCTCTTTGCTTCATGTGCCAGCGCTTCGCGTCCCACGAAATTTTCCTTCTTCAAGTCCACCAGCTTCCCCAGCCCGATTTCCGCCGGAGAATACTTCTGCGATGCAATCAACGCTTTCTTGCTCGAAATGTAATCCACTTCGATCAAAATCAGCCCTGCTTCGATTCGCGCGATGTCCAGCGCAATCATGCCCGCGGGATGAATATCAAACGCCTTGCCCTTGGCGATCAACGCATCCCACACTTTGACGGCGTCGATCCACGGCATCCATATCTCGAATCCCAGGTCGCCCGTATAACCCGTCCGCGAAATGTCCACAGGCACTCCCGCGATTTTTCCATGCGTCACGCGAAAATATTTCAGGTTGGTGATGTCCGCGTCCGCCGCCTCGTGCAGCACTTTGCCGGACATCGGCCCCTGCAGCGCCAGCGCCGCAGTCTGCTCCGAAATATCTTCAATCGTCAAGTCCAGCGCCAGGGCATTTTGCCGGAACCACCGCAGGCTGGGATCCGCGGCCGTCCAGCGATATTCATTCTCTCCCAGCCGCGTGATCGTTCCGTCGTCGATCACTTTGCCTTCGGGATCGCACCAGCAGCAGTAAATCACCTGGTCCACGGCCACTTTATTGATGTCGCGCGCAATCACGCGGTTCACGAACTTGGTGGCGTCGCGTCCCGTCACGCGGTATTTGAAGAGCGGGGAAATATCGATCAGCGCCGCGGAATTGCGGACGGCGTTGTACTCGTGCTCGTGGTGCATCTCGTAAACGCTGACGGTGTAATAGCCCGACCATTCGCGGTAGTTCAGGCTTTCGCACAGCGCCAGCGTTCTTTCGTGAAACGCGGTTCCGACGGGCAAGAATCCTCCTGATGAGCGCGGCAGTTCGCCGCTGCAAAGACACTGGATTATAGGTGCGAACTCTCGGCGCTCGCAAGGTTTGCGCGCGAAATCGGGCTAGGGGTGCGCGGCTTTGCGTCCCGTCCAGGCTCTTGCTATCTTGAAATCAACCATGACCGAAAGAGTAGTTTTGATCACCGGGGCCAACGGCGGACTGGGAACGTTCGTGACCAAGCGTTTTCTTGAGACCGGCGTGATGGTTGTCGGCGGTTCCCGGAAGATCTCGAAAGAGGACTTCGAAGGGCCCAATTTCGTCCCGCTGGCGGCTGATTTCACGGAGCCAAATGCAGTGCGCGATGCGATTGCCTCGGTGGTCACGCGTTTTGGCAGGCTTGACGTGCTGGTGCACGTGATGGGCGGCTTTGCGGGCGGTTTGACCGTCGCAGATACCGATGACACCACCTGGGAGCAAATGCGCGACATGAATTTGACTTCGGCGCTTTATGTTTTGCGCGCCGCGATACCGCATCTCCGGAAATCGGGGAAAGGCCGCGCCATCGCGATCGGGAGCCTGGCTGCCGTCGAGCCACACGCGAGACTTGGCGCGTACGTGACGTTCAAATCCGCGCTGACGACTCTCGTGCGAACCGTGGCGCTCGAAAACAAGGACAGCGGAATGACTGCAAACGTGGTTTTGCCCGGAACGATGGACACGCCGGCGAACCGCAAATCCATGCCGGGCGCTGATTTTTCGAAATGGGTTCAGCCGGCCGATGTAGCTGATCTGGTCCTGTGGCTCGCAGACGAGCGGTCAGGGCATATCAACGGTATGGCGATTCCGATAGACAGCCCCAAAGCATGAACGTCTTGTTCACTGCTCTTTGCCATCTGCGTTCCTGTGACGGTGTCACTGTTTTTTCGTCGCCAAAGCAGGCTATCAACACTTGGGACCAGCCGATGACGCTTTACAGTGGGCCGAGGCTGGCCCTATAGTCATTTGACGACCGCCTCCGAACACTGCATGCGAAAAATCCACCTCATTCGAACCGCACTGCTTCCCTGCCTGCTCTTGTTCAGCGCAAGCCTCTGCGCGGCGGAAGACATCAAGAAGATTCATCCCGCAGGATACGTCAGCGATCTGGCCGGCGCTATCGCCCCGGAGGCCAGGACGCGGCTCGAAGCGCTATGCTCGGAGGTGGAGCAGAAGACCGGCGCGCAGTTGGCGATTGTCACCGTCCAATCGCTCGAAGGCGAGAGTGTCGAGAACTACGCGGTGGATCTGTTCAAGCAGCTTGGAGTCGGAGGTAAAAAAGACAATCGCGGCGTGCTGCTGCTCGTCGCTCCCAACGAGCGCAAATACCGCATCGAAGTGGGCTACGGGCTCGAACCGGTGATCAATGATGCGCGGGCGGGAGATGCCGGGCGCGCCATGGTGCCCTACTTGCGGCAGAACGATTATGGCAAGGCGGCGGAAGTCGCCGCGTGGCAACTAGCTAAGTACATTGCAGATGATGCTGGTGTTACGTTGAGCGGCCTGCCGCCCGCCCCGCGAAATCAGAATCGCGGAGGGAATCCGGGAATCCCTGTATTCTGGGTCATTCTTGGTCTGATTATTTTCTTTCGCGTGATTGGAAGTCTGTCAGGCCGAGGCGGGCGCGGAGCGAGCGGCAGTGGCTGTCTCTGGTTTCTCCTGGGAATGCTGGCAAGCAATAGCGGCCGGGGCTCGGGTGGGGGAGCCTGGGGCGGAGGCGGCTTCGGCGGTGGCGGAGGAGGCGGCGGGTTTGGGGGATTTGGCGGCGGCAGCAGCGGAGGCGGAGGAGCTTCGGGAAGCTGGTAGCTCCGTTTGAAAGGAATGGATTCGAAATGCAATCCACGGACACAAAACTTGCAGAATTAGTTCGAAGGCTGAAGGAATTCGCGGCGGCAAATTTGGAATGTGTGATTTTATTTGGCTCAGCCGCGCGCGGGGATTTTCGCGAAGCACACTCGGATCTCAACGTCGTCTGCATCCTGCATTCGCTGAGTGTCGCGGAGTTGGGGCGGCTCGCGTACGTGGTGAAATGGTGGTGCGTCGATCAGAAAGAGCCTGCGCCGCTTTTTTTCACGAGGGATGAGCTAAAGAATGCCGCGGATGTTTTTGCCATCGAGATTCTGGACATGAAGCACGGGCGGCGAGTGCTCTTTGGAGCGGACGTTGTGGCGGACATTGAAGTGCCGATGAATTTGCATCGCGTGCAGATCGAGCATGATTTGCGCACGATCCTGCTGAAGTTGCGGCAGCACTATTTGCGCGCGCCGGGCAATTCAAAGGAATTGGCGCCCATCCTGAGAAAATCGTTTTCGGGAGTCCTGACGCTGTTGCGCCACGTGGTGATCGCATTTGGAGAAGAGCCGCCGGTCAGCGCTCATGATATTGTTGCTCGGGCGGCTGAGCTGACGGGCTCGAGTGCGCAGGCGTTTGACGCCATGCTGAAGCTGCGCGAAACGGGCGAGTTGCACGGCGAAATTATTCCGGTATACGGCGCGTATTTAAAGGGATTGGAAAAAGTCTTGGATGCGCTGGACCATCATTTTCCCAAGCGGGAATGGCGGCGCGTGAAGAACGCAGATTCGTAAACTCAATTGATTCGAGGCGGACATGAAGAATGCTCTGATCGTTCTGGTTGTTTTGGTGATCATCGCGCTGCTGCTGGGCAGTTCCTTCGTCAGCCGCAGAAATCAGATGGTCGTGAAGCGCGAGTCGGTGAACGCAGCTTGGGCGCAGGTGGATGTCGTCCTGCAACGGCGAGCCGACTTGATCCCGAACCTGGTGGAAACCGTAAAAGGCTTCGCGGCGCAGGAACAAACCGTTTTCGGCGACATCGCCAAGGCGCGCTCCGCCTTGCTCGGCGCGCATTCTCCGGCCGAGAAAATAGCGGCGAATGGACAATTGGATTCGGCGTTGGGGCGGTTGCTGGTGGTGGTTGAAAACTATCCGCAGCTAAAATCTAACGAGAATTTTTTGCGACTGCAAGACGAGCTGGCAGGCACGGAAAATCGCATCGCCGTGGAGCGCCGCCGCTACAACGAAGCCGTCCAGGATTACAATACCTTCATTGCGCTCTTTCCGAACAGCTTGGTGGCGAGCATGAGCGGGTTCACGCGCAACGATGCTTACTTCAAAACGGAAGAAGGCGCGCGGCAGGTTCCCAAAGTCAGTTTCGGAACTCCCAACGCGCCAGCGACGCCGGCTACGACACCGAAGCAAGCGCCTGCAAAGCCGTGAGGTTTTTGTTTCGGCAAAGCGCGCATTTCAAGATAGCCCGAGCTGCTTGCGGATTTCCGCGACGATTTCCTCCGGGGATTTCGCGGCGTCGACCATGATGGCATCGACAGGTTCCTCAAGATCGGCGAATTGGCCGGCCAGGATGCCTTCGCCAGCAAAATGGCCGTGGCGCTGGCGAATTCTTTCGGCGAAGAGTGCGTAACTCCCTTTCAGATAAACAATTTTAATTTCGGGGCTGGGACGAAGCTCATCGCGATAGGCGCGCTTGAGGGCGGAGCACGCAAGCATGACGTTTTTGCCAACAGCGATCCATTCGAGGATGGCTTTGCGCATGGCTGCGAGCCAAGGAGCGCGATCGGCGTCATTAAGTGGGATTCCGTGGGACATTTTTTCGATGTTGGCGGGCGGATGGAAGCCGTCGGCGTCGGCGAATTGCCAGTTGAGTTGCGCGGCGAGCATGGTGCCCACAGTGGTCTTGCCGGCACCGGTTGTGCCCATGATGATGACGACCACAATTCCCTTTCGCGGAGCTTGCCGTCAGACCTGGCCGAGAAATTCGCCTAGCAGCATATGGAAATGGTGAACGCCGTTTTCGCGCTTCACGGAGTAACGGCCGCGGTCGTACGTCGATGAGCGCAAACCGCGCTGAACATTCTCGCAGAGGCCGATGTCTTCCTGCTGAACTTCATCGCTGAAGGCTACGGCGCGTTTGATGCGTTCCTGATTATTCTGAGAAGCCACATCGTGGAAAAACCACTCGAAGATGGTGAGGGTCTTTTCGTGGGACAGAGGAACGATGACGTTGGTTGAAATGTTGTCGGGATAAATGTTGAGCATCAAGTTTGGAAAAATCCAAAAATACAGTGCGTCTTGCAGGCCGGCACCGGGCGCGTACATGCGCTCGCCCGCATCTCCCTCTTTCATGGCGCGAATCGGGGCGAATTGTTGCGAATTATACCGGAAAGTATCGGTGCGATATTGCGCGTAGTCGATTTCCTTCATCAGGCCGGGATGCGCGATGGGAATGTGGTAGCCCTCGAGATAGTTGTCAACGTAAACCTTCCAATTGCAATCGATGACGTAGTCGCGGCGCTCGGCAAATTGCAGGCCTTCAAATTGAAAACCACGCGCCTGCTGAGGAATCTGACCGAGATAAGAGGACAGGGGCTCGGCCTTCAAATCGAAATTCACAAAGATGAACCGTTCCCAGGTTTCGCAGCGAAGCGGCACCATGCCCATGGTGCGGCGGTCGAAAAATTCAACACCGTCAACGTCGGGCGTACCAATCAGGCGGCCATCGAGAGTGTAAGTCCAGCCGTGATACTGGCAACGCAAAACGTTCTTGCAGCCGCTGCCAAGCGCGATCGGACCGGCGCGATGGCGGCAAACGTTGCTGAAAGCACGCAATTCCCCTTGCTTGTCGCGAACGACGATGATGGGTTCACCTGCGACATCGGCGGTGAAATAACTTTCGGAGTCGGCGATGGTGCGTTTTATGCCGTTAACTTCTCCGCAGGATTGGCTGAGAGTTCCGACGAGTTGCCAAGTGCGCTGGAAGACGCGAGTTTTCTCGATTTCAAGAATCGCGGGATCGGTGTAAAAGCGGGAGGCGAGCGTTTGCGCACACTCGATCTGTTCGTGAACATCGAGATGGAGAGGTTTCGTCAACATGATTAGAATTTGCGGGTTTCCTGGCGCGACCAGCGCTCGACGACGATTTTGGATTCGGTGAAGAATTCGACGGCGTCGCGTCCCTGGCCGTGAAGGATGCCGAAGAAACTTTCCTTCCAACCGCTAAAGGGAAAATAGGCCATGGGAGCTGCGACGCCGATATTGATGCCGATATTTCCGGCCGGGGCTTCGTAGCGGAATTTGCGCGCGGCGGAACCGCTGGTAGTGAATAGCGAAGCCTGATTGCCATAAGGACTGCAGCGGAGGAATTCCATGGCTTCGTCGATGGAATTGGCGTGAATCAAGCTGAGCACGGGACCGAAGATTTCCGTATTGGCGAGCTGACTATTCGAGGGCAAGCCATCGAGAACCGTGGGCGTGAGGAAATTTCCTGATTCGTATTTCGGGATTTTGGTGTTGCGCCCGTCGAGAATGGGCTTCGCGCCTTCGCCGACGCCCGCGGAGATTAACGATTCGATGCGCTGCTTGCTTTCCCTGGTGATGACCGGGCCCATCTGAATGCCAGCGTCGAGGCCATTGCCGGTGCGAATCGAAGAAGCGGCGTGCGCGATGGAATTGCGAAAGGTTTTTTGCGCTTCGCCGATGGTGACGGCGACGGAAACCGCGAGGCAACGCTGACCGGCGCAGCCAAACGCGCTGTCACTTATGATCTGCGTGGCGAGATCCATGTCCGCATCGGGCAAAATGATGACGTGATTCTTCGCCCCGCCCTGGCATTGCATGCGCTTGCCGCTAGCCGCAGAGCGCGTGTAAACATGCCTGGCGACAGGAGTAGAACCAACAAAACTGATGGCGCGCACTTGCGGATGATCGCAGAGGGCGTTGACCACTTCTTTCCCGCCGTTGACGAGATTCACGACACCCTTGGGCAGGCCTGTCTTCTCCAAAAGCTCGAAGGCGCGATGCATGGAGAGGGGAACGCGCTCGGACGGTTTCAGAATGAAAGTATTTCCGCACGCGATGGCATACGGAAGGAACCAGTACGAAACCATTGCAGGAAAATTGAAAGGCACGATGGCGGCGACCACTCCAAGCGGTTGGCGGATTTGCATTTCATCCACGCCAAGAGTTACGTCCTCGAGGTTAAAGCCTTGCATCATCATGGGGATGCCGCAGGCCACTTCGACGTTTTCGATGGCGCGGCGAAGTTCGGCTCGGGCTTCGGAGAAAGTCTTACCGTTTTCGAGCGTGATGACGCGGGCGAGGTCGTCGAGATTTTCTTCGAGGAGGTTTTTCAGCTTGAAGAGGTATTGGACGCGTTCGCCGGGAGGCGTGCGGCGCCAAGCCGGGAAAGCATCGGCGGCGGCTTGAACGGCGGCGTCAACGTCAGCGGAACTCGAGAGGGGCGTGCGCGCCAGAAGTTCGGCAGTAGCAGGATTGGTTACGTCAAAATACTCGGTCGCGGTGGACCGGCACCAGGCGCCGTTCACATAGTTTTGAAGGTCGGTTACCTGGGTGGTTACGGCACTGCTCATACTCAACTCCTTGGCCTCGGTGTGATGTTCGGGAATCGTTCCACGGGGCCAACCTTATGAGGAATCAGATCAATGTAGTCTACCAAGAAAAGGAGCATGCTGCGCCCTTACATCAGCAAAGGAGAAGGCGCTACTTGTCGCTGGCGGCGAGGGCTTCGTAGGCGGCGCCGAGGAGCGGGGCGGATTCGTTGAGGACGATGGAGACGGGAATATTGCTGAGGAGGCCCTCGAATTTCCACTTGTCCTTGAAGGCGTGGAAGAAGGTGCCATCCTTCATTTTTTCGAGGATTTTGACGGCGATGCCGCCGGCAACATAAACACCACCCAGCGCCAGAACTTTCAGCGCGAGATTCCCTGCCTCGGCGCCGTAAATTGCCGTCCAGAGATCCAATGTGTCCGAGCAGACACGGCAGGATTTGTCCAAGCCGCGGCGAGTGATCTCCGGAGCAGGATCGGCGTCGGGATCTTCGAAGGTAGCATGCGTCACTTTTGGCGCAAGGAATTCGTGGATAGTACGAAAGCCGCGTCCGGAGAGAATCAGTTCCCAACTGACTTGAGGATAGCGGCGGCGCATGAAGCGCAGGAGTTCGATCTGCTGCTCGGTGTGAGGCGCGAAATCGGAATGGCCGCCTTCGGAAGGCACAACGCGGTAGCGTCCGCCATCCCACACAAGAAACGACTGGCCAAGGCCAGTACCCGCAGCGATTAAAGCGCGCGTCCCGCCCGGCTCTGGATTGCCCGGATTCAAAACGCAGAAATCCTGTGGCGGAAGATGCTCGATACTGTGGCCGGTGGCGCCGAGGTCATTCAAGAGGACAACGTGCGGGACGCTCAGCTCCTTAACGAGAGCTTTGGTGTCTACAATCCAGGGAAGATTCGTGGCCCTCACGGTGCCATTGATCACCGGCCCGGCGATGCCGAAGCCCGCGGCAACGATACTCTCTTTGCCGAGGTGGTCGGCGGCCTGGCGGGAAAATTCCTTGACGATGCGCTCGAATTGCGCAAATTCCTTGCTCGCGAAGCGCTGCTTGAAGACGGGCGTGAGTGTGCCGCCTTTTTCGGAAAAGAGCGCCAGATTACACTTCGTCCCGCCAACGTCCCCTGCAAGGATCACCAGTTCCCCCTACCGGCTGCTAACTTTAGTTTACGTCAGGTGCTGAAATTACGGGTTATACCAATGTCTGCCGTCGCGTTCGAGTAGAAGATCGGATTCTCTTGGTCCCCAGCTTCCGGATGGATATTGTGGCACGTTGGCGGTCCTGGTCGCGCTCCAGACGTCCAGAATCGGATCGACCAACGACCAGGCGGCTTCCACACTGTCGCCGCGATCGAAAAGCGTGGCATCGCCGCGAACACAGTCGTTCAAGAGGGTGGCGTAGGCGCTGCGAGAGACATCCCCAAAACTTTCGCGATAGCAGAAATTCATGGTGACATTGCCGATGCTCATCTCCGTCCCTGGGCGCTTGGCACCAAAGGAAACGGAAATGCCTTCGTCGGGCTGAATGTTCAAGATGAGGCGGTTGGGTTCAACCTCTTTTTCGCGGAAGACGATGTGCGGGGCGCTGCGGAACTGGATCATGATCTCCGTGCTGCGTGTGGCGAGGCGCTTGCCGGTGCGAAGATAGAACGGAACGCCAGCCCAGCGCCAGTTGTCGATCAACAGTTTGGCGGCAACGAAAGTTTCGGTCTTGGAAGACGGATTCACGTTGAGCTCTTCGCGGTAGCCGGGCACGAGCTTACCGTCGAGCTTTCCAGGAGAATATTGCCCGCGAACGACCTCCTGAGCGACCATCCCCAAATCGAACGGGCGGATGGACTGGAGCACTTTCAGTTTTTCGTTGCGCACGGCGGTGGCATCAAACGAAGCCGGAGGCTCAACGGCTACCAGCGAGGTCAGTTGAAGAACGTGGCTCTGAATCATGTCGCGGAGAGCGCCCGCCGTTTCATAAAAACCGCCGCGACGCTCGACACCGAGCGTTTCCGCCGCAGTGATTTGCACGTGATCGACGTAATTGCGGTTCCAAAGCGGCTCGAAAATCCCGTTGCCGAAGCGCAGAACGAGAAGGTTCTGAACGGTGTCCTTACCGAGGTAGTGATCGATGCGGTAGACCTGCTTCTCGTCGAAAACATTGAGGACGATATGATTCAAGGCTTTGGCTGACGCGAGATCGCGGCCAAAGGGCTTCTCAATGATGATGCGCGCCCAGGATTTCGGCGAGGGAGGTTGTGAGAGTCCGGCGCGGCCAAGCTGCTCGACGATGTCCGGATAAACTTCCGGCGGCGTGGAAAGGTAAAAGAGGCGGTTGCCGCCAATGTTTTTTGCGGACTCCAATTCCGCGAGGCGCTTGGCAAGTTGGGCGTAAGCTTCAGGATTGCCATAGTCGCCCGGGGAGTAATAAAGATTTGCAGCGAAAGCGTCCCACTGTTTCGGATCGATGGGGCCGACTTCGGAGATGCTCTTGGCCGCTTCACCAAGCGTGGCGCGGAAAACGTCTTCGGCCATGGGCGTACGGGCAAAACCGACGATGGCGTAGCGTGGCCCCAGGCCATTGTGAATCGCGAGGTCGTACATGGCGGGAATGACTTTGCGCTTGGCGAGGTCTCCCGAAGCGCCGAAGAGAACCACGGTGCAAGGCTCGGCGACGCTGCCATAAACTGAACCGGAACGACCTGAATCGCCAGCCATCGTCACGCCCTCCGCAAGTTGCGCGCTGTTCAGGTAATTGATGCAGCGCTCAAAACTATACCTCAACCCCAAATTTTCCAAGCTCCGAACGCAATTGGTCTGCGTTTTGATGCTGAATGGTGTTCATCCCGAGGCGGCGCGGGCTTTCCAGGTTGAGCGGCCGGTCATCGATGAAAAGACATTTTTCGGCAGGGCGCTGCGTCACTTCCAGGGCAATGCGATAGATGGTTTCCTCAGGCTTACGGGAGCGAACGTAACAAGAGCTGAAAAAAACAAGGAAATTGCGTCGAAGATCGAAGGCTTCAATGCGGTACTCGTTGAGTTCGAACGGCTCGTTGTTTATGGCGCCGACGAAATAATTTCCAGAGCGCGAGACTTTGTCGAGAATGGCGCGCGTTTCCGGATACTCCTTGGACTGCGCGAACATGAACGCGACGAACTCCTCGCGGGTGAAACTGCGCGACCGGTAGAACAAGGTGCGGTCGAGATATTCGTTCAAGGTGATTTGGCCGGAGTCGAAGGCTGGAAAAGAAAGATCGTGGCGGTCCTGAAATTCTTCCCAATCGAGGTGGAATGCTGCGGCGGCTTCTTTTCGTGAGCTGCGGTCCCAGCCGTTCGTCAGAATGACGCCGCCAATGTCCCAAAAAAGAGTGGTGATCTCAGCCAAGCGCAGCTCCCCCGATCTATTGCTTTGTTGCGGCCCTACTGTTCGATGAAGGAGAACGGGAAATGATGCACTATTTTGAGGGGACTCGCCAGCGACCGAGGGAATCGAAATCATAGCGGGCACGAAACTAGGAATTTCGGCGGGTTTGCAGTAAGGTGAGTAGGAATGTCGCGCGTGAGGAGAAGAACATGGCGGATGAGTCTTGCGGCCCAACACCGGCAGCCAGCGAACCGGTGAAACCCGGCACGCGCATGGTGAAGTGCGTGAAATTCGGCAAAGAATTGCCGGGGCTGGATCGCATTCCGTGGCGCGGAGAGCTTGGAAAGCGCGTATACGAGAGCGTTTCGAAAGACGCCTGGAAGCTCTGGCTGGAACATTCCAAGATGGTCATGAACGAGTACCGGCTGAACCCACTTGATCCTAACTCTCAGAAAATCATGGAAGAGCAGATGGAACAGTTTTTCTTCGGCGAAGGCGCGAAATTGCCCGAGGGATACGTTGCGCCAAAGGCAAAAGGTTAGTTCCCTTGGCTCGTCACGCGGCGCGGCGCCGGATGCTCGACGGGCAGGCGCGGCGTAATTGTAAACGATAATTTTTCATGGGCTTCGCGGAGAGATTGCTCGACTTTTTCTGGCGTGTCGCCCCTCGCAAAAAGAAATCCAAGATAGCTTGAACCCTCCGGCCAGGCGGCGATGGCATCGTGCAAGCGCGCGGTGATCGTCAGTTCGGTGATCCCTGGAATCGAACGCGCGACATCTTCTCCAGAGACAGCCTCCAGAATTCCGCTCTTGGGAACGGGAATCATCATGACGCCGGAGGCAATTTGTTCGCGCGGAAAATTCCGGCCGGGGAGTTCCAGGGCGTGACGCAGTAGCAGCTCTTCGAGGCCGATGGGCTCACTTTCACCTTCGAATGAAAATCGGAGGGAGCGCGCGCAGAGCCCGCCAATTGGGCGGGGCGCAACTTCCAGGGGCCAGACACCTTCGTCGTTGATGCGAAACTCAGCGTGGACTGGACCGTGCGACAGACCCAGCGCCCGGACGGAGTCCCTGGCACACTTTTCGATGGCGTGCTGCACCGACTCTGGAAAGCGTGCCGGAGTGACGTAAATCGTTTCCTCGAAGTAAGGGCCTTCGAGCGGGTCGGGCTTGTCGAAGATCGCCAGCACACGCAGAACACCGTCGGTAAGGAGTCCCTCGACAGCAACTTCTTTGCCCGGAATGTAGCCTTCCACGAGCATTTGATCGAGATTCGGCTCGCGAGTGGCGAGAATCTCAGGAGACTTGAGCAACCGCCGGACGCGCGCCGCAGCGGCGAGAAACTCCTCGCGATTGTTTGGGCGCACAACGCCTTGGCTCGCTGAAAGCGAGAGTGGTTTCAGCACGCAGGGATAGGAGATACCGAGCAAAACTGGCTCTGGCGTTGGATCGATGGGAAGGTTTCGAAACCACGGCACGTGCAGGCCGGCGTCGCGAAAAACTTCTTTCATGCGCAGCTTGCTGCGGCAGGCTTCCACTGCTGCGGGATGGTTGTAACGAACTCCGAGGCCGCGCGCGGCATAGGCAGCAGCGGCAGCAGGCCGGTCACCGAGAGCGAGAATCCCGGCGACGTCCTGGGCGCGAAACGCCTCCATAACTGTGTAAGCAGCTGCTTCGGGCGATTCGAAATGCACGGGGATGGCTTGATCGCCCCAGGGATCTTCGAGCTGGTGGCATCGATCGGTGACGTAAACTAGCTGAACGCCGAGCTTATGCGCGGCGTCTTCAAAACTGCGCGTTTGGTAGCCGAGTTTCGCTGTAAAGAGCAGCAATCGCTTGAGTGGAATTGTCATGCTGGGTGCGTTTCTGCGCCGGATCAAACAAAGCCGTCGGCGCTTGCGACAGCATTTTTCGCGAGCGGCTTCGGCGCACCGATGGAAACCAACTGGTCGCGAGTTGGCTCGGCGCAGCAATACCAAGGTTCACTGAGGAACGGGACGCCAACCTGGGAGCGCTCTGGCAAGCTGATCTTCGGAGCGGGCAATCCGGCTGCGGCGTGAGCAGCATTCCAGATGCGTTCGAATGTGGGCGGCCGCGACTCTTTTTGGCGCTCGCCTGCGGCGGCAATTTCCTGAACGGTTTCGCTGAGAGCGTCGAGGCGCGGGTCAGCATTTTTCCAAGGGTACGCCAATGACTGCGGGTCGAACGGCCCGATCAGGAGGCGCACATCATCCAATTCCAACATCCGCGAGCCTTCCGGGATGAGCAAACGAATACCAAGCTGAATGGGCGCAACGTTCTCGATCACGCCCTGTTCAGCGATCACTCGCAGCAAATCTGAGTAGCTATCCAGCGTCGTCCAAGGAGTGAACGGAACGAATGTCGGATGGAGAGTCATGCCAAGTTCACGGAACGTTTTTATGACCTGCAGAAAATCTTCGCGCGTGTGTCCCTTGTCTAGAAAACCCAAGACCGCATCGTCCACAGATTCGACCGCGCTGATCACAAAGAGGCAGCCGGTATCGCGAAGAGTGGGCAAGTGGTCCTTGTATTTGAGCAAGTGCTCGATCTTGATGGTCACGTCGTACGTCACCGAGGGAAATTCGCGATGAAACGCCTCGACGAGTTCCATCGCGTGACGAATGCCATTAAAGAAATCGGGATCACCGAAGGTAATGTGCTGCGCGCCAGCGGCCACCTGGCGCCGAATGTCTTCTAGCACCACGTCGCGGCTGACAATTCGAAAGACTCCCTTGTAAACGGGCACGATGGGGCAATGGCGGCAAAGATGCTTGCAGCCGCGGCTCGCCTCCGTGGAGCCAACGATCCGAAAACCATCCCCGGGAACGATAAGATGCGCATACTTTTCCATCGCGGGCATCCCGGATCGATCGGGAACCTCGAACTGCAGCCGCGCCAACGAAATCATGGACTCCGGGGACTGCGCGATTGCCGTTCCATCCGTGGCTAACTGTTCCGCCAGTTGCACAAGCCCTTCTTCGAATTCGCCGCCAAGAATCGTGGAGACGCCAAGCGCGCGAAGATACTCGACATTCATGGGGGCGTACAGACCGTAACAACAGAGGTGCGCGCCAGGATTCAGTTTACGAAGCCGGGGAATGAGCTGCGCCGCCAGCCGCGTTGCGGTGTGCATGGGCAAATAGATGGCGACGAGCTCGGCATCGGTAATCGAAGTCTCATTCAGGGACTGCCGGGCAAGGTCGAGCACTGTAACGCGGTGGCCGCGTTTGCGCAGCCACACCGCGGGCGACGCCAGGCCGAAGGGCTGCCTACCCAACTCGTAGGTCGAAATGAGAACGACGTTCACGCTCCTACCAGTATAGCCGCGCGGCGCGAGGATTCAATTTCGGCTATGATAGAGGGCTACGCACCATGGCGAAAGGACTGTCAGGATGGCCATCAACGCGGGCAATTCTTTCCGCACTCGCGACAAACTGAACGTGGGCGCCCAGACCTTCGATATTCACCGCCTCGAGTTTCTTGAAAAGCAGGGCGTCGCCGACCTGGCGAAACTTCCTTTTTCACTGCGCATACTTCTGGAGAATCTGGTTCGCTGCGAGGATGGCCGGTTTGTCCATGCCGAGGACATTCGGGCGCTGGCGGGCTGGCGACCCGGGGCTCCGGAAAAAGAGATTGCTTTTATGCCCGCGCGCGTCCTGTTGCAGGATTTTACGGGGGTGCCCGCGATCGTCGATCTCGCCACGATGCGCGAAGCGGTACAACGCATGGGGGGCAGTCCGAAGCGAATCAACCCGCTGTTCCCCGCTGAGCTGGTCATTGATCATTCCGTGCAGGTGGATAATTTTGGCAACGTGAATGCGTTCGGCTTGAACGCGGAACTTGAGTTTCAGCGCAACGTGGAGCGCTACGCCTTCCTGCGCTGGGGACAGACAGCGTTTCAAAATTTCAAGGTCGTTCCGCCGGACACCGGAATCTGCCACCAGGTAAATCTGGAATATCTCGCGCGAGTTGTCTGCGCGATGCCCTACGGCAACCGGTTTGAGGCTTATCCCGATTCAGTGGTGGGCACGGATTCGCACACCACCATGGTCAATGCCTTGGGCGTATTTGGCTGGGGCGTCGGCGGAATCGAAGCAGAGGCGGCCATGCTGGGCCAGCCCTCTTCGATGCTCATTCCGGAAGTGATCGGTTTCCGGCTGCACGGGCGATTGAGCGAAGGCGCAACCGCCACCGATCTTGTTCTGACCGTCACGGAAATGTTGCGGAAAAAAGGTGTAGTCGGGAAATTTGTGGAGTTCTATGGATCAGGCTTATCCACGCTGAGCGTCCCCGACCGCGCCACGATTGCCAACATGGCCCCGGAGTACGGCGCAACCATGGGCTTCTTCCCCGTTGACGCGGAGACTTTGGCGTATCTGCAATTTACTTCGCGCTCCGCTGAACAGATCGCGCTTGTCGAAGCCTACTGCAAGGAGCAGATGCTTTTCCGGACGGATCAGACGCCCTCGCCGCTCTTTAACGACACGCTGGAATTGGATTTGGGAGCGGTTGAGCCGACGGTCGCCGGCCCCAAGCGTCCGCAGGATCGCGTCGCGCTGCGTCAGGCAAAGTCTTCTTTCACCAAAGTCGTGGAAGGAACGTCAGCGAAGCACGTAGCCGTTCGAAACAACGGCGACTCGTTTGACCTTTCAAGCGGGGCAGTGGTTATTGCCGCTATCACCAGCTGCACCAACACTTCAAACCCTTCGCTCATGCTGGGCGCGGGGCTGCTGGCGAAGAAGGCAGTCGAGCGCGGGTTGCACGTCAAACCGTGGGTTAAGACCAGCCTGGCGCCAGGATCGAAAGTTGTCACCGATTACCTACAAGCTGCTGGGCTGACACCTTACCTTGAGAAATTGAATTTTCACTTGGTGGGCTACGGCTGTACAACCTGCATCGGCAACAGCGGCCCGCTGCCGGAAGCCATCGGGTCTGCCATCAAGGATAACAATCTGATCGCCGTCGCGGTACTGAGCGGCAATCGCAATTTTGAGGGCCGCATTCATCCGCTGGTTCGCGCGAATTATCTGGCGTCGCCGCCGCTGGTCGTTGCCTATGCGCTTGCGGGCCGCATGGATATGGACCTCACGACCGAATCGCTCGGAAACGATTCGGCGGGCAAGCCGGTCTATCTAAAGGACATTTGGCCGACTCCGCAAGAAATCGAATCAACGGTTCGCTCAGCGGTTTCTTCATCGCAATATAGCAAGCAGTACAGCGAAGTGTTCGAAGGCGACGCGCACTGGAAGTCCATGCCCATTCCAAAAGGCGACATCTATAAGTGGGACCCGAAATCCACTTACATCAAGATGCCGCCTTATTTCGAGAACATGCCGAAGACGCCGCCGGCGCTAGCCGACATTCATGGCGCCAAAGTGCTGGCGATTCTTGGCGACAGCGTCACTACCGATCACATTTCGCCGGCCGGATCGATTCCGGTGGATTCGCCCGCGGGAAAATACCTGATCGCCAACGGCGTGAAGCCGCATGAATTCAATTCCTACGGGGCGCGCCGCGGAAATCACGAGGTTATGATGCGCGGCACGTTTGCGAACATTCGTCTGCGCAACCAGCTTGCACCGGGCACGGAAGGCGGTTGGACGCTCTTCCTTCCTGACGGCGAGAAGATGTACATCTACGACGCCGCGGTGAAATATCGCGAGGCGGGCGTGCCGCTGGTGGTCATTGCCGGAAAAGAGTACGGTTCGGGTTCCTCGCGCGATTGGGCCGCAAAGGGCACGCGACTGCTTGGCGTGCGTGCAGTTGTTGCGGAAAGCTACGAACGCATTCACCGCAGCAACCTGGTCGGCATGGGCGTGCTTCCGCTGGAATTCAAGGCCGGAGAAAACCGCGAATCGCTCGGCCTGATGGGTCACGAAATTTTCGAGATCGAAGGAGTCGCGTCACTCGGGCCGAAGAAACAGATCACCGTGCATGCTAAATCGGGAGAAGGTCGCGCAAAAACCTTCTCGGTGATTGCGCGCGTGGACACTCCGGAGGAAGTTTCCTACTACCATCACGGCGGCATTCTGCAATACGTTTTGCGGCAAATGCTGTAGTACCCCGCCAATTTCCCGGCGCAAAAGCCCCTGGAAGTCTCCGTCCGGGGACTTTTTTTGTGCGAGCGAGCCGTACTCTCAAAATTGAAGTAAATCCTGCTGCGGAGTATAACGCGCTGGCCAGGCTCGGAAGTACGCAGATATCGTCGCGGTTCGGGGAATCCGCTCGAAGACATTCGGCTATTGGAAAACGTGAAGTTTGTAATGAAAGATGGAAAGATTTACAAACAGGAGCCTTAAGCGGGAGTTGGACTATCTGAAAGGGAGAGGCGTAACAGACAATTTGCGCGCCCCAGAATGCGGGCAAAACACAGGCCATATCTTGCGATACGGCCTGTGCTTGTTTCTGGATTCAAACCTTCAGCTAGAACCGGAACTTCAATCCGATCTGGATATTCCGGGGACCGCCTGTCCCAATCACCGGATTTGCTGCCGCTACGTCCGGCGTGCTGAATATAAAGCCGAACGTGGACGGATCGGACGGGTCGACGAATCCCTGCGTATTGGGATTAGCAAAGTGAGGATGGTTCAGGACGTTGAAGAACTCTCCCCGCAATTGGAAACTGACGCGCTCGCTGAGTTTGGTGTCTTTAACGATTGAGAAATCCCAGTTGTCCAGACGCGGCCCACGGAATGGGTTGCGGCTGATGTTGCCGAACGTGCCGACGTTCGGCGGAACCAGGATTGTTCCGTTCTCGACATAGCATCCCAGACCCACACCGCCGGGCACGGCGGTACTCTTAGGTGCCAGTTGGGCGATGTCGGCGTGGTCGATACATACCTGCGGGCTTTGTGGTTGTGGAGCAACTCCCCGCGTAGCTGGGTCATAGTCAGAGAAGTTAAAGTACGGCACACCCGTCAGAGATGGCTTAATGTTGCCGGGGTTGCCCACGATGTTCCACCGGTCGCTGAATTCGCCGGTTAGGCTCGAATCACTTCCGTTGATGAACCCATCGTCAAGATTCCAAGGCAGGCCGCCCTGAATCGTGACAATGGAATTGAGTTGCCAGCCCTCCAGCAAATGGGCATAGCCCGAGCGCGAAGGCAGCTCGTACGTGAGGGCCAGTGTCAGGCGGTGCCGCAAATCGCTGTCGGAGTTGGATCGTTCCAGCCCAAGCCGCGTACTGTCTTGCGGTTGCTGACCGCGATTGAGCGATACATCGTCTATCGCGTGGGCGAAGGTGTATCCCAGCACGAAGTTCATTCTCTTCCAAGTCCGCTGGGTCAGTGTGGCCTGCAACGAGTTGTAGCTTGACGTATATCCATTATCCAGAAAATTGATGAATTCGAGATAGGGATACGGACTGTTGAACGGGCGGCCGGCTTGCTCACAGTGGCCACAAGCTGGATCGAGCTCAGCTGCGGAATTGGGATCCACTTGATTGATGTCGCGGACGCCATAGAGTTTTACCCCGTGGTCGCCAACGTACCCCACCTGCAGCGATGTGGAGCTGGTCAACGCCCGCTGGACATTCAAATTCCAGTTGATGACGTAAGGTGTCCTCAAATTCTTCGACACGGCAAGGATGTCACAGGGCGTCGCTGTGCAATCGATGGACGTCCGGAAGACTGGTCCGGCCGTGGACCAATTCAAACCGTTTACACCGCCGCCCGGAACGTTAACGGAGGACGCCGCAATGTTCCCGTTTGCACCGGGAATTCCCGTAGAGGGGGCCGTCGGGATGACATTAATTCCTGCGGTTGAGGCGTTATTGACGCCGTTTTGACCTAGGAAGAGCGAAAGGTGCGGGATTTCGTATATGATTCCGCCGCCTGCGCGGATCACCGTCTTTCCTTTGCCACCGGGGTCCCACGACATGCCGAATCGCGGCGCGAAGTTATTGTGGTCGCCGTTGTACGGCGCGCTAATGCCATGCCCTACTTGGTGAATGCCCGTCGCGGGATCGAAATTGGCGAGGCGGCCGTTCTTTTCCTTGATCACAGTATTTAGGTCGTAGCGCACTCCCACATTCAAAGTCAGGCGTGGTGACACTCTCCAATCGTCTTGCAAGAAAGCCCCAGAGCTTTGAATGGAGACATCGCGATGCGAGTCGCCCACAAAAATTCGGCCACCAGTCTTACCGGTTTCCGCTCCGCGCGGCAACCCTGCGATGAAATCCTGCAGCGGAGTGCTGGAAACACCAACTGGGAAGCAGTTACACCTGGCTGAGAGTTCGCCTCCTGCAAATCGTATGCGGCCCTTTCCGTAGCGGTCCCGCTGATTGTCGGTGGTCCCGTGCCGGTACTCGCCGCCAAAGCGAAAAGTATGCTTTCCTCGTGTGTAGGAAACATTGTCCACTCCCTGGAAAGTCTGGTTTGGCGTGGTAAGCAGCGGCCATCCATGATTGCCGCCCAATTGATTGAAGCCATCGATGTCGATCTCAGGCAGACCGAAGTCCGAAGGGCTGGTCACCCCGGTGTTGATGCCATAAACGGTCGCCGGATTCGAAGCATGATCAGCCGTAAGGATCGATTGCCAGAACCGGTTGAAACCGAACCGCGCCTCATTGACCCAGCGGGCGTTCGGCACCCAGGTGTAATTGAAACCGAAAACCTGAGCCCTCAGTCGAGATTGCGATTCCCACTGTTCGCGCAAAACGGGGATGTCGAGTTCCGTCTGCAAGCTGTCGCCGAAAAAGTAACGCGCGGTCACGCTGTTGCTCTCGTTAAAGTGATGGTCAGCTTTGATAATGAAATTGTCGTTGCGGTTTTTGTTCGGCAATCCAATGTTGAGTTGGGCGTTATCGACGCCGTCCGTGTTGGCGTTCGGATTGGCTGGATAAAGCGGCGCGAGCTTGACACTTAGAGCGTTCACGCCGCAGGTCCCGGGGCCAGCAGTCGCGCAAGCCGCAGTCACACTGGCAATAGCATCCGGGATGCTATTGACTTGGTCTCCTCCAGCGAAGCTGCTTGGAACAGTAGTAGGGCTAGTAGCTGTAAATGAGTTTCCGACTTGTGCCCGGATTGCTTCATAGGCCCCGAAGATGAACGTTTTGTTCTTGACGATCGGTCCACCAATGCTGCCGCCAAACTGGTGCAGGCGCAGACCGCGTTGAGGAGAGGGCGCACCAGTCACCGGATCGGTTGTGGGATTGAAAAAGTTCCGAGCGTCGAACGCATTATTGCGTTCGAAATCGTAAGCGGTACCGTGCACATCGTTGGTTCCAGATTTGATGCCCAGATTGACGATCGCTCCCGGCTTCCATCCGTATTCGGCAGGAGGGTTTTCCTGCGCGTTGAATTCCTGAATTGCGTCAATGGGGAGGATACTACCCGGAGTCCCCTGGACGCCTTCCGCGTTTATTACCGTCGTGGCGTAGTACGGATCGTTGTTATCCGTGCCGTCGACGATGAAATTGTTGTCCTCAGGACGGTTCCCGTTCGAGCTGATCGAAAGAAAGCCCCCGCCAGTTGTTCGCTGCACTCCGGGCCGCAACACGACGAGATTTTGAAAGTCGCGGCCGTTCAGAGGCAGATCGTTTATGGATTTGTTTGCGAACGTTCCGCCAAGCGTGTCATTGGTAGTCTCCACCAGAGGGAGCTGCTCCGTTACCGTTACGGTTTCCGATACGCTGCCGGGCTGCATCGTAATGTCGAGGCGGACATCTTTAGCCACTTCCAGCCGGATGCTGCTGCGCTCGACTTTCTTGAATCCTGTCGCCTCAACAACCAACTTGTAAGGGCCCGGCGGCAAGCTGGGAGCGACGTAGTCTCCCGCTTCGTTGGTCTCGAGCGTTCGCGCGACCCCCGTTTCCACGTTGGTGATGGTCAAGTGCGCGCCTTTGACAAGGCCTCCACTTTGGTCCGTCACGGTGCCCAGAATGCGGCCTTCCTGCGTTTGGCCGGACGCAATACCTAGCGCGCAGAATGCAAATAGAAAAAGAACGACACTTCGAAGAAATGTCATAGATCCCCCCGTTTCCCCCGTTGAGGCACAAGGCATGCCTGCGAATGAACGCCGCGTCCCTGAACACGGCATTTGTCTTAATACTGGTTCTACATGGACAGACGGTTGTCGGTCAAGGACCGTAAGCTCGAAGAATGAAAAAAATTAGAAAAAATGAGATAGATTCGTGGGTGGAACCGCTAAAACACTTCGAGGAAGTGTTTCGATGACTCGGCTGGTGCTCATCTGGCTGGAGTTTCGGAGGATGTCACCAGTTAACCAGAACGTTCGGTGGCACGTTCTCCTTCGTTGCGGCCTGGGAGCCGGCTCTTGATTCGCCAGAGAAGGATAGAACCCACGACCATCGACACAAGACTTGCGGTCTGCGCGTTCGACATGCCGAAAAAGGATCGCGGGTTGATGCGGATAAATTCAATCAGGAAGCGGGCCACTCCCGTCAGTATCAAGTAGGCGCAGAAGATTTCTCCGTTGGGCCGCGCTCCAATGGTTGCTTTCTTCCCCATTTGCCAAAGGATCGCCGCAATAACCAACCAGATAAAAAACTCATAGAGCGGCGTCGGGTGGACACGCTCCGTCGTAGGCACAACGCCGTTGGGAAAGCTCATACCCCAAGGCAGAGCCGTCGGTACGCCGTAATCGCCGTCACCGGAGAGCAGGCAGCCGATGCGCCCGATGGCGTAACCAACTGCTGCGGCCGGGGAGCAAAGGTCCATGAATTCCAGCGTTGGAATCCCGAAACGTCGCGCCAGAAACAGTAGCGCCACAAATCCGCCAACAAAGCCGCCGAACCAGGCGAATCCGTAGCGACTGAATAGCTCGGCCTTCCACGTGGCTGGGTCTTGGAGGGCATGATAGAGTTTCGCCCCTACCAGGCCAGCGAGGCCGGCGATGCCGATGATGAGAAACCCTTCGTCGTGATGGTTCTGCTTGCCGCTATCCTTCAGATAGCCGCTCTTCACAAACTGCTCGCGGCGGCGGTCGAAATCTGCTTGCAAGAGGCACGCGGCGGCCAACAGGCCGGTGGCGACCATTAAGCCAAACGTCGGAATTGTGAGCGGACCAAGGTGAAGAAAAGGAATCATCGATGAATTGAGTCAAACTCCCTTGTGAGTATACATAACGCTTAGGTATCGCTTGAACGCCGCCCTCATTTGCAAGCCGATCTCACCGTTGTCGTTGCTGACGCTGGCTGAATCATCTGCGTTCTACTTCCGGACCCGCAACACGAAACCGAGGCCGACCCAGGTGCTGAACGCAATCCATTCGGCTTGAGAAAAGTGCCCGGGGAACGCAGGAACAACTTTCATCAGGAAGAGCAGCAACGAGACGGCAATCCCCAGCCCAGTCACGATGCGCATGAGTGCCCGCTTCTCCACGAACAAGAAGGAGAGGCATGCGGCGAACCATCCCAAGGCGGAGGCCATCGAACCGACTTCGGTTACAGGAACAAGCAGCGCATCGCCGAGAAAGAGTCCGAGCAGCGTCCCCCCGGTAATCCCCAGTATCGCGACAGAAGGCGTCAGAAATACCGGGTGAATCGTTCCAAAGCTCTCATGGATTGTCCGGCGACGGCCAAACGCAAAAAGCAAGCGGCTGGACGCAACGAAATTGCCGTTGAAACATTGAAACAGCCCGAAGAGAGCCATGATCACAATCAAACGCACGGGCCACTGTGCTCCCAGGGCTTGTTCGAACGCAATCGCGGTTGCGAATCGTTTTCCCACTAGACTTTGCCAGGGCGCAACGTAAGCTACTGCCGCCACAGCAAGCACGTAAAAACCAGCGCCCACTAAAAGCGTCATTATGATCGCGCGAAAAAACGCCGCCGAACGAAATCCCGGATGAGCTTCCTCCGCCACTTTGGGGACGGATTCGAATCCGGTCATAAAATATGGCACGATCTGAAGCGTCAGCAGGACCGAAACGAAGGGAGTGGCGCGAAATGCCGGATGAAAATTGACGGGGGCGCCGCGAATGGCGCTAATGCCCAGGAGAATCACGAAGAGAAGAAGTACGATCCCCGTCGTCCAATTCTGAAAAGTGGCGCTCCAGCGGATTCCCCGGTAGTTCAGCACTGCAAGAAACACCGTAAGCCCCACGCCCAGCAGCAAACGCGGAAGAAAAACGGGTTCCCCCGCCACTCGGTACAATTCGTACGAATTCAGCGACGGAAAAATGTACGCTGCAAGTTTTCCGAGCGCCACCGCTTCCCACGGGCAAACGATGAAGTACGCCAACAACATCATCCAGCCAGTGAAATAACTCACAATCGGTGGAAAGACCTGCGCGGTGTAGGCAGCTTCGCCGGCGGCGTCCGGAAGGCGCTGTACCCATTGGCCGTAGACATAGCCAACGGGCAGCAGCAGCAGGCCCCCAGTCGCAAAACCAAGAATTGCGCCGAGCGGTCCGCTGCGTCCGAGCCAGTCGTCCATTAGTACTAGCCATCCGGCGCCGATCATCGTTCCAAATGCGAGTGCAAAGTAATCGGTGATGCGGAGTTGGCGGGCGAGTGTAGTCATAGCTCCCGGAGCGCGCCCCGATTCTATACAGCTTCTCCCTTTGCGCCATCAGTTTTGATGCGGCGTTAACGTAGTGCTAACAAATCCGGCTTAGAACTGCATGCGCAGGAAAACAGGCTGTGACAGCTTCGAGTCCGCGCCTCCCCGCGAGCGCGTCCGGCCTTGGTATTTCAATTCGCGGTTTAAGACTGAGAATTCCAAGGAGAGATTTTCTATGCATCACTGTCTTACTAAGGGTCTGGCGATTTTGGCCGCTTCGGCCTTGACGCTCTTTCCCATGTACCAGGCATCCGCAGAGGACAAAGACGGTTCCTCCACGAAGACACCCATCAAGCATGTTGTGGTGATCTTCCAGGAAAACGTTTCGTTTGATCATTACTTTGGAACTTATCCGCACGCCAAGGAGAATAATGACGGCTCGAAGTACTTCAGAGGCGCCAAAGACGATACGCCGCGCGTGAACAACCTCGCAAGCGCGGGGCTGCTCACAAACAACCCGAATGCTGCTAATCCGTTCCGCATCGATCGCAAGAATGCCAACACATGCGACGAAGATCACAGCTACGGGGACGAGCAGTTTGCCTTTGACGGCGGTTTGATGGATCGCTTCGCCAAGCTGAGCTGCAAGGACCCCAATATCGGTTCCTTCAGCACAATGGGCTATTTCTGGGGCTTTCGTTTTCCCACTATTTCGCTTAGAACCTTTGAACCGGACAACCCCGCGGCCACGTCAGTCATCCGTTCACTTGTCCTCCTCGGTGCAAGGAGTGATGGTGGTCACGAATCTTACGAATGCGTTTTGCTTTGGAGTGCTTTTAGTATCCGCGGCGCCCGTCTTGGCGCAAGTTCATGGCCCGCCGGAGCAAATACTCGCTGACCCAGTGAAAGCGCCAGAAACTCCTGTCCTCGCAGAAATTTGCTTCACGGGGTTGCGCCGCATCGCGCCCGCAGCCGTCGCCGCCCAAATTGCCGCGCATCGCGGCGATCGAATTGACCCCCCGGTCATTGAAAAAGACGTCCGCGCTCTCGCGCGGTTGGGATGGTTCGAATCGATTCGAGTGGAAGCAACGGCCTCCACTGAATGTGCGAAGCAATCGCCTGAAAACTCCAAATGCGTAGCTCTGATTTTTCACGTCTGCGAATTTCCTTACCTTTCCAAGGTGGAGTTTTCCGGCTCGCGGCTCCTTTCGCCTAAACAAATCGACAAATTACTGGAAGACAAGAAGCTCGCGCCCGGCTTAGGAAAACCAGCCGATCCCGCGGCGCTTCAACGAATCGCTATTGCAATTCGCAGTGCGTTGAACGAACTCGGCCATCCGGAGGCAAGCGTTCGAATCGCACGCAAGGAAGCGAGCAATGCAACTGTCGCCGTTCGCTTTGAGATTACTGATGGTCCCTTGCTGCGTGTGCGCCGGGTCAATTTCGATGGCCATCCACTAGTCTCAATTAGACTAGTGCGCGGTCAGATGAAGAACATCACCCCTTGGAAACCGCTCGCCTCGTGGCGCGGCAAAAATGCATATACCAGCGAAGCATTTGAAGAAGATCGTCGACGAATCGTCGCCTATTACCAGAATCACGGCTTTCCGGAAGCGCGAGTCGGCAACGCGATAGTCGCTCGGTCCAACGAACCATCACGCCGTTGGCTTCCCTGGCCCCACGAGTCAGCGCAAGCGGGGCTCTCCGTTTCAATCCCGATCGAGGCGGGCCCCTATTATCGGTTCGAATCGATCACCGCCACTGACTCCCTGCGCCAAGCCGCGAAAAACGGCGGCCGCGCGCTCGTCACTGTTCCCGGACCAGACGAAGGAGGCCCCTATTCAGAGCAAGAGATAGACAAATTGCGAAGGTCGTGGACGGCGCGGATTCAATCGAGAAACCCTGAAGTAGACTACAATCCGTCTCACTCCGTGGACGTGATGCGAGCCTTTGACGCGGAGAATCACACCGCGTACGTTACTTTCGATCTTGGCAACTCCCCGGCGTATCGCGTGCAGCGCATCGAATTTCTTGGCTTGCACAAATTCAGCGACCGTTACGTACGTCGCAGAATTGCCTTGCGCGAAGGCCATCCAATCGATGAGCGCGCGCTCGAGGCCGGCCTCCTGCGCTTGGCAAGGACGGGCTATTTCAAGCCGATCCATAAAGAAGACATTCGCGTCCAGCTGGATGAAGCCAATCACACCGCCAACGTCTCGATCCGCCTCGAAGAAATTGGACAGCAGCGCGCTTCGCTGGCAGGAGGCACCGGTCAATTCGGGAGCACGCTGGGCGTCGTCTACACCGTCTTCGACTTGCTGAATCGCGAGGAGCTTCTTTCCGCGCAACTCGATGGCGGCCCGGAGACTCTTCAGGTCATGCTTGGCGTGGCCAAGGAAGGAGTCTTCGGTACGCGCGCCTCCCTGGCATTCTCTGTTTTTAACAATGTAATTCGCCCGCGGTTCGCAAGCAGCGCGCACGGGCCATTTTTCACCGCGCACAGCGAAGGGATCGGTATTCCCTGGACCTACCCCGTCAGCACCACCGACTCGCTCGGCGTCAACTACACGCTCTCAAGCACAACCACGGAATATCCGCCAGCCTCGGTCACGCCTGTGCCTGGTGTGACGCTCGGTGACGTGCGATCAAAGGTCTCGAGCCGCTCGCTCGGAGTCGGCTGGACCCGCGAAACGGGGAACGAGCGCGTTCAATTTGCGAATTCCGCCTCCGGAGGATGGCTCGGCGGCAGTGAAAACATGGTCCGTTCGTCCGCTGAATATGGCCGCATCTTCCGCGACCCGATTTTCACACCGCATGGTGCATGGGCCTTTCGAACCACGCTCAGCGGTGCAGGCAGCTATCGTGGCGACATGCCATTTTATGCGCGACTATTTTCAGGTGACGAACTTGTGCGCGGGCTTCGTCCCGGCGAACTCGGCCCTGACGCGGTAACTGTCACGACCCCCGCGAACAACGCGCTAACTCATTCCGCGGCGCCTGCCGGCGCAAATCTTGTCACCACATCTAGCGCCGAATATCGCTTCCCGCTTGTCGGAGGGACGGAAGCCGCCGGCTTCTGTGACTTCGGCTCCGGCTGGCTCCTCCCCAACTGGCTGGGCCCCACCAAGCCGCTGTTGCTCGGCGCGACAAATGGCGCGCTTCACGGTTCCACTGGAATCGAGCTTCGCTGGACCGTGCCCGGCGTCCAGGTTCCCGTTCGCGCTTATTATGCGGTGAACGTTCTGCGATTGGATCGCGTCATTCCACTCTCCAGCACTTCCAGCTTCCATGCGCACAACCGCTTCTCCGCCTTTGGATGGGGACTCGGGTCGCTGTTCTGAGCGGCACGTCTGTACTACACTTCCGGAACCGTGAAACATAGGAAACAGGTGAAGGAAGCAAAGCAGATCGTAGAAGAGTACTGCGTCACAAAGGGCGAGAAATTCCGGCTGAAAGACTACGACCCCGCCGACACGAATGGGGTCAAGAGCAAAAAACACGCTGAAAGCATCCTGCAGAGACGTGTGGGCTTGCTCAGCGACATGCAGGAGAAGCTCTACGCGCAAGATCGTTGGGCGCTCCTGCTGATTTTTCAAGCGATGGATGCCGCCGGAAAAGACGGCGCCATCAAGCACGTGATGTCCGGCGTGAATCCGCAGGGCTGCGATGTCTTCTCTTTCAAGTCGCCCAGCAGCGAGGAACTGGATCACGATTATCTCTGGCGCACCCACAAATGCACTCCATCTCGCGGCAAAATCGGTATTTTCAATCGCTCCTATTACGAAGAAGTTCTCGTTGTCCGCGTGCATCCGCCGTTCCTGAGGGCGCAGAAGCTCCCAAACGATTTGATCACCAAACACATTTGGGACCAGCGCTACGAAGATATCAACGCCTTCGAACGCTACCTGACACGAAATGGCGTCGTAATCCGCAAATTCTTTCTGAACGTTTCAAAAGAGGAGCAGAAAAAGAGATTTCTCGAGCGCCTTGAAGATCCGAAAAAGAACTGGAAGTTTTCCATGGCCGACGTTCAGGAGCGCGCCTTCTGGAAGGACTATCAGGAAGCTTATGAGGAGATGATTCAGCACACCGCAACGAAGCACGCGCCCTGGTACGTTATCCCCGCGGACAATAAGTGGTTTACGCGCCTGGCCATCGCTTCGGCAATCATCGAAACGCTGGACGAGCTCGATCTTTCTTTCCCCGACGTTGACGAAGAAAAGAAGAAGGAATTGCAAGCCGTCCGGGCGTCCCTGCTTTCTCAGAAGGATTAGGGATTAGGCAGGGGTTAGTCCTGTAGAGGCGGCGTTGCGCTGCTATCTTTCGCTAGTCGCAAAGGCAAACCGGCAGTAGGTTGGAGCGGGCTACCCACCCTCTTCCGAGAGCAGGCGTCCCGCTCCACCACAGAACGAAGGAATAGCCGCAAAGCGGCTGCCACTTCCTTCCCTTCTGTGCAAAAACTCAAATCGCTGCATCGAAAACAATTAGGCATCCACTGCGGAACCACTTCACGCCTGCCCACATAAATTATCGAAACCTATGGAGTCTTAATATGAAAATTGGATGCGTCAGATCCAGCAGGCTTTTCCGTCTATGCGCTCATATGGGCGCGGGCTTCTGCCCTTCCAGCAAAGAGAAATCCTGTTGTCACTTCCATTCGAATGTTTGCTGGAGTCCACCGATTCTCACGTCGAAAACGCCAGGCTCGACGACGCGCCTGTTGTCGGCCCCGATGAAGGACAAGTCGTCGGGCGTCAATTCGAAAGAAACCTTTCGGCTCTCGCCCGGCTGCAGCATTACTTTTGCGAATCGCTTGAGCCGTTTCATCGGCGGCGTCACGCTCGCAAACCGTTCGTTCAAGTACAGTTGAACAACTTCCTTGCCGGCGCGTTCGCCACTATTTTTCACCGTTACATCAACGCGTACGGTTTGGCTTCCGGATGCCGTGGACCGAGCTACGTGCAAGTCCGAATAGGAAAACGTCGTGTAGCTCAATCCGGATCCAAATTCGAACTGCGGCGGAGCCATTGCTTTCCCTCCTCCCCAGTCCTCCCCTGAAAACATTTTGTGGTCGTAGGTGAAGAGGCGGTTCGGTGCACGCGGATAAGTAATCGGGAGCTTGCCGCTGGGATTCACATCGCCGAAGAGAATCTCGGCTATGGCCTGTCCGCCCTCATTGCTGGGGTTGTAAGCCATGATGATGGCTTTCGCGGAATCCGCAATGCGGCTGATGATGCGTGGGCGCCCTTCCGTGAGCACTAGGATGACGGGCTTTTTCGTTTCCATGACTTTCATGGCAAGGTTGAGCTGAGCGTCGGGCAGCGTGAGATCCGGGATGTTGCCAGGTGTCTCGGCATAAGCCCATTCTCCGAGGCAGATCACTACCGCGTCTGCGCTTGAGGCCGCTTCTGCCGCCTTGGAGATATCGCCTTCCTTGTCGAAGGTCGCCCCAGGAACGTAGGTAACGTTGGCTATCCCGATCTTTTCCTGAATGGCTTTGAGAATCGTCGCACGATCTTTCGGGTACATGCTCGCCCGGTCACCTTGCCAGGTATAGCTCCATCCGTTATTCAGCGGAATCAGGGAGTCGGCGTCCGGGCCGGTCACAAGAACGTGAGCGGTCTTCGCAAGCGGCAACGTGTGATTTTCATTTTTCAGCAACGTGATGGATTCGCGCGCAGCTTCCAGGCTGACTTGCCGCGATTCCGGCGAGCCGATTACTGTTTTCGCGTCGATACCGCGTAGCGGATCGTCAAAAAGCCCTAGCTGGTACTTCACCGTAAGAATCCTTCGGGCCGCCTCATCGATGCGGCTCACCGGCACTTTCCCCTCCTGCGCCAGTTCGAGCAAAAGGTCGCTGAAGCTATAGTCGCTTGGCACCATGCTCATGTCGACTCCGGCAAGCACGGCAATACGCGTGGCTTCCTTCTCATTCGCCGCGATGTGATGAGTTGAGACAAGTCCTTTGATGTCCATCCAGTCGGAAACCACGAATCCCTGCAAACGCAACTCGTTGCGCAAAACAGTTTTCAAGAGGTAACCGTTGGCGTGACCCGGTGTTCCGTTCACTTCGCTCGAATTCACCATTACAGTGTGGGCGCCCGCCTTCACAGCCGCTGCAAACGTGGGGAGAAAATATTCGCGCAAAGTATTTTCCGGAATGAGCGCGGGGCTGCGGTCACCGCCCGTTGTCGGATAGCTGTACCCGACGTAGTGTTTCAGTGAAGCGGAAACGCTGAATGGACTCGAGAGATCACTCCCCTCATACCCGCGAACCGTGGCCACACCCATCACCGTCGCGAGGTAGGTATCCTCTCCGAATGTTTCCCACAAGCGCGACCAAAGTGGCTGCCGTCCGGCGTCGAGCACCGGCGAAAATGACCAGGGAATGCCCGCCTTGCGCGTTTCCGCAGCCGCGATCTGGCTGCCCCGCAGCATCAGCTCGGGATTCCACGTCGCCGCCATCGCCAGAGGCTGAGGAAAGAGCGTGCCCTCAACAATATAGTTCGGCCCGTGAATGGTATCGATGCCGTAAAGCACTGGGATGTGCAGCCGGGTTTTCTTCGCTTCTTCCTGGATGGCGCGGATAATCTCGTGCCACTTCTCCGCGGACAACGCTTCGTCATTCACATTGAGAATGGAACCGACGCCGTATTCACCGACGGCCTTGTGGAGTTTTTCAGGATTGATTCGAATGGACTGACCTCGGCCGTCGGTAACCATGCCAATTTCGAGCTGCGTCATCTGGCCGATTTTTTCTTTCAGCGTCATCTCGCTGACCAGTTTTTCCACGGCCGCGGCGGAAGCGCTTGCAGGCGGGCCGGCCGGAGTCATATTCCGGCGCAAAAATACTTGGCTGTCGACCATGCCGGAAGCAACATCATCGGCGCCGGAGGGCGCCGCCAAGACTGTGCAAACAGCCAGTAAAATAACGATATGCCAAAGCTTCCTCTGTGGGGTGGTCAAGGGTGTCTCCTTGCCAAGCATCCTACCTCTGGAGGCTGGATATTCCAAACTTTGGTTTCTTGAAATTTTCAGTGGTCCACTTGTTAACAGCGGAGGGCTTGCAAACTGCCGGGAAATGCTGATGCGAAAGATCTGCTGCTGCGAAATGCAGCGCTTCAGTTTGGGGAAGAATATCGGTAGCGCAAGCTAGGCGGCATACGGTGAGAGCGTGTCCGTGTGTTGTACTCCAGTTGATAGCCCAGATGTTCCACATCGCCAGGGTAGTCTCGACCATCAGGATATGGATACGGCAGAAGTGAATGCCGCGGCAAAGGCTCAACCGTAAATGCGTGCGCCGCATAGAAATCGAGATCCTTTTCAAAGCCGTCGGCGTAAAAGAAATAATCGCGAATCCATCCGGTCGGCAGCGCGGGAAGCTGCCGAGGATCAAAATCAAGCTTCAGTCCCTCACCTGAGCCAAAAACGACGAAGCGATCATCGGACGTTTTCAGCAAGTCGAACACGTCTCCATACCGCGTGTAGTTTCCCGCGGCGCGAGCGTAAGGGCCCGTCATGCTCCGGTGCGAATACGAGTAGATCGTGTCGCTCGCGGGCTTCAGTCGAATCTCGCGCGGATAGCCGACGAAATCCAACGCCGCCTTGGCAAGGGGCACTTGCGCCACGCGAACGTCAGGCGCATTCGGTGTTTGGTCGATTCGAATCGCGTCCCAATAGATCTTCAAATTGTTGACGATGCGAATCCGCCGTGTGCTTGAGGGAAGCTTGCCGGTCAAGTCCGCTACCATGGTCCGTTCGAGCCCCGCGGGAAAACCCATGTCTTCCACGACGCGCACCCACTTGCCTTGTGCATCGAGTGCTTCCACATATGGCGGAATCACCTTGATTCCAGCCTGGTCCGCTGCATACATCGAAGTCGCGGTGAAGTAATCCGTGTAGCCATCGATAATCAATCGCAACGGCTTTTGCTGGTCCCACGCGCCGAGATCGAGTTCGATCCAATGCAGCTTGGCGAATCCCGCGAACGGCAACTCCTCAAAATCGGTGACGTACTTGCGATCGCGTTTGGAGATCAGAGGCAGCACATCATTTCCCTTGTCGTCCCAAGCTCCTATGGGCGCGTGGGCGTCGTGGCTCGCGATCACGCGGAAATTCGGAAATGGAGGAGCGCTAACGAATCGCTCATTCGGAAACACTTCGTACGCCGCTGGATGATCGACGGCCAGCAACCGAACCTGGTCGAGATACACCGTTTCTTCCATCGGCTCCATGAAGCGGAAGCTGAGCATGCCGTTGCGGGGCTTCACGCTCCGCGCAGCCACCTTCAGATACTCGTCAGGATCGGGAACGTCCCTTTCTCCAGGTGCAACCCAGTGGCCGACCACGCCCGGCCCGATCATGTCCGCGATGAATTCGTACTCGCCGCCATTCCAGGAAAACAGAGTCGGGCACGAGCTACCTCGCCGGTCGAGCTCCGTGATGTTGTGCACCTTTTTCGAGGCCAGGTTAATTTCATCCTGCGGAACACCCGTCGGCCACAGCAAACGAACAACTTCAGCATTACGCTCCGAGCCCAGCCCGGCAAGAATCGGCGTGGCGTTCTGTCCCAGATAGCCCGACGCCCCAGGTACTTCCCATTTTTGATACAGCGTGCCCGCGTAGAGCTCGACCTTCGTTCCGATTCCGTTCTTGTTGTCATTCAGCGCCTTCAGGTCAATGCTCATCCAGTTGTGCTGGTTGCCGCCTTCATTGCGCAAAACAAGGGGCGCGCCACCGAGTTGCGTTACCGCCAAGTCTGCGTCGCCATTTCCGTCGATATCCGCAACCGCAATTGCGCGCGGTTGATTTAGCTTGACTGCATCGAGGTGCACGCCCCTGGTGACGTCGCCCCAGCCCTTGCTCCCCAGATTTCGCAACAGCCTTAGTTCTCCTCCACTGCTCGTCTCTCCTGCTGCGACGAGATCGATCCAGCCGTCATTGTCGTAATCGAGCGCAGCAATTCCCCAGCCTTTCTGCCAGCCGAAGTCCGGGAGAGGAACGCGCTCCAGCCGCTTTCCTTCCAGATTCCGCCACAGGCTGATGCCCGGCGCGCCCGCATGCGTGAACGCCAGATCCATCCAGCCATCTTTGTCGAAGTCGAACGCGACAACGCCCACCGCGGGCGGCAACTTCTCTTTGCTGAAATCGATGCCGCCGAGCGGCGTGAATTTGCCCTCGCGCGGATTGAGATAGATGGAAGCTCCAGCTTGTCCGCCAGCGATTACGAAGTCCACGGCGCGGTCATTATTGAAATCCGTAGTGACGACACCCGCACCAGTAGCCGCAACACCGAGCGCCGTTTCCGCTGACACTTCCGTGAACGCGCTATTCCCGTTGTTCCTCCAAAGCACATTGTGCGGCGGCGTGCCCGGCGGACCTGCATCTGGCGCAATCGTGATGTACAGATCGAGGTCTCCGTCGTGGTCGTAGTCGACAAACGTCACTCCCACGCAGCCTTTTTCTTTGCGGATGCCCGCCGCCTGGGTCACATCCTCAAACTTACCGTCTCCTTTGTTGCGCAGCAGCCGGACGCCGTCATTTAGACAAACTGCTAAATCCGTGCGACCGTCGTTGTCAAAATCACCGGCCGCGCAGCCAAGGCCACTCCCCGTTAACTGAATTCCCGCTTCCTTCGTCACATCTTCGAATCGGCCGTCGCCCAAATTGCGTAGTAAGTGGCTGGCTCCATCCGCAGTTCCGTTAACTAAGAAAAGATCCGGCTTCCCGTCGCCGTCGTAGTCGAAGAAGCATGCCCCAGTGCCTGGTCCAATCTCGACGCGGCTTCCTCCCGCGCTTTTCGACACAAACGCATTCGCCTCCGCCACAAATCGCACCGGAATGGCCGCCGGCACATCTACAACGGAATTCAGCGGCAACTCCGCGAGCGAGTAACGGCCCTGATCGCCATAGCCCGCTCCGAACGGCGTTCCGAGATGCTCCGTCGTGATTTTTTGGAAGCGCGCCAGATGTTCGCGCGCCCCGGCAACGTCGCCCTTTCGCTGAAGCGCGCGGGCGAGGCCAAATTCCGACGAAGCGTGAAAAGGGTTTAGAGTCAGCCCCTTCTGAAACGATGCAATGGCTTCGTCATATTTCTGCAGTTGCGAGTACAAGTAGCCGGCAAAATAATAGGCGTCTGCTTCGTTGGGCGCGATCTGCGTGACGTGCTGAAAAGCCGCAATGCCCTCCTCTCCCTCTCCGAGATCTTTGTAGACAAGTCCGAGGTTGTACCAGGCGTAAGCATCTTTAGAAAGTTGTTGCGTTGCCCCTTCTAGCGCCGCGCGAGCGGGCTCCAGCTTTTGCTGCGCGAGGAGCGAAATGCCCAGGTTTAACCGAGCCACCGCAAATTTCGGATCGGCTTCGAGCGCTTGCTCAAAATATTTTTGCGCATCCGCGGGTCGCTGCTGGTTCAAGTACGCCACGCCCAGCGTGTTGAGGCGATAGGCGTCCGCTGCGCCGCTGGTCGATGGCCCGGGCTTCTTTGCGGCCGCAGCTTTTTCCTGTGCGGACGGCGCGCTGGAACGTACCAATATCGCCGCGCAGCAAGTCAAAATGGAACAAGCAAAAATCAACCCCACTGCCCGGCGGTTAGTTGAACGTGTCAAAATATTTCATCCTGTCCGCATGAGACGCCCGGATTTAGCCTACGATCCATCCCAGTGCAATTTTAGGATTCTCACGGCTGCACAACGCATCGTCAACCGTTATTATGCGCGCCGATCGCGTGGCTCGTCGTCGCTTGACCTTCGCGGCATGTGCGCTTACTCTCGCGCATCGACTATGAGCATCTTCCCTTACGGCTCGTTAACGGAAATTGCGCAACAAATTCGCTCGAAGAAAATCTCTCCCGTCGAGATCATTGAACTTCACCTAAAACGTATTGAGAAGTTGCAGCCGAAACTGAATCCCTTTGTCCACCTGAACGCTGAGGGAGCACGTCGGCAGGCACGCGCGGCCGAGAGCTTGATGACACGAGGTGCCCAAGTCGGCCCCCTCTATGGCGTCCCGCTCACCATCAAGAACTGCATCAATGTCGGCGGTTGGCCGTGTTCCGCCGGTTCTATTCTCCGCAAAGACTACATTGCGAAACAGGACGCTCCGCTCGTCTCACGATTGAAAGCCGCGGGCGCTATCCTCCTCGGCAATACCAACACTCCCGAATTTCTGATGGCCTACGAAACTGACAACCTGCTCACTGGAAAAACGAGCAATCCATGGAATTTGGCACATTCCTCAGGTGGCTCGAGCGGGGGTGAAGCCGCCGCGATTGCCGCAGGCTGCTCAGCCGGCGGCGTGGGCAGCGATGGCGGCGGCTCCATTCGCGTCCCCGCGCATTTTTGTGGAATCTGCGGACTGAAGCCCACGCCCGGCCGCGTTCCAGCCGCGGGACATTTTCCGCCAGGCGCCGGCGCTTTTTCCTGGATCGGCGTTGTCGGTCCAATGGCCCGCACCATCGCAGACGTGCGCTCCCTCTTCGAAGTGATGCTCGGACCGGACGCCGGCGACGCACTCTCCGCTCCAGTTCCCTTGCGTTCGTACAACGAGGCTCAACTTCGCGGCATGCGCATCGGAATTCTCGAAAGCGACGCCCTTGGCGTTACAACTGAAGAGACTCGCGCAGCCGTCGCCCAAGCCGCAAAATCGCTGGCCAACCGAAGCTTCGCCGTCGAACCTTTCCGGCTAAATGGTCTCGATCGCGCGCTCGATCTGTGGTGGTTTTTCTTTGGCCCCGTGATCGGTCATTTGTTCCGTCACAGCATCGCCAGCCAGGAAGATCAGATCAGCCCGATGCTGCGCGAGTATCTCGCTTTCGCAACCTCCGGATATCCAATCACGCTCGAGCAATTCATGAAAGCCTGCGCGGATCGGGATTTCCTTCGCGCCGAAATTCTCCGCCAAATGCAGGACACGCCCATATTGCTCTCCCCGGTCTCCACAAGTCCTGCCTTCCGCCACGGCCAGGGAAACTACCTCCCCGGCACGGGATACCGCGACACTATGCGATTTTCGCAATGGCTGAACTTGACTGGTTTTCCCGGCGCGTCCGTCCCCGTCGCCCTTTCGAATCACGGACTGCCCATCGGCGTTCAAGTGATCGGCCGTCCGTTTGAAGACGAGTTAGTCTTGGCCATCGCAGAAGCCATCGAGCAATCCCGCGGTCACTGGCAAACGCCCCCGTTGGAAAGTATTTGATTCTGCTTCTCCTACGGCTCAGGTTCGCGCCTCAGCTCTGGATTCGGCACGCGATTTTTTTCGCGCGACTCCCGCTCCTTGCCTAATTGAGTATCCAGTTTCTTCTGCGCCAGCGCGAACTCCGCTTTCGCCTCATTCTCCCGTCCGAGCTGTGCCAATATTCGGCCCCGCAAAAAGTGCCCGCCTGCGATATCCGGCGCAAGATGCAGCGCCGCGTCGATCATTTTCAGAGCTGGCTCTAGCTTTTGCTGCTTCTGATAAATCTTAGCCAACCCGGCGTACGCGCTAGCCATTTTGGAATCTCGCCTTAGCGCTTCGCGAAACGATATCTCCGCATCCTCGTCCTTGCCCAAGCGCGTGTATAGTGCGCCGAGTTGGTCGTAGTTGTCCGCCAAGTCTGGCTCGAGTGCGATATCGCGCCGAAACTCCGTTTCCGCCCGTTCGTCCGCTCCCGCTCGCATGTACGCAACTCCCAAATTCATATGAATGAAAGGAAGATTGCGATTCAGCGCCGCCGCTTTCTCCAACTCCGAAGTTGCTTCCGGAATTTCATCCCGGTTCAAATAAGCCTTTCCCAGTATCAAGTGAAATTCCGCCGTCCCGCCGCCGACCGCGATCATACGGCTGAGGATTTTCTCGTCGAAGCTTTTTTGACCGGATTCCACGGCGGCAATGTCGAGCAGATACAAGTACAGCACGTCATTGGACTTTTCCGCCCACAGCGGTTCGAGCACTGTCACGGCCTCCGCATATTTTTTCGTGAACACTTGGCAGAGTCCCAGAAGATAACGCGCCTGTTGCGAGTCCGGCTGGTTTCGCAAGACGGACGTGAACGGTGCAATCGCCGCGGCATAATTGCCACGCCGGTACTCGACGAGGCCGATGTTCAGCCGGATCCCGGCCATTTTTGGTTCGAGCTTCTCGGCTTTTCGCAGCAGCGCGATTGCCCGGTCCCATTCCTTGCGCCGCATAGCGATCACGCCAAGATTGGCATAAGCGGAGCCGGCGCGCGGGTCAACCAACAGCACTTGACGAAAGGCCGCTTCTGCGGCATCGAGGTCCCCCGCCTGAAGCGCCATTTGCCCTTTCGCAAACAATGCCTGCGCATCCACGGGCTGCTTGACGCCCACCGGCGTCGAACTGGATTGCGGCTTTACGCCGTTTCTCGTCGCTGGCCGCACGCAAACGGACCCGGCCGCAACCAGCGCGAGACCGATCGCCAGAACGTATTTCTGTTTGTCGCCTCTCCTGTAATCTGCGCCCATCGGCATTCAGTGTCAGTCAGTCTCCGAGGGATTTCAAGAAGGCTCTGTGCTCTTGCCTTGCGTAACTCTCTATATTCCACAGATTCCGCAGCCGCACCTGCTATAACTCGCATCGGCCTGAATTTATCCCTTGACACCAGCCCTCAAATGCACTATTAACTCGTTTTAATAGACAGATTCGGTGCGTTGCCTGCAGTCGTCGAGTGGTGGAGGCTGTGTCCGATCAGGGGTGCTTTTCGTGCGGATGACTTCAGGGGTGCCACTTCAGCCCTCCGCACTAGCCCATGCATCTCACGTCTCCCCAAGTTCGAATCTCGCTTGGAGGTCTTAACGTGAAGGGAAACTCAGACTTATCCAATCCTCAAAAGAACATGTTGGGAGCCGCGTGGCTTGCGTTCGTCGGTCTAATCCTTGCGCTGGCCCTCCCCCTCGCCTCGCACGCCCAGGACACCGGCTACATCAGCGGCACGGTCACCGATAAGTCCGGCGCTGCCGTCGTCAGCGCAGAGGTTGTCATCACCAACACCGCTGGCAGTTTAACGCGCACGACCACCACAAACTCTGACGGCGCTTACGTCGTCGCCGGTTTGCCAGGTAGCACCTATAACCTCGTCGTAACCGCAAAAGGCTTCCAGAAATACTCGGCCAGCAAAGTCGTGCTGGACGTCGCCCAGAAAATTCGCGTTGACGTGCAGTTGACCGTGGGCGCCGTTACTGAAGTAGTGGAAGTAACCGGCGAAAGCGTCGCTCAGGTGGAAACCCAATCCTCCGCCCTCACTGCGACCGTGACTGGCAAACAAATCGATCAGCTCATGCTGAACGGCCGTAATTTCACCCAGCTCGTCACTCTGACTCCTGGGGTTGTCAACCAGACCGGCTCGGATGAAGGCAAGGTCGGCATCTATGGCAACGTCGCTTACAGCATGAACGGCGGCCGTACCGAATACAACAACTGGGAGCTCGACGGTGGCGACAACATGGACAATGGCTCCAACGCCACGCTGAACGTTTACCCCAACCCCGAAGCCATCGCTGAATTCAAAGTCCTCACCTCCAACTATGGCGCGCAATATGGTCGCAACGGCTCCGGAACCGTCGAAGTGGAAACCAAGAGTGGCGGCGCCTCCTTCCACGGCAGTGGCTTCGAGTATCTGCGCAATGATTTCTTCAACGCTAAATCATGGGCAGAAGGAGCCGACCCCACTGCTAAGAAGGCTTCCTACAAGAAGCACGATTATGGCTACACCGTGGGCGGACCGGTTTTTATTCCCAACCATTACAATTCGGACAAAAAGAAAACCTTCTTCTTCTTCTCCGAGGAATGGCGGAAGGAGAGCAATACCTCCTCGGCACCCTCGTCGGACGTCTCCACCACGCCAAACGTTCCTTCCGATGCCGAGCGAACCGGGAACTTCAGTGACCTCTGTCCGACGATCCCGGCTGGGCAAACGACCACCACTTTCCAACCCACAGCATTTCCGGATTGCCCTGCGACGAACCCAGGAGCAGCCACTCTTAACACTTTTCCCAACAACAGCGTTACGCCAACGGCAGTCGGTACCGCCCTCTTGGCCCTGATTCCCAAGGCCATTCCCGGCTTTACTGTTGGTGGCTTCCCTGCATTCCATCAGACGATCTCGACACCGACCACCTGGCGCGAAGAGCTCGTTCGAATTGATCACAACCTCACCAACAACTATCGCTTGACCTTCCGTTACATCCATGACTCTTGGCAGACGGTCGTGCCGAGCCCGTTGTGGGGCAATGGAACCACCAATTTTCAGAACGTCACGACAAACTTCGTTGGCCCGGGGTCAAGCTTCGTGGCTCGTCTGAACGCGAATATTTCGCCGACACTCCTCAATGAATTCGTAGCCAGCTATACGGGCGACCACATTTTTCTCACTACAGGCGGACCGGTGGCGCTACCCGCCGGCTTCGCGATGGGCGCGATATTCAACAATGGCTTCGGCGGAAAGCTTCCAGCAATCGACCTAAGTGGCAACGCGGCCTATGGCGGCGGCTTCGGGCAGGATAGCGGCTACTTTCCGTGGCATAACGCCAACCCTACTTACACTTATCGCGACAACATGACCAAGATCCGCGGCACTCACACCATGCAATTCGGCGCATACATCGTATTTGCGCAGAAGAACGAGGCCAACTCTCCCAACGTCCAGGGCATTCTGACTTTTGACACCGGCGACGCGAATGTCACAACGGGCAACGCCTTCGCCGATCTCCTGCTGGGAAACGTCGCGAGCTACCAGCAATGGACCGCGGAAAAGCAGTACTACGACCGGTACAGAATCGTGGAGCCTTACTTCCAAGACGACTGGCGCATAACCAAACGCCTCACCCTGAATCTTGGCTTGCGCGTCAGCTTGTATGGAACTTATCGCGAGCGCTACCGGCAGGCCTTCAACTTTGACCCTACCGCTTTCAACCCGGCCAACTCGCCCGTCTTCAATCTCAATGATGGCTCTCTCCAGCAGAACGCCGGGAACACTGCCAATCCGCTAAACGGCTTCGTGCAGTGCGGAGGAAAGGGAGGAACACTTCCTCTCGTGCCAGGGTCGAATTTCCCCACCGTTAGCGTTGGATCCTCTTCCAACGCTGGCTGTCTGAAAGGCCATCTCTTCAATCCAGCACCACGGATTGGATTCGCGTTTGATCCCAAGGGTGACAGCAAGATGGCCATCCGCGGCGGGTACGGTATCTTCTACGAACATACCAACGGCAACGAAGGCAACACGGAATCCCTTGAAGGCTCCCCGCCCCTCGTTCTTTCCGCGACCCAGTCCAACGTCGCTGTGGGACTTAACGGATGCCCCGCCGGGCCGAATGGCGGCTACGCATGCATCGGTGCAAATGGGGGAGCAATTCCATTCTTTCCGCTTACGGTCGTTTCCATTCCGAACAAGGCCATTTGGCCTTACGTTCAACAATGGAACTTGAGCGTCCAGAAAGAACTGCCCTACCACTTTGTGCTGTCGACCGCGTACGTCGGAAGCAAAGGTACGCATCTGACCCTGCTTAGCAACGCCAACCAGCTTCTGCCAGTGCCTGCGTCGGCGAATCCTTACACGAAGGGCGAACCGATCATCACAGCTTCAGACCCAAACGGCACGGGTCTGCCTGCTAACACCGTTTGTCCTGTCCCCAACACCTCCGGTAACCTCGTGGGAGGCTCAGTAAATGGCGCGGCCGTTTCCGGCCAGGTGGCCCGCAATCTTGCGGTTGCTTGCGGGACTGTGATCAGCAATGCTTCGGTTCGTACCGCATTCCCTGGATTCAACAACATCAACACGCTTAGGGACGAGGCGAATTCCATCTATCATTCCCTACAGGCAGGATTACAGCGCACCGTGGGGGACCTCACGTTGAGCATGGCCTACACCTACAGTCACTCAATAGACGATTCCTCCGACCGCAGCGACACCGCGTTCGTCAATGCCTACGACTTTGCCGCCAATCGCGCCAGCTCGAATTTCGACCTGCGCCATAACCTCGCCATCAGCTACGTCTACGGCCTCCCGTTTTTCAAGGGCAGTGGGTTCTCCCATGCGCTCCTGGGCGGTTGGCAGATATCCGGTATAACCGTCGCCCAGTCAGGGACACCCTTCAGCGTAACCACCAATGGCTTAGATGCTTTCGGCGACAACGCTGGCGTGGGGAATGGCACAGGTACCGGCTCCCGGCCTGATTTGGTGGGCAATCCACGTTCCGGGTTTTCCGCCAATCAGGATCCAAGCGAGCGCGGACCGCTCGCCTACAATCCAGCGGCCTTCGCCGTGCCCAGAGGCCTAACCTTCGGCACTGTCGGGCGCAACACCCTGACATTGCCTGGACGTCTCAACTTCGACTTCGGCCTCTTCAAGAAGTTCCCGATTAACGAGAAGACTGGATTCGATTTCCGCTGGGAAAACTTTAACCTCTTCAATCACACCCAGTTCAATCAGGTCAACGGAGACCTTGGCCCGAGTAGCTTCCTGCACTTGACCAACACTCACGATGGGCGCCGGATGCAACTCGGTCTCCGGTTTTATTTCTAACTCAGCCTCAACCAAAAGGGGCGGCCCGACTGGTCGAGCCGCCCCTTTTTTTCATCGAATCCCTGTTCCCTTTCCTTTCGGATGGAGTAAAATGCCGCCCATGGATCGACGAACATTTATCGGCACTTCCGTTGCAGCAACTCTCGCAGCCGCCGCCAAGCCAGCCTGGGCCGCGGACACCGCACATTTAGCCGGCCGCTCTCCGGTCGCGCATGCAATTGACCGCGTCGGCCTCCAGCTCTACACCGTCCGCGACGCTATGAAGACCGACTTCGCGGGCACCATCGCCAAAGTCGCCGCCACCGGCTACAAGGAAGTCGAATTCGCCGGATACTTCGATCATTCACCGAAAGACGTACGCGCGATTCTCGACAAAAATAGTCTGGCCTCTCCTTCCTGCCACGTTGGCTACGACGTCGTCGAAAAAAAGTGGCCGGAAACTCTCGAGGCCGCCAAGATCGTAGGTCACAGCTACATCATTTGTCCTTGGATCGACGAAAAGCAACGCGCCGAGCCCGGCGGATGGAAACGCGCCGCAGATCTTTTTAATAAAGCAGGAGAAGCCAGCAAAAAGGCGGGCATCCAGTTCGGCTATCACAATCACTCCTTCGAATTCGATCCCGCGGAATCGCTCGGCAGCAAACTCCCGTACGATTTCCTCCTCGCCGAAACGGATCCCAAGCTCGTCGCCATGGAAATGGACCTCTGCTGGATCAGCGTCGCCGGCAAGGATCCTCTCGCCTATTTCGAAAAATATCCCGGCCGTTTCCCTCTGGTCCACGTAAAAGACTGGGTGAAGGACGCCTCGACTCCGAGCGCTTACCAGGGAGCAATGGGCCAGTCCGTTAAATTCGGCGGCCGCATGGCCGACGTCGGCCAGGGCTCCATTGACTGGAAAAACCTTTTCGCGCACTCCGAAAAGGCCGGCATCAAACACTACTTCGTTGAAAACGATGAACCGAAATCGGCGTTCGACGACATCAAGGTCAGCTACGACTATCTCCACGCGTTGAATTTCTAGCAGTGGGACAGGCATTCTTGCCTGTCCTTTTCAGCCGGAGGAATCATCGGCATGCGCAAGCCACTCACAGTCACACCTCTGTTTGCGATTGCAGCTCTTTTATTCATCTCCGCCGCCCAGCCGCAAACTCCAGCTTGGAAACCGCTCTTCAACGGCAAGGATCTCACCGGCTGGAAGCACGTCGGCCCGGGCAACATGACCGTCGAGGATGGCCTCATTCGAACGCACGGCGGCATGGGCCTTCTTTATTGGACCGGCGGCAAGCTCTCCAATTGCCGCATCCGCGTGGTCTACAAGATGCGCGACTTAAACGATAATTCCGGAGTCTTCATTCGCATTCCCATCGAGCCGCGCGAGGAATGGATGCCCGTTCATTACGGTTACGAAGTCCAAATCGACAATCATCCCGAAACTTCGAACGAAGACGAATATCACGTTACCGGCACGCTTTATTCCCTGACCAAGCCGCTCGCCAAGCCTGGTAAGCCCGGCCCCGAGTGGAACACCATGGTCATCACGCTCGACGGCCCGCGCACCATCGTTGTTCTTAACGATGTCACCGTCACGGACTACACCGAAGGCCAGCCCGTTCCCGAGCGCAAATTCAATTTCGAACCGCAGCGCGGCTCTCGGCCCAATGAGGGCTACATCGGCCTCCAGAATCACAGCGACAACGACATTGTCTTTTTCAAGGAAGTCAGCGTCCAGCCGCTGCATTAGATTTTCGTTGTTGTAGCTCAAGCCTTTAGGCCTGAGGCTTTTTCTTTGACTTTCGGCTTCAATTTTTTTCAGGAGAACGCTATGACCAAGGATCTCTCCCGCCGTCAATTTCTCCATCGCACCGCTGGGGCCGCTGGCGCGCTCGCGGCTTCGCCCGCCATTTTTCTTGAGCCGGAGCACATTCCTCTGCCCTTGCAATCGACGCCGCCGAGCGACCGCCTGCGCTTCGGCATCATCGGCATCGGCATGCAGGGTTCCGGCTTGCTTCGCGACGCCATCCAGCTCCCCGGAGTCGAATGCGTTGCTGCTTGCGATCTTTACGATGGCCGCCACACGCTCGCGCAGGAAATTGTCGGCAAGAAAATTCCCACTACGCGCCGCTACAAGGATCTTCTCGACAACAAGGAAATTGATTGCCTCATCGCCGCTGTCCCTGACCATTGGCACAAGCAAGTCGTGGTCGACGCCGTCAGCGCCGGAAAAGATATTTACTGCGAAAAACCCATGTCCCATTCCCCCGCCGACGGGGTCGCCATGGTCGCCGCAGCGAAGAAAACCGGCCGCGTCGTGCAAATTGGTTCGCAGCGCGTCAGCTCCGTGATCTGTGCAAAAGCCAAAGAGCTTCTCGCCAACGGCATCGTCGGCACGCTCACTCTCGTTGAAGGTTCGCTGGGCCGCAACGATCCCACCGGCGCGTGGGTGTATCCTCCTCCTCCCGATCTTTCCCTCGGCAATTTCGATTGGGACACCTGGCAGGGCGACGCCACCAAGCGCGCTTGGGATCCGGACATGTCGCCCAAGTATTTCGCGCGCTGGCGCTGCTGGAAGGAATATGGCACCGGGCTCGCCGGCGATCTTCTCGTCCATCTCGTCAGCGGCATGAACTTTATGCTCGGCTGGAACGAGCCTCCTAAGCGCGCCATGGCTCTCGGCGATATCCTGCGCTTCAAAGACGGCCGCAACATGCCCGATGTTCACGCCACGCTGTTCGATTACGGGCGTGCTCCCATTTATCTGCGCCTCAATCTCGGATGTGATACGCCGGAGATTTACCGCTTCCAGGGCTCTAAAGGCATTCTCGAAGTCACCGAATACGCCATCACTTATTTCCCGCAATCCGGCGAAGACGAATCTCCCAGCTATTACACTTCCGGCTATCCGCAAGCGATGCGCGAAGCCTATCTCAAAAAGTGGCACGAGGAGCACGACCCCAAGCCCGGCAAGGAACCCATCAGGGAGGGATTCAGCTATCGTGGCGAATCCTGGGACGCTGAAAAGCCCCACCTCTGGAGATTTTTCCAGGGCGCGCGCAACCATCAGCAAGTTACGGAAGACACCGTCTTCGGCCACAACGCCGCGCTCGCTTGCCACATGGCAAATCAATCCTATTTCCGCGGAGCCGCCGTCACCTGGGACGCCGCCTCCAACCAAATCAAATCCTAACGCCAGGTTCACCTCGCCCTGCTTAATTATGTGTAGGGGCGCAGCATGCTGCGCCCCTCTCGGCAAACTCGTCGCCAAAATTTTCCTTGACTTTTCTCGATTTCATACTATACTTAACGGTGTAGATAACTACGTGTGGGGCGCGGGAGCTTGCTCCCGCTTTTCTTTTCAAGGCCGCCATTTCCGCCTTGCCGGCCCAGACCAACCAAAATCGCGCCCTTTAGAATCAAACGGTTACGAAATGCTTTTTTTGTAACTCCTTTGTTTTGACACTCATGCATTTTCATGTGGGGGGTACCCCCTCACCGAGGAAAAAATGAACACAAACTCTCACAGTTCCACGCTCTTGCCTCTTGTCAGAACCGGCGCCGAACCGGGCCGCTGCAACCATCGCTTCCCCAACGGTAAGCGCTGCCGCCTTCCTGGCTCGGATTCTCAACTCGGGCTTTGTCTCCGTCACTTCACCATGAGTGCCGCGGCCGAGCTCTCCCGCAGGCACGCTCATGATGACGCTGAAGATTTCTCCGCAGAACTCCTTGGCCAACCTTCCGAGCTGACGTCTACTGTACAGGTGAAGCAGTTTCTGTCTCGCCTTCTTCTGCTTGTTACTAGCGGGCGCATCTCCCCGCGTCGCGCCGCCGTTCTTGTCTACATTACCAATCAGCTCCATTTCTCACATACCAGCCCTCGCCGCTAACAGGAAGCGCACTCCCGCCGACCGCCAGGCTCGAAGTGACGGGTGCCGGACATGGCCGCTGGGAGAAGCCTCCTATTGTGCGGCGAAGGGCAAGGGCTGATAATCGGAACAGGAGTACGGCTATGAAACAGACCCAGGAACATTCACCTCTAAAGGAAGTTCAGGCGCCTCTCGAAGAAGACCAAGCGCCGCTGAAGGAGCTGGATGAGTGGGACGATTTTGTCGCCACCCGCTACCGGCAGGGCAAATCGGAAGAAGAGTTCCGGAACTATAAAGCCGACGCCAATCCCACGGTGACGGAGTTCTACCGGCAAAACCACAAATACCAGACGCTGGATTTCGTCCTGAAGAAGAAAGCCGAATACTGCGGCCTGAAGCGCGGGAAAAAGAGCATCTGGGAAATGGCCGAGTACCTGAACACTTTAGTGGACGACAGCGATCCCGATACCGATGTGACGCAGATCGAGCACCTGCTGCAGACCGCGGAAGCGATTCGCAAGGACGGCCATCCGCGGTGGTTCATACTCGCCGGCTTTGTGCACGATCTTGGAAAGGTTCTCTGCCTCTATGGCGAGCCGCAGTGGGCCGTCGTCGGCGATACGTTTCCCGTGGGCTGCGCATACTCAGATCAGGTGGTTTTTCCGGAGTTCTTTGCCGCCAATCCAGACAGCGGCAAGCCCGAGTACCAGACGCAATATGGAGTCTACGAGCCGCACTGCGGCTTGGATAACGCGCACCTCTCGTTTGGACACGACGAATACATTTTTCGCGTGACGCAGAAATACCTGCCCGAAGAAGCGCAGTACATGCTCCGGTATCATTCGTTCTACGCGGCGCACAAGCATGGCGCTTACCGCCACCTGATGAATGACCACGACGAACCGATGTTCGAGTGGGTGCGCAAGTTCAATCCCTACGACCTCTACTCGAAAGGCCGCGAGCGCCCCAACGTGAAGGAAATCCTGCCTTACTATCAAGAGCTCGTCTCTGAATTCTTCCCGGATAAAATCGACTGGTAAGCGGTCTTGAGGGCAATTGGGTGAACGCGCTCATCCTCAAAGGCCGAGGGTGGTGCCAGGAAATGGCAGGAGGAGCGAGCCGCGATGCAGTATCTGGCAAGAGTGATCAAGCAGCACGAAGAAAAGCGGAAGGGGGAGAGGCTGTACACGACGGCAGAGGCGGCCAAGCGAGCCGGAGTATCGCGGCAAACGCTGCAGACGTGGATGGCAGTGGGAAAAATCAAAGGGCCGGAGCTGATCCGGCCGGTGCACATACGGCTGTGGAGCAAAGAAGATATCGCCCAGCTGAAGAAGGTGGGGAAACGGCCGGGAAGGCCCAGGCGAGAAGACGCAGGCAAAAAGAAGGCGCCTCCCCCAGTGTTGGGCGAATGGCTGAAGTGAAGTGCGGCCCGCCTGCGAAGGCGGACGCTGCAACGACTGCTCAGAATTCCGGCGGCGGCGGGCAGCCGAGGAACTCGCGCTGCGGGACATTCCCCATATATTGCAGGTCAGCGATGCCGATCTTGCTGGTGTAGAAGCCATCGCAGGTCATATTGCGCAGGAAAGAAAAGAAAGCCACTCCCTGGCTGAGCGAGGGATCCTTCTTGCCGTTTTTGCGAAACGCAATCAAGTCCAGAATTTCCTTCTTCTGTTCCGGCGTGCATTCCATAAAGACTTTGCCGTAGCGGTCGCTGCAAGCGGCGTCCAGCCAGAAGAAACCGCCGCCGAGCCTTAGTTGATATTCGGGATTCTCGCTGGTGAGCAGATCGATGAACTCCGGCGCTCCCGCTTCCACAGCGCCGCCGGATTTTTCGTCCTTGGGGATGATGGTGTCGCAAAGAAATGTCAGCGTGGCGTACTGCGACGCCGAAAAATATTTCGGCGTGTACGCTCCCGCGGGAGCGGCAGCCTTTTCTTTGTGCACCATCTGGTGGACGTACTCAGCGGCCTCGGCGGGAATGACTTTCAGGACCGAGCCGGCGGCGGTGACAGCCAAAGTGCGCAGGATGTCGCGGCGAGAGATAGATTCGTTATGCATGTGCGTTCCTCATTTGAAAGAGCAGGGTTGAAGCCCTGTCTCTACAAATTCCCTTTCTTGGCTTCGTCGAGGAGATACTCGGACGCGCGCCAGGAGAGCGCCATGATGGTCAGCGTCGGATTCTTATCCGGGTTAGTGACCAGCGACGCGCCATCGGTGACAAACAAATTTTTCACGTCGTGCGCCTGGCAGAAGCCATTGAGCACGGACGTTTTCGGGTCGGCGCCCATGCGCGCGGTGCCCACTTCGTGAATAATCTTTCCGCCCGGCTCAATCCCGAAGGGATACTCGCCGTGAATAGTAGTTTTGGTGCGGTATTCGCCGCCCATGGTTTCCACGATGGCGCGAAACGTTTCTTGCATGTCCTTGGCCTGGAGCAATTCGTAGTCCGAGAACTTGAAGTGGAAGCGCAGCGCGGGAATGCCCCATTGATCGACAACGTCGGGATCGATCTCGCAGTACGTGTCCGGATTGGGCAGCATTTCGCCGCGGCCCGCGAACCCGATGTGCGTGCCGTAAACCTGGCGAGCGCGCTGCTTTAATGTGGCGCCGTAGCCTTCTTCATCGCGGCACAGGCCGTAGAACATGCCAACACCGGGCATCTCGCGTCCGCCGCCAAATTCGATGTGATAGCCGCGCGGAAAATCATTCTTGCGGTCGAATTTCCACCAGGGCATGTACATGTGCATGCCGCCAACCCCGTCGTGATTGTGCGGCGGCATCTTCTCGAGCTGCGGGAAGTAGCCGGAACCGCTGCTGCCGACCGAATCGGTGAGATACCTGCCGACGGTTCCAGAAGAATTGGCGATGCCGGTTGGAAATACTGTGGACTTGGAATTCAGCAACAGACGCGCGGATTCGCAGGCGCTGGCGGCCACCACGATGGCGCGCGCGTTGATGCGCTTTTCCGTGCGCGTGGCTTTGTCCACGTACGAGACGCCTTCGGCTTTGCCTTCTTTGTTGACGATAATTTCGCGGGCCATCGCGCCGGTAATCAGGGTGAGCTTTCCCGTTTTCATCGCGGGCGGCAGCAGAACCTGGCTGGAGCTGAAATTGGAAGCCGTGATGCAGCCGCGGCCGCACTGGCCGCAATAATGGCAAGGCAGGCGGCCGTTGACCGAACGCGTGAGGATCGCGAGGCGCGACGGAATGCAAATAATGTTGAGCTTGTCGCACGCTTTCTTGACCATCAATTCCGTGCAACGCGGCTTGGGTGGAGGCAGAAAGACGCCGTCGGGCGCGCTGGAAACATTCTCTTTCGTTCCGAAAACACCGATGTAGCCTTCCACTTTGTCGTAATACGGCGCGAGATCTTGGTAAGTGATGGGCCAATCGTCGCCGAGACCGTCGCGCGTTGCCGACTTGAAATCAATGGGGGCAAAGCGCAGCGCGATGCGTCCCCAGTGATTGGTGCGGCCCCCCACGATACGGGAACGAAACCACTCAAAGCGCGAGCCGGGAGCGGAAGTGTACGGCTCACCTTCGATTTTCCACGCGCCATTCGGAGCAAGGAACTCGCCGAAATTTTCGCGCGCATGGCCGCCGACGCCGGCGCCGCGATGCGGCGCTTCGTACGGCCACATCAGCATCTTGAAATCTTTTTCAGGATTTACGTTCGGCCCGGCTTCCAGCAGCGCGCAGTTCAGGCCACCCTCGGTGAGAATCTTGGCAGCCATGCCTCCGCCCGCGCCGGAGCCGATGATGCAAACGTCATATTGCTTTGGGGAACGGATTACTTGAGGCATGGGACGCTATCTCCCTACAGATTATTTTTCTTGAGTTCAGAAACCGCAAAGTCGCAGGCGCGCGCCGTCAGCGCCATATACGTGAGCGAAGGGTTGACGCATGCCGCAGAAGTCATGCACGCGCCGTCGGTCATGAAAAGATTTTTCGCATCATGCGTCTGATTGTGTTCGTTCAAGACGGAAGTTTTGGGATCGCGACCCATGCGCGCCGTGCCCATTTCGTGAATGCCCAGACCGGGCGAGGAAATGTCTTGGTAGACATAAATATCCTTGGCGCCGGCTGCGGCGAGCATTTCCGCGGCCTGGACGGCAATGTCTCTCGACATCGCGTGCTCGTTGTCGCCCCAGGCGCAGTTAATTTTCAACGTGGGGATGCCCCAAGCGTCCAGCTTCTCCTTGTCCAGTTCGACGTAGTTATTGTGATAGGGCAGGCACTCGCCGAAGCCGCCCAATCCCAAGCGCCACGGGCCGGGCATTTTGATGGAGTTCTTGAATTCCACGCCGATACCGGCCTTCGCGGCGTTGGCCGACCAGCCGTCGCGGCTTCCTCCGCCCTGGTAGCCGTAACCGCGGAGAAATTCTTTCTGCTTGGTCTTCACGTTTCGAAAACGCGGGACGTAAATACCATTTGGGCGGTTGCCAAAAGGCATTTTGTCTTCGTGGCCCGGCATTTCGCCGCCGGCTCCCGCGCCCATGTGATGGTCCATGAGATTGTGGCCGAGCTCGCCGCTGGAATTGGCGAGACCGTTGGGAAATTCTGGCGTGGCAGAATTCAGGAGAATGCGTGTGGATTCCAGCGTGGAAGCGCAAAGGAAAAACACGCGGGCCTTGAATTCGAGAGGGCCCTTGGTTTGCGCATCGATCACGCGAACACCGCTTACACGGCGGGTTTTTGGATCAAAGATGAGGCTGTGGACGACGCTGTACGGCCGAATCGTGAAGCGCCCGGTTTTTTGCGCCGCAGGAAGCGTGGAACTGAGACTGCTGAAATAGGAACCGGTGATGCAGCCGCGATGGCAAACGCCGCAATAGTGACAGGCAGCGCGCCCTTTGTGAACGCGCGTGAGCACGGCCGCGCGGCCGATGGTCATCATGCGATCATCAAAATGTTTGGCGAGCGCGTCGCGAAAATCCTGCTCGACACAGGTCATTTCCATCGGAGGCAGAAATTTTCCGTCGGGCAATTGCGGCAAGCCTTCGGACTGGCCGCTGATGCCGGCGAACTCTTCCACATAGTCATACCAGGGTGCGATGTCGGCGTAGCGGATCGGCCAATCGACCGCGACTCCGTCCTTCAAATTCGCTTCAAAGTCGAGATCGCTCCAGCGATAGCTCTGGCGCCCCCAAGTGAGCGATTTTCCGCCCACCTGGCGGCCGCGAATCCAGGAAAAATGCTTGCCGGGAGCGGAGGTGTAAGGATTTTCTAGGTCATTGACGAAAAACTTGCTGGAGTATTCGTCGCAAGCGTAATAAACCTCGCGCTGAATGGGTTGCGTCCGCTGGCGTTCCGCGCGATTGTCCCATCCGCGATATTTCAAGTCGTACACCGGAACGTGCTCGACGTAGTCCTTCTCAGGAACGATGGTGCGGCCAGCTTCCAGAATCAGCGTGTTCAGTCCTTTTTCGGTAAGCTCTTTGGCCGCCCAGCCGCCGGTGATGCCCGAGCCGACAATGATCGCGTCGTACGTATTGGTGGCCATGTGAGTCTCCCCCTACGCTTTCTTTTCCGCGGGCAAAGACACACAGCCGTGATGAGCGCCCGGAATAATTTCCAGTTTCAATTCTTGCGTGAAGCCGATCTCAGAAGTGTAGTAGCCGTGAAGCGTGATGCCTTTGAAGACGTTGAAGAAATCCCCTCGAAGCTGCTTGTCACGGTCCTCCGGAATGGTATTTCCGTGTCGTCGCCGTCGGCGAGCGCTTTGTGCGGCAATGGATTCGTCCATGGAGCGAAGCAGTGTGACTTGTTGCGCGTGCGAAGCATCGACGAAATTCTTTCCGAACAGTTCGTTGCTTTGTTTGTCGACGCCGGCAAGACCGTCGAGAAAGTTCTTCCGTTCTTCTTCATCGGCCCATTCGGTGAGGATGACGTCGATGAATTCATTGACGCGCGCGGCCTTGGCGCCGGGCGTATCCGTTTCAGGAATAATTTGATCGATCATCGCGACGACTGTGTCATTCTGATGCGGGTTGAGCGTACGCAGCGTGTAGCCGGACGCCGGGTGGGCATCGCGGAAAAATCCCAATAAATCAGTCGGTACTGCTGGTAAAACACCGCCAGCCAAAAGTAGTTTTAAAGCTTCACGCCTTTGCATTGATCCTCCCCCGGCCCGATCACACGCAGAATATTGTCGCTCCCCGCGGCGCAAAATCAAGCCCCGCGCGGAAGAGCGTGCTATTCGCCCAAAAGCTCCTTGCGCACGTTTTTCAAAACGTAAGCGGCCCGCTCGACTCCCACTTCCCCCGCGAGAATGGGGTCTTCGTTCTCGATGCTGAGAATGCCTTCGAAACCAATGTCCATGTAGGCTTTGACGATCGACTTCCAAAGACCGGCGCCGTGGCCGTAGCCCACGGCTCGAAAAGTTTCCGAGGCCAGGTCCAGTTCGTTGGTCTCGAACGCAAAGTTCAGCACTCCGTACTTATTGACATTCTCGGGAAAAAAAACGGTGTCTTTCATGTGCGCGTGGAAAAGTGCGCCCTGTTTCCCCAGAAAGTGGATGACTTCAACAGGATCGCAACCCTGCCAGAAGAGATGGCTTAGATCGCAATTCGCGCCGATCTCTTCGCCGACGGCTTCGCGGAGTTTCATTAGCGTGCGCGGGTTATAAACGGCGAAATTCGGATGCATCTCAAATGCGAGACGCTTGACGCCGTGTTCGCGCGCGTATTTCGCTGCATCCTTCCAATACGGAATGATTTTTTCTTTCCACTGCCAGTCCTGCATCTTGGCGTACTCGGGAGGCCAGCGATAGGTAATCCAGTTCGGCTGGGTATCCTGTGGAGTGCCGCCCGGACAGCCGGAAAAACCGACGATCACTTTCACTCCCAACATTTCAGCAAGGAGAACGGTCTTGCGGAACGTATCGATATCTTTCTGGGCGTGCTGGGGATCGGGATGAATGGGATTGCCGTGGCAACTAAGAGTGGCGACACGAATCCCGCGGTCCTCAAACTTTTTCAGCCAGGCTTTGGCCTGAGCGCGATCCTTGACGAGGTCGTCGAGCGGGCAATGCCGATTATTGGGATAGCCGCCGGTGCCAATCTCCATGGCTTCCAGACCTAGGGCCGTGACTTTGTCCAACATAGCATCCAAGGAGAGATGGTCGTAAACGGGATCGAACACGCCGATAGGGATTTTGCGCAAGTTGCCGGCTGGCTTTGCCGCAGGAGCGCCGGAAATTGGATCCTCGGAATTTGCCGCGTGTGCCAGCATCTCACCGCCGGGAACCGCAGCCGCCAGCAAACCACTCGTGGCAGCCAAAAACTCCCGCCGGCCGATGGCGGAGTTCTCAGATTGCTTCTTCATGCGTCTCCTCGACGAGCGCAGTAGTGGAGTGAGCACCAATGTTTCCGCCGCATTATACGTCAATGTGACGCGTAAACAAGCGTCGAAAATCGTTTTTCTAAAGGGTTCAGACCGACGGGGAGAACCAGCAAAGAACACTTTGACTCTGGACTATACTCCAGGGTGTAGGTTCTGGAGAGGAGCAAGAGCAATGCAGATTGGCATGGTCGCTAAAAGAATTGGGCTCAGCGTTGATGCGATTCGCTTCTACGAGCGCAACGGTTTGCTTCCAGCGCCTCCCAGGACGCCTGGAGGTTTCCGGAGATACGGTGAAAACGAGGTGGAGACGCTGGCCTTTATCCGTCGCGTCCAGGGCCTGGGCTTCAGGCTCAGCGAGATTCGAGCGCTCTTGAGACTGCGGGCAAATCGCTTGCAGCCTTGTGCGCCGGTGCAGCGTCGATTGCAAGAAAAGCTCACGGATGTCCGGCAGAAACTTGCCGACCTTCATGGGCTCGAGAACGAATTGCGATTGGCTCTGCGCAGTTGCAAGCGAGAGCTGCACAAGCGGCACGCTCATTGCCCGATTTTAAGGGAAAGAAATCTGCGGAAGGCGGAGAGCAAAAGTGAAAGTTGAGGTTTTATATGTCGCGGAATGCCCTTCTCATCCAGCGGCTGTGCGCTTGGTCAAAGATATCCTGCTGGCAGAAGGTCTCGCGGAAAAAGTCCAAGAAGTGCTCGTCAAGGACGAAAGAATGGCTGGCGAGCTCAAATTCCCTGGCTCCCCGACCATCCGAATCAATGGACGAGACGTGGCGGGAGAGACGCAGAAGACAAGAAATTTCGCGCTTAGTTGCCGTTTGTATCCCGGATCGAAACAAGCCGGTCTTCCGCCGGAGGAAATGATTCACCGGGCAGTGATCGAGGCCCTGCAAGAGGACAGAGCGTGAAACAAGGAACGGGAATCTCGGCTTCACTGGCGGCGATCTTGAGTTCCGTCGCGACGATTAGTTGCTGCCTTCCGCTGGGATTCGCCGCCGCTCTCGGAGCTGGCGCAGCGAGCGCTTTCTTCACCACGCTGCGTCCGTGGCTTCTGGGACTCTCCGTTGTGCTGCTGGGCCTCGGATTCTGGCAGCAGCATCGCGCTAAACAGTGCGCGCTCCGGGGCAGATGGATTGGCAACGTGTTGCTTTGGGCCGCAGTGATTGTCGTCGTGGGGATGATTCTGTTCCCACAGGAAATCGCCGGCATCATTGCGAATCGGTTCTAGAAATGAAGAAGCGAGCAATCATTATCGCGGTGATGGTGTTCGTTTTGCTCCTTACGGTTGTGTATCTTTGGGGGCCATCCTCGGTGCCCGCCGGCCAGGAACCTCTCGCGGTGCTCTCGAACGCAGATTTGCACGAGTTCGCCACTGCCTTTGACCGCGATACCGATGCTCTCCGGATCGTGCTGCTGTTGTCCCCAACTTGACCTGCCTGTTTGCGGGGGGCTTCCGCAGCCGAGCAAGTCCTTGCTCGGTACCCGAACCGGAAGGCGCGCGTGCTGGTTGTTTGGGAGCCGATCCTTGCGACCGATTGGAGGCCGCCAAGCGGCAGCACGCTGGCCCGGATTCCGGACCAGCGCGCGCGACAGTTTTGGGATCCGAAACATCTTGTCGCTGCAGAACTAGCTCGAATCGCGGAGCAGAAGCCGGGACAGTCGCACCCGGACTGCTGCGTAAGCAAAGGGTTTCATTGGGATGAGGCTTTGCTCTTCGCACCGCACTCACTCTGGAAAAGCGGACCAACTCCCGTGTTCTGGAACGGACCTGTTTATAGAATTGCTCCACCGCTGGAGAGGGCCGTGAACGAACAGCCGTGACGGACGTTAGGGCAGAATTTTGAACGAGTCTAACAATTAGCGTGGTTTCAGCTGTTCTAGGGCTGGAATGGAGACCGGGACAGTAAGGGCACGCTCGGCGGCGGGTTTGCGGTTCTGAATGGCTTGGAAGAGCATATCGATCGCCATGCCCGTGTTGGGAGGAACAAAAACAGTCGCCGCCAGCAGCCCGCTGCGCACCCATGCCTCGCCAGTTTTCGGCAAGCCATCGCAGCCGGTAAAGGGAAGTTTCAGCCAGCGCTCCTGTTCCGATTCGTTCGGCAATTCTTCAAACGCTTTTCTGGCGCCGATGGCCATCGAATCATCCTGCGCGCCAATCACGTCAATGGTCGCTTTTTGCGAAGTGCTCAATTTGAGCCAGGAGCGCACTGATCGCTGGGCGCTTTCCTCGGTCCACTGCGCTCTCAGCAATGTGAAGTGAATATTTGAAGGTTTAGTCTCCTGCATTCCCGTAGTGCGTTCCTTGGCTGCCGAGTTTTCCGCCGGTCCCTGAATATAAAGGATGGAACCGCCCTTAGGCAGAAGCGCGGCAAATTGGCGGCCCTGAATACGGCCGATTTCCAGATGGTCGGAACTTACACCGAAAACGGGAGCGGAAGACGACCGGCGCAGTTCCGGGATGTAACTGGCGTCGCGATTCAACACCGCCCACCCGACGCCCGCGGCCACAGCCGCCCGGGCGACCTGCGGCAACGCAGTGCCGCCGACAGGTTCAAAGACAACGGCATCAGGACGCTGAGTCTCGTCAGCCTGAATTGCTTTCAGGATCTGCGTGCTCTGCGTAATGGCGTCGTTATCCGCATAGACGGTCTGGATGTCCACGCCCAATTGGCGGGCCATCTGCTCGGCCGACTTCGCCTGTTCGACTTGATAGTCGTTGTCGTCCGTCGTGAGCGAAACTAAGAAGCGCAACTTTTTCATGGCAGTTTGAAGGCCCTTCGCTTGGGCACCATGTTAACAATACATCGAGCGGAATCGCAGTTACGGAAAAGTTGCGAGCAGCGTTTCTCCATTGAAAACGGCTTCCCGGCGGATGGATTCGAGCGCATCAGGGCCAGTGCGCATCAAGGTTTGTCCGCTTCGAGACTCTCACGTTTCTTCAACCTGTTCGTCTCAATGAGTTTTTGATACGCCTCGAGGGCCTGCTGCGCCTCGTCCAACCGGCCGACTCGGCGATAAGCCTGGCTCAATTGAAAATAAGTAGCGTCACGATCCGGGGAAAGTTTTTTTGCAGCTTCCAGACTTTCGATGGCGCCAGCGGCGTCGCCTTGCTGCAGGAGCGCGCGGCCAAGTTCGAACCGCGCCATTTCATAATCGGGCTTGGCCTGAACCACTTCGCGCAAAAGCGCCGCCGCCTGGTCCGCGTGGCCCTGCATGAGAAGCGTGTAGCCAAGGTGATAGCTGGTGACGGGATCGCCGGGGCGAATCTCCAGTTCGGAACGGAATTCCGCGGCTGCCGATTCGAAATCACTCTGACGAAGATGCACCAGCCCCATGAAATAGTGCGCTTCGGGAAGCCGTGCGTCGATTTGCAGCGCCGTCTTGAATTCACTTAACGCGTTTGAATAATCTTTTTCTTGAGCATAAGCCTGACCGAGAAAAAAATGAACCGTCGGATTGTTGGCGTTTTGCTCGATCAATAGTCGGAAGATCCGCGTGGCCTGCTCGGGAGAGCGTGTTCGAACGAGGGCCGTGCCCCACGCAAGAAGCAATCCCGCGTCGTCCGGTGGCGCATTAACGAAAGGCTGGAGCACTTCGGCGGTCTTCACAAAGTTGTCCGTCAGGAAATAGCTCATGCCGAGAAGCTGTCGGACAAGACGGTCATCTGGATGAGCCGCCAGCTGGCGCCCAAGGGGAGGCACCGCATCGGAATAAAGCTCGGCGCGATAAGCGGCGAGACCCCAGTTGCGGTCGAGCCCGGGAAGATCGGGCTTCCAGGCAGCGGCTTGCTTCAAGAATTCGGAAGCCTCCTTGAAGTTGGAAGCTTTGGCACGCATTACGCCCAGGTCGTTGTAGGAACTGGCGAGGATTTCTGAGGCGAAGGTACGGTATTGCTTGGCCTCCTTGGGTTCCACCACTGCTTGCTGAGGTGCGCGAGTCTGCTGGACGGCGGGATTTTCCTTCACGCCCCTCAGCGCCATCGCTTCCGCGGATTTTTTCTGGTCCTGGGAGCCAGATTCGAGCAGGCCAGCAATGCGGTCGGAAGTGTGGCTATCGCCATCTGCAGGGGCCGCGGGTTCGTCGAAAATGTGCTGCACGTCGTATCGGAAATTCGCTTCGCGAGAGTGCTGAGATTTCGCAAGAGCGCCCTGGGCCTCCGCTAAACGCCCCAGCCGGCGCAAATTCTGCCCAAGCAAAAAGTAGGCGCGGCTGACGTCTCGAGGAGCTTCTTCGGGGTTGTGCAACAGTCGGACATAGTTTTCAAGGGCCTCGACGGCGAGTTGAAATCGCTTGGTTTCGCTGTAGGTTTCCCCAAGGTAGAGATACGCAGACGATTCCTCGGGATGTAGCCGCTTGGCATGCAGCAGAGCGGCCTCCGCGGCAGGAAAATCGCGCAGGGCCACGGTACAGATCCCGAGAAGGAAAAGCGAATAGTAATCGTCGGGGCGAAGCTTCAATTCGCGTTCAAATTCCCCCCGTGCTTGCGGATAGGCTTCCTCGCCGCGAAACTCAAGAATGGAGTAGCCGAGCAGGGCATGCGCGTTGGGGTATTTTGGATCAAGCTGGACAGCTTTGCGAAACTCGACGACTGCCGGTTCAGGAAAATGCGCGATGTTGTACGCGCGCCCAAACAAGACGTGAAGGGCAGCGGAATCTCCCATGGTTTCCTGTAAGTGCTTAAACCATTGCTGGGCGTCAGCCAAACGCTTGGCCTTGAGGTAGGCAATGCCGAGAAAGTACGAACTCTCAAAATCTGCCTCGAGTGCAACCGAGGCCTGCAGATCGCGCACAGCGGCGTCAAAATCTCCGCGGTAGAGGTCGATTCGCCCAAGCACATTCTGCGCGCGCGCGTGACGCGGATAATCCGCTGCGACTGTCTGCGCAAGTTGACGTGCTTTCTTGACATCACCAGCACGAAACCATGCCACGGCGGCATCCACGGCAACGTCCGGATCGCTGGGAGCAAATTTCATAGCCTGATCCAACTCACGGGCTGCTTGGTCAAAACTGGATTCGGAGAGGGAAAGATTCGCTAGCTGCCGCAGGCCGAGGGCGATCACCTGGTTGTAGTGGCGCTCCGCTTCTGAGAGGTCTCCGGCGGAGAGGGCGGACTTAGCCGACTCGAAATTACGCTTAAGCTGAGTCGCGGGATCGTCGGCGGGGCGAGTCGTTACGACGAAAGCCGCAGAAAAAACAAATAGCAACACGGCCTTCGAAAAACGATGCAGCATCGTAGAGCCGAAATGGGACTTAACGGGCACCATTCGTCGCTCCACCTACCGGTGGCGGCAAGTTTTTGGTATCGCGGATGCCTGCACCCCCCACGATGGTGTAAATACAGTCGGCGGCCACGTTCTGGAGCGTTTCAACTGTACCGTTGGGCCAGCGAATCTCCACGGATTCCATTTTTTTCGCGGTGCCAAGGCCAAAGTGTAGACGCAAATCGTTTTGCGAGAGATAACTTCCTCCGCCGTGGACTTCATGGAACTGCTTGATACCTGCCGCGCGAATCGTCACGCGCGCGCCGATCGCCGCGCGGTTGCTTTTGGTGCCGATGAGCTTGAACAAAACGCGATGAAATCCGCTGGCGTTCATGTTCTTCAGGAGTGAAGGCGCCTCGCCAACATTTAGAAGCAGAACATCGATGTTGCCGGTGTTGAAGACGTCGCCAAAGGCCGCGCCGCGACGCGAATGGAGAGGAAGAGCGGAGAGGCCGGACTCCTTGGAGACTTCATCAAAAGTACCGTCGCGATTGTTGCGATGCAGCAGCAGCGGTTCTCGAAAGCGTGGACCAGTCTCCAAGGTGTCGATCTGTGGATAGACGTGGCCGTTAGCGACGAGAATATCGAGCCAGGTGTCATTGTCCATATCAAAAAAGCCGGTGCCCCAGCCTACATACGGGTAGCTGGGCTGTCCGACGCCGGAAGTCCAGCTCACGTCGTCGAATCCTTGCTGACCCACATTGTGATAGAGCGAGTTGGGCTGCTCCTCAAAATGGGTGACAAAGAAGCTCAGGCGGCCGCTGTGGTCATAATCGCCCCAGTCCACTCCCATGTTGCCAAGCTCCATCCCTTCGCCGCTGAGAGCCACGCCCGTAAGCATGCCCACGTCCGTAAAGGTCCCGTTGTGGTTGTTGTGGTAGAGGTAGTTGGGAACGGAATCGTTGGCGACCAGGAGATCGGGCCAGCCATCGTCGTCGTAATCAACCCACATGACGCCGAGACCGTAGTAGCCGATTTCATCATGGACGCCGGCTTTGACGGAAACTTCTTCAAACGTGCCGTCGCCGCGATTGTGATAGAGGAAATCGCTTTCGCCTTCGAGGCCCCAGGGGCCGCACTGCACAAGGATGCCTTTGAAGCGGCAGAATTTGTTGCTACCGAATTGGGGAAGATTGTTCATGTCCAAATGGGAATAGCGAGAGACGAAGAGGTCGACGAAACCGTCGCGGTCGTAGTCGCCCCAGGCTGCGCCAGTCATGAAGCCACTGCCGCCGACTCCCGCCTTATCAGTGACGTCCTCGAATTTGCAGTTGCCAAGGCCGTGATAGAGTGCGCTGCCGCCGAAGCCAGTCACAAATAGATCGAGCTTGCCGTCATTATCATAGTCGGCGACAGCCACACCCATGCCCCAGCCGCGGTGCGTCAGCCCTGCTTCCTTGGTGATGTCTTTGAAGGTGCCGTCGGGCTCCTGGTGGTAGAGAGTGACCAGGGGGTCGCCGCCGGTGCGCATGCGTTCAACGGTGGAACCGTTCACGAGTACGATGTCGAGGCGGCCATCGTCATCGCAATCGAATAGGCCGGCGCCGCCGCTGGTGGAGTCGATCACGTAGTGTGCTTCCGGCGCAGCGATATGGACGGCTGTAAGGCCGACGTCTTTGGCGACGTCCTTGAAGGTGGGGACGGGCGGCAAGGCGCTGCGGTCTTTCTTGTCTTGCAGAGAGCGCTTCGCTGGCGGCGGGACAGGCACCGGAACACGCTGCGGGCCCTGGGGATGTGCCGTCAAAACCATGGGGATCAGCGGCGCCAGAATCGACAAGAAAATCAGGAAACCAATTGATCGAGGCGGGTAACCAGTCATGAGCAACATTATACCGAAACGGGTTTTGTCCCCCGTGCAGTTCACCTGGAAAACTCGTACGAGTCACGAGGAATCGTCCAGCCGCGGGAGACTAGAGGCCTCTACTGGGGCAAGGCAGGCAACGGACCGGACATTTTCGGCGCCATGTCCTCGGCCTTTTCATTCAGCTCGCCAACCCTGGCAAACTCCCGCTCTGCCGCTGCCACGTTTCCCATAGCGCGGTAGAGGCGCGCCAGCCGGTAATGGGCGTCGGGCTGAGCGGGATCCAACTTCTCCGCGCGCAGCAACGCAACCAGGGCCTCCTGGTATCTCTTTTGCTCCGAAAGAATGGCGCCGATGTCCAGATAGGCTATGCGAATGTCGTTCTTCAAGTGGATCGCCTTGTTGAGCAGGGGTAGCGCTTTTTCTGGAGCGTTTCTTTTCAGCTCGATGTCCCCCAGATAGGCCAAGGCTTGTGCGTTGGCAGGGTCAATGCTCAATTCAGCCTCTAAGGCGGCCTTGGCCTCGTCATACTTGTGCTGCTTCCAATACAGGTAGCCGAGGCCGAAATGGACGTTAGGTTCGCGAGGGGCGGCCTTTGCGGCTGCTTCAAACTCGGGTATGGCCTCCACCGTTCGGCCCAAACCATCCAGTGCTTCGCCGCTCAGCATATGCACGGCTGCCGAGTCAGGATCTTGCTCTAGAATTTGGCGGAACTCATCCAACGCGCAGGAGTATTTCTTCGCCAACAAACAGCTTTGCGCCAATACGCGGTGCAGTTCTATATTTGTTGGATCAGATTTGGCGGGTAACTCGAGGTACTTCGCGGCGTCCGCAAAGCGATTAGCTCCATAGCAGCTTAGGCCCAGCAGCGTGAGCACTTGCAGGTTCTTAGAGTCATCCGCGAGGGCCGCGCTCAGCGGAGCGATTGCCGCATCGAAATGCTGCTGTTTGAATTCAGCCAGTCCCCAATTCAGGTGAACTCCCGGCAGCTTCGGATTCAGAGCGATCGCTTTTCTGTAGGCTGGAACCGCTTGCCCGTACTTTCCTTGCTTTGAGAGAACCAGGCCTAAGCTCGCGAACGCGGCCGCATCCCGTGGGTCCGCTTGCGTAATCTGACGCCAGCTCTTCTCCGCTTCGGCGAGTTTTCCCTGTTGTTCCAGCGCCAGCGCCTGGGTTGGAGTTGCTGTCTGGGCATTCGCGAGGGGGCCTGAGAACAATACGAAGGTGACACAGCCTAGCTTCCACATCTTCATAAGAGTATAAAAGTGAACTCAGCAGAGCCAGCGTATCCTTATATCATCTCCGGGGACAGTCCACCGTCAAGACGGATCGAAAAGGCCTCCGGCCCCAAAGCCTAGGCTACAAAAACTTGCCGCGGCGGGGGTTCTACTCTCGCCGAATTTTCCCGTTCTTCACGAGGCCATCCAGCCAGCGTCGCGCGGTCGCGGCTTCCGGGCGATCGCTGTGGCTCTTCAGAAAATCACGCAGAGTCTGCGCCGCATCGTCGTAACGTCCTACAGCGGTGAGTGACTGCGCAACAAGGAGCTCGATTTGGGGGGCCTTCCCGTTCGACTCGGCCAGCGCCTGCTGCGACGTTTTCAGCGCCTGATCATATTGCTGGCGATAGTAATACGATTTGCCGAGCGCCCAATGCGTCTCCCACCCGCCAGTTTGCATCTGCAACGATTTCTCGAGCGGGGGAATGGCTTCGTCGTATTTCCCCTGGTCCGTGAGAGCCATTCCCAGTGCTCCCAGAACGCGCGCATTATTTGGTTCCAGCTGCGAGGCCTTTTCCAGAACACTTTGCGCTTGACTCCAGTTGCGCAGGCTGAGGTACAGCACGCCTTGCACAAACAGCACGTCGGGGTGTCCAGGCGCCAGCTTCGCCGCTTCATCAACGAACTTCTCGGCTTCCTTCGGCTTGTTGTCGCCTAACGCTTGCAATCCCTTGTCGAGAGCTTCCCTAACTTTTGGAGCGAGGAGCGGCTTACCGGGGACGCCGGCGCTTTCGTTTGAAGACGGCTCTCGTTGCAGGTAAACGTCGACTTCGGCTCTCACGGCGACGGGCACGGACACCTCTTTTTGCACGGTCTTGTATCCGGTCGCGCTGACAACGACCGTGTAATCGCCCAACGATCGCAGAATGAAGAACGCGCGCCCGTGTGAGATTGCGCCCTGGTCCGCTGGCACTCCTTCTCGGTAGAGTTTTACAGTCGCTGGAGCGGAGATGGCCTCCCCGGAACTGTCGCGCACGGTTACTGCGATTTCAGCTCTGTTGCCACGCAGAACAGTGCCCTCGGCGCCGCTGTCCTGGCATCGAGCGGGAAGACGCAGCACAATAAGGCAAACAGCTAGAGTCAGCAGGAATCGGGCAAGCCGAAGAGGCCCGCGTTGCTTCGCAAGAGGCATAAATAACTGAGAAGAGCCGATTAAAGAGTAGTCTCGCGCTTGGAGCGCGTCAAGGAACAAGGCCACCCCTGCGACATTTCCACGGGCATCTATGCAAAACAAAAGCCCCGCTCGCATTTTGTGCGAGCGAGGCGAATTTGCAACCCTCCAATGGAAGTTTCAAAAGTACAGCTTCGCTCCAAGCTGGAAGATTCTTGGGTCGAAGGCAGAAGTAAGTTGGCCGAATTTGCTGTCTCCGAGGTTTGCGCTGACGTTGTTGAACTGCGTGTGGTTCCAAGTGTTGAAGCTCTCCACGCGGAACTCCAGCCGGCTGCCACGTGTTTCACTGAAAGTGAAGCTCTTGAAGAGCGACATGTTCCAGTTATCGCGGCCCGGTCCCCGAAGGGCGTTGTGGCCAAGCGTACCGAAGGCGCCGACCGCCGGAAGTGTAAAGGCCGTCGTATCGAACCACTGACCGATCGTGTGTGGATAGGAGATACTTCCAGTCAGGTTTGGCCTGTTCGTGGCATTTGGCAGGCCGTTGCCGCTCTGGTTGCCGCTGATTCCGACGTTGATTGGCAGGCCAGACTCGACGACCACGATGCCCGAAACCTGCCAGCCACCGACTGTGGACCGCAGTAACCGGCTGGAACTGCGCCGGAAAACCGGGATGTCATAGATGAAGTTAAACGCCGCATTGTGCGTGCGATCATAACCGCTCGGTCCCACGTCGTATACCCACCCGGCGTAGGGATTCGACACATTGGCGAGGTCACCCCCGCCGTTGCCACCTGTGCTCGGGTCGATCGCACGCGAAAGTGTGTAATAGGCGCGAAGCTGAAGGTCACGGCCTATCTGAGAGTTGAGGTCGACCTGCAACGCATTGTAATGCGAGTTGGCCTCATTGCCTGCCAGCCGAATGGAGTGGAAGCCGGGAAATGGCAGGCCCGGCGCCAAATTGTATTTGGTCGTACCGCCGATGAGTCCCGGCAGCGCACTGGCGCTCGGCAGATTGTATTCGCTGTAGTCGTTCTGATGGCGGTTCTGGTTTCCGACATAGGAAACCGACAGAACAGACTTAGCATTTAGCGCATGCTGCACACCGAAGCTGTACTGGTAACTCGCCGGAAGCTTGTAGTTGTTTACGCCGAGCCCAGTTATATCCGCGGCGTTAATCGGCTTGGCTGCCGCCGAACCGCTGGCAAGCGAAATACCCGGGTTCGTCATCTCCACGTTGTTGAGGGTGACGCCCAGGCTGAACGGAATATTGGGGCCGGCGTTGTACATGTCGTTGCCCTGGATGCGCTCGTACATTATGCCGAAGCCGCCGCGGACCACGGTCTTGCCGTTGCCGGTGAGGTCGTATGCGAAGCCAATGCGTGGACCAAAGGCGGCCCAGTGATTGTTCACCAGACCTTTGGGAACGCCGTTCTGGCCAGGGATGCCAATACCGTTCAAGTACAGAGGAACGCCAGCCAGAATCGAGTTTGGGCTGGTTCCGAGGCCGGGACTGATGGCCGAACAGCCGGGATCCGTAGCCGGATTGCCCGAACTGCAGATGGTACCGTTCGTGTTGAACGTGGCCTTATTAGCTGTGTTATAGAGGCTGGGATAGAAGTTCCCCATGCGGTTATTCGCTTCGTAAGTGTGCGGCACACCGTCCCAGCGCAAGCCGAGGTTGAGGGTCAGCCGGTGGTTCACGCGCCAGTTGTCCTGGACGTACATTGCCCAGGAAACGTTGTTCCAGAGGCCCTTGTCCTGCACCGCCAATTCGTTGTAGCTCTTGGCATCGCCGAGCAGAAAATCGGCCAGGTCGTTGCCTGGTTTACTCTTGGAACCGCTGGGAGTGGTAAACGTCCCGTCAAAGTTAAACGAGCCCTGCGTGGTGCCGAACAAATCCTGTACTTTTTTGTAGATGGCCCAGCTTCCGCCGAACTTGAGCTGATGAGCTCCCTTGGTCAGCGAAATATCATCGCGGATTTGGTAATCGTCAGCCTTGTTGCGCCACGGCCAACTGGCGATTTCGAAATGTGAGTTAATCCCGCCGTTCAAATCAATATTCGGGATGCGGCTGAGGTTGTTAGGACCGGTGAATAGTCTCGAATTCGTACTAACATAGCCAGTGGGAAGAGCCAAGCTGGCCAAGCCGGAACCCGCAAAAGGAATAATGTTGATACGGTTGCCGTTGTAGTTGAAAGAGGCCTCATTCAGCAGCGTCGGGCTGATCGCGTACGTCGTGTGGATTACGCCGCTATACGACGGATTGCCGAAGGTATCGCCAACAGTAGGGACGTTGGCGCCACTCCACTGGCTGATCCCGAAGCCCTGAGACACCTGTTCGTCAACAAAGTGTCCAAAGACCGAAAACTTGCTACTGAAGTTGTGGTCGATTCGAACGATCTCTTCCCTGAGGTTCGTCGGGGAATTGTTTCCACCGATGAAGGTAGGATTTCCGTTGGCATCAACGGCATTGCTCTTCGGGAAAATTCCAGCGGTAAGCAGAGCCGACGCGTTTGCATTGATCATGCAGGAAGGAATCTTGTTGCCCGGGAACTGTGATCCTTGGACGACTCCCGCGGGAGCAACGCCACCCGGGCAATTGGCAAAGAGAACGCCAGGGGCAACTTGTGCAGTGGTCGGAACATTGATGACGGCGGGGTTGGAGCTGAAATCACCACCGTAGGAAAGGGGGTTGGGAACGGTCTGGTTGGTGAGGCCGCCATTAATATACTTGCGCCACTCCATGTTGTAGAAGAAGAAGGTCTTCTTTCTGTCTGGATTGTAAAGTTTACCAAAAGTGACGGGTCCGCCAACGTTGAAGCCGAATACATTCACCCGTAGTTCTGCTACCTTTTGCGGCGGAGGATTAAAGAAGTTGCGGGCGTCCAAAGCGTCGTTGCGGTTGAACTCCCACGCCGAAGCATGAAGCGTGTTGGTCCCAGACTTAAGGACCAGGGTCATCGTCCCTCCAGAGGACAGCCCATAATCCGCGCTGTAGTTCGAAGTGAGGGCCCGGAATTCTGCGATTGCGTCGGAAGAAGGCGCGATGCTCATGCCGCCAGCACCACCGCGGTCATCATCTTCGCCACCGTCGAGCAAATAGATGTTGTGGTTCTGACGCATGCCGTTAAATTCCACGCCGGCGTCTCCACCGACCGGTGTGTTGGGGGCGGAGGGATTGATCTGACTCGACGCTCCAGGCGCCAGAGCAGCAAGCTGGTAAATGCCTCGCCCGTTCACCGCGAGCTGCGCCAACTGCTGACCGGTGATGAGGTTGCTAACCTCGCCGGAGTCCGCTTGCACCCGGACGGCATTCGCTTCGACAGTGATCGTTTCCTGCGACGCGCCCAAGGCCATCTGGAAATCCACACGGGTACGATCGCCGACGTTCAACACCAAGCCCTTTTGCTCTGCAACCTTGAATCCCGTGGCTTCGGCCTTAATGTTGTAGTGGCCGACTGGCAGGTCGACCGCCACATACTGGCCCGCATCGTTTGTGGTAAACGTGTGCGTCAGATTGGTCTCCACGTGCGTAGCCGTAATTTTCACATTAGCGATTATAGAGCCCGATGGATCTGTAACCGTTCCAACGATGGTGGCGTTCTGACCAAACGCCTGGGCCGCCGTACCTAAGACAAGCATGCACAGAAGCAATGCGTGAGATAGACGGAATTGTTTCGCGGCAAAGGAACTTACCCGGGAAAACTGAGAAATAAGGAACGTCATTCTTTTCCTCCACACCCGTATCTATATTAATGAGGCTGACATTGCAGAACGGACCCCAACCCCTAACCACCACACAGCAACCACGCAATTACGCGCGGAGCGGTTTTCAACTACCGTCTATATAGTCTTGCGGCAGACGCATGTCAAGCGAAAATAATGATATTCCAAAGAAAAATAATGATATTCTACGGCCACGAAAAACCGGAGGGCGTGGAGCCCTCCGGTCGAGGGACTGTTTTCAACAGTGGTGCTTTATCCATATAAATGTAGGACTATGCCGACTCTTAGGCGAAACTTCGCGCCAGGAGCTTGCATCCAAGCCTTGCTTGGCAACTGCCAAGTGGCGCTAGAATCTCGGCTTATTGGGAATCGGGCGCGCTTGCCGCGACACAATTCCCAATTCTGCGCCCCGTTTCGAATATCCCATTTTTAGAAGATGTGCGGAGAACCAAATAAAAATGATGCTTCCGCCGAAAAAGAAGCCAGCGCATCGCGGCGAACCCAAGGTTACGCTCAAGACCATTGCGCAGCATCTCGGGCTGACTCCAGGGACGGTATCAGCTGCTTTGAACAACTCCGCTGCGGCACGTTCCATTCCCCAGCACACCAAAAATCGCATCATTGAAGCCGCGAAAACGCTCAACTATCGGCCTAACTTTTTTGCGCGCACCTTGCGCTTAAAGAGAACTTACACGATCGGCGTGATCGCTGAGGAAATTGGCGACGCCTACGGCTCGATGGTGATCAGCGGTATCGAAGAGTATTTGCGCAAGAACAATTATTTCTTCCTCACCGTGATTCACCGGCATGATCCGAAGCTCCTGCAAACCTACGCGCAAATGCTGCTGACGCGTGGCGTCGAGGGTTTCATCACTACGGACACCTCGATCACTGAGAAGATTGCCCTGCCTACCGTTGCCGTGGCGGGACATCAGCCCGTCGATGGCGTAACCAACATCATCCTGGATCACACGCGGGCCGCGAGGCTGGCACTGGAACATCTTCGCGATCTGGGCCACGAGGAGATCGCCTTCATTAGAGGGCAGACGATGAGTTCGGATTCCACGGTGCGTTGGAGCGCGATTTGCGAAGTGGCCCAGGAAGTCGGCATTCGCATTCGTCCCGAACTGACCATCCAACTGGAGGGCTTCGATTCGACGCCCGGCATTGGATATACTTTCTGCAAGCAACTCTTGGCCAGGAAGCATCCTTTCACTGCGCTTTTTGCTTACAACGACATTGCAGCCATTGGCTCAATTTGGGCGATCCGCGAAGCAGGCTTGCGCGTACCGGAAGACGTTTCGATTGTAGGCTTCGACGATATCGCGGGCGCGGCCTACGCCAATCCGGGTCTTACCACGGTACGACAGCCACTCGTAAAGATGGGCCAAATCGCAGCGCAAACCGTCGTCGACCTCATTGAAGGGCGCGGCGAATACGTGCCGGAAATCGCCATCGAACCGGAATTTGTGGTTCGCCAGTCTACTGGGCCCGCCACTGTCCGCCAGCTTCGAAGCGTTAAAGCTGCCTCGCCACATCTGCAAACGGGCTATTTAGCCAAATAAAGGGCAAGTTCAGTTCCCTGCCGCTTTGCAAACCGCCGCGCTTCCACGATGCCCAAGCTCGACCGGGCCCCGCGAAATCGCCTGCCGTTTCCACAAAACAAGTACCGGAACGTTCATTGCAAAAAACCTGGCCGCAAGGTCAGTGTGACCGATTGGGGGAGTACTGTACTTCCAAATCCTCGAAGCGAAGCCGGGAGCGTGGCTTACTGAAGCCAGTGCCATGCCCGGCCCTCGAAAGAGGTCTGTATGAAAAACAGATGGATCGTCGTTGGAGTTGCCGGAGTCAGCGTTTTGCTTGGCGGCGCCACGGCAGCGGCGCATTCCTATAATCCAATCAAATGGATCAGGAAAGGTCCAAGCCCCACGGCCAGCGAACAGCTCGCCGGGAACAAAGAGCAGGAGAAAAAGTTGTCGCTGCAATTGCAGGCGGTTCTGCCTCCGCGCACCAGCCTGAAGGATGCTTGCGCGGGATTCAGAACCCTCAGCGATTGCGTCGCATCGCTCCACGTCAGCCGCAATCTCTCAATCAAATTCAATTGCCTGAAGTGGGATGTGACCGGCGCGAAACCTGCCGGGGATGTCAAATCGTGCGCGGCTCCGTCGAATGACAAGGGCATGGACCTCAGCAAAGCAATCCGTGTGCTGAAGCCCGACGCCAATTTCCGGACCGAAGCCAAGAACGCCGAGAGGCGCGCGCGCGAGGACATCAAGGACGCTTCGTAGTCAGAGTTAGCCATCGCTTCCCTCTGTGTAAGGGCGGGCTTCAGTCCGCCCCTTTCTTTTTCCAGTCCCCCGCTTTTGCATTTGTAGAGGCGCGGCCCGCTGTGGCGCCTTGCGCTGTTCTTGGCATTGAATGAGCGCCCGGTGCGTTGTGTAACCCATGTCTCCGGGCCGGACCCGGAAACAAGTGGCGCGCCAGGAGGGATTCGAACCCCCGACCCTTAGCTCCGGAGGCTAATGCTCTATCCATCTGAGCTACTGGCGCGCAGCAGACCCTCTTGAATTGTTTCGAGAGGGGGCGACACGGAGGAACTTCAATCAACATTAACATTCTATCCGGTATGAATGGCGGGCGCTAGCGGGCATTCACGAGGGGCGAGCCGGTTCAACCTTTGGCGCGGGACCGGATTTCCTTCGCCAGTCTTTCGATTTCATCGGTTTTGCGCAGCATGGCAACGGAAAGCACATGGACTGAATCGGTCTTTTCGACTTCGGCCTTCAGTTCGCTCGCCAGATCGTAAAGTTTCTCGACATTTTTCTTAATTTCCTTTTGATTGGCCTCGAGTATCAGCTTGGGATCGGGCTTCGGGGCGCTCGGATCTTCTTCCTTTGGCAGCTGTGGGTTCTGCGGGGGCTTGGGGCGAGCCTGCGCGCTGGGCAGAAAAGCCACGACGCCGGCAGGCACGACGACGGAAACAATTCTTGTTAGAAAATCGCGTCTCGCTTCCATGGTCGAAACTCCTTGCTTAAGCTCATCCTCCCGCCACACGGGGGGAATACTTCCTTGTAGCTCTTCCAATGTTATACTCCCTCTCTCGTCAAGAAATGCCTAGTTCCTTCAATCGCTGGCTGGAATTGACTCTTCCAAACGCGCTCCATCTTCTGGGGATTCTGGTCATCGCGCTGGTGGTGAACCGGCTGCTGCGCGCGGTGACGAACCTGGTGATCAAGCAGGCGTCGCCGCCAGGGCGCTCGGCGCAATTGCGCGAACAACAGACGCGCACGCTCGCTGGAGTGCTTTACGGCGCAGCCAGCAAAGTCGTCTGGGGAGTGGCGTTATTAACTGCCTTGCCGGAGTTTAGCATCAATGTTACGCCAGTGGCGGCCCTGGCCGGCCTGGCCAGCGTGGCTCTCGGGTTCGGCGCGCAGAACCTGGTGCGCGACATCATCACCGGTTTCTACATCGTCCTTGAGGATCAATACGCGGTTGGAGACACGATTCAATTCGCCGACTACGCCGGGCGAGTGGAACACCTCACGCTGCGGCGCACGGTGATCCGCGACGCGCGAGGCGCATTGGTAACCATCGCCAATGGAGAGATTCGCACGGTGAGCAACCTCAGCCGCGACTGGTCGCAGGCATTCGTGGACGTCTCGCTCGCACCGGAAAGTCCGGTCGAGAAAACATTGCAGGCGCTGGAAACCGCTGCGGCCGCGTTGCGGGGCGACCCGGCATGGTCGCAAGCGCTGGTAGACGGGCCGCGGATCCTTGGCGTGCAGAGCTTTGACCGGACTTCGACGACCGTGCGATTGCAGGTTCGCACGGCGCCGACGCGACAGGATGAAGTAGCACGCGAACTGCGGCGGCGCATCCAGATCGAATTCCAAAAACACGGTATACCCATCTCGAGCGTGTATCGCATCGAATTGGCGGGCGTTTCCCACTCCTCGCCGGAAGCCGCCCAAGCGGGCGGTGCGAGTTAGAGCAAGGAGAATCGGCCATGGCCCAGATTACGTATGACGAAGTAAACTTGATGCTGCGCTTGTACGACATGAGGCGGGAGCCGCGGCTGCGCCAGGCGCGCGCCTGGTTCGTGGAACACTTTCATCCGCAATCTCCGGAAGAGATGATGAAGAGTTATCCGCAAGGGAGCGAGGAAAACACGTACATCCGCATGGTGATCAGCTATTGGGACATGGTGGCGGGCATCGTCAACCGCGGGCTGATCAATGACGAATTATTTTTCGACAGTAACGGCGAGATTTGGGTGGTGTGGGACCGCATGCGATCGATCGTTCCGACATGGCGAGCAGCCTTCAAGAATCCGCTTCTTTTCCACCACATAGAAGAAACTTGCAAACGATTGGAAGCGTGGCGGGAAAAGCGGGCGCCAGGATCCACCGCGGCCATGCGGCAAATGATGGCGCAGTCAAAATCCGGAGCAAAGATTGCGTAGAACACCGGAAGAAGAAAAGTTTTCCGGAGCGAGCCATGTCTGACGATCAGCGGCGCATCCGGATATGCTCCTGTTCCTGCGGCTCTGGAGCAAGTGAGGGCATGGTGGGGCTAGCGAGTTTCACGCAATTACGTCCAGCCGCCTTGGCAGCATAAAGAGCTACGTCAGCCTCGTGGAGAAGCTCTTCCACGGGGCGGAAGCCCCACTCCTGGCTCAGCAATAGCCCGAGACTCATGGTAATGGGAATCGGACCACTGGACGACGGCATTGGTTTTTGGGAGATGGCTTTGCAAATCTCCTCGGCGCGGGCAAAGGCGAAGGCCGGTTTGCAGTTGTTAAGGACTATCAGGAACTCCTCGCCGCCATACCTTCCGACGAAATCGTAAGACCGCACGGAAGCCAGCAGCCGCTTGGCCGTTTCTTTCAGGACGTCGTCACCGGTGACGTGGCCGTAGGTATCGTTCACGCTTTTGAAGTGATCCAGGTCGCACATCAAGATGGCCGTGGAGACATGTTCGCGCCTGGAACGGGCAAGTTCGCGGCCCAGCAGATCCATAATCACGCCGCGATTCCAGAGCGAGGTCAGCCCGTCATGGGTGGCCTGGAATCGCATCTCCTCGCGGGCCTCGATCAAGCGGTCTTCAAGATTGAGGATTCGCAAGCCGGTGCGGAGGCGCGCTTTCAGCTCTTCCGGGTCAAACGGTTTGATCAGATAATCATCGGCCCCAGATTCGAGCCCTGCGACGACGTCTTCTTTCGATTCCTTTGATGTAAGCAACACCATATAGACGTAGGACTGGTGTTTCGTTTTCCGCACTTCGCGGCAAACGCCCGGACCATCCAGCTCTGGCATTACCCAGTCCAGCAGCGCGAGCCTTGGCCCATCTGGCAGACACAACTGCTCCGCCGCCAGGCGGCCATTCTCCACGGCGGTCACTTCGTAACCCGCACGCTCCAGCGTTTTCAGGAGCAATTTCCGCGACATCATTTCATCATCGGCGACCAGAATCCTCATCCATGCACCTCTGCCATGCATGCGTCCAATTGCAGCAGGAGATCTTTGCTTACGCTCTCGAACACGGAGCAAGCTTCCTGGAACTTGGAAATCTCTCGATTCTGGCCCAACTGCTCGAGACGGGCGGCGGCATCCGCGGCGGAAGTTGCCGCCAGGTTGGAAAGCATTCCTTTCAAGGTATGGGCCTCGGCAGTGACACGATCCCCATCCATGGAATCGACGGCATCGCGCAGAGCCTGGAGATGTCCGGGAAACTCATCCTTGAAAATCAATAAGAGTTCACGCATGAGTCCGTGGTCATTTTCGACGCGCGCCAATAGTTCAGCGAGATCAATGATTGCGTTGGGCATGTACGCTTTCCCCCTCCCGGCTAAATCTTGAAAGCCGGCGCGGATTGGCATGTCAGCTCTTCGCAGCTTCCGCCTGATTCACAATGCGTCGCGCCAAGGCGAGCAGGCGCGAACTGATTTTCAAGTGGGCCTTGTTGGCAGCCTCCAGATTCACGTCAAATTGAATCGCGCCTGGCTGGCTGGAGAAACTTACGATTCCGCCAGCGTCAAGAAACTCTGGTGTTTCCCCGACGGTAAGCACCATTCGGCCGCGCACCGCGTCCAGCGACTGGTTGTATCTCTTCCGCTCCGAGCGGCTTACGAACAAAATCTGGCAAGCGGACAGTTCCTGTAGCTTTCGTACCCAGCGAATTTCGATACGCCGCCCCTGTACGGCTGTGCCCCGGGTTATCTCTGCCAGCGAAGTTCCAAAGGTAAACTCGCCAAAAACACAAACCAGAAAGGGTGCTGTCACCGGTGGCAGCGCTTCCGAGGACCATTCTACAAAGCTGGGAAAATTTGCCAGATAGTTGGCCTTGGCACGGTATTCGATGGCGGAGGAGTCCTGCGCACGGAGCGGCGCTGAAACCAACGGGAGTGAGAACGCTAAGCTGACGGACAGTAGTGACCTGATGGTTGGCCTAAGGGTGCTGATCGGATTTCGATTTCTGCGCTGAAGGTTAGACACAAGAATCCCCCCGAAAACAAAGGCACGCTTATGTCCAAGCCTAAACGCATCCGTCGAGCTAAACGATTGATAAGAATTAAGTTCGGCGAAGGGTTTCTTGCACCGCTTTGGGGCAGGATGCCCGCGATGGAACGAACTCCAGAAAATGGTTCAATTTGAAACTGGCGGTCAAATTGGTAGGCTTTGCGGGTTGAATGCCGCATCAGAGTGCGCGCCTGTACACATTCGCGCGGCATGAAAGAAGAGGACGTGCGCGCGCTGGTGCAGAGACATACCAGGGGGCGCGACCTGGGATTTCTTGGCGAACCCCGCGTGAATGTTTTGGAACTGAATCTGGAGATGGACAGCCTTCATGCCGCGCGATAACCCGATGCCCGCAAGCAAATTAATGGGTGCCTTCCGAGTCGTGATTCGAAGAGAAAGGCATGGAGGCGCGGGTGGGATTCGAACCCACGAATGGAGGTTTTGCAGACCTCTCCCTTGGGCCACTTGGGTACCGCGCCGAATCTTTAAGTATAGCAAATCTGAAAGAACTCTCCGGACATCCCAAACAAGGCCGCATTCGACAACGCCTATTTTTTCTCCGCAACAGCCTGAATTTTTGCTTCGCGCAAAAATCGCGCCGATTCTTCGGGAGGCGTTGGGTTGATGTAAAACCCCGTACCCCATTCAAAGCCCGCGACCTTGGTTAGCTTGGGAATGATTTCGATGTGCCAGTGGTAGTGGTCGTTGATCTCTTCGCTGATCGGAGACGTGTGGATCATGAAATTTAGCGCAGGACGGTCGAGCACCTGGTCAAGACGCATCAGCGTATCCTTCAGCATCCGCGCCAGGCTTGCATACATGGAGCTCTGATTATTCTCATACGACGACCCATGGACCTTCGGCAGCAGCCACATCTCAAACGGAAAGCGCGGCGCATAAGGGGCAAGCGTGATGAAATGTTCGTTCTCACCGATGACGCGTTCGCCGGTATCGCGCTCCTGACGGATGATGTCGCAGAAAATGCAGCGTTCCTTCTCATCGTAATAGTGCCAACAGCTGTCGATTTCTTCGCGCACACGCCGCGGAACGATGGGCAGGGCAATTAACTGTGAGTGCGGGTGGTCGATGGTTGCACCGGCGGCTTCTCCGTGATTCTTGAAAATGAGAATGTAGCGGAAGCGCTTATCATTCTTCAGGTCCAGCATGCGGTCGCGATAGCCCCAGAGCACGTCCTCCACGGCACGTTCCGGCAGGGTTGCAAGAGTTGCAACATGGTTCGGTGACTCGATCACCACTTCGTGCGCGCCGATTCCGTTCATCTTGTCAAAGAGACCTTCGCCCTCGCGGTCCAGCTCACCCTCAATGCCCAGCGCAGGAAATTTGTTGGGCACGACGCGGATGCTCCAGCCCGGAGTGTTTGGGCCGCCGCCGTTCCGGCCGTAGACGAGAATTTCCGGCGGAGTTCGAGATTCGTTGCCTGCGCAAAAGGGGCAGTTTTTCTCTTCTCTTGGGATGACGCTCTCACGGAGAAAATCGTTTGGCCGCTTCCCCCGTTCCGTTGAAATAATCACCCACCGGCCCGTGATCGGGTCCTTACGCAACTCCGGCAAAGCAATCCTCCTCGATGATGTTCTGGTTCACCCGCGCAAGGCGAGCGACCAGGAGACTTTGGATTGTACCGCGTCTAGCAATTCCACGAAGACACTCCGCTCAGGCCGCTACATTTGAGGGCTGAACGCATCCTTGTGCAACCGCACTACCGGCGGCTGTCCTGGGCAGTTATCAATCGCCATGACATCAAACCGGCAAGGACATTCGCCGACGTGACGCTCCGCCAGAAATCGCTGCGCGGTGCGAACTACAAGGTGCTGTTTCTCCCGCGTAACACTTAGTTCAGGCAGCGCCGGCAAGTCTTCGCGGATAGTGCGCGTTCTGACTTCCACAAAGGCGAGCGTCTTGCCATCGTAACCCACGAGATCGATTTCGCCCTTGATGCTGCGCGGAGTGTAATTCCGGGCAACGAATATGTACCCCTGTCTTCGCAAATACCAGTAAGCGTAGGTTTCTCCGCGAATGCCGGTGCGCCGGGCTTCCAGCTTTTTTGCATCGCTGGAAAAACTCTCCTCTTCGCGCAGACCTCGCCGAGCGGCCCAGTGCACCGCTTGAAACATCAGATTTGAGAATATCGGCATGGTCCCGTCACCGATTCTTGAGCCCCGCGCAGTATAAACAATAATCCCATGGCTGCCATAGTGCTTCTGGAACAGTTACGGGGCTCTATTCGGCCTCTCGCAGATTTAAGTGGGCATGAGGTTGTTTGCCCTGCCCCGCTGCTAGGATTGTCGGCCCGCGTACTTCCGGAGCACGTTGATTACTGCTCCTGATAAAAAATAAATGAAGCTTGTCCACCCGACAATCAGGATCCATGCAAAAACAATGTTGGCCGTTCCCGAAAGAGGACTATGGAACAGAATTTTCCAGATCGGAAAGCCTACGTAGAGTCCTATTCTCGCTGCTTGGTAATTCTGCCACCAGTACAGCTCAGTTCCAGGCTTATTGATCAGCGGCCAATATAACGCCTGGATAGTCACGAATAACGATATCCCCGCTATCGTCAAACGAAGTATGAGTTTTCCCATTGATCTTCAGCCGACCCTGGCTAGATCTTCTCCGCCTCGCGAAAACAATCTTCCAGTGTCCGCGCCGCAAAGTCGGCGTGTTCCTGATCGATCAGCAGTGGCGGTGAGAGGCGAATGGTGTTCTCACCGGCACCGAGCACCAGCAGGCCCTTGTGAAACGCCAGATCGACAATGGCATTGCGCAAGTCGGCAGCCTTTTCTTTCGTGCGCTGATCCCGCACAATTTCAATGCCGATCATCAATCCACGTCCGCGCACGTCGCCGACGATCTTGAAGTTCTTTGTCCAATCGGCCAGTCGTCCGAAGAGGTAATCTCCCATGCGTCGCGCGTTTTCCTTGTACTCGCCCTCGATCAGTTCCATGGTGGCCAGCGCCGCCGCAATACACACCGGGTTTCCGCCGAACGTCGTTCCGTGCGAGCCTGGCCCCCAGCGCATCACGCTTTCTCTTGCGATGATCGCGCCAAGTGGCATGCCGCTCGCAATGCCCTTCGCGGAACAGAGAATGTCAGGTTCGATCCCGGCGTGTTCACTGGCCCACCACTTTCCTGTGCGGCCCATTCCCGACTGCACTTCGTCCACGATGAACATTATTCCGTGCTGGCGGCAGATCCGCTGCAATTCCTGCAGGAAGAACTTCGGCGCCGGCACGTATCCACCTTCGCCCTGAATGGGCTCGATGATGATGCCAGCGACGTCTTCGGGATCGAACAACCGCTTGAAAATCTGTCCTTCGAGTTGCTCGAGTATCTCCGCGCCGCAGGTCTCCGCAGTGTGGCCGTGCGCGCAGCGATAAGCGTACGGGTAGGGAATGTGCTCGATGCCGCTGAGCAACGCGCCAAAGCCTTTGCGCTGCGTCGATTTCGATGCCGTCAACGACAGCGCGCCCATGGACCGGCCATGGAAGCAACCGTAAAACGCAATCAGCTTGTCGCGCTTTGTGGCGTGTCTCGCCAGCTTGATGGCACCTTCAATCGCCTCGGTGCCCGAATTGGTGAAAAAGACTTTCTTGCTTTCCGCGCCCGGCATCGTCCGGCCCAGGCGCTCGGCCAGTTGCGGCATGCTCTCGTAATAAAAATCAGTGCCGGACATGTGAATGAGCTCGGCCGCCTGCTTCTGAATCGCGGCGACAACCTTCGGATGGCAGTGTCCAGTCGAGCAAACGGCAATCCCCGCCGCGAAGTCGAGGAAATTGTTACCGTCCACGTCTTCCACGATAGCGCCATGACCACGCTTGGCCACCAGCGGATAGTCGCGCGTGTACGACGGCGACATGAATCTCGCATCTTGCTCCAGAACCCGCTTGGCGTTCGGCCCGGGCAGCGCCGTCACGAGCCGGGGCGTTTTTACCTCTAATGTCGTTGGCATTTCTTCCTCCAGTGAAGAAACAAAGGTTGAGGTGAATCAACAACTTCGGGCAAGCGCAGGCCTCCAAGCGGATTTATCCGCCGGTGGCCTGTAGGAGAAAGAAAATTAGACTAAGTCTACGCCGTAGAGTTCTGGCCGCTGGGCGGCCGGCGGGAGGAACCCCGGGACATGCGAAGGGCGAATTTGAAGGTTAAGGCTCACTTGCGTTTCCAGCGGACGCTGCCATCTTTGGCGTCCTCAATCATTATACCATGATCCGCGAGTTCTTTGCGGATGCGGTCGGCGGTGGCGAAATCCCGCCTTTTCTTTGCGGCGTTGCGCTCCGCGACAAGCCGGTCGACTTCTGCATCCTCCGGTCCGCTCTCCGGGCCGCCGTATCCGAGCGCGCGAAGCTTTTCGCTGTCATTGTCTTCCACGACGGCGAAGACTTTGTCGAATGTGGCGAGAAACTCCAGGACCGCCGGAACGTCAGCCTGCCGGAATTCGCCCTTATCGATAGCGATATTCGCTTCGCGCACCAGGTCGAACATTGCTGCCAGCGCCCGCGCGGTATTCAAGTCGTCTGAAAGTCCGGCGTCAAACTCTTCCGCGGCCTTTACAATGCGCGCGGCCATTCCGTCTCGCTTGCCATTGGGAAATTTTGCGCGCCTCAGTCTGTCGGCGAAATTCCGCAGCCGTTCCACAGAGCTGGCTGCCTGCTGCAGGCCATCGAAAGTGAAATTGAGCTGCTTGCGGTAAGGAACGCCGGCCAAGGCAAACCGCAAAGCCGAAGGCTTGTAACCCTTCGCGAACAAATCGCGCAGCGTGAAGAAGTTCCCCGCCGACTTGGACATCTTCTCGCCTTCGACAAGTAAATGTTCCGCATGCAGCCAGTAGCGCACGAAGGGCTTGCCCGTCGCGCCTTCGCTCTGCGCGATTTCGTTTTCGTGATGCGGAAATGCCAGATCGATTCCGCCGGTATGAATATCCAGTGTGTCACCGAGATATTTCATGGCCATCGCGGAGCATTCAATGTGCCAGCCGGGACGCCCGCGGCCAATCGAGGTTTCCCAGAAGTGTTCTCCCGGTTTTGGCGCTTTCCACAACGCAAAATCCCGCGCGCTCTCTTTTTCGTAGCGATCGTTATCAACGCGTGCACCTGCTTGGATGCCGGTCAAATCGATCTTTGAAAGTTTTCCGTACTCGGGGAATTTCGCGATGCGGTAATAGATTGATCCGTCGCCGGGGTACGTGAATGACTTTTCCTGCAACCACTGGATTAACTTAACCATCTCATCAATATGGTCCGTCGCGCGAATCCAGTGCTCGGGCGCTTCGATGCTGAGCGCTTTGCAATCGTCGAAAAAAGCCTGCACGAATTTCGCGGTGTAGTCGCGGATACCTACGCCGGCAGCAGCGGCATTGGCGATGATGCGGTCATCCACATCGGTCAGGTTCATCACGTGGTTCAGCTTGAATCCGCGCAGCTTCAGAAACCGCCGCAAAATATCTTGAAAAACGAAGGTGCGGTAATTCCCGATGTGCGCGTAGTCGTAGACCGTCGGCCCGCACGTGTACATGCGCACTTCGCCCGCTTTTTGCGGAACGAAATTCTCAATTTTCCCGCTCAGTGTGTTGTGCAGCTGAATATCGGCCATGGGCTGTAAATGGTCTCTTTCCGCATACGAATAAGCGTTCGATTGTAGCCGAGGCGTTTGAAGCGTAGCAATGTCGAAGCGGCGCGATGTTGCGCGGAGGGGACTCAATGAGACTTGTTTAGTCCTAATTGACGTTGGCCGCTCCCGCGGTTAAAGTCCTCCTTCTCTTACGTGAAGGAGTTATCGATGAATCGTTTTTTTTCGGCTGGCGCTCTGCCTGTTCTCATGGCCATCGCCTTGCCAATACTTGCTCAGGAGCCGCCCAAGAGCGCAGGGCCAAAGTTGCTAACGCCCGAAGCCTCCCTGAACCTGCGGAACATTTCTGACCTGCAATTCTCTCCGGACGGCAGCCGGCTTGCGTTTGTGGTCACGGAGCCTGCGAGGGGAGAGCGCCGCGCGCGTCACATTTGGATTTATGAGAAACAGTCCGGCACAATCCGGCAGTTCACCTCTTCCGCCAAGTCCGAATTCTTGCCGCGCTGGTCGCCTGACGGAAAACAACTCGCTTTTCTTTCCGACCGCGACGAACAGCAGCAGGTCTACGCGATGCGTGGGGACGGCGGCGAAGCCAGCCCCCTGACGAAAGGAAAGCGTGGCGTGAAGAATTTTGCTTGGTCGCCCAACGGCAAGCAAATCGCCTTCCTTGCTCCCGACGCAAAAACAGAAGCAGAAGAAAAAAAGGAAAAAGACAAAGACGACGCTCACGTAGTGGATAAAGAAGATAAACATGCCCGGCTCTGGCTGCTCACTCTCGACACCGGAGAAGCAAAAGCACTTACCGAACCTAAATGGGATATCCGCGAAGTTGTGTGGTATCCCTCTGGAACCAGCCTGATCCTTAGCGCCACGGATCACCCTGAGTCGGACCAGAACACCGAGCGCATTTTTTCCTTTCGCCTCTCGGATACTTCCACTGGCGACCGCAAAGCGGCCGAACCTATGACTTTGGCACTTGCTCCTCGCGGCCCCTTCGGCAATATCCGCATCGCGGCGGATGGCAAAAGGATGGCATTTGTCGGTTGCCGCGAAGACGGTCCCTCGCCGCACGACTTGATCCTCGCTCGGCCTGGCGAAAAAGCCACTCAGAATCTCAGCGGCGCCAGTGTGGACCGGCCGGTCTTTGACTTTCGTTGGACCAGGGACGGCAGTCTGCTCGCTCTTGCGGAAGATGGCTTCCATACAAAATTCATCGCTTTCAGTGCGGAAGGCGCTCTCAAAGATGCCCCTGCGATGCCTGCCAATCCAAACGCTTTCAGCGTTTCCGAAACCGGCGAAGTTGCTTTTGCGGGGCAGACTGCGACGACTCCCCAAGAATTATGGCTTTGGGACCAAAAGGGCGCGCCCAAGCAAATCTCTCACCTGAACGATTCCTGGAAGCAATACACGCTCAGCGCCCTAGAATTCTATAAATACAAATCCTTCGACGGCCAGGAAATCGAAGCGGCGCTCTTGAAACCACCTGGCTCTGGCGGCAAATCCAAGCTGCCGCTCATCACCCTGATTCATGGCGGGCCTACGGGCGCATGGCAGGACTCCATCGAAACCTGGGGACAGCTCCTTGCGGCACGCGGTTACGCCGTTTTTTATCCGAATATTCGAGGATCGAGCGGTTACGGCGAGAAGTTTATTGAAATGAATCGCGGCGATTGGGGCGGCGGCGATTACCGGGACGTTATAGCGGGCGTCGATGATCTCGTTGCGCGGGGCATCGCCGATCCCGACAAGCTGGCCATCGGCGGCTGGTCTTACGGCGGCTACATGTCCGAGTGGGCGATTACGCAAACGACGCGATTCAAAGCTGCCGTCTCCGGCGCCGGCCTCTCCAATCTCATTTCCGAATACGGTACCGAGCAGGGCCCTTCCTACGACGAGTGGTTCTACGGCCTACCGTACGAGCCGGAAAAGATCGCTGGATTTCTGAACAGCTCCCCCTTCGTTCATCTCAAGAATGTGAAAACGCCTACGCTAATTCTTCAGGGCGACGCCGATCCCGTCGATCCGCCCGGCCAGAGCCAGGAACTGTACCGCGGCCTCAAACGTTACGGCGTCGAGACCGAACTCGTTATGTACCCGCGGGAGCCGCATGGCTTTCACGAAGAAAAACACCTTCTGGACCGCTTGAACCGCATCCTCGCCTGGTACGACAAGCTCCTAAAGCAAGGGACCACCGCCAGCAAGTAGTCACGACACATCTGGAATTCCGCCGCGCGCTTGTGGCGGTGCCAAACCAGCCACAAATTGTAGGGTAAGGCTTTACACGCACTTCACACCGTGTTACTGTTTTTTTCCGTACCGCCATCCTTGCGCCAGGCGGCTGGGCCTCTGACTGAGAACCTGCCAAACGTTTTGACAGGCAACCTGAGAAAGGTTGACTTGTCGCTCGAAAGACCCTCCCCTCGAGGAATACAACGTCGTCTCTCCTCGCGTTCAATTGCCACGGCCCCCTGGGTGGACAGAGTAACTGTTGTTGGCATCAAACTTGGTTTAGCGCGATCTGAGGGACAAAGGGGACATCTTGCTGAAGCTGCGAAAAGTCGAAATCGTTGGCTTTAAGTCGTTCTGCGAGCGCACCGTAGTCACGTTCAGCGGGTCCGGCACAACGTGCATCGTCGGGCCGAACGGCTGCGGCAAATCCAACGTCGTGGATGCCATCTCCTGGGTTCTCGGCGAGCAGAGCCACAAATCGCTGCGCGCCGAACGCATGGCCGATTGCATTTTTAATGGCACCACCAAGCGCCCGCCGCTCGGACTCGCCGAAGTCACAATCACCATGGAAGATCCCGAGCTGGCTGAAGCTGCCCGCTTCGTGATCGAAAGCGCCGGGTCAGACTCAGCGACGGATTCCGCAACCGCCACCAACGAAAGTGGCGAAAACTCAGGTTTGACCGACAAAGCCGAAACTCTCTCGCTCGACCGCGCGCAGGCCCCTGAAACGCAAGAAGCCGCCGCTGACGGTTCAGCTCCCTCGGCTGAACCCGGTGGCAAGTTCAAGCGGAAGAAAAAGCAGGCGGACAAGCCGGTTCTAGCCACGAAACCGGGCGAAGTCGTTGTCAGCCGCCGCCTCTATCGCTCCGGCCAAAGCGAGTACTTGATCAATGGGCGCGTGGGAAGGCTTCGCGACATTCAGGAAATGTTCATGGGCGTCGGCCTGGGCCCGGACTCCTACGCCATCATCGAGCAGGGCCGCATCGGCTTGATTCTCTCCACCAAGCCCATGGAGCGCCGCGCCATCATCGAGGAAGCCGCTGGCGTCACGAAATTCAAGACTAAGAAGCGTCTCGCGGAAGCCAAGCTCGAATCTTCGAAGGTCAATCTCTCGCGCGTCAACGACATCGTGGTGGAAGTCGAAAAGCAGCTTGGCTCGTTGAAGCGCCAGGCCGCCAAAGCACGCCGTTATTCCGAAATTCGCGATCAGATGCGCAGCATCGTTCGCCAGATGCTGGCGGGAAAAGCGCGCGAACTGGACGCCGAAGCCGAACGCGTCTCCAAGCAGCTGAAAGAGCTAAACACCGCGGAATTGCAGCGCGCCGCCGCCATCCAACAGCAGGAAAGCGAACAGGATCGGTTGAATCAACGGATTTACGAGCTAGACGCGGAAATTCGGCAGAACCAGAATGTTTTGAATCTTACGGCGCTCGAGGCCGACCGCAGCGAGAATCGCATCGCCTTCAACCGGCAGCGCGCCGAGGAACTCGTCGGGCGTCATGCACAGGTGAATGCGGAACTGGCGCAAGCCACTGCCCAGGCTGTGGAATGGGAATCTCGCAGCACGTCGCAGGTGCAAGCGGTCACATTGCTGCGCGAGGAATCGGGTGTTCTGACCGCTCGCGTGGAAGAACTCGCGAAACGCGCCGAGTCTCGTGCCACGCAGATCGCCGAATCTGAAGCGAAAATTGAGGCATTGCGCCGCTCCTCATCGGAAGCCGGGGAAAGCCTGCTGCGTCTGCATGGGGAGCAGAAGCAAGCCGAAGAGGCGCTCGTGCACCAGACCGAAGCGCTCCGAAAGCTCGAAGCGAGCGAGCACGACTTTCTGGAAACTTCCATGCGCGCGCGCGATGACGCCGAGCGTGCAGCTTTCGACCATGAATCCGCCACCGGTCAGCTCAACGCGCTAAAACAAAGTGCAGCCTACCTTCAGGCCAAGATCGCAGGATTTCGCGAGGAAGGCGACGCTCTGTCGAAAGAAGCGAGCGCGCTCCGCGATTCTTTGGCGGGCGTTCGCGCGCGGCATTCCACGCTGACACAAATCTTGAATGACCGCTCCTACACAGCGGACGCCGTGCAGAAACTCTTTGCAGCTAACGAGCGCGGCGGCAGCAAGGCTTTTCGCGCCGTCGGCGTGCTGGCCGATTACGCGGAGGTCGAGGAGAAGCACGAGGCCGCCATCGAGCAATACCTGCGCGACGAGCTGGAATATGTCGTCGTCGAAACTTACGACCACGCGCGCGCAGGCGTTTCGATGCTGCGTGATGAAGTGGGTGGCCAGGCTACCTTTTTCGTGGACTCGCTCCGCAACCTGCGCCTTTCTTCCGAATACGAACCGATCGTGAATTTCCGCGCGGAAGACGGCATCATCTCGCGTCTCGACAAGCTCGTGGAGTTCCGCGACCCCCTCGGCGCAGTTGCAAAACAGTTCCTGCCGCGGCTGCGCTCCGCGTATTTGACGGACAGCACGGCAGCAGCAGAAAAACTGGCGCGCGAAAACTCACAATACGCTTTCGTTACGCCTGACGGCACGTGCTACCAGGGCCGCACGGTCACGGGTGGCCGCCCGGACGAAGTGGGGCCGCTCGGCATGAAGCGCGAATTGCGCGCGCTGGACGCGGAAGTGATGCAGCTCGAACATCAGATGAGTGAAAAGCAAGCCGCACTTGAAACCACCGCTGCCGAGTTACACTCAACGGAGCAGTCGCTCACGGAAATCGACGAAAAGCAGCGCGAAGCAGAACGCGAAGCCATCTCCGCCATGCATCGCCATAGCCAGATGCAGGGCGAACTGGCCCGCCTCGGCCTGGAACTCACCATTTGCCAGAATGAACTGGCGCGCGTTCGCCAGGAAGCGAAGAGCGCCCAGGAGCGGGCCGAGCGCGCGAAGAACCAGCATGCCGCCGCCGCGCTGAGCCGTGCCGAAGCCGATGCCGAAAGCTTCCGGCTTGCGGAGTCGCTCGTGCAGCTTCGCGGGTCCGTCCAAACGGAACAGAATGAGCTTGCCGCCGGCCGCGCCGCATTTGCTGCGCTAAACGAGCGCCTCATGGCCGCCGAAGCGCTCGCCGCCCGGCTGAACGAAGAACGCGCCGAACTCGAACGCCGCGAAGCCGCGCTTCAGCAACAGATGGCTTCCATCGGCGACGAAACATCAGCCCTCGTCAAGCAAAGCGAGGAGCTTTCCCTCCAGCTCGAAGGCCTGCGTGGTGAAAAGCTGCGCCTGGAAGTCCGCCAGCGGGAGCTCGAGCAGGAATGGGACGCCGCCCGCACGCGCGTTACACAGATGGAAGACCATCTCCGCATGGGACGCCAGTCGCTTCAGGAACTCCGCGAGCAGCGCAGCCAGGCGGAAGTCGAGCGCGCCAAGAATGACTCCGATCGCCAGCACTTGCGCGAGACGTGCATGACCGAAGTGAACACGCAGCCCGAGGATTTGATCGCCACCGAAGCCGCTTTCATGTCCGGCGAAGAGCTGGCCATTGCCGAAACAAATTACCGTGAAATGAAGCAGCGCATAGAGTCCATGGGTCCGGTCAACATGATGGCCCTCGAAGAGTTCAACGAGTGCGAGCAGCGCTTCACGTTCCTCACGCGCGAACGAGACGATCTGTTGCAGTCGATTGCGGATACGCAACAAGCCATCACCGAGCTCGACCTGGCCACCAAGGAAAAGTTCGAGCACGCGTTCTACGCCATCAACAAGAGCTTTTCCGAAGCCTTCCACACGATTTTCGGCGGTGGCATGGCGGAGATGCGCTTGACCGAGCCGGACAGCTCCGGCGACGCGGGCATCGACATTGTTGCTTCACCTCCCGGAAAGCGCTTGCAAAACGTGTTGCTCCTCTCCGGCGGCGAAAAGGCCATGACCGCGCTGGCGCTGCTCATCGCCATCTTCCGCTATCAGCCTAGCCCGTTCTGCATCCTGGACGAAGTCGACGCACCGCTCGATGAAGCCAATGTCGGGCGCTTTACGCGCCTGATCGCGGAGATGAGCGGCCAGACACAGTTCATCATCGTGACCCACAACCGCAAAACGATGGAGATGGGCAGCGTTCTTTATGGCGTGACGATGCAAGAGCCAGGCGTCTCCAAGTTGGTCAGCGTTCGCTGGGAAGAATCCGAGATTACCTCGCCGAAACAGAAAGCCACAGCCGCTTCCGCGGCGTGAAATCATGCTGTATCGAACTTGCGGCTCCGTTCGTTCCGAGCTACCGAGGATTTGTCCAGTTTTTGTTACGCACAAGTGAGCCCATGAGGCATTCTCGACAAGCCGCATAATTTTTTCTTATTTTGTTTTCCAGAAATTTTCCTCAGCACGCCTTTGACTTCGCGTTGCGCTGCGCTAGAATGCTTCACACTTCGTCGGGGGAACTTTTTCTGTGCCGTCTGCTCCTGCCATGAGAGTTTTAAGGGAAACCCAATTCACCGGCCTGACGCCGGCCGCGCGTGGCAAAGTCCGTGACATCTACGATCTCGGCGATAAACTGCTCATTGTCGCTACCGACCGGCTTTCGGCATTCGACATAATCCTTCCGACTCCTATTCCCGACAAAGGCCGCGTCCTGACACAGCTTTCGCTCTTCTGGTTCCGTTTACTGGAAGATGCCATTCCAAACCACGTCCTCAGCGCCACGGATTTCCCTCCGCCTTTCGACAAGTTCAAGGACGAACTCGCAGGCCGTTCCATGGTCGTGCGAAAGACCCAGCCGCTGCCGATCGAATGTGTCGTGCGCGGTTATGTCTCCGGCTCGGGCTGGAAAGACTATCGAACCACTGGAAAAATCTGCGGCATTCCCCTGCCTACAGGTTTGAGCGAATCAGACCGCTTGCCGGAGCCCATCTTCACACCCGCAACAAAAGCCTTGTCCGGCCATGACGAAAACATTTCTTTTGAACGGGCGGCGTCTCTAGTGGGCAAGGAACTTGCCGAAAAAGTACGCGCCGTAAGCCTGGAAATCTACCGCCGCGCCGCCGCTTATGCCGAGCCACGCGGCATCATCCTTGCCGACACGAAATTCGAGTTCGGCTTGCTCCACAACGAATTGATCTGGATCGACGAAGCCCTCACGCCTGATTCATCCCGCTTCTGGCCCGCCGCGCACTACAGTCCCGGCGGTCCTCAGGCTTCTTTCGACAAACAGTTTGTCCGCGACTATCTCGAGCGAATGCAGTGGCCGAAAACCCTGCCCGGCCCTGAACTTCCTCCTGAAGTCGTCGAGGCCACTCGTGCCAAGTACCGGGAAGCCTATCGCATCCTGGCTGGGCGCGACCTGGATTAGTAACCGGGCCCTCACACCGTGAATTTATGAGCGGAGCGTGCTGTCGTGAAAGACCAATTGGAAGGGCTTGTCAGTCAGATGGTAGAGCGGGGAATTCTTTTTGACGAAGCGGTCGGCGAATTCGAAAAACGCTTTATCAAGCGCGTTCTGGACCGCGCCAATGGTAACCAGTCCCGAGCGGCTGAAGTTTTGGGCATTCACCGCAATACGTTGAGCCGCAAAATCGATGAGTACAAGCTCGACTCCAACGGCCACCGCCGGCATCCGCGCTGACTAATCTCCGGCTTCTCTTAAACGAAAACGGCTCCCTGACGATCACGGGGAGCCGTTTCACTTTTCGACTCTGAACTCAATACGACTAGCTTGGTTTTGCAGCCGGCTTTCTCGCTGCTGGTTTCCGTACCGGCGGCTTCTTCGGCGTGCCCTTCTCCTTCGGAATGTCCTCCGCCTTTACTTTAGCCTTGTCCCAATGCAAGAAGAATGCCGGTTCGGGATCGTAGGAAACAAGTGTGGCGGTAAAGTGAACGGCGCTGTCTTTTTCCACGCGCGCCGCTTCCGGCTGACCCACCACTTTTACTTCCATGTTGGGGGTTGTGGCGGCGTCGAACTCCGCATCACTCGTGACGAAGGCGATCTTCAGAACGATAGCGTCCGTGCCAGGCACGACTTCGATCACTTTGCCCGGCACTTCGGGAAATTCCAGGCCGCAGGCCGCCAGCCAGGTCAATTTAGCCTTGTCACTACCCGCTTTCAGATCGTTCACCACGGAAGCAATCGTCATGTCCTTTTGCGCGGCGGAGAGGTCTGCTGCGCTAGCCAGCGAATAGCTGCTCGGACGCTCTGCCGAACTTGAGGCGAGTTGTAGGAGTTCATTCAGCTCCGCATCGGTCAGGCTGTCGCATACAGTTCCGCCCTGATAGTTCACAATGAGCTTCCGCAAGTAGTCCTTCACCTTGGCAGCTTGTGCCTGCGTTGCGCCCTTGGCCGTCACAGCGCGTGCGATCGACCAGAATGCATCCATCTGTTGTGGCGGGTTCATGCACAGGTAAGCCTGCCCCAGACGATAGTTGAAGGTCAGATCATCCGGATTGAGCCCCAGCGCCGCCTTGTACCCTTTCACTGCTGAAGAACAATCTTTGGCATTCATTGCCGCCTGAGCCGCGATGCCGTTCAGCGTGAGTTGGGAGACCGTCTTCTGTTTCGCCCAAGCGTCGTCCGTCACGTTATCCGGCTTCTTGACTTCTTCGAAGGTCTTCAATGCGGCAGCCGCAGCATCCTCTGCCGCCTTTGCGAGCGCGGTATCCTTGGAGGCGTTGGGGCCCACGGTACTATCCGAAATCATCGCGTAGTACGCCGTGGCATGCGAGTAGTACGCATTGAATCGCGTAAGCGCGTCCACCTTGTCACCGAGAGCAGCCAGCTTGTCGGCGATTTCGATCATTTTCAGGTAGTTCTTCTGCGCGCTGTAGGCCTGGTAGTAGAGCGGATAGATATAGACAAGCAGGTCGGAATTCGGATACTTGGAGACAAAATCGTCAGCGCATTTGACAATTGCGGCAGGAACTTTTTCCGCGGCGCAAGCTTGCTCGGCGTTGTACTCCGCCTGCGTATACTTTGGCCCCTTGGCCGCTGCGGCGTCTTGGCCTGCTGCCGGAGCTTGCGCGAGAGCTCTCACGCCGTTAAGAACCAAGCAAAGGGCAGCGACTATCGCGAGTCCCGTCAACCTTCGTGTTGCGTTCATTCCCATGTCTCCTCGCTCCACTCCGAGCTTGAGTTTCTGCTTCCGGTGCACCCCGGAATGCTTCTGCCGGGAATCGCATTGTTTCGGAAAACCTTGGGATTATAGGGAAACCCGCACCTTATCTGCAAGACGTTCCCATTTGCTGACTTGATGACTTGAGGAAAATTTTCATTAATGAAGGCAGCGTCTCTTGTTTCCCTCAAGGCCACCAGGTGGCTCCCAAGTATTGCGGAAAACTCTAATGATAGGATGAGTGTCGCACAGAAAGAGTGGCCCGTACGAGGAAGAATTCTGATGGTTCGGACAAGCAAACCAAATCAAGACCCGGGCGAAAAGAAATCTCTGTCAGGCGCCGTGGCGCTCATCACCGGCGGAAGCCGCGGCATTGGCAGGGCCATCGCCCGCCAGCTTGCGATACTGGGAGCGTCCGTCGCGATTTGCGGCCGGGACATAGCCGCGCTCGAGGAAGCCGCGCTAGACGTGGCGAAACTTGGTGTCCCCGTTCATTCGCAAGTGGCCGACATTGCCAAATCGGGGGACATTGCTGATTTTGTCGCCAAAACGGAAACCGAGCTAGGGCCCATTACGATTCTCGTCAACAACGCCGGGATTGGCCTCTTCGGCCCAGCCCACGAGAAGACCGAAGCCGATTGGGATCGCGTGCTGACCACCAATCTTAAGAGCGTATTTCTCGTTTCCCGCGCTGTGGCGCCTTCCATGATCCGCCGCGGCTCGGGGGACATTATCAACATCAGCTCGCTGGCCGGAAAAAACACCTTTGCCGGCGGCGGAATCTATTGCGCGTCCAAGTGGGGCGTCGTCGGGCTTTCCGGCTGCATGGCGGAAGATCTCCGCGAGCACGGCATTCGCGTCAGCGTGATTTGCCCGGGAAGCGTCGCCACGGAATTCTCGACGCGCGGCGCAAAGGACACCTCTAAGGCGTTGTCCCCGGAGGACGTCGCTCACGCCGTGGAAGCCATCGTTACGCAAGGCCCGAGAAGCTTCCTGAGTGAGGTTCACCTTCGGCCTCTGCGGAAACCCTAAATGTAAATACAGCGAAGCCGGTGTTTTCCTCTTGACAATAATCGTTATAACGACTATTATTGCGAGGTGCGTTCGCACTCCAAATCCTCCAGGCCGCCCATCTCGCTGGAAAACCGCGTTTTCATCGCCCTTTTGCAATCCGCCGACGCCCTGACCCAGGAGGCGGAACATCTCGTCAAAGCCGCCGCTCTAACGGGCGCGCAATACAATGTTTTGCGTATTCTTCGCGGCGCCGAGCCTGAAGGCTTGGCCTGCAAGGGCATCGGCGACCGCATGATTTCCCACGACCCGGACATGACGCGCCTCCTCGATCGCATGGAAAAGCGCGGCCTGATCACCAGGGAGCGCCAGACGGACGACCGCCGCGTCGTGAAGACGCGCATCACGCCGCAAGGACTCAACCTACTAAAAATCCTTGACCAACCGGTTCGCGACCTTCATAAACGCCAGTTCCGCCACATGTCCGCCGCGCGCCTGAAGATTCTTTTTGATCTGCTGGAAGAAGTCCGCAACCGCAAGGCTGCGTAGCAGGCCTTTCGGAGCAAGTTCCGATCACCAATCAAATACAAAGAGGAGAAAAACATGGGCCACTATCTATCTCGAATCGCAGTAACCGCCGGACTCGTAGCCGCTCTTTCGCTGCCCGCCGGAGCAGCCACTGCCGAATGGAAGATTGATTCGCAGCATTCGTCCGCGCAATTTTCCGTCCGCCATTTGGCCATTTCTACCGTGCGCGGAGCTTTCAGCAAGGTTACCGGCACGGTCGTGCTGGACGATAAGGACATCACCAAGTCCACCGTCGACGTGACCATTGACGTATCCACCGTGGATACTCGCGAGCCTAACCGCGACAACGACCTGCGCAGCGACAAGTTCTTTGACGTCGCGCACTACCCCACCATGACTTTCAAGTCCAAGAAGGTCGAGCAAGTCGCTCCCGGTAAGCTCAAAGTCACCGGCGATCTCACCATTCGCGGCACTACAAAGGAAGTCGTGCTCGACGTGGACGGCCCGACACCTCCCGTGAAAGATCCCTGGGGCAATCAAAGGATTGCTGTAAACGCTTCGTCAAAAGTCAATCGCCAGGACTTTGGCGTGAAGTGGAACGCCACAATGGACAACGGCGGCGTGGTCGTCGGCGATGACGTCAATATCAACATCGACGCGGAAATGATCAAGCAAGCGCCAAAGCCGGGCAATTGACGGGCGCCACCACTAAGGTTTGGGGCGGAGCGTTCTGTAACATGCACCGATCGCTCCCCCTGACTCATCAAATTAGAACGCTTCAAACGGAAGGAACCAACACATGAAGAAGCCGGCGCCAAGCGATTTCCCGGTTCACGAACTAATCCGCGAGCGTTGGAGTCCCCGGGCTTTCGCTGACAAGCCTGTTCCTAAAGACGTTCTGCGCAGCATTTTCGAGGCTGCCCGCTGGGCGCCGTCCAGCTTCAACGAACAGCCCTGGGCGTTTATCGTGGCCACGAAAGACGGCAAAGAAAATTTTGAGAAAATGCTGAGCGTCCTCGTAGACTTCAACGTCCAGTGGGCTAAGAGCGCTCCTGTACTGGCGCTTGCCGTCGCGAAACTGGCATTTGCTAATAACAACGCACTCAACCGCAACGCCCAATATGACACCGGCGCGGCAACAGCTCTTCTCTCCGTGGAAGCCACCGCGCGCGGCTTGGCCGTCCATCAGATGGCCGGATTTGATGCGGAAAAAGCGCGCCAGGTCTTTGAGATTCCCAAGGGATGGGAACCCCTCGCCGCGCTCGCCATCGGTTACCCGGGCGATCCGGCTTCTTTGCCTGCGCCCTTAAAAGACCGGGAGATGGCGCCCAGAACACGCAAACCGATTGCCGAATTTGTTATGTCCGGTCAGTGGGGGCATACTGCTCCTTTCGCAGCGAAATGAAGGAGATCATCGGCCCAGCCCAGCCATGCACCGTACGCTCGAATTCCTTCTCCATCACGGATACGTTCTGTTGCTCGGATGGGTTTTCGCCGAACAAATAGGACTTCCGCTTCCTTCGATGCCGCTGTTGCTCGCTGCAGGGGCTCTCGCCGGCACTGGCCACTTGAATTTTCTAGCCTCACTCTTTTACGTCATCCTCGCTGCCGTAACGGCGGACTCCATCTGGTACCAGCTTGGCCGCAGCAAGGGCATCCGGATCCTCCAGCTTCTCTGCAAGATTTCGCTGGAGCCGGATTCCTGCGTCCGCCGCACCGAAGGCGTTTTTTCGAAGCAAGGCGCTCGGTCGCTTCTGCTTGCAAAGTTTTTGCCGGGCCTGAGCACCGTCGCCCCTCCGCTGGCGGGCATTTTTCACATGCGTCCGCGTCGTTTCCTGCTTTTTGACGCCGCGGGATCGCTCCTCTGGGCCGGCTCTTTCCTCGGCCTCGGCTACATTTTCAGCGGGGGGATTGAGCGCATAGCGGAGCATCTCGCCGCTCTTGGCGGCTGGCTTCTGGTGCTTCTGCTCGGCATCCTTGGCGCGTACATCACCTATAAGTTTGTCGCTCGCCAGCGTTTTCTGCGCGATCTGCGCATTTCTCGCATTACCGCGGATGAGCTGAAACAAAAACTCGACGCCGGCGAAGAGCTGGTCATCGTTGACCTGCGCCACTCGGTTGACTTTGAAGCTGACCCGGAAACCATTCCCGGAGCCTTCCACATGGACTCCAAGGACTTGGAGGGGGACAACGATCGTTTGCCGCGCGACCGCGAAATCATTCTCTACTGTACTTGACCAAACGAAGCCACCAGCGCCCGTGTGGCGCTGCTCCTCAGAAAGAAAGGCATCACGCGGATTCGGCCGCTGCAGGGCGGTCTGGACGCCTGGCGCGAACGCGGCTACCCGCTCGAAACCCCCACGGTCACTGCAGATACAAAATAAGGCCTATTTGTATCCTCTACAGCCGCGGCAACACAATCCCGCTCTGCGCCTGATACTTCCCTTTCTTGTCCTTGTAACTCACTTCGCAATCTTCATCCGACTCGAAGAAAATCACTTGGCACAGCCCTTCATTCGCATAAATCTTCGCAGGCAGCGGCGTGGTGTTGCTGATTTCCAGCGTCACAAATCCTTCCCACTCCGGCTCGAACGGCGTCACGTTCACGATAATCCCGCACCGCGCGTAGGTCGATTTCCCCACGCAGATCGTCAGCACGTTCCGTGGAATGCGGAAATACTCCACCGACCTCGCCAGCGCAAACGAATTCGGCGGAATGATGCACACGTCGCCTTTGAACTCCACAAACGATTTCGGATCGAACCGCTTCGGATCCACGATCGTCGAATTCACGTTCGTGAAAATCCGGAACTCGTCCGCCACGCGGATATCGTAGCCGTACGATGATACTCCGTAACTGATCACTCCCTCTCGCACCTGCCGGTCCGTAAACGGCTCGATCATCTTTTGCTCCAGCGCTTTGCGCCGGATCCAGCGGTCTGGCTTGACGGCCATCCATTCCTCCCTAGGAAGTGTAGCTTCGATTTGTCTTTTCGATTTGTTGCTGCGCCAAATTGTTTGGGTCGCGCGCGGCAAAAGATGTTCAGTGTAGATTACCCCTCCCGTCTTGACAACCTAGGCCACACCCTCTAGCATCTGCCTCGGAAGCGCGGGAGGATTGCGTGATCAAGCTGGACATCGTAAATGCCGTCGTGGCCACGACGAACATCAGCCGCACCAAAGCCGAGCAGGCGGTCGAAACCGTTTTCGAATCGTTGAAGCAGGCTCTTGGGCGTGGTCAGCGCATCGAACTCCGTCGCTTCGGTGTCTTCAGCGTGAAGCCGCGCAAGACCGGCATCGGCCGCAATCCCCGCACCGGCGAAGAAGTCAACATTCCGCCAGGCAAAGCTGTTCGCTTCAAACCCGGCAAAGAGCTTCAAGGTATCGACGAAAACAAGAAATAGGAATAGCCACTCTGCAGCCTCGCCCCCGCTATTTCAAGCGGACAACCTTCTCCACATTCGAAACTGGCGCGAACCCGCGCAGTTGTGCTGTACTGATGAAAGTGTCTGTCTATAAATCAGGGGTCGGAACTCTAGCCCCGACATTAAAAGCGCATTGCAATTGGGCTTTAGCCTCTGAGGAAAATCTCTTAGCTCCGCAAACGAATTGTGAGATCGTTTCTGGTGCGGATTTAATTACACTCGCAAACACTTCGTGAGTACGCCACCTCAAGAGAGTCCTCCACCATCCATTCCTATCAACTTGGATTGGCGCCCCATTCCCTATGGCCCATCAGGCTATACGATTGTTCCCCCCCGGCCCTCGCTAAAGTCGCTTTATCTTGCCGGCGTTCTCTTTCTCTTCACTCTTTGCACCTGCCTCGTTGCCGGCACCCAATTCGCCTTCGCCTACGCGCAAAATCAGGCCGTTTCTTTCGATGAGTTTCTCAACGCCTTCACCCTTTTTTACAAACACCCAGCAGCTCTTGCCGCCGGCCTGCCTTTCGCCCTCACTTTGCTCACCATCCTGCTCGCGCATGAGCTCGGCCATTTCTTTGCCTGCCGTCATCATCACATTCGCGCCAGCTACCCTTTTTTCATTCCCTTTCCTTCGCTCATGGGCACCTTTGGCGCATTCATTTTGATTCGCTCCCCGATCCGCAGCACTCGCGCACTCTTTGACGTCGGTGCCTCCGGTCCGCTCGTGGGATTCATTCTGGCTGTTCCCGCGTTAGCGTACGGCGTGCTCCACGCAAAAATTGTCCTCGGCCTGGATAACCTGCAAAAGGTCGACTTAGCCTTCGGAACCCCACTCCTGTTGCGACTCTTCGCTTCCGCCCTGCATCCCGGGGTTCGCCCAGGCATGCTCTTGCTGCATCCCGTTGGCCGCGCCGCATGGGTTGGGCTCTTCGCCACGTCGCTCAACCTCCTGCCCGTCGCCCAGTTGGATGGCGGCCACATTCTGCGCTCTCTCAGTGCGCGGCTCCACCATCACATTTCCATGCTTCTTCCTCTGGCTCTCCTCTCGCTCGGGCTATTTCGTTTCTGGGAAGGCTGGTACGTTTGGGGACTGCTCCTTCTCGGAATGCGTTTCCTTCGCGTCGCGCCCATTTACGATCCCACTCCGCTCGATCCGCTTCGCCGCTGGGGAGCATTTCTTGCGCTACTTGTCTTCCTCCTTTGTTTCATGCCCGCGCCCCTCTACTTTTCTCCAAATCCTCATTGACCGCTTCGAATCTCCGGTTATGATGCCTTCGTTCTGAGCGCGCACCTACGCCGACAAACTCATGCCCAAACTCGTCCGCACACTTCGCCTTCGCGATCTTCTTCTTCTTTTCATAGGCTCTGTCATTGGCTCCGGCATTTTTCGGACGCCCGGCCCCATTCTTCGCCAGGTTAACGGCTCCGTTGGCCTGTCCCTCCTGGTTTGGGTTGCCGGAGGAGTCCTCTCCCTGCTCGGCGCGCTCACCTATGCGGAGCTTGCCGCTGCCAATCCCGAAGCCGGCGGCCTCTACTGCTACATTCGCGACGGCTTCGGCCGTCTTGCGGCCTTCCTTTATGGCTGGTGTCTTTTCTTGGTGATCGCCAGCGGTTCGGTCGCCGCCTTGGCGCGTGCCTTCAGCGAATACCTCGCAAGAGTGATTCCGATTTCTCCCGTAGAGCAGACCATCGCAGCCGTCCTCATGATCGGAGTCGTAACCGTCATAAACGTCTGGGGCACGCGTAAGAGTTCGGACCTGCAGAACTGGACCACCCTCGTCAAGATGGCCATCATCGTCATCCTTAGTGCCCTGCTGCTTGCTTTTGGCCACCATGCCCGCGACATTCCTTCCGCGTTCGGCGTCGTCCACCCAGGACTGGGCCTCTGGTCCAATTTCGGTCTGGCGATGATCGCGGTTCTTTGGGCTTATGAAGGCTGGCAATTCGGCACGTACAGCGCCGGCGAAGTCATTGATCCCCAGAAAGCCTTTCCGCGCGCTTTTCTAATGGGCTCCCTGATTCTCGTCGGGCTTTATCTCATCGCAGTTGTCGCTTACCTGTTCGCCCTCGGCCCCGACGAAATGGCCATGAGCGAAACCATCGCCGCAACTTCTGTCACCGCTGTCCTCGGCTCATGGGCAGGTAAAATTGTGGCGCTCACCATTCTGATTTCCACTTTCAGCGCCGCCAATAGCGTGATCCTTACAGCTCCTCGCGTTTTCTACGCCATGGCCAACGACAAACTCTTTTTCAAAAAACTCGCCGAAGTTCATCCGCGGTTCTTGACGCCGGCAGCGGCTATCATCGGACTCGGCATATGGTCGGCAGTTCTGGTGTGTGCAGGTGAGTTGGGCAGTTTCAGCGCGTTGATCGGTGGGGTGATCTTTATCGGCTGGATCTTCTACGGCCTTGGTGCCGCCGCCATTTTCCCCTTTCGCCGCGCTTCGGCGGGCCGGCCAATTCCCTATCGCGTTCCCGGTTATCCCTGGACGCCTATGCTCTTCGTTCTCGCCGCTGCCGCCATCGTCGGTAATGCCATCTATCTCGCCTTCCGCGATCCTTCCCAATTCATGAACCTCGCCGCCGCCATCCTTCTGTTTCTTATTGGCCTTCCCGCCTACTTCTTCTGGCGCAAACGCGCCGCTGTTTGATTCACTCTTGCGGGTAAACCTTGGCCGCCATTTTCTGAACCGCTTCCCGCACTTGGCGGACGTGTTCGGCGCCTGAAGTGTTTGGCTCGAGTTTCAGATACGTATCCAGGCCTTGCAGTTGCGCACGATACTCGTGCTTTCGTCCATAAGCATCCGACAGCACTAAATAGGCTGGCCCAAAATTGGGATTTCGCAGGAGAGCTTCACGCGCGCTTCTTTCCGCTTCGTCCGCGCGATCGAGACGCAGTTGCGCCATCCCCAGGATGACGTACCCGTCGGGCGAACTGTTGTCCAACTCCAATCCTCTGCGAACCGCCGTTTCCGCGTCCTCTGGTTTTCCCTGCAGGAAGAGTAGATACCCAATGCCAAAATCCGCCCAGGCGTACCTCCCGCCGCTCAAGTCAATGGCCTTCAGGAAAGCCTGCATGGCATCATCGAAGTGGCCTAGCGTGGTCTGTACCACACCCACGTGATAATAGGCCTCGTAGTATTCGGGGAACGCCTGAGCGGCCTTCGTGAAGTGGCCCAGACTCCCAGCCAAGTCTCTCTTTCTCAGCCTTTCTACTCCCTTTTCATACTCGCTCTGCGCTTTTCCGGGAATGCTCAGCTCGCGTGCCGAGATCGTGTAACGGTTCCTCTCGGCAGGTGGCAAGCTCGACGAATTCAGGTAGAGCACCAGCTTCGCGGCGGTGCCGTCTACCTGCGTGCTTGTTTGCGCTGACTCGTAGCCTGGTTCATCAACGACGATCTCGTACGTGCTGGGAGGGAGGTTTCGCACTTCAAAGTGGCCTTCATAGTCCGTCAGGATGCTGCGGAAGATTCCCGCGGCGTGCGATTTCAGTTTCACCGCGATCTGGCTCGCGGGCCGATTGCCCGCTTTCAGGAGCACGGTGCCGGAAATGATTCCCTCTGTCCGCTCAGAGGTGGAGGCTTGCGCCTTCGCCGTTGGCGCCCACGCAAACGCAGCCATGGTGACGAAAAGGTTGGAAAGAAATCCAGCTGCAAGACACAACTTCTTTATGTTCTGCAATTTGCACAGCATCTCGACCTGCTGCGCACTTTTGAGGCGTTCCCTCAGGAGACTTGGCGGTTGGTGGAGTCAATCCGTACGGCCGCGAACAGCCACTTCCAACAGTCATTTCGGGCTGCGGTTGTGGTCTCGCCAGCGCGCATTGCACCATTTCCCCTGGTACCAACCGTCGCGTGCGCGGACCTATGCCCTAATTCGTGCATTGTGCGTGCCACAATGCCCATCATTTCATCCGCTGTCGTTCGCGCCACCTAAAAATGCCCCGGCACACAGTTGTAGCGATAGTCTTACGCCGCCATCTTCTTTTTTTTCATCGCCGTGTCTCCGGTCACTTTTCCTCAGAACATTTTTCTTGTAGCCATCTGAGCACTAGCCCACGGTCTGGGTTTCTGTGAAACACCGCTTGAAAACCGTCTCAACACTGACACCGGCCCGCCACTTTGACTCACTTTGAGATTGAAACACCCTCGCCGCGTGTCGCGTTTTCTTTCGGGGCCCACCTGTGCCTCAAGCGAAGTCGGATTTCCACCGTTAGGTCTATTCCAGCATGCGCAACTTTGCAGTAGAGTTACGGGCCTTAACCCGAGGCTCTCGCCTCGTACAGGAGGTCCCCGAATGAAAATCCGTCATGTCACGCTTCAAGACAAGTCTTCGATGAAACTCTCCCTCGATCAGCTCGATCAAGTAGTACAGGCTCTGCAAATCCAACTTGACCGTGATTTCACTCCCGTCTGGGGAGTTCACGCTCAGGTGCAGGCGCTTGATACGGGAGAAACTGTCCCGGCTCGCGCCTGGCCAATGACCATTCTCGATCAATCCAGCGCCGGTTTGGGCGTGCATCTGGACAATAACGGCAAGCCTTTCGCCGAAATTCAGCGTGGCAACGATTGGAGCATCACCGCCAGCCACGAGCTTCTTGAAATGCTCGTCGACCCGCTGGGCCACAAACTCATCCGTGATCCGGACATCGATACGTCAGCCGGCGAACATCAAGTCGAGTACCTGGTGGAAGTCGGCGACCCCTGCGAAGTCTTCGCCTATCAAATCAATGGCATTTCCGTCTCGGATTTTATCACCCGGGATTTTTACAACACCAAAGCCCACGCGGGAACTCAGTTTGATTTCCTGGGCCGCCTGAACAAAGCGTTGGAGGTTCCGGCGGGCTGCTACATCTCCTGGTTCGACCCGCAGGACGGCAAGTGGCACCAGAAGCAGACCGACGGGAGCTTTATCACCGCACGGCAGAAGGCGAACCTGGACAAGGGTCCGCGGGACGAGCGCGATGCCGCCTTCGGCGACGAAGACAATAAGCTGCGCCACGACCTGCAACGCATCCGCGCCAAGTATCGGCCTGGCGCAACCGCCAAGAAAACGGCTGGCACAACTTGATCCATCCTTAGGCGATGAGCCAACCATTTCGCGCCGTTGTTCTGCGGTGCGCGAGGCGGCAAGTTCTCCAGAGCATCCGGCGCTGGCACACCCCAGCGCCGGCCCGCTCATCTTACTTTCTGGCGGTTGGTCAGTTTGAATTTTCTGAATCGTGACAACGGGGGTCAATATTCAAACTGACCATTACCTACTTTCTGCTTGACTTTTCCTTCATCTATGTTATAATTTACTTGTAGATATCTACGCCTTCCCAATAGAGAGCATCAACCCCCGTTTTCATCCCGATAACCGCCCTTTTCGGGTTTAACTCTTTTCTTTTGATGAAGTTAACATGTTGCTCCTCTGGGTAGTGGAATCTGCGGCCCTTTAGAATCAATCATTTAAGTGGAACCCATTTTGTAAGTCCTTTGTTTTGATATTCATCCATGTAATGGGGGGTGGGGGGTCACAACAGGCTTAAAGGGTCCATATCAACCAATACCGCCGTATCGGGGATTTCCTTCGCTTCGCAATACGCTAACGCGCCGCTCAGCAACTTCGTCAGAACCGAGCGCTTCGGCGACTTCAGCAAAAACTGGAACCGGTGTTCTTTCTTCAATCGCGCCAGCGGCGCCGTGGCCGGTCCCAAAATGCGCACGCCCTTATCGTCGTGCGGTGAAAAATATTCCGAGAGTTGCCGCGACCAGCGGATGGTCTTCTCCAGGCTGGTATCGCGCACGATCACATTGGCCAGCGAAGTGAACGGCGGATACGCCATCATTCTCCGGAAGTGCAATTCGCGCTCGAAGAACGCGCTGTAATCCTGTCTCACGGCGTCCTGGATCGCGTAATGCTCGGGATAAAAGGTCTGAATCAGCACGCGCCCCTTCGATTCGCCGCGCCCCGCGCGCCCCGCCACTTGCGTCAGCAATTGAAACGTCCGCTCCGCCGCGCGAAAATCCGGCAGGCTCAGCGATGAATCGGCGCTGATGACGCCAACCAGAGTGACCCGCTGAAAGTCGTGGCCTTTGGCAAGCATTTGCGTGCCGACAAGAATGTCCAGCGCCCCGCCCGCAAACGCGCCCAGCGTCTCTTGGTACTGCCGTTTCGTGCGCGCCGTGTCCCGGTCCAGCCGAGCGATGCGCGCGCCGGGGAATTCCTTGCGCAGCCGTTCTTCCAGGTGCTCCGAGCCCTCTCCAAAAAAATAAACGTACTTCGATTGGCACTTCGGACAAACCTTTGGAATTGCTTGAATCGATCCGCAATAATGACATTCCAGCCGGTTGCGCTGCTTGTGATGCGTCATCGAGATGCTGCAGTTCACGCACTGCACGGAAGCGCCGCAGCTCCGGCACAGCACTGACCACGAATATCCGCGCCGGTTGATCAAAACGAGTGTTTGCGTTCCGTTCGCAAGGCACTCCTGAATTCCCGCGTGCAGAGCCGCGGAAATTGGGCTTGTCTGGTGCGTCTGCTGAAAATCTTCGCGCAGGTCAACAATTTCCACGGTCGCCAGCGATCGGTCCGCAACGCGCGAAGCGAGTGTCAGCAATTCGTATTTTCCTTCCCGCGCGTGATGATACGTTTCCATCGAAGGCGTCGCGGAACCCAGCAGCGCCATCGCGCCTTCCATCTTCGCGCGCACGATGGCCACGTCGCGGCCGTGGTAGCGCGGCGTCTCTTCCTGCTTGTAACTGTTTTCTTGTTCTTCATCGACGATGACAAGCCCGATATTTTCCAGCGGCGCAAATACCGCCGAGCGCGTCCCGACCACGACGCGCGCCTCGCCGTTGCGCACGCGCCACCACTCACGCGCCCGTTCCACGTCGCTCAGCGCCGAATGCAGCACCGCGACGCCCTCGAACCGCGCGCCAAACCATGACCGGCACTGCCGCCCAATCCACAATGTCAGCGCAATTTCCGGCACCAAAACGAGCGCCGTTTTTCCGCGCGCCAGAGCGTCCTGCACGGCTCGCAAATACACTTCAGTCTTCCCGCTGCCGGTCACGCCGTGGAGCAACTGCACACCGAATTCGCCAAGTTCGAACCGCGCGCGAATCGCTTTCAGCGCGCTCTCCTGCTCTGCATTCAGTTCATGCGCGGGAGGTGTGAACATCGCATCAAACGGATCTTCCGCTGGATCAATGGGCTCCTCCCAACTTTCCAGCAATCCGTCGCGCAGCATTCGCTCAATGACCGCCCGCGTCACCTGCGCCAGTTTCATCAACTGCGCCAGTGGCAAGGGCCCTCGCTCCGTCTCCAGCAATTCGCGGATCCTTTCTTCTCTGCGATTCCTCTGCGTGCGGCGTTCATCCCGACCCTGTCGGGACGTCTCTGCGTTGTCATTTTGTTTCTTGTCCGACAAATTCTCGGCTGCAGCACCCTTCCAAGCGATCACGCGCTGCGTCCTTCGGCTTCTTCCCTGCACCGTCTCTCGAATTTCAATGAGGCCGAGCCGTTGCAGTCGTTGCAACGCGGAAGCCTCAACACCGAGCTTTGCCGCCGGGCCGAGAGGCATCGTTCCTTTCCTTGCTTTCAACTTCGCGAGAAACGCCGCCTCAGCAGACGTAAGCCCATGCGACAATTCACCGCCGCTCAAGCTGTCCGCCGCGTCGCGTCCCGCCTCCGTCAAAATGATTTGCCGCTGCGATTTCAATTCTGTTACCGGCGGCAGCATTGCGCGGAATACTTCGCCGACCGGCGCCAGGTAATACGCCGCGATCCAGTGGGCCAGTTCGATCAGCTTCGGCGTCAGCGCGGGAACAAAATCCAGCACGCTGGTGATTTCGCGGATTTTCGTTTCTGGCGGCGCGGTCTCCGCAAGTTCGACAACAACTCCGACCATTGATTTTTTGCGGAAAGGCACGAGCACTCGGCTGCCAGGTTGCACCGTTCCTTGCAGCGATTCCGCCGCTGCATACGTGAATGTTGTGCGCAGCGGAACCGGCAGCGCGACGTTCCAAAATGGAGGAGTCATCCCGCCGTGTAGTGTATCAGCACGACGAAATCCCGAAGAAAGCGCGGGACAGTTGAAAGCTCGTTGAAGAAAGAAATTTAGCGGCTGATGAGAAAGATTCCAAAGAAAATCGTGACGATTCCCAGCCACTGCCAGCGCGAAACGTGTTCCTTGAGAAAAATCGCCGCAAGCCCGACGGTGACCGCTCCGTACAGCGAGCCAAGAACGCTAATAACGGCAACCTGCTCCATCTTCATTCCGAGATTGCTGAGAACAAACGCGCCGGTGTCAAAGACGCCCATGCCGAGGACCATCCAGCGCACCCCGCCGCGCGGAACACGCACGGGCTGCTTGGAAACAAGAATCACGGCCGCAATGAGCAGCGTGCTGGTCAGGCGGATCATCCACACCGTTTGCACCGCGCCGACTCGGTCGATGATGCGAATTCCCAGCAGCCAAAACAGCATGGCAAAACCAACCGACGCGAAGATGGCCCAGCCTATTCCATGGCCGCTCCTGCGCATGGCCTCGGCGTCGTTTTCGTCCGGTGTTTTTTCTCCGCCCGCAACAATCGCGACACCGGCCAAGGTGCAAATGATCCCCGCGATTCGCACTCCACTCACGCGCTCGCCCGTCATCCAGGAAAGCAGCATCGTCAGAGCCGGATAGCTGGCCGAGAGCGGCGCCACCACGGCCATTTTTCCAATCTCAAACGCGCGGTAGAACCCGATCCCAGCCATGGCGTTGAAAAATCCAGCCAGAAAACCCCAGGCCCAAGGCTGCCATCCGGAGCCGTCCGCGAGATGCCCCCAGCCGCCGAGAAGGGGCAAGGAAATAGTCAGCGTTACAAACCCAATCAGCTGCATGTAAAGCATGGAACGGAGCGTGCCAATACGATGCGTGGCAAAACGCGCGATGAAATCCGCGCCGCCCCAGGTCAGCGCCGTCAGCAAGCCCAGCAGAATTCCCATGATGAGTTAGGAGGACTTGCCTTTCTTCACTTCGAGGCCGAGGACGGCCATCACTTTTTGAAGATCTTTCCAGACTTCGCTCTTTGCGGGCGGATTGCGCAGCAAATACGCGGGATGGTAGGTCGCCAGCAATTTCCTGCCGCGAAATTCCAGCCACTCTCCGCGAAACTGAGAAATTCCGCGGTTGGTCTGCAGCAATGTTTTTGCGGCGACGGCACCCAGGCAGACAATTACTTTGGGAGCGATGACATCGATCTGGCGAAAAAGAAATGGCGAGCAGGTGCTGACTTCGTCTTCTTCCGGCTGGCGATTTTCCGGCGGCCGGCACTTCACCACGTTGCAGATGTACACGTCTTTGCGCTGCAAGCCCATGGCTTCGATCATCTGGGTCAACAGTTTTCCGGCGCGCCCGACGAACGGCAAGCCTTGCGCGTCTTCATCGGCGCCCGGCCCTTCGCCGACGAAAACGAGTTGCGCCTTGGGACTTCCGTCGCCAAAAACAATTTTGTGCCGCGTGCTGTGAAGCTTGCAGCGCGTGCATTCGCCCAAATCTTCGCGAACCTTCAGCAACGTGTCATCCGCAATTTTGTCCACGGCTTCGAAAAGCGATGGCCCTGCAGCAACCGGCAGGGACGCGATCTTCGGACTCAGCGGCGTCGCGACTGCCGCGGTCACTCGCATTGTGGGTTTTCCAGCAGGCTTGGGCAAGGTCTGTTCCTTCTGAAGCTCTGGAGTTGAGAATTGGGCCATCGCGGAAGGCTCCAACCGCGGCTCGCTATCCGGTACCGCGACGGCGCCGCGGTCACGATAGAAGAGTTGGATTCCGAGGTCGTCGTAGAAAGCCAGCCGGTCGGATAGTTTTTTCTGGAAAGTTTCGGAAATACGCTCGGCCATGGCGGGTCAATCGCCGGAGCGCTTCGACGCAACCGTTCCGTGCAAAACGCTTCGCAGGCGAACGATTTCGTCCAAGATTCGCTGCGCCACTTCGCTCTTGCTCATTTTCGGAAGCGCGAGGTCGCGGCCGTCGCGGGAAAACAGCGTAACGATATTTGTGTCTTGATCGAATCCCGCGCCTTCGGCGGTGACGTCATTGGCGACGATGAGGTCGGCATTCTTGGCCGAAAGTTTCTTGCGAGCGTTCTCCGCTACATGATCCGTCTCCGCCGCAAAACCCACTACGATTCTCTGGCCTTTGTTTTTCGCCACTTCTGCCAGAATGTCCGTGGTCGGCTCGAGAGAAATCGTCAGCGGCGCGTTACCCTTCTTGATTTTTTCTGCGTGCTGTTCCACGGGGCGGTAATCCGCCACCGCCGCCGCAAGAATCGCGATGGAACTATCGGCAATACGCTCCGAGACGGCCTGATGCATTTTTTTCGCCGTGCGTACGTCAACGCGCTCCACACCAGCGGGAACTTCCAAATTCACCGGGCCGCTGACCAGAATGACTTTGGCGCCGCGCAGCGCCGCCGCTTCGGCGACCGCATATCCCATCTTCCCGGAGGAGCGATTCGTGATGTAGCGGACCGGATCGAGGTCTTCGCAAGTCGGACCCGCGGTAATCAGGACTGTCTCTCCGTCCAAATCGCGCTGCGTCTTCAACACTTCGCGCACGGCAGCGACAATGTCATCTTGTCCTGCGAGCCGTCCCGCGCCAATCATGCCGCAAGCGAGGTAGCCCTCAGCGGGGTCTACGACTCTTACGCCACGCGCGCGCAGCATCTCGACATTTTCCTGCGTGGCCGCGTGATTCCACATGTTCACGTTCATCGCCGGAGCAACCACGACCGGCGCTGTCGATGCCAGGTACAACGTCGTCAAAAAATCATCCGCGATGCCGCGCGCAAATTTAGCGATGATATCCGCCGTGGCCGGCGCGACGAGCAGCAGGTCCGTACGCTGCGCCACCGCGATGTGTTCGATGGCGCTTTCGAGATTGGCTTCCCCGCCGGAAGAATCGCCAAACAAATCAGTGATGACCTTCTGCCCGCTCAGCGCCGCGAACGTCAGTGGCGTGACGAACTCCCGCGCCCCGCGCGTCATCACCACTTGCACGCTGAATCCGTCCTGCTGCAAGCGGCGCACGAGTTCCGCGGCTTTGTAAGCCGCCACTCCGCCGGTCACACCAAGCGTGATTCGCATCACTGCCTCTCGCGGCCCGCTACTTCCGCCGCTTGTTTCCTTCCTTGTCCACGTCGATCGAGGACGGCTCGGTGAAGTCGTACTCGATCAGGCTGTGCTCGAGCTCTTCGCACGCGATCCGCGTGGCCTTCAGTGTTCTGGGGTTTTCGATCAGCGGTGGCGCGCCTGCCATAATCTGCCGCGCGCGCCTGGCCGCCAGCACTACGTACGCAAACTGGCTCTCCGGAGCTTTCGTCTGCACAGTCATCTCTATCATTCCCTCCCAAACGATGCCAGAAGTTGTTCCACTCTCGCCCTCCGCCGCGCGCTCGTGCAGCGCAGGGCGATCACAATCGCCTGCACTTCGCGGCCCGCGCGTTCCACATCCTCATTTACCACGCAAAAATCGTAATACTTGCCAAACTGAGCGATTTCGTCGCGCGCCTTGGCAAGCCGCCGCGCAATTTCTTCCTCCGAATCCTGGCCGCGGTCGCGCAGCCTGCGCTCCAGCTCCTGGCGCGACGGCGGCAAAATAAAAATCGCGACGGACTCCGGGAGCTTTTGCTTTACCTGCGCCGCGCCCTGGACGTCGATCTCCAGCACCAGATCGAGCCCTTTCCTCCGCGATTCCTCCAGCCATTTCAATGGCGTGCCGTAAGAGTGTTTTCCGAAAACCCGCGCGTACTCGAGAAATTCGCCGCGCGCGACCATGGCGTCGAATTCCGCTTCCGTCACAAAATCATAGCATTTCCCGCTGGCCTCGGTCGCGCGGCGCGCCCGTGTAGTACACGAGATCGAAGGCATGGTGTTGGGCAGCCCCAGGATTCGCTGCACCAAAGTCGATTTCCCCGATCCCGACGGCCCCGACACGATCAACACCAGTGGCGCGATCTCAGTCTGCGTGCTCATTCGATGTTCTGCACCTGCTCGCGCAGTTTTTCGATCTCCGCTTTGATTTCCAGCGCCACTCCCGTGATCGCCAGCGCTTCGCTTTCCACGCCGGGCGTCTTGGAGAGCATGGTGTTGGCCTCGCGATGCATCTCCTGCAAAAGAAAGTCGAGTTTCTTTCCCAGCTCTCCGGCTCCATCCAGCAACTTGGTGAACTGCTGCAGGTGACTCTTCAGCCGGTCTAATTCTTCACTGATATCGCTGCGTTCCGCAAGCAGCGCCGCTTCCTGCGCGAGCCGCGCGGGCTCGATGCCGATTCCGCCGAGCAGCTCCTTCAGCCTGGTTTCCAGTCGACGCGCGAAAGCTGGACGCAACGTCGCTGCGAGCCCGCGCACCTGGTCCACATAACCGCCGATACGCGCCAGCCGGTCGCGCAACTCCTCGACCAGATGACGGCCTTCCGTCCGGCGCATGTCATCCAGCTTCGCCAGGGCATCACGCAAGCCGCTGTCCAGGAGTTTTCCAAGCCGCTCCTGCTCTTCTTCCGTCTCCGGCAAGGAGGCGGCCACACCGGTAATTACTCCGGGCAATCGCAAGAGCGCGACGACGTCCATGTCCGTAGCAGCGCGCGTCTCCTGCCGCAGCGCTTCGGCGGCTTTCAGATAGGATTGCACCAATTCTTTGTTCACCTGAACCGGCGCGGCTTTTCCGGGCTCGACTCCGATGGTTACTTCCACATGCCCGCGATGAATTTTTTCGCGCACGATCTGCCGCAGCCGCAAATCGTAGAGATCAAACCCTTCCGGCATGCGCAGCTTGAGGTCCAGGAACCTGTGGTTCACGCTTTTGACGCTGACGCGCACGGCCCAGCCGTCCTGCTCCGCTCGCGCTTGCGCGTAGCCGGTCATGGAGAAACATTCGATTTTTTTCGTTGCCGGGGTCGTTTGGCTCATAAAGAGTTCGATGCGTCATTCAACTTTGCCGGTGCGGCCTGCGCGAGCATGTCGTCATCGGCAAATTGCAAATCGTGGAGACGCGCATACGTTCCGCCGCGGGCCATCAATTCCGTGTGCGTTCCACTCTCGCGGATTTCTCCATCTTCCAAAACGAGAATCTTGTCTGCGCGGCGAATGGTGGCGAGACGGTGCGCGATAACGAAAGTAGTTCGCCCAACCATCAGGTTGGCGAGCGCCTTCTGCACGAACATCTCGGACTCCGCGTCGAGTTCGGAAGTGGCTTCATCGAGAATGAGAATGGGCGAATCCTTCAAAATCGCGCGCGCGATGGCGATGCGCTGCCGCTGTCCGCCACTTAAACGTGTGCCGCGTTCGCCGATCACGGTGTCATAGCCTTGCGGCAGCTCGATGATGAAATCGTGCGCCAGCGCTGCTTGCGCCGCAGCGACGATTTTTTCCTTGGGAATATTGGCCAGCCCATAACAGATGTTGTTCCGAACGGTGTCATGGAACAGGATGTTTTCCTGCGTCACCATGGCGATCTGCCCGCGCAAAGAACGAAGCTGGGCTTCCCGGACGTCGCGGCCATCCATGCGAATGGCGCCGGAAGTGACGTCATAAAAACGAGGCAAGAGATTGACGAGCGTGGTCTTGCCCGCGCCGCTTGAACCGACAAAGGCGACCAGCTCGCCTTTGCTGGCGCTGAATCGAACGTTGCGCAGGACGGGAGTGGAATCGTAAGAGAAACCGACGTCTTCAAAGCGAATCTCGCGGGAGAAAGCGGGAAGTTCGACGGCGCCGGGAGCGTCCTGCCGTTCTTCAGCGAGATCGAGGTAGGAAAAGACCTGGGCCGTAGCTCCCTGGGCTTGCTGGAACTGCTGATACACGGCGCCAATTCGTTTGACGGGTTCGTAGGATTTGAATAGCGCGTAAACGAAGGTGATGAACATCCCCGTGGTCATCAAGTTCAGTTTGATCCTGTCGCGAGCGTACAGCAGCAGCAAGGAGATGATGATGGGTTGAAGCAGATCCATCAGCGGTGAAGTGGCCACTTGCGCTCGGACCCAGCGCATGGTCTCGCGCAAAAGCCGCCTGGAAGCTGCCTGGAAATTCGCGATTTCGAAATCTTCCATGCCAAAGGCTTTTACGATGCGGTTGCCGCCGACGGTCTCCTGAAGAATCTGCGTGAGTTCGCCAAGGCGGGTTTGGCTGGTCTCCACCGAGTGGCGAATGCGGCGGCCTAGTTTGCCGATAGGCCAGATCGTCAAAGGAAGAAAGACAGCGCAAGCGAGCGTCATCCTCCAATCGATGTACAGCAAGATGAACAAAAAGACGGGGAACAGGAAGGTCTGGCGAAACAATTCCGCAAGATACTCGGAAATCGCCAGGCGGGCGCGCTCCACATCGTTGATGACTGCGGAGAATATTCTCCCCGCGGATTGCTGCTGAAAAAATCCAATCGGCTGGCGGATGATCTTTGCGTAGACGCTGTTCCGCAAATCGGTGATGGCGCGGTGTCCCACGTATTGAATCAACCCCACGCCGCCAAACTCGCACAAAGACTTGAACGCGAAGAGCACGAGCAGGGAAATGGAAACCACGGGCCAGACGTTGTGAATCCGGTGCGGGAAAAGATGGTTCACGTAAAGCGGCGGTCCACCGAAGGGCACCTTGAATAGCAAGACGTTGGAGTCACTGCTGGTGGGATTGAGAACGCGATCAAAAATGGGCACGATCAGCAGAGTCACGGCGCCTTCGGCAAGCGCGACAAACGCCAGCAACACCACGCCCGCTGAAAGCCGGAGCGAGTACGGCCGCACGTAACTGAGCAATCGCTTCCATTGTGGTGTTAACAACAAGGCCACGCTACAGGCTCCCTGATTTGTCCACTTGGTACGCTATTCGCCGCGTTGCGGCGTGTCAAGTTTCCGCGGCCCCAATAGCGGGCTAATTTCCGGTCCGACTAATCAAAATTCTATGCGCACTGTTTTGTTTCTTACTTAGTCGGCTATTTTTGCCCGGCCATCAACGTTCATATCGAAGGAGATTGCATTGCTCGCTACAGATTTTTCATCGGCCTGAGGGCTGCCCCCGTACGCAAACATGAATTGATATTGTCCGGGGTAAAGTTTGAATCTAATGCGAATTCTCACGAATCGGCCCGGCGCAACTACGAAATGTGCAGGAGGTTGGGTTTTCATATCGACGGTGTAACCCCAAGAACTTCTCCGGTTTGCGGTTTTCTCATATGCCATGGAAGAGCTCTGGTCGACGCCGGTTCGAGCAATTAATGCGACCGAAATGTCATCCGACGTAGATAATTCAGGTCTCTCAGCCTTGAATAGCAATATTCCAATTTCAGAGCGGTCTACTTTGATGGAGGATTTTCCTATATTTCGAATCTCGATCACAAACTCAGGGCGATTGCTTGGACCAAAATCGTTAACGGCGACCAATTGCAATCCGTCGATTGTGAGCCACTTTGGTTCGGGAGCGTGGCCAATAATTTTATATTTGTGAATCATCGGGTCCTCATAGCGCAATCCGGCGGGACTGACGTCGGAGGCATCAACCTGAACGGCAGTGTTTTTGTACGAGAGTAAATCGCCCTTCACATCCCCAGCAACATAGGCGATTAGGGTTCCATTAATGAGAAAACATGTATCCCAACGATTGAATACAACGACGCCGCAGTATTTTCCGGGACCGAAGAGGTAAGGCGAAGCATTAAGGGCAAGAACGCTTGCAAGTGTAGAGAGCGTTAGAAGAGAAAACGCAAGAATAGTCGATTTACGACGCTGGGCTGGACGCATAATGCTCCTCACGCTTACTTTTCGATATCGCGGTGAATAACTTTGGCGGAAAACCCGCGCTTCACGAGCGATTCCTTCACCGACTCCGCGAGCATGACGGAGCGATGCTTCCCGCCGGTGCAGCCAAACGCGATGGTCAGATAGCTTTTCCCCTCGCGGATGTAATGAGGGATCAAGTAGGTGAGCAGGCCTTCGATGCGCCGCAGGAATTCACCGGTCTGGGGAAACGAGCGGATATATTTGCGCACTTTCGCGTCCTGGCCCGTGAAAGGCCGCAAGCGCGGAACGAAATGGGGGTTGGGGAGGAACCGGACGTCGAGAACGAGGTCGGCATCCGACGGCACTCCATAGCGATAGCCGAAGCTCACGACCGAAACCAGCATCGGCCTTTTATCCGGATTCTTGAAACGCTCGGTGACGAAGTGGCGCAACTCATGCACGTTGAATTGCGTGGTATCAATGGCCACATCCGCCAGCTTGCGGATGGGCGCCATCAGCGCGCGTTCGTGCAATAGGCTTTCGCGGACGGAAAAGTTCTTTCCCAAAGGATGCGGGCGGCGCGTTTCGCTGTAACGGCGCAGGAGCGCATCTTCGTTCGCTTCAATGAAAACAAGCGTGATGGGATGATTTTTTTTTAGGTGTTTCAAAAGCGGCGGCAATTTCTGAAGTTGCAGGCCCTCGCGCGCATCCACCAGTAAGGCAGCGCGAGCGAAGTCCCCTTCACCGGCGGCGTGCAACTCCGCAAAAATCGGGATGAGCTCTACGGGAAGATTGTCCACGCAATAGAAGCCCATGTCTTCGAAAGCGTGGAGGACGGTGCTTTTTCCGGAACCGGAAAGGCCCGTGAGGATAACGAGTTGCCTGGTGTCGTGTCGCGCTTGCGGCTTCACGTGCGAGCCGCTCAGCTCTTTTCCCGGCGTTGGTGGGTGCTGGGAATTCTCATGTCTTCGCGGTATTTCGCGACGGTGCGGCGGGTGACGTGAATGCCGGCGTCATCCAGCTTCTTGGCAATCTGTTCGTCGGTCAGCGGATGCGCGGCGTCTTCCTCTTCAATCATTTTCTTGACGAGGCGCTTGAGCGTCAGCAGCGACATGCCACTGCCTTCCGGCCCGTTCACGGACTCGCTGAAGAATGAGCGCAACTCCAACACGCCCTGCGACGTGTGCGCGTACTTGCTGGCCACCGCACGGCTTACCGTAGAGGGATGCACGCCAACTTCTTCGGCGACTTCCTTGATCATCATGGGCTTTAGCGCATCCTGGCCGTGATCGAGGAATTCTCCCTGGCGCGCGATGATGGACTGGCAAACGCGCAAGATGGTGTGCTTGCGCTGTTCGATGTTCTTCATCAACTGCACGGCGGCGGTGAAACGTTCCTTCACGTAGTTGCGCACGTCGCGGTCGGCGGCATCTTTAACGAGCAGGCGGCGGTAAGTAGGACTTAGCCGGAGTTGCGGCATGTCGTCTTCATTCAGGAAGGCCTGCCACTGGTCATCCACTTTGCGGAAGTAGACATCGGGCTCGACGAGGCGTGGCTCCGTCTTGTTGTACCGCAGGCCGGGCCGGGGATCGAGCTTCTTGATCACGTCCAGCGCCCGCTTCACAACCTCCAGTGGCCGGTTCAGCGCACGCGCCACTTCCTTCAGTTGATTGGACTGCACCTGCTTCAAGTGTTCGGAAACGATCTGCTGAGCCAGGGTGTTCTGCGGATCAAACGCTTTCAATTGCCGGAGCAAGCATTCGCGCAAATCCCGGGTGCCCACTCCGATGGGGTCGAAGTCCTGCACCACCGCCAGCGCGTCGTCCAGATCGTCCGCCGAATATTTTCCGTTCTGGGTCAGCTCTTCCGTAGAAGCTGTCAGGTAGCCGTTCTCATCAAGATTACCGATGATGCTGTCAGCGATCTCTTTTACAGCGTCCGAGCAGATCGTCACACTCAATTGCCATTGGAGATGATCGGTCAAGCCGCTCGGGGAAGAGAGGAACTTTTCGAAGGAAGGCCGTTCGGATACTTCGCGCTCTTGCGATTGTCCGCCGTCGCCGCCGGTATCCAGGTACTGGTTGAAGAAGGTTCCGACATCGAATTCGTCAAAGGGATTCGCTTCAGGTTTCTCCGGAACTTTTTCGGTTTCTGCTTTCAGGAAGGTTTCGTCGCTGTAGTTATCGGTTTGCGTGGGTTCTTCGCTCTGCTCTTCAAGGACGGGATTGGCAATCATCTCCTGGTTGATCATTTCGCGCAGCTCAAGGCGATTCAGCGCGAGGACGCTCACCATCTGTACGAGGCCGGGCGTCAGAATCTGCTTCTGCGCCACGCGGAGATTGAGTTTGAGTCCTTGCCAGGCCATGGATGGTCCCGTGTTCCTTGTTCTAATCCTAGTTTAGGCGGAAATGATCGCCCAGATAGACGCGCCGGACTTCCGCATCGTTGCTTAATTCATCCGGGCGGCCCTTCCTGAATATTCTGCCACTTTTCAGGATGTATGCGCGATCCGTGACGCTGAGAGTTTCCCGGACGTTATGATCCGTAATTAGCACGCCAATTCCCGATGTCGCTAGTTCGCGAATAATTTCCTGCAGATCCTTGACGGTTAGAGGGTCGATTCCCGAAAAAGGTTCGTCGAGAAGAATAAACGAAGGCTGCAGCGTAAGAGAGCGAGCGATTTCCAGCCGGCGGCGCTCTCCGCCGGAGAGCGTGTACGCCTTGCTGGTCCTCACGGTTTCCAAGCCCATTTGCACCAGGAGCTCCTCGAGCCGGTCGCGCTGCTGTTCAGGGGTCAGGGGAAGCGTTTCCAGCACCGCGAGCAGATTCGCTTCGCTGGTCAATTGGCGAAAGACCGAGGGTTCCTGAGGAAGGTAACTGATCCCACTGCGGGCCCGGAGGTACATGGGGAGGTCCGTGATTTCGTCGTCGTTCAGGAGCACGCGGCCGGAGTCGGGCCGGGCGAGACCTACCAGTATGTAAAACGTCGTCGTCTTGCCTGCGCCATTGGGGCCGAGCAGCCCGACGACTTCACCCTGTCCAATCTCCAGTTCAACGTCATCAACAACCTTACGGCCACGGTACGACTTGCTTAGATCGACGGCCTCGAGCTTCAGCATACCTCTCACGGGCGGCCGCGGAGCAGTGGCGTCACTTCTCGACTCGATGCTTCGTCAACGTCCGCGATCCATTTTCTGAGTCGACGATGATCGTATCATCCGCTAAAAAGAAGGTCAATTGACGGCCGGTGGTGGTTCCTTCCGCAGCGTCATAAATCGTGGGATTTCCGCCACTCATTATGAATTTTCCGTCTGTGGCGCCGTACTCGCCGCGTTCCGCTGTGGCTTTCCTCGACCCTTGTTCCACGATCACTCCGCCCGTGCCGATGGCCCGGGCAATCTGCTGGGCTCCGGCCGCGGGATTTGCCGACGTAGAGCCGCTCGTTGCGTTCGAATTGGGCTTCTCGGCGCGCGTAAAATATAGATCTACGACGGCGGCGCGCATTTTTTGCTCGGCCGATTGCGCCACTACGTTTTTTTCCAGGTGCGCGCGGCTCTCCGCGTCATGGTACGACAGCGTCCCCGCCGCGACATGCCACAGTCTCGCCTTCCTCGGCCCGGCTTGCACGGCAATCGCTTGCGGCGTTGATTGACCAGGAGCCTGCGGAAAAACGGCGCGGACATTTCCGGTGGCATTCATGACCCGCGCTTCACGCAATAGCTCGATGGAATCTGCTTCCATCACCGAATCGCCCTGCCACAAACGCGCATGCCCGGTGTACACTGCTCTGCCTGCCTTCGAATTGGCCTGCATTGTGTCCGCTGAGATATTTGCCGGGGCCGGGGCAAGCTCTGCGCCGCTTCCCTTAGCCGAAAAGTCCGTCGAGCGGACGCCTCCCTCGGCACGAATCTCCCCAGTAGTTTGCGCAAAGGTGATTCGCGGCGCTTGCGTCTCTATATTTGCGTCGCGCGCCAGCGCTTTTCCGGTGAGCAAAGCCGTTTGCGTTGTCCGAACAAACGTCGCGTGATCGGCTTGTCCGCTCCGGTCAGCTTCTTTAAGTCTCACACTTCCTTGGAGATCCATCTGCGACCACGCACCGCTTGCCAGTAGTTGCGCCACTCCGGACTGCGCCATCGCTGTTTGCACGGGTTTGCTGCTCACGGCTCGTTCCGTCAAAACATTGCCGGTGGCTACCAACCGCCTGGCCTTGCCCTCATCCCCGAATTCCATTTCGAGCTTATCCGCTTGCAGTTTTGTGCGCGCAACATCGTTGCTCGTAGCAGGTCCGGACGCCCCGCGCTGCGCCGCCGCATCCGTCCATTCGATACTTCCCGCCCCTAAAGTCTCCGCTCGCTTGAGCCTGCTGCCCTCGCCTTTTTTACCATCGGCGAATTCCACGAGCAATTCGCTCGTTTGCAGCATTCTCGATTCCCCAATCGAGCCGGCCTGCGTCTTCAACTCGACGCCGCCTTTCATATTCATTTTTTTCGGCTGGTTTATCGTTGGCCACAGCTCCATCGCGCCGTACTCCGCGCGAAAATCGTCTGTCTCCTTTCCGGTGCGCCGCGAACCGCAAACGTTCCCTGCTCCCTCGATTTTCGTCAGCCACCCTTGGGGTGCGAATTGTGCCGTGATTGTCTCCGCACCCAAGTTTGTCGAGCCATCCGCGCCCCGAAATTCCAATTCCGGGTTTTTCTTATCCGGCCCCGGCGTAACTATCAGTTTCTCGGCACGAAACGCAGCGTCCAGGGTGAGCGTCAGCTTTCCTGCGCGCAAATGCGCCGAGCGAGTTTCTGCTTCCACCGGTCCGTACAGCTGCATCGTCCGAGATTCCCGGTCAAAATCGAGGCTCTTCCCTTTCACGCGAACAGGATCTTTCGCACCTCCGCTCGCCGTCTTTTCCCCCGCGGCAGGTTTTCCCGGCGCCATCAGGGAGAACTGCACGTTTCCCAGCAGCCGCACCGTCCCTTCTTCGGACTGATACTCAACTCCCAGGGCTTCACCCGTCCCATTCGGAAAGACAAACTTTACCGGTTGGCCCGTTCGCGCCATTCCATTGGTCCGGTTAAACACCACGCCGCGGGTTTCCACGTGTACGTTCTGCGCCGCTCTTACATTCGGATTCTTTGCCGCCCGCTCGGATTCCGCCTGGCTTTCCAGTTCAAACTGGACTTCGCCGCTGCATGTGATGCTTCCGCCCTCCTTCTCGTATTGGCAGCTTTGCGTATGAATCGTGTCGTGCCGCTCTCCCTTTTTCCCGAAGATGGTGATCTTCACATCCTCCAGCAAACTGGCCCCTTTGTCCTTGAAATCGGTGGCCTTCGAGGCTTCCACCGTGAAAATCTTTTGATTTCCGTCCATCTTGGAAAAAGTGAGGCCGTTCGAGCTGCGCGTTACATCCTTAGGAGCCGGCGGCGGCGCTTTTTGCTGCTCCCGGTAAGCGACCCACTTGCGTTCGAGATACACGCCTATTGTCAGGCTTGCCAGCAGAAATGCTGCCAACGCCGACCAGCGCGCGTACTTCGCCGCTTCGCTTCTCTTCATGTCTTCAGTTAAGCAAAATTTCGATGGAGTGTATAGAAGAGGGAATATTCGTTTAGAGGTTCGTTAGCGGAAGGCAGAGATTACCCGGCGGATTCAGCGGTCGCCACGTTCGGCAAAATTCCGATATTCGCCGCAGCGACGCTGTCGCGCTTCGTATTCTTGACTAGGTACATGGCCTCGTCGGCGAGGTGCAGCAAGCCCTCCTTGGTCCGGGAGTCTACGGGGTACGATGCCACACCCACGCTGGGCGTCAGCTTGATGTTCAATCCTTCCGGCACCAGCCAGGTGCCCTCGCGCACCAATTTGTGCAAACGTCGCGCCACGTTCAACGCGTTTTCCTTCGAAGTTTGCGGCAGCAGGATCACAAACTCATCTCCGCCATAACGGAACGCGAAATCGATCAGCCGGCAGTGCTCCTTCAGGGCATTTCCGATTTCGGCCAGCAGCCGCGAGCCGACCAAGTGTCCATGCGTATCGTTCACCTGTTTAAAATGGTCCAGGTCGATGAAAACGATCGAGAATTCGTAGTTGTAGCGCTGCGAGCGGTAAATCTCCGTCTCAAGAATAAAGCCCATGTGTCGCGCGTTATAGAGCGACGTGCAATCGTCGGTGATGGTCAGCTCGTGAATCTTCTTAACGTGCCGCGCATTTTCCAGCGCAATCGCCGCAAAATCCGAAAGCGCTTCAAGCAGCTTCAGGTCGCGCGGATCGAATCCATCCGGACCCATGCAATTAATCAGCTCGATAACCCCGAGGCAAGTGTCGCGGAATCTCACCGGCACAGCGACGATCGACTGCGTCTCGGTCTTGGTTTTCTCGTCCACCTTTGCAAAAAAGCGCGTGTCCTTCGTTGTATCGGGCACCACCACGGTCTCGCCGTGTTGCGCCACCCAGCCCGCTATGCCCTGCCCCATCTTGATGCGTACGTCTTTTAGCGCCTGTGAAGCTTTTCCTACTGCCAGCTCAAAGTACAATTCCTGCTTGGCCTCATCCAGCAGAAGTAGGGACCAGTTGTCTGGGCGCAGGAATTCGTCGATCTTCTCCATAATCGTGCGGAGAACCTGGTCGAGCTGCAGGGAAGACGTCAGCGCCTTCCCCAACTCCTGGAAGACGGCAATCTCTCCCTTTACGCGTTGGTCGGAAGGCACCGCAGGATTGCGGCGCCGTTCGACGGCCGGAAACTGATTCACATCCTCCACTCGGTCTTTTCCTCTCGCTTACGAATAAGCCCGCTAAATGCTCGCGCCGCGTCACTAGGCATCGTACAGGCGCGAAGAAACACAAATCCGCGGGATTCTCGCGCACGTCCGCGAACCTCTGCCAGTATAGGCCCGCTGCAAAAAGGTACGCAACTCGGTCGTGGTACAGGTGTGGCTACGTCGCCATCCTGACCTGGTACGGCAGACAATGCTGAGTTCAGACAGAATAATGGAGGGTCTACTTGGCTGGCCACTGGAAGCACACGCTATATCCGTCAGGATCGTAGAGATACAGCTGCTTCATGCCATAGTGCGCGATCTCGGGCTCTTTCAAAGCAAGGCCGCGCCCGGACAGGTAAACGTACGCCGCAGCTACATCCGGACATCCGAAGTAGAGGCAAGTATCGTGGTGCGCAGCAATGCGAGCCGGATCAGGAGCCGGGGGTCGCTCGTCTTTTTCGTAGGCCGTGTTCAGCATCAACTCCACGCCTTTGAGCCGCAGCAACGCCCAATCGAAGTGTTCTCCCTGAGGCTTGGACGTAGTCACCACGTCGAACCCCAGCAGATCGCGGTAGAATGCAATGGACGCAGGCAGGTCAAACACTTGCAGTAGCGGCGCCATCCCTCGTATCTCAATGCCCATATCATCCTCCGGTCGCATTCTAACGCCGTCGTTGCGCTTTCCTCGCTGTTTGACAGCGTTGGATTGCTCCGCCTATAGTGCGGTTCAGGGACCTCGAGTTCTTTTTTTTCGCGAGCGCCCGCCGTGTCAACCGCTGCGCGGTTGCTCTTGAAATTGACCTCTTTGCGGTTGCACGTGGAATTGTCCGCTCTGCTTGGATCGTCAAGGATTGGTTCTGGCTCATGGCCAAGGGAAATTTTGGTGAACGTCTGAAGCGCGAGCGCGAACTGCGCGAAGTTTCGATGGAGGAACTCACCAAGGCCACGCGCATCAGCACTCGTTTTGTCCAGGCCCTCGAAAACGAAGATTGGGCCAAGCTGCCCGGCGGCGTCTTTGGCCACGGCTTTGTGCGCACCATCGCTCGCTATCTGGGCCTCAATGAGGAAGCGCTCCTGGGCGAGTATGATTCGGCACGCGCGGAGCACTTGCCCCCGCCCGCTTCCAAGGCCGAGGAACGTATTCCCTCGCCGCCGAAGTGGCTTCCAGCGGCGGTCGCTCTTGTCGCGCTTCTCCTGGTCGTCGGATTCTTCCTCACGATCCGTTACGTCTGGCACCGCTACGGGGCGCATCACGCCGAAAAAGAATCCACCGCCGCTTCCCTGTCGTCAGCGCAGCCGAAGCCTCAATCAGGCTCCCCTTCGCCTGGCCCAGCGGAGCAGTCTTCCACTCCAGCCCTTCTCGATCTTTCTGTCTCTACTTTTGCCGCCACTCACATCCGCATAGTCGCCGATAACAAACTTGTTTTCGACGCTGAGTTGTCTGCCTGGAAGAATCGCCACTTTTCAGCCCATCAACAATTCGAAGTGACTGCCGGGGACTCCACGGCGGTGTTGCTGCAATTGAACGGCAAGGCCATGCCGCCGCTTGGCGCGCCCGGTGCGTCCGGTACAATAGTGCTAAGCCAGAAGGATTTGAGGCCGTAAATCCAGTGGAAGCTCTGAGCCCTGAAGTTCTCGAAGATCTGCGCCACGGCCGCGCGACGCGCGAACGAAAAATGGCCGTGTGCACCGGAGGCGCCCATCTCTCGCCCGCGGATCGCGCGGAGATTCTTGCGGTTCTCGCAGGTGACGCCGACGAAATGGTCGCCTCTCGCGCGCAGGATGCGATTCTCTCGCAACCCATCGAATCCTTCGTGGAGGCACTGAAACGGGAGCAGGCTATCCCCCCGCTTTTCTCTTACGCGGCAAGGAATCTCGCGGACAAGCCCGGCGTCTGTGACGCCATGGTGCAGAACAAAAACTGTTCGGCAGAATACCTCGTGCCTATTGTTCGCCACCTGTCGACGCTGGGCATCCAGGCGCTAATGGAGGAGCTCGAGAGGGTAAGCGAATCTCCCGCACTGGCCGCCGCTCTCGAGCATTCCACTTCGCTGACTGTCGATCAAAAAAATCAGCTCCATGAACTTCACGGCCCGGGCAATCCTATCGATGAAGCCGCGCTTGCCGAGGCCGCGGCCGCAATTGAACCAGATGCTGTCAGGCGCCAGACGCTGATTCAGCGGCTGGCGAAAATGAGCGTCGCGCAGCGCGTGCAGTTCGCCATAAAGGGCGGCTCAGAAGCGCGCCGCACGCTGATCCGCGACAGCAACAAAGTTGTGCAGCGCGCCGTGCTGCAATCTCCACGCCTCACCGACCAGGAAGTCGAGGCCTTTGCTGCGATGTCCAGCCTTACCGATGAAATCCTTCGCCTCATCGCCGGCAACCGCAATTTCCGCAAGAACTATACCGTGGTACGCAATCTCATCAACAATCCCAAGTCGCCGCTGGACGTCACCCTTCACATGCTCCCCATGCTCAACGCCGTCGACCTCAAGCGCCTCACGTCTAATAAAAACGTTCCTGAAACTCTCCGCACTACGGCCATGAAACTCCAGCGCACGCGGGCCGACCTCAAGAAATAGGCGGCAATTTCTTTGAATCCACAAATCCACTCGTCCAAGAATCGAGGCGTCTCTTGAGTAATTCTTTGGCGCCGGAGACAAACTGTCTCCAAGCTGTTTTTTTGGTTTCAGCCGTTGCTATTCTGTTTGCTGCATCCGGTGCCCTGGTCTCTGCTCCAGCCATCCGAGGACAGGAAAACCCACCGTCGGATCCATGGGCTGCGGCGCAAACCATCCAGCCGGCCGATCTTGCCCGTGAACTCGGGGAAAAGAACGGAACGCCGCCGCCCACCATCGTCTATGTCGGGTTCCGCGCGCTTTTCGCTGGCGGTCATATACCGGGAGCTACATTCCATGGCTCCGCTTCCACAGAGCAAGGTCTTTCCGATTTGAAAAAATGGGCGGCAGAAATTCCGCGAACAACGAGTCTGGTCATTTACTGCAGTTGTTGTCCGTTCGAAAAAGTGTCCCAACATTCGGCCTTCGTTCATCGCACTCGACAAAATGGGATTCAAGAAATTGCGGGTCCTCGTTCTTCACAAATTTTGCGACGGACTGGGCTGACAAGGGCTATCCCATTCAGAAAGGGATGTAGTCCGCCGCGGCCACGATCCGTTCGATAGGATCACGACGCTGGCATCAGCTTGGGATGCTGGAGATGGAAGCCCGTGGCCTCCTGGTAGGCGCGGGCAAACGCGAGCAATTTCGCCTCGCCGTACAATTTCCCGAGAAAAGTCAGGCTGGTCGGTGTCCCCGGGCCGCCCGCGTTCTGGAAATCGTTCGGGTCGTCTGAAGGATATTTCGGCGCGTCGCTTCCGCGTAGGCCGTTCGGCAAGATTACCGCCGGGTGGCCGGTTAGATTTGTGATTACCAATTGTTGGCCGCTCGTAGGGGCCACGATCACGTCGAAATCGTCGAACACTTTAGCGACGGCATCCATGGCCATCCTGCGCGCTCGCGCGGCCTGGATGTATTCGACGGCAGGGATGAACCGCGCCGTTCGAAAAGTATTCGGCCAATCGTTGTCTTTCTGCGAAGTCAACAGTTTGTCTTTTCCGGTGCGCGTTAGCTCATCAAAGGCCGCGGCGGATTCCGCCGTCAGCATTGTCACCATGGCATCGTAAGGAAATTTTGGCATTTCGGCGGGCACAAGATTTGCTCCCATTTCGCGTAGTTTCGCGAGGGCCGCTTCGTTGTATCTTTTGTCGTACTCGGCCCGTATGCGTGCCGCCTCCTGCCGCTTCTTTCGCTCTTCGCGCTTCTTTTGCTCTTCCGGAGTCGCGGGCGGCTCTTCCTTTTCGGCTTCTTGTTGCTCGTCCGGTTTGCGTTCGAACGCGGATTTCAAATAACCCACACGCAGTTTTCGCCAATCCAGATTCGCGTCCCAATTAAAAGCCGCTGGTTGTACGGTTCGATCTTTGCCGTCGCGCCCATGAATTGCGTCCAAAACGAGCGCACAATCTTCCACGGTTCGGCAAATCGGCCCCAGCTTGTCCATGCTCCAGGACAGCGCCATCGCGCCCGTCCGCGGCACCAGACCGAACGACGGGCGGAGTCCCGTGCATCCGCAGCGCGTCGATGGCGAGGAAATCGATCCGAGCGTTTCGGATCCGATGCTGAACGCCACGCAGCCCGCAGCAGTGGCAGACGCTGGACCTGCGGAGGAACCGCTCGATCCCTGATTTGTGTTCCAAGGGTTCCGTGTCACCCCGCCGAACCACACGTCGCCTAGAGCGAGCGCACCCAGAGTCAGCTTTGCGACCAGCACGGCGCCCGCTTCGTCGAGCCGCTTCACGACGGTCGCATCTTCATCGATCATCTGGCCTTCGAATCCGCCGGCGCCCCACGTCGTTCGATAACCCTTCGTGGCCAGCAAATCCTTCGCGCCCCACGGCAAACCGTGCAGGGGCCCTCGGTATTTTCCCGCTGAAATTTCGGCATCGGCTTTCTTGGCCTGCGCAAGCGCCCGATCTTCCGTCAGCGTCACAACAAACTTCAGCGTCGGGTCATACTTCTTTAGCCGCCCCACATACATTTCGGTAAGCGCGAGCGAGGAAACTTTTTTTGTTCGAACGAGCTCACTCAATTCGCGCGCACTCGCAAATGCCAAGTCCTCGAGATTCTTGGGCGCGCTTGCGGTCGCGGAATTTCCGGCTTTGGAAATCTTCATGGGCTTCCGCGCGGTTTCGAATTTCATCCCGGGGAGCACGGGATCAAAAATCAGCGCAGGATCAACAGAATTGGGAATGTGCAGCTTGTAAATCTCCTCGTAGCCTTTCCCATGATCGTTCAGGTTTTCGAGCATCATCTCTTTGTACTCTTCAGAAATCGGCACATCCGCGATCGCAGCAGCACTTTCAATCATTTGCTTGGTGATTTTCTTCGCGCCTTCGGCTCTTGCTTGCGCCCACAACACTCCCGGAAAGAGTGTTCCGGCCAAACCCATTCCCGAGCACGTCTTCATGAAATTTCGCCGATCCAGCATTCCCATCCTCCCCATTAAGCAATCCCGCAAGCGCGCGTAAGATACCACAACACTCCCTCGGCCGGTCGCGGCTCTGCTGTTCTCTTAAATGCAAGAAATCCCGATCGTTTCCTTATTCTGGGGCGAAAAGAAATGTTGTACGATGCACGCATCCCGAAAGGAGTTTCTATGGCGCGCTTCGCAAAATCCTTTGTTGTGCTGTCTATATTGCTTCTGACGTTTTCCATCCGGCACCTGCAAACGGCGATGGCCGGCGATCCTTCAGCTGAAGGGAAGGAAGTTATTCTCAAGGCGGCGGATATCACTCCAAAAATTTTCCCGGAACGAGTTTTCTTCCGCGGCCAGAGCGCTCCAGTCCAGTTCCGCAACAGCGGTGGCGTGCACTTTGCCGACGATCTCTTTGTTCTCGCGGGCATGGTTGACAGTTCCGGTTACTCCACGGCCATCAAGGAGAAATACCAAGCCTATCTCCTCAACGAAGTCACGCTCGAAATCGGCGGTCAAACCTTGAAGCCCGGTGCGTACGGCATAGGTTTCCTCAACTGCGGAAAATTTGTGGTGATGGACCTCGGAGCCAACGACGTATTACAAGCCACTTCGCAGCACGATGCTGAGATGAAGCGGCCCGTACCGCTGCAAGTCGTTGCCTCCCCAACCGCGGGAAGCTACCGGCTGTACGCGGGGCGCGATTACGTGGAGTTTCGGCGGACCCACTAGTCCGAACATTCGTCCCTGAAAAGCTCGGGCTGAATCAGTTCAGCCCGAGCTTTTTTGTTCCCTCGACGCCGATGTACTGCTGATCGCGCCGCAGGAACAGCGCTCACCGCTGGCCTCGGTAAGCCATAAGAATTCTTCCTCGCCTATTTCCTTTGCATCCCAGCTGAGTGCGTCATAGGATAGCGCCCACCGTTTCCCTCATTGCTGACTGGAGAAAACATTCATGCACCTGCAAATGCACCATTTGAATTGGATCGCGATCTTGGTAGCGGCGGTTTCCACCGTGGTAGTGGGATTTCTGTGGTATTCACCCCTGCTCTTCGCCAAAGCCTGGATGCGCGAAATGGGCTACGACGCGAATGACAAAGCTCGCATGGAAGAAATGAAGAAGAGCGCTGGCCCGGCCTACGGCGGCTCCTTCGTTGCCAGTCTGTTGTCCGCCTTTACGCTGGCGCTGATCCTTCACGGGCTTCGCGCAGAGGATCTGCACCTCGGTCTGATGACCAGCTTCCATGTGTGGCTCGGATTTGTGGCCACTGTGCAGTTTACCGGAGCGCTCTTCAGCAAGCAGACCATGAAGCTCTTCGGCATCAACACCGGCTACCAACTCGTTTGCTATCTCCTGATGGGCGTCATCCTAACCCTGTGGCGATAGCCCCGCGGCGTATATTGTTGCCAGAGTTCACTTGCTAGTAGGACGGGTGCGCCAGCCGGGGACAGGGCGCATGAGTAAGCTTGGCTCGAACACGGGCTTGCCTCCGTACCGCCGCTGGCGCACCATCCACCCCCGGCGGCATGCCAGCCTTCACTTCCGCCTTCTTTTCACTCGCACAGTTCAAATCCACCTGCGGGGATGGGGATCCAAGCCTGTTTTTCCGGCCCTGCGTGGTGAACTTCCTGGTCCAAGGGGACCTGTTGCCAAATAGGGAACACGGCCAGGTACGGCCTTGCGGCGGACAGTCCGACTCAGGATGATGGAGGTAGGCCCAGCATAACCATTTCAGGAGGGAAGATGCGTAAACTACTGATTCTTGGAGTATTTATCCTCGCTGTGGGGGTAGTACCAGTCAGGGCTCAGGAGTACCCCAAGGCCGAGGTATTCGGCGGCTATCAGTACATCCGGCTTAATCCCGGTGGCGCGAACTGCCAGGGCTTTGGCGGCGCGGTTACCGGCAACGTAAACAACTGGTTCGGGGCGGTCGGGGATTTTGGGTATTGTAGAGTAAGCGGCGTGAACGCGGTCAACTATCTGTTCGGGCCACGGGTTACGTACCGTTCGTATGGTTCATTGACCCCGTTCGCCCATGTGCTTTTCGGCGGACAGCACGGTGGCAGCGCAAACTCCTTTGCGATGGCGTTGGGAGGCGGCGCTGACTACAAGCTGACGGAGCATGTTGGCCTGCGATTGATTCAAGTCGAGTATCTCTATACTCATTTTGCAGGCACCAGACAGAATAATGCCCGGATCGAGTCGGGCATCGTCTACCGTTGGGGCGGCAGGTAACCTCGTTAACTTGGTGAAGGGCCCGGCTTTAGCAGCTGGGCCTTTCGCTAGCATTGCTCCCACGACTTCCCTTCCTCGCCTTGCCATTTCGGAAAACCAGAGCCACTACGCGAAGAAGCCGCTTGCAACATCCCATGTCGGCATGGAGAATGTCCGCCAACCACACTTGTCCTCCCCAATTGACAACGAGAGCACCCCAGCTTCGCGCACCGCCAACCGCGTGATCGCGTTGCTGGCGCTGGCCGCTCTGATCAACTACATAGATCGCGGCAATCTCTCTATCGCGTCGTCTTTGCTGAAGGACGAACTGAACTTGTCCGCCTCGCAGCTCGGCATCCTCTTGTCTTCGTTTTTCTGGACCTACTCCCTCTTCCTCCCCGTTTCCGGATGGCTGGCGGATCGCTTTGATGCCAAATGGGTGATGGCCTTTGGCTTTTTCCTCTGGTCCGGCGCAACGGCCATGACCGGCAGTTTGCACGCGTTCGTGGCATTGCTTGCCGCGCGGCTTATTCTGGGCATGGGGGAGTCCGTCGCCTACCCTTGCTACGCAAGGACTTTGGTGCGCCACGTTCCGGAAGTGGGCCGCGGATTCGCAAACGCGCTCATCGCCGCCGGAGTGGGATGTGGCCCGGCTCTGGGAACGTTTTTCGGCGGAACTCTGATGGCGCGTTACGGCTGGCGCCCCTTCTTCATTGTCCTGGGCCTTGCCAGCATGGCCTGGCTGATTCCCTGGTTTGCTTGGATGCCGGGGGGCAAGGCGACAACTGTCTCGCCTGTGAAGGAAAGCGGCGCAGGGTTTCTCCGACTCCTGAAGCAGCGTTCCATGTGGGGAACCTGCGGTGGCCTGTTTGGCGCAAACTATGTTCTCTATTTCGAGATTACCTGGCTGCCCTACTACCTCGAGCGAGAGCGGCACTTTCCAGTGGCTACCATGGTTAAAATCGTTGGCGTCGGATATTTGTGCTATTCAGCAGGCGCCGCGATCTTCGGCTGG